>Ga0097691_1000856_pt1 | contig 24271 bp, 28 predicted proteins | sample NGESurdeep072012_8_FD_72858 | JGI IMG/M metagenome (GOLD analysis project Ga0097691, IMG submission 72858) | Arctic peat soil microbial communities from Barrow, Alaska - NGEE Surface sample 210-1 deep-072012 | ecosystem: Environmental > Terrestrial > Soil > Wetlands > Peat ... | reverse complement strand
CACTCGCAGTCCGCCCTGCTCGCCGGTGACGCCTTCGGCTTCCATGAACTTCTTGACCTCGACGCCCGCTGCCGGAGTGAGGTTGAGCTCAATTTCTGCTGATGTCGATGTTGACATTAAAAAAAGCCTCCTTTGACTCTCGAAAGTTAGAGCGAAGCAGTCGTTTGGGGTAGGGCATTTGCGGCGGCCATCGCCGGAGACGTCGGTCCCATCGAGTGGACGGGCTCCGGCGCTCCGCCTGTACCTTCATTTCGGAAAGAACGCGAGATCCAGTAAAATGCCGCGGCGGCGAGCGCCAGCATCACGATTGCCTGGACGGTGTCGCCAAAAATGAGCTTGCCTATCCCGAACAACGTTGAATACACCGCGACGATGCCGGCGATCCAGTTGGACCACGCCAGGGCGCCGCCGGGTATTCCCTCACGGCCAAATCCGGCGCTCTCGGATATCCGTCGCCAGCCGGGCCCGCCCGGGCGGACGCGGCGGTAGAAGGCCTCGAGAGTCGAGTCGGGCTCCGGGCTCGTCAAGAAGGTCACGCTCAGCCAGACGACCGTGCTGGCTGCCACCGTCACCAGCATTATGGTTGCGTCGGAATTGGGATCGCCTGGAGCGAAGCGCTGGGGGACCGTGCGGAAAGCGATGCTCGAGACGACGAACGAGGCGATCATCGCGCTGATCTCCGACCAGGCGTTGATTCTCCACCAGTACCAGCGAAGGATCAGGACAAGCCCCGTGCCGGCGCCGAGAGCGAGCAGAAACCTCCACGCCTGCTCTACCGACGACAGCTGGGAGGTGACGCCGATGGAGGCGATGAAGAGAAACACCGTCGCGATGCGCGAAACCTTCACGTAGTGCTTCTCGGTTTCCGACGGTCTGAGGAAGCGTTTGTAGAAATCGTTGACGAGGTAGGAGGCGCCCCAGTTGAGGTGCGTTCCCACCGTCGACATGTACGCCGCGGCGAAACCGGCCATCATCACGCCGCGCCATGGCGTCGGCAGATAGTCGACGAAGGCGTGCACGTAGCCGGATTCCTTGTCCGTCAGGTTGGGATAGAGAATCACGGTCGCCAGTCCGGTGACAATCCACGGCCACGGCCTGATGGCATAGTGTGCGACCTGGAAGAACAGCGTCGCAAGGACGCCATCGCGCTCGGTGCGGGCGGAGAAAATGCGCTGTGCGATGTAGCCACCGCCGCCGGGTTCTGCGCCCGGATACCATGCCGCCCACCACTGCACGGAAAGGAACACGGTGAGCGCGAGCAACGGCATCCAGGCGTATGCGTGCAGCCCGCCGTTGCTCACCGACACCGGCATCACCGAGAGGGCAGCGGTCTCCGAGCCGAAATGCTCAGCCAGCTTTGTTCGCATCACGGCGATTCCGCCAACCGCTCTGACGGCGTAAATGGCGAGGATGATCACCGCGCTCATCTTGATCACGAACTGAATCAGGTCGGTCCAGAGAACCGCCCACAGGCCCGCCGCGACCGAGTACACGAGGGTGATGACGAAGCAGATTCCAACCGCAAGCACCGGTGAAATGCCGAGCGAGATGGTGAGAATCTTTATCATCGCCCGGGTGACCCAGCCGAGGATGATGAGATTGATGGGGATGGCGAGGTAAAGGGCGCGGAATCCGCGGAGAAAGCGGGCCGGCCTGCCGCTGTAGCGGATTTCGGCAAACTCGACGTCGGTCATCACGTTCGCCCGTCTCCAGAGGCGGGCGAAAAAGAACACGGTGAGCATGCCGCTCATCACCATGTTCCACCACAGCCAGTTTCCGGCGACGCCGTGCGCCACCACGAGACCGGTAACCACGAGGGGGGTGTCTGCCGCGAATGTCGTCGCGACCATCGAGGCGCCGGCCAACCACCAGCTGACGTTGCGGCCGGAGAGGAAGTACTCGTTCAGACTTTCGCCTCCCCGTTTCGTGAACATCAACCCGATAACCGTTGACATCAGGAAGTAGGCGGCGACGATGGCCCAGTCTATGGCGGTAATGTGCATCGCAGGCGGAGAGAAGTGTGTGAAACGGGGGACCGCGGGCTGCCCGGCTCGTTACGGCCTGTACCGGGCACGCGCCAGCGGGAGGGAACCGCTATTCGTACATTAGGTACCAGTCTCTTCCCAGCCCAACTTACGAGATTCTCTGCAATGACGCGACACTATCGCTGTCTGATCGCATTTCTCGCCGCCGTCACGGGTGGCTGCACTGTCACCAGCGGCCGCATCGATCCCACGGAGGCACTGCCCGAGGCGAGGGTCAGGCCAGGCATAACGGTTCTGGTCAACGACAGCATCGATCTCATCCGCGGGAAGAAGATCGGACTCATCACGAACCAGACGGGAATCAACGAGCACCGCGAATCGGACATCGACGTGCTGCGCGACTCCAAGGCGCGAAAGGCGAATGTGTCGCTGACGATGCTTTTTTCTCCTGAACATGGAATTCGTGGAACCGAGGACCGGCAGAACATCTCCAACGACGTCGACCGGCAGACGGGCCTGCCGATCTATTCGTTGTACGCATCGCAGACAGTTCCTCCGCCGGACAGCCTGCTGCGACAGATCGACGTGCTCGTGGTTGACCTTCAGGACATCGGGACGCGGACGTGGACCTACGTCGGCGAGATGGTTTACGCGATGCGTGCGGCGGCGCGCACCGGCAAGCCGATACTGGTTCTCGACCGGCCGAACCCCATCACAGGCTTCTTCGTCGAGGGTCCGGTGCTGGACAGCACGCTGGCGAACTCACTCGATCCGGCGCCCGGCCGGCCAGGACAGGCGTACGCTCTTTACCCGATGCCGCTGCGGCACGGAATGACGATGGGTGAGATGGCGCTCTTCTTCAACGACGCGCTCAACATCCACGCCAACCTCAAGGTTGTCCCGATGGACGGATGGAGACGCGAGCTGTGGTTCGACCGTACGGGACTGCCGTGGGTGAGGCCGTCGCCCAACATGCCGTCCCTTCACAGCGCGATTCTGTATCCCGGGCTCGTCGCCTTTGAGGGTACGAACCTTTCAATTGGCCGCGGAACAGCTTCGCCCTTCGAGCTCATCGGCGCACCGTGGCTGAACGTGCGGGAGACCCTGGCGCTCCTCAAAGACCGGGAGCTGAAGGGCGTGCGGTTCATGGCGGAGTCGTTCACACCTGAAGCGCCGACGGATGGAAAGTATGCGGGACAGACCATTCCGGGGATCAGGATCGTTGTCGCGAATCGGAGCCAGCTGCAGTCGGCGCGGGTCGGCGCTTCGCTGTTGTGGGCAATCGCGAAAACATCGCGCTCCGGTCTCAAGATCAATGACCGGACGTTCGACCTGCGCTTCGGCTCGGCGCGGGTGCGGGAGGCGCTGCTTCGGGGCGACGACCCCGACGGCGTGATCGACCGGGAGTATAGGGACGCATACGCATTCCGGGAGAGGACGAGGCGGTACCTTCTGTATCCCTAGGTTGACGAACTGCAGAAAGTCAACTTAGAACGGCATGCTTAGAGCCATTAGCGCACCGAAGCCTAATGCCACTAGCTGCCTACGACACTTACGGTCAGGTCCGCATCAAAAGAAACGACTCCGCAGAGTACTGTCCCGTCGCAGGCAGCTAGTGGCTTTTGGCTTCGTTTTGGCTTTCAGCTCTCAGCAGTGTAGTTCTTGTATGTTTGTTTTTCAGTAGTCATCGCGCATGTCTCTTGCAATGGTCTCCCCCTGTAGCACAGGAATTCGAAAGACACGCCCAGGAGGCACAATGCGAGCTTTAACTGCGTCGTTGGCGCTGATAATGGCGGTATCGGCATCGGCGTGTGGCAGCCGGCAGGTGGAAGTGACCACCGGAGCGCAGCCCGCCGCAGACATATCGGTGAGGTTCACCAATAATCTCAGCCAGGCCGTCAACGTCTACGTGACCACCGGCGCCACCGACGTTTTTCTCAAGCAGGTGGCGGCAAACAGCATGGAGGTCCTTCCGGTGGCCGGAATTTCCGCTGGAACGACAGTCACGCTCAAGGCGCGCACCGTTGACGGGACACGGACCTACACCCGTGACAACGTTTATCTGGCGTCCAACTACGAGTGGAGAGTTCCCTGAGCGACACCCGCGCTCGCTGGCGATAGGCGCCGCATCTGAATAGCTTTACGGGTCGAATTGCCTCACCGCTTCGGCCCGTTTTTGCTGCTCGAATTTCACGAGAGCACGGCGCCGACGATCATTCGCGCCGTCAGACACAATAAAAGCCCCCAGCAATCACATCCGCGCCGCCTGCCGGCGCGCATAAATCTCAGGTGGAGTCAACTGATTTGCCGTCCCCAGCCGATACTCACATTCATCCTCCCGCTCCCGCCACCGGGAAGCTCGGAATCCTGACGCCAGGTCTCGGCGCGGTTGCAACAACCTTTATGTCGGGCGTAGAAAGCGTGAGGCGCGGACTTTCGCTGCCCATCGGCTCGCTCACGCAGATGGCGCACATTCGCCTCGGCAAACGAACCGAGAACCGATCGCCGCTGATCAAGGATTTCGTTCCGCTCGCCGACCTGAACGACATCGTGTTCGGCGCGTGGGATCCGATTCCCGACGATGCCTATACCGCCGCGAAGAAGGCGGGTGTGCTCGAGGACCGCGACCTGGAGCCGATCGCCGATTTTCTCAAAGCGATCAAGCCGATGCCGGCGGTGTTCGACAACAAGTATGTCACCCGCATTCACGGCACCAACGTCAAGCAGGGCAAGACCAAGCGCGACCTGGCCGAGCAGCTCAGGCAGGACATCCGCGACTTCAAGTCGAAGAACAAGCTGGATCGTATCGTCATCGTTTGGTGTGCGTCGACCGAGATATTCATCCGTCCCGGGCCGCAGCATGCGACAATCGAGCAGTTCGAGAAGGCCATGGAGCGGAATGACGAGGCAATTGCTCCATCCATGCTTTACGCGTATGCCGCGCTCATGGAAAACGTTCCGTTCTGCAACGGGGCGCCGAATCTCTGCGTCGACACGCTGGCTCTCCAGCAGCTCGCAATCGATCGCGGAGTTCCGATCTCGGGCAAGGATTTCAAGACCGGACAAACCTGGCTCAAGACGGTGATTGCGCCGGCGCTCAAGGCGCGCATGCTCGGACTCGCCGGATGGTACAGCACCAACATCCTGGGCAACCGTGACGGCGAGGTGCTCGACGATCCGGCATCGTTCAAGACCAAGGAAGAGTCCAAGCTCAGCGTTTTGCATACGATCCTCCAGCCCGAGCTCTATCCCCAGCTCTACAAGGATTTCACGCACGTCGTGCGGATCAACTACTACCCGCCGCGGGGTGACAACAAGGAAGGCTGGGACAACATCGACATCTTCGGCTGGATGAACTATCCGATGCAGATCAAGATCAATTTCCTGTGCCGGGACTCAATCCTCGCCGCACCGATTGCTCTCGATCTGGCGCTCTTCTCGGACTTCGCGCATCGCGCGGGAATGAAGGGAATCCAGGAATGGCTCTCCTTCTATTACAAGAGCCCGATGGCCGCTCAGGGTCTTCAGCCCGAGCACGATCTCTTCATTCAGCAGACCAAGCTCAAGAACACGCTGCGCCATCTCATGGGCGAGGACCAGATAACCCACCTCGGGCTGGAGTACTACGCGTGACACGAGGGTCGCGACTTCTTCATGCAGTCGCCGTGGCATTTGTCGTTGCCACGGTGGTTTCAGCTTGCGACGGAGCCCCGCGACCGCTGGAGACGCGCCTCTGGTCTGACACCTATGCGTTTCGGGTGCTCAGCGATCCGCTGCCGCCGAGGGCCATCGAGGACATCACCTTCAGGATCATCGTTCAGGACAAGAAAACCGGTCAGCCGATCGAGCTGGGTGATGGGCGCATCTTTGGAACGAGCAAGGACCGGGCAAACGTGAACGACGGGTTCGCAAAGGGAAAAGAGGTCGGGACGTATTATGCCCACGTTCTTTTTCCGACGACGGGCGACTGGGCGATGGCACTCCAGTTCCGGCGCGACTCGACATCTAAGCTCGAGCGTGTAGACTGGACTCAGACCGTGAATAACGCTTCAGGAGAGGTAAAGTAGGCCGGTGCTCCATTTTTTCAGAACACAGCTCACGCCCACCGACGTCCTGCACGTGGCGGACGAGTTCTTCCCGACGCTCCCACTGGAGCGAACGGGCCACACGGCGCGCTCGCGAACTTTCTCCGGGTTGCTCGGGACGCTCGAGCTGTCCGTGAGAAAGGAAGGTGGTCATTACACCTTCGTCGAGGTCGTCACCGACCAGACCGGTGAGAGCCGCCTGGACCGGAACGCAAAGCGATTCTTTGTGAAGCTGCACCGCGTCTCCGATCCATCGCACAGGCTGGAAGCGGCGTACTAGGCGGTGGCGGGCCGCCAACGGGGACTAACGCGCGAGCAGAAGCTCGAGCTCTACTATTACATGCGGCTCACGCGATCGCTCGAAGAGCGCCTCGTGAACCTCTACCGGCAGACGAAGGTTGTCGGCGGACTGTTCCGCTCGCTGGGCCAGGAGGCCGACTCGGTGGGAAGCGCGTATGCGCTCGACCGGTCAAAGGGCGACATTCTTTCGCCACTCATCCGCAATCTTGGCTCGATGCTCGTGCAGGGCGCCCGCCCCGGCGAGATCATCCGGCAGTACATGGCCAGGGGCGATTCGCCGACGCGGGGAAGGGAGCTCAACATCCACTTCGGCGACATCGCGCGCGGGTTCATCGGACAGATCTCGCACCTCGGAGACATGGTTCCCGTAATGGCCGGCGTGACGCTGACGTTCAAGATGCGCGGCGAAGACCGCGTGGGACTCGTTTACGTTGGAGATGGAGCCACCTCCACCGGCGCGTTCCACGAAGGCATCAACTTCGCCGCTGTCCAGCACTGCCCGCTGGTGGTGGTCGTCGAGAATAACGGCTACGCCTACTCCACTCCTCTCTCCAGGCAGACCGCCGCAAAGGAGCTGAAGGACAAGGCAATCGGATACGGCATTGCCGCCGAGCAGGCCGACGGGAACGACGTGCTCGCGACGTACGAGGCAACCAAACGGGCGGTTGACCGGGCGCGCTCAGGCGGCGGTGTGACGCTCGTCGAGCTGATCACATATCGCCGAAAAGGGCATGCGGAGCATGACAATCAGTCATATGTGCCGGCCGGCGAGATCGAGCGTTGGGCCACGGAAAACGATCCAATAGATCGTTACGTCAAAGTGCTGATGACGAGCGAGAAAGTATCGCGTGAGGATCTCGCCGCCATCGATGCCCGGATCAGCTCAGAGGTCGACGCTGCCACCGACGACGCTGAAGGGGCTCCGATGCCTGAGCCGACCGATGCGCTCGTCGGCGTGTACGCGGATCCTCCGGCTGAAAAACCACTCTGGTTTCGCAAAGGTGTCAGGTCTGCAGTCGAGACGCACGAGCGCCCCTCGAGCTGGGGGACGCACGATGTCTGAGATCACTTACCTCGAGGCCATCCGCGAAGCGTTGTTCGAGGAGATGGAACGCGACCAGAATGTGTTCTGCCTCGGCGAGGACATCGGTGCTTACGGTGGAGCGTTCAAAGTCACCGAGGGGCTCCAGCGGAAATTCGGTGAGGCGAGAGTCATCGACACGCCAATTTCGGAAGCCGGCATCATCGGTGCCGCGGCCGGCGCCGCCCACATGGGAATGCGCCCGATATGCGAGATGCAGTTCATCGACTTCATCTCGTGCGGTTACGACATGCTGACGAACTACGTCGCGACGGCGCGATACCGCGCAATGCTGCCATGCCCGATGGTGGTGAGAGGGCCAAGCGGCGGCTACGTGCGGGGAGGCCCGTTCCATTCACAGAATCCCGAGGCCGCCTTTCTGCATACGCCGGGACTCAAGATTGTCTATCCGGCGACGGCGGCAGACGCAAAGGGACTGTTGAAATCGGCCGTTCGGGATGAGGACTGCGTGCTCTTCTTCGAGCACAAGTACCTATACCGGCGCATCAAGGAAGAGATGCCGGCGGGCGATCATCTCACGCCGATTGGAAAGGCCAGGGTGGCGCGCGAGGGCACGGACGTCTCGATCATCACCTACGCCGCGACGGTGTGGAAATCGCTCGAGGCGGCGGAACAGGTGGAGCGAGAGGACGGCCTTTCGGTGGAGGTGATCGACTTGAGAACGCTGGCGCCGATGGACGACGAGGCGATTGCGAGCACGGTCAGGAAAACGAATCGGGCGCTGATCGTGCACGAAGACACTCGTACCGGGGGCGTTGCCGGTGAGATCACGTCGCGGATCAACGAGCTCGCATTCGAGTGGCTCGATGCGCCGGTGCTGCGGGTAACCGCCGCCGACGTTCCCCTTCCGTATTCTCCGCCGCTGGAGGACTACGTCCTGCCACAGACATCGGACATCGTAACCGCAATCCGCCGGCTCGCGGCATACTGATGACCGACGAGCAGCCAGGTGAGTCGGCGGCTGTGCGGTACGGCTGCGTTGGATGTCTGACGATCGTCGCCGGAGTGTTCAGTGGCGCGATGGTGGGAGTGTTCGTTGCAAAGGTTGTCGGCAGCATTCGTAACTGTCAGCCGCTGCCCGAGCTTCCGGCCTGCGATTGGCACGTGTACGCGGGCCTCGGTATGTTGATTGGTGGAATCACGCTGCCCGTGCTGGCGCTGTACCGGCTGAGAAGGGGCGAGCGCGATTCCAGAAATTCAGAGTGAGGAGATAGCGTGGCTCTCGTAGACATAATCATGCCTCAGATGGGCGAGTCGATCGCCGAAGGCACTTTGTCGAAGTGGCTGAAGAAGGTCGGCGACGAGGTGAAGCGGGACGAGCCCCTGTTCGAGATATCAACGGACAAGGTGGACGCTGAGATACCGGCGCCTGCAGCCGGCGTAATTGCCGAGATTCTCGTTCAGGAAGGGCAGACGGTCGAGATACAGACGGTGGTTGCCCGGCTGGAGACAGAGAAGGGGGCAATGACCGCGACGGCGGCGGCGAATGTGGCGCCAGCGGCCGCCGCGAGTGCAGCGGCGCCGGTTTCGAGTGGGGGGCCCCCCCCGAAAACAGAATCTACCGCCGCGAAGGCCCCAGCCCCGCAGCCTTCTGTCTCAGCCCCCGCCATTTCCTCTCCGGGGCAAAACGGGAGCTCGTTTGAAGAGCGCATCCGCACCAGGTCGTCTCCCCTTGTCCGCAAAATGGCGGCTGAACATGGCGTCGACATCACCGCGCTCCGCGGTACGGGAATCGCCGGCAGAGTAACGAGCAGGGACCTGATGGGCTTCATCAACGCCGGCATCCCGGCCGAAGCGCGCTCCGGCTCCATGCACGCACCCGCCGGCCCCGGCGCACAGGCCGAAAATGTCCCGCTTCCCGAACCGTGGCCCGGCGATCGCGTCGAGCCAATGTCCAGAATGCGTGCCCTGATCAGCGATCACATGGTCGCTTCGCGCCGCACCTCGGCCCATGTGACGTCCTTCATGGAAATGGATCTCACGCGTGTGGCCCGCATTCGCGTCCGGAAGCGTGCGGAGTTCGAGGCTTCAACCGGCCAGAAGCTCACCTACATGCCGTTCATCATTGCGAGCGTCGTGAAAGGCCTGAAGGAATTCCCAATCCTCAATTCGTCGGTCGCGGGCAAGAACGTCATCTATCGCCAGCCGGTCAACGTCGGCGTTGCCGTCGCCCTCGACTGGGGACTTATCGTGCCCGTGATCAAGCGCGCCGAGGATCTCTCGCTCAGCGGTATCACACGCGCTCTCAACGACCTCGCCGCGAGGGCCCGGGCAAAGAAGCTGTCGCCGGAAGAAGTTCTGGACGGCACATTCACCATCACAAACCCCGGCGTGTTCGGCTCACTCATGGGAACCCCGATAATAAGCCAGCCGCAGGTGGCGATTCTCGGAGTGGGCGTGATTGAAAAACGGCCAAAGGTCATTCCGGGCGAGGACGGCGAGGACACCATCGCCATCCGTACCTGCGCCTATTTCTCCCTTTCGTTCGACCACCGCGTAATCGATGGTGCAGTGGCCGATCAGTTCCTCGCGTTCGTCAAGAAGACAATCGAGGAATATCCAGAAAGCGGAGTCTAGCGTGCCCGGCCGGCTTACGCACCGCGTGCTGGATCCCGCGCGCATCTATCACGAAACGGAGATTGGCTGAATGCCCGCCCGCAAACTTGACGTCGACGGCACCACCTGGAGCGTATCCCCGTCCGGCTTCATCACGTCGTACGCGCAGGACGAGTTCGGTCTCATTTTTTCCCGGGATTCCAGCGGGAAGAAGGAAGTGCGTGTCACGCGTTACTCGCCGCAGGGGTCCAGATCGCGGGAGCAGTCGTTTCGCGAGCTCACCGAGGATCAGCTCCGTGATCTTTTTGCGCAATCGCAGCCGAGCTTCACGTCGCCAGAGGCTGGCTACGCTCGGTGAATGACGGCGGCGTTGCCGAGGAGGGATCCGGCTTCGTTGACCTGCACACCCATTCGACGGCATCGGACGGGACACTTCCGCCTGAACAGGTCGTAGCCGCGGCGCATGCCGCGAGTCTGTCGGCGCTTGCCCTCACCGATCACGACACGATGGCCGGGATTCCCGCGGCAGTACGCGCCGGCGACGAGCTCGGGGTCCGCATCGTGCCTGGCGTCGAGCTGAGCGCCCACGACGGTGATCGCGAAATTCATATTCTCGCACTGCACGTGACCCGGCTGGGGCTGATCGAAACGCGGCTCGAGGAGTTTCGCGAAGGGCGGACGCTCCGCGCGTCCCAGATCGTCGACCGGCTGCGCGGCCTGGGCGTGGATATCAAGGTGGAAACCGTGATGGAGGAAGCGAATGGGGCAGCTGTGGGGAGGCCACACATTGCCCGAGTGATGATTCGCGGCGGCACCGTGCGCGATTTCCGCCAAGCGTTCGACCGCTACCTCGGCGCAGGACGCCCGGCGTTCGTCGCAAAACGGCGGCTCGAGGTAGGGGAAGCGATATCCATCGCGCACGAAGCAGGAGGCCTTGCAATCTGGGCCCATCCCGGAAGCGAAGGCCGCCGTGTGCGGCTCGAGCCGTTGGTTGCTCTCGGAATCGATGGCGTCGAGATAAGGCATCCGAGCCACATGCTCGAAGACATCAACCGGCTCTCTGCGTTGACTGAGTTCTTCGGACTCGTGCCGAGTGGCGGCTCCGACTGGCACGGACAGGCGGAAGGCCCGCGAGCGATTGGCGGGATGCGGATTCCGGCGCTGTGGCTGGAGACGCAGGACGCGCTCGTGTTATCACGCGCGCAACAGACGGTGGAAAACTGAAGCTGCGCGGCGGTGTCGCCCTGGTGACAGGCGCGGGCCACCGGGTTGGCCGAGCGCTTGCCGTCGCCCTCGGCGGTGAGGGAATGCGGGTTGCGGTTCACTACAACAGTGCCGCCACCGGCGCGGAGGAAACTGTCGCGGCGGTAGGAACTGCCGGTGGCGAGGCCGTGCTGTTCCAGGCGAATCTCGCCATGCCTGATGCACCGGCTCAGCTCGTACGCGACGTGGCCGCACGCTTCGGCTCGCTCGGCGTCGTGATCAATTCGGCGGCGGTCATGGAGAGGACACCTTTTGGCGAGGTGACGGCGGCGGAATGGGATTCGATATTCGCCCTCAACCTGCGCGCGCCATTTCTCATCTGCCAGGCCGCCGCGCCGTTCATGCGGGAAGGTGGTGGAGCAATCGTCAACATCGCCGATCTCGCGGCGTTCGAGAGCTGGCCCAGCTACGTTCCTCATTCCATCAGCAAGGCGGCGGTGGTGAAGATGACCTCCGCCCTCGCACGCGTCCTCGCGCCGTCAATTCGCGTGAATGGAATAGCCCCCGGTGCCGTTCTGCTTCCTGATGACTGGACGCCCGAATCGGCTGCTCACCTCGTGGCGACGACCCCTCTCGGGCGCCTCGGCAATCCGGAAGACGTCGTTACCGCCATGCTGTATCTGCTCCGGGCCGACTACGTCACCGGGGAAACGCTGATCGTCGATGGTGGCCGGCACACGCGAAAATGACCGGCTCTCGGTAACTTTCAGGGACGGGCTTGCCGCCCGGGTTACGATTACAGAAACAGCTGCTCGTATCCTCCTCCATTCCGATCTTGACTGACAGTCGCGAATACGATGTGATCATCGTCGGCGCCGGCCCGGCTGGCATGACGGCCGCGATGTACGCCGGCCGCTCCATGCTTCGTACAGTCGTGCTCGAAAAAGGCATCTCGGGCGGCGAGCTGCTCAACACGGAGATCATCGAGGACTATCCCGGGTTCGAGCACATCGAAGGCTGGGATCTTGCCCAGAAGTTCGAGAATCACGCGAAGAAATTCGGGGCCGAGTTCATTCAGGAGAACGTGCTCACTCTCCAGAAAATGCCGGATGGGATGTTCCAGGCGACGACAGAGAGGGGCACACTGTATCGCGCGCCGGCCGCAATCATTACGGCAGGCGGCACTCCCATAAAGCTCAACGTTCCGGGCGAGCTGGAGTATGCCGGAAAGGGCGTCAGCTACTGCGCCGTATGCGACGGTGCCTTCTTTCGCGGACACACCATTGCGGTGGTCGGCGGCGGAGACGCCGCAGTGGAAGAAGCGGACTTCCTCACCCGGTACGGTGAGAAGGTTTATCTGATCCACCGGCGGGATGAGCTCCGCGCATCGAAGCTGCTGCAAAAACGACTGTTCGAGAACCCGAAGGCCGAGGTCATCTGGAACAAGGTTGTCGAGCGAATCGAGGCCGACGCACAGGGCCTGGTGAACAACATCGTCTTGCGGGACGCCAACACCCATGAGCTGTCGTCACTTGCCGCCACCGGAATTTTCGTGTTCGTCGGCTTCCGGCCCAACACCGGAATCATCGAGGGCCACGTTGACCACGACGAGATGGGATATCTCCGGACTGACATGAACATGGAGACCTCGATCCGGGGCCTTTTTGCGGCGGGCGATGTCCGTGCCCAGTTGACGCGCCAGGTGACGACTGCCGCTGGCGACGCCACGACTGCGGCCATTGCGGTGGAGAAATATCTGACGGCGCTGCGCACAGGCGCACTCGACGCTGAAATTGTCGGGACCGGAGGATACGCGGTTTGATCGTCTCTCCGCTGGTTACCGGCCCGTTCCAGGAGAACTGCTACATCGTCACCGATCCGGCGACCGGCGCGACGGCGATAGTCGATCCCGGGAGCGACGGTGATCGGATCATCGCCGAGGTGGAAGGGAAGGGTGGAAATGTTGTCGCTATCTGGATAACACACGCGCACGTGGATCACATCGGCGCAATCGCAAGCGTCAAGGCCCGGTGGAACGTTCCCGTGTACCTGCATCCCCTCGATGCGCCGCTTTACCGCTCAGCCGGGCGCCAGGCGCAGGTATATGGTTTCCCATACGAAGAGCCGCCGGCGCCGGATGCTGAATTCTCGGACGGCCAGCAGCTGACTCTGGGGCGGCTCAAGCTCGCCGTGTTGCATGCGCCGGGTCACTCACCCGGTCATGTCGTCATTCATGGTGCGGGGCACGCGCTCGTCGGGGACTGTCTGTTTGCCGGCTCTGTCGGCCGGACGGACCTCCCGTTCTCCAACGCCGCCCAGCTTCAGGCTTCACTCGAGCGCATAGCCGCGCTGCCGCCGGAGACGATCATTCACCCGGGGCACGGTGACGCCTCGACGATAGGCGAGGAGCGCGCCACCAATCCATTCCTGAACGGCACCGCGCGGATTGTCCGCGATCCGTCGACCTGACCTGGAGCAACGCGCAATGACTGACAACACCCGCATCGAAAAGGATCCCCTCGGCGAGCTCGCCGTGCCCGCCGATGCGCTGTATGGAGTGCAGACGCTGAGGGCGGTGCAGAACTTCCCCATCAGTGGACTCAAACCGCTTCCGGCTTTTGTGGACGCAACCGTCCGCATCAAGCGCGCGGCCGCACTGACCCATCGCCAGACCGGCAGGCTCGAGCCTCGCCTCGCCGACGCAATCGTCAAGGCAGCGGACGAGATCCTTTCGGGAAAATACCGCGACCAGTTTGTCGTGGACGTCTACCAGGCGGGCGCCGGCACGTCGCACAACATGAACGTGAATGAAGTGCTGGCAAATCGCGCGAACGAGATCCTCGGCGGCAAACGCGGCGAATACTCGCCCGTGCATCCCAACGACCACGTGAACATGGCGCAGTCGACGAACGACGTGATCCCCACAGCCATTCGTCTGGGCTGTGTGACGGAACTGCCGAAACTCGTGGCCGTGTTCGAGCGGCTCATCGCATCGCTCGAGGCCAAAGGGCAGGAGTTCGACGACGTCATCAAGTCCGGCCGCACTCATCTGCAGGATGCGATGCCCATTCGCCTCGGTCAGGAATTCACGGCATATGGTGGAAGCCTGAGGCGCGGCGTGCAGCGGATTGTCGAAGCGGCGAGCTACCTGAGGGACCTGGGGATTGGTGGAAGCGCTGTTGGCACCGGCGTGAACGTCGAGCCAGCATATCCGGCGATGATGGTGCGCTTTCTCGGGGAGATGACGGGCATCGAGCTGCGCGAGGGAGCTGACAGAGTGCAGTTGATGCAGAGCATGGGCGACGTCGCCGCATTCAGCTCGCAGCTCAAGGTGCTCGCGCTCGACCTCAGCAAGATCGCCAGCGACCTCCGCGTCCTGGCGAGCGGGCCCCGCACCGGCTTTGACGAAATACGACTTCCCGCTGTGCAGCCGGGATCGTCCATCATGCCGGGCAAGGTGAATCCGTCAATTCCGGAGATGGTCAACCAGGTGTGTTTTCAGGTTATCGGAAACGACGCCTGTGTCAGCGCGTCCGCGGAGCACGGCCAGCTCGAGCTGAACGTGATGATGCCGGTGATCGCCTACAACGTGCTGCTGTCGATGCGCATTCTGACCAATGCGGCGGAGGTGTTCGACACGAAGTGCGTTCGCGGTATCGAGGCAAACCGTGAGCAATGTGCGTACTGGGTTGAGCGCTCTGCAGCTCTTGCCACGGCCCTGGCTCCCCAGATCGGCTATGCGCGGGCGGCGGAGCTGAGCAAGCAGTCTGTGAAGGAAAACGTCCTCATTCGCGACCTGGTGAAGCGCGAAAAGGTTTTGCCGGATGAGGAAATCGACGAGGTGCTCGATCTCAGGAAGATGACCGAGATCGGCGTTCCCGGCGGTTCGCACGGCGGCGTCTCCGCGGGATAAAACACTTGTAGATTGCGCTCACCCACGGTATCGTAAATCATGCGCATCACAACGTGGGCCGAGTACGGAGTCATCTGCGCGCTGCATCTGGCGCGGCGTACGGAAAAGGGGCCCGTCACGGGCCGTGAAATTGCCGCTCAGGAGAGGTTGCCGGCGGATTACGTCGAGCAGATCCTGCTGCGGCTCAGGCGAGCAGGTGTAATCGCCAGCACGCGCGGTGCGCGCGGCGGCTACATGCTTTCCCGGCCAGCCAAAGAGATCTCGATCCGCGACGTGATCCACGCGTCCGAGCTGGAGACGTTTGACCTCCACTGCCTCAGTCATCCGGTTGAGGAGGATCGCTGCGCGGCATCGCACAGCTGCAGCATCCGGCCGGTGTGGGTGCTGCTTCAGAACAAGATCGACGACGTTCTGGAAAGCGTCTGCCTCGCCGACCTGCTCCAGGACGAGCCGGCGGTGAGAGAGCGTGTCGGTCTGCCGATCCTGGAGCCGGTCTAGAGGACTTTCAGGCCCGATGGTTTTGACAAGCGAAAACGAAACGGCGCGTGAGCAATCTGCTCACGCGCCGTTGTTATCGCTTCAACTGCGTCGTCAATTTTGAGGAAGTGCCGAAGGGGGGACTCGAACCCCCACGGGCTTGCACCCACTGGCTCCTGAAGCCAGCGCGTCTACCAGTTCCACCACTTCGGCTTGGAATCTTTCAACTTAGAGACGTCCCCCTGTTGAAGTCAACGCGATCCACCCTTTCTCCGCGTGTTGTGCGGGCCTAAGTTGAACGGGGAGCATCATGGCCGACACAGCGGAAAAGCCGGAGACGGAATCGATCGCGCGGAACAGACGCGCCAGACACGACTATCAGATCCTCGACACATGGGAGGCTGGGATCGTATTGACCGGCAGCGAGGTAAAGTCACTCCGCAATGGAAAGGCCAACATCTCCGATGCGTATGGCATCGTGACGGGCGGTGAAGTGCACCTTCTGAATCTCCACATCTCGCCATACGAGCAGGCGAGTTACTTCAATCATGAGCCAACCCGGACGCGGAAGCTGCTGCTCCATCGCCGCGAAATCCGGAAAATGATTGGAGCCGTAGAGCGGCAGGGGCTGACGCTCGTGCCGCTCGAGCTCTACTTCAAGCGGGGCAAGGTGAAGGTTGTGCTCGGACTTGGCCGCGGAAAAAAACTCTATGACAAGCGTGCCGACGAAAAGAAGCGCGACGACGAGCGCGACATGCAGCGGGCAGTGAGAGTGAGATGATCGGGGCGCTGCTGCTCTTCATGCAGCTGGGTGTTGCTGCACCGCAGAATCTCGTCGTCCGGCAGGGTGAAGCGATCAAGGTTGTTCCCGTAATCGGTACAACGCGCGGCTCGTACATCCGCGCCGACCTGCTGGCCCTCGCGCTCGGCGGATCTGCCTCCAACGTTGCCAACGGACATTACCGTGTCTCTCTCGGCGATACGCGCATCGAGTTGATAGAAGGCGTGCCCTTTGCCCGAGCGGATTCCTTTCTCGTTCCGATGACGTTGCCGGCGCTGCGCAGCGGGGACACATTTCTTCTCCCCTTCCAGGTGGCTGCGGCGCTCATTCCACGGTATGCGAGCGGATTCTTCTTTGACGTGGGCGCTCGCGAGCTGCGGATATTCACCACAACTGTGGCGCGTCGCGCGCCGCCTCAACCGGCGGTTGCGGAGTCAGAACCCGCCGCGGCGGGCAACACGTCTGAGCCCCTTTCCCGTCCGCGACCACCGAGGCGCGGACAGCGGCATCTCGTGGTAGTCGATGCAGGGCACGGCGGCCCCGACCCCGGCATGACCGGGCCGATTGGCGGCGGCCCCCGTCTCGTCGAGAAGGACATAACGCTTTCTGTCGCCAAGCTACTGGCGGACGAGCTTCGCGACAGCGGCGTCGAGGTCCTGATGACGAGAACGACGGACACGCTGATCGCGCTTTCCGACCGCGGGCGGATCGCCAACGCCAACAAGGGCGATCTGTTCGTGTCGATCCACGTCAACGCTACGGGGTCACGCGGTGCGTCGGCTGCCAGAGAGCGGGGCTTCGAAACCTATTTCCTTGCTGAAGCGAAGAGCGAGGACGCGCTACGCGTCGAGCGGATGGAGAACGAGGCCGTGCGCTTCGAGACCGGCGCCTACGCGCCGAAGGGCGATCCGCTCAGCTTCATCATCAACGACATGGCGCAGAACGAGCATCTGCGCGAGTCGGACGACCTCGCGGAAACAATTCAGCAGGGGCTCAAGACCTTCCACCCGGGTCCGAGCCGCGGCGTGCAGCAGGCGAACTTTGCGGTGCTCCGGGGATCGTACATGCCGGCGGTGCTGGTGGAGATCGGTTTCGGCACCAACCCGGACGAAGCAGAGTTCCTGAGTGAATACAGCAACCAGCGCCAGATTGCGGCGAGCATCGCGCGCTCGGTGCTCGACTACATCAATCATTACGAGGCGCGGGTAGGCGGAGGCACAAGGTGAGAGGCAGATGATCGTCAGGCGCACCGGTTGACAGACGGGAGCGGGACGTTCTAGCTTCCACTATGGTTCCATAACGGAACCACAGGGAGGAAAGGATGGCGACAATGACGATCAAGAACATGCCCGACGACCTTTATGCGGCGCTCAAGGAAAGTGCGGCGGCGAACAGGAGGAGCCTGAACAGCCAGACGATCCTCTGCCTGGAACGCGCCGTTCAGAGCAGACCGATTGACATCAGGCGACTTGCCTCCCGGATTCGCGCCCGGCGAGCAAAGCTCGAACGCGTTTTTGTCACTGACGCCGATCTTGGTGGGGCGAAGCACAAAGGGCGGCCGTGATCGTCGCCGACACGAATCTTATTGCTTATTTTCTTCTCCCCGGCGAGCACACCGCCGAAGCTGTAGCTGTATTTCGAAAGGATCCGGAATGGGCGGCTCCTCTGCTCTGGAGGAGTGAGTTGAGGAGCGTGCTGTCGCACTATCTTCGGCGAAATGTTCTTTCACTGCAGCAGGCGCTTGAGACGATGGCTGACGCCGAAACCATGCTGCAAGGCCGCGAGTACACACTTCCCTCTGAACCGATCATTCGGCTCGCGGCCGAATGTCCATGTTCGGCGTACGACTGCGAGTTCGTCGCGCTTGCTGAGGAACTTGGGGTTTCGCTTGTAACCTCAGACGCGCAGGTCCTGAGCGTGTTCACACAAACGGCGATTTCACCGGCCAGGTTTATCCAGTGACGGCATGCAGCGGCGTGAGGTGAGCGTTTCAATGTTGCACCCCGTGCTCGGCGTCTCATTTTCGTCGCTCGAGTTTCAGAATCCGCTGTTGCTCGCGGCCGGCACTGCCGCCTACGGCCGAGAGATCGCCGGCGTGATGAATCTCGACGCTCTCGGCGGGATTGTGACAAAAGCGGTGAGTGTCCTTCCGCGGAAGGGCGCGCCGGCCCCGCGGGTCGCTGATTTCGATGGCGGGATGATAAACGCGGTCGGTCTGGCCAACCCGGGCGTTGAAACGGTGCGCGACCAGGAGCTGCCATGGCTGGCCGCCAACCTTCACCATGCCCGCGTGATCGTGAACGTTGTTGGCGACACCGTTCAGGATTTTGCCGAGGTGGTGGCCGAGCTTAGTGAGGCGCAGGGGGTTTCGGCGTTCGAGCTCAACGTGAGCTGCCCCAACGTGAAGGCCGGCGGAATGGAGTTCGGCGCCGACCCGCAGGCGCTCGCACGCCTGGTGAGCCTGGCGCGTGGCGCGACAACGAGACCGATTACGGTAAAACTCTCGCCAATGCTGCCGCATATCGCAGAGAGTGCGCGCGTGGCGGTGGACGCCGGCGCCGATGCGCTTACGCTGGTGAACACGATTCCGGGTCTGGTGGTGGATGTGGAGACGCGGCGGCCGGCGCTCGGATTTGGAAGTGGCGGCGTGAGTGGCGAGGGACTGCTCCCGGTGGGAGTGCTTGCGGTTTGGAAGGTGAGCCGGGCGGTGAGCGCGCCACTGATCGGCGTTGGCGGGGTGTCCCGCGGGACCGATGTCGTACAATACCTGCTCGCCGGCGCGACGTTGGTGGGGATGGGGACAGCGGTGATGAAGGATCCGCGGGCGCCGGCGCGCGTTCTGAAGGAGCTTTTGGCGTGGTGCAATGCGCATCGGGTGTCGCAGCTCACGGACATTATCGGGACGCTGGAATGGCCGGCGTGACGCCGGCGATCCCAATCGTCGCGCTCGACTGCCCGGATACCGATGCCGCACTCGCGCTGGTGGCGACGCTCGGCGAGACATGCCGGTTTTACAAAGTGGGGAGCGAGCTGTTCGCGGCGTCCGGCCCCGAGGTAGTGGAGAGGGTCCGCGGGGAGGGCTGCGACGTCTTTCTCGATCTCAAGCTGCACGATATTCCCAACACCGTTGCCGGCGCGATGAGGCGGATTGCGGCAATGGGGATTCGGCTGGCTACCGTCCACGCATCGGGCGGCAGGGCGATGATCGAAGCGGCGGTAGATGCGGCGGGCGCCGACTGTGGCGTTCTGGCCGTCACGATTCTGACATCGCTGGATCGGGCGGCGCTTTCGGAGATCACGGGCGACCCGAATGTGGATCCGGCCGATTCCGTCCTCAGGCTGGCAGAACTGGCACGTTCAGCGGGTGCCCGAGGCGTTGTTTGCAGCGGCAAAGAGGCTCCCCTGGTGCGGGCGCGCCTGGGCTCGAGGCTCGAGATTCTGGTGCCGGGCATCCGGCTTCCGGGCGATTCGGCGGGCGATCAGGCGCGAATCGTCACGCCAGAGGCGGCCGTTCACGCAGGTGCGGATTATCTGGTTCTGGGCCGTTCGGTCACCGCCGCGGCCGACCCGCGGCGCGCCATGGAGATTGTCCGGCACCGGCTGCAGCTCTGAAGAGATCCAGCAGAATGCCGGAGGTGGCGCGCGTCGATAGCCCAGGTGAGATGCGATTTTGGTAAGCGCGCGAAGGTGGTTTGCTGCGTGGAGTTGCAGCCGTCGTTAGTCCTCCGTACGTTAGCGGGCCACAACAACTCGCAGGACAAAATCCTCTAAACTCAGGGGGCACCATGTCGCGTGCTGCACTGCTCTTGGTTCTACCCGTATTACTCGCGTGCTCGAAGAAGGAAACGCCGGCCGCCGACACTTCGGCTGCAATGGCTCCCGCTCCGGCGGCCACCGCTCCGGCAGCCGCTGCCCCGGCCCCGATGAATGTCGCCGGCACCTGGACCGTCAAAGTCATGCCGCAGGCGAAGGACACAGTTGTCCTGACATACAAACTCGTGGCGACGAATGACAAGACCGGCTGGATGCTGACGTTCCCGAATCGCCAGCCGATGGAGCCCCGCGTCGTGTCCATGGATAACGACAGCGTGGTTGTCGACAACGGCCCATATTCGAGTCTTCTCCGGAAGAGCGTGATGGTCACGACACACAGCTCCATGCACATGGAGGGCGACAAACTCGTCGGCATCACGATCGCCCACTACAACACGAAGGGTGCTGATTCGGTGGTCATGCTCCGGACCGAGGGTACGCGGCAGTAGCGGGTGCGACGTCCTGGTTTTTTCCGGTAACGCCTGAATGTTCCTCTTAAGTCTCTCTCGAATGAAGAAAGCCCGCCTGATCTCCGTCTTCGCAGCCTCGCTGGCTGCGGTCTCACTGACTCACGTCGCAGATGCGCAAAAGCTCAGCTACCCGGCGACGCGAAAGACGGAGCAGGTCGATACCTATTTCGGCGCGCAGGTGGCCGATCCATACCGCTGGCTGGAAGACGAGAACTCGCCTGAGACGGCGAAGTGGGTCGAGGCGGAGAACGACGTAACTGCAGGTTACCTGGACAGGATCCCGTACCGCGCCGCCATCAAAAACCGGCTGGAGAAGCTGTTCAACTACGCGAAGTTCGGCGCGCCGTCGAGAAAGGGACAGTACTACGTCTACTCGAAGAATGACGGCCTGCAGAACCAGAGCGTGCTCTACATCCAGAAGGGCCTGGGCGGGACGCCCGATGTGCTGCTTGATCCGAACAAGTTCACCGCCGACGGCACCTCGCGACTGGCCGGGTTCGAGCTCTCAAAGGATGGAAGCCACGCGGCCTACGGCATCTCAACTGGAGGCTCCGACTGGACGGAGTATCACGTGATGGACGTCAGCTCGCGGAAGATGCTGCCCGACGTGATCAAATGGGCCAAGGTGAGCGGCATCGCGTGGCGGGGAAACGGCTTTTACTACAGCGGCTACGATCCGCCGGACCAGACAACTGCTCTGACGTCGAAGAATGAAGGTCACAAGGTTTTCTACCACCGCGTGGGGACGGCGCAGGCGGCTGATGAGCTGGTTTACGAGGACAAGGCGAACCCGGAGCGCTTTCACAACGTCTCGACGACCGAAGACGAGCGCTTCGCCGTTCTGAACATCTCCGATCGCGGCAAGGGCAAGAGAGGAAACGCTGTATTCTTCCGTGATCTCTCGAAGCCCGGCAAGACCTGGACGCCGATCGTGGCGGAAGCAGGCGACTTCAGCTATGGCGTGATCGACAACGTCGGCGCCAGGTTCCTGATCGAGACAAACGAGAACGCGCCAAACGGCAAGGTTCTCATGTTCGACCCTGCCAAGCCTGAAGGGCACAAGTGGACGACCGTACTCGCGGAGCGACCTGAACCGCTGCAGAGCACAAGCGCAGCGGGTGGAAAGCTCTTCGCGACCTTTCTCAAGGACGTCACGACCCGGGCGTATGTGTACGATTTGGCCGGGAAGCTCGAGAACGAGATCGTCCTGCCGGGACTTGGAACGGCCGGCGGATTCGACGGAAACCGGGACGACAAGGCGATTTTTTACACCTACAGCTCCTTCAATTTTCCGCCGTCCATCTTCAGGTACGACATAGCTTCGAAGAAGTCATCACTCTTCCGCGCGCCCGCGATTCCGGGGTTCAACGCGGCAGATCTCGAGACAAAACAAATCTTCTACGTGAGCAAGGACGGCACGCGGGTGCCGATGTTTCTCACCTACAGGAAAGGCCTCAAGCTCGACGGTAACAACCCCACTCTCCTTTACGCCTACGGCGGGTTCAACATCACCACCAACCCTTCGTTCAGCGCATTGCGACTGGCGCTCCTCGAGCAGGGCGTGGTTTACGCCTCCGCGAACATCAGGGGCGGCGGCGAGTATGGGGAGAAGTGGCACGCCGCCGGAATGAAGCTCAACAAGCAGAACGTGTTCGACGACTTCATCGCGGCGGCGGAGTGGCTCGTCGCGAACAAGTACACGTCGCCGGCGAGACTGGCGATTCAGGGCGCTTCGAACGGCGGGCTGCTGGTGGGGGCCGTTGCCAACCAGAGGCCCGACCTGTTCAAGGTGGTCATCCAGCAGGCGGGGGTGATGGACATGCTGCGCTTTCAGAAATTCACGATCGGCTGGAACTGGATACCGGACTACGGCTCTTCGGACAACGAAGCGGAATTCAAGGCGCTCAGGGCGTACTCGCCGATTCACAACGTCCGCGACGGGGCGCAGTATCCCGCGACTCTCATTACCACTGCCGACCACGACGATCGCGTCGTTCCCGCTCACTCCTTCAAGTACGCGGCCGCCCTCCAGGCGGCGCAGGGTGGCGACAACCCGATTCTGATTCGCATCGACACGAAGTCGGGCCACGGCGCGAGCAATACGACGAAGTCGATAGAGCAGACGGCGGACATTTATGCGTTTATCTTCCAGAACCTGGGAGTGACTCCCCGGTACCCGTAGCCCCGGGACAGGTCGGTGATGTCCCCATTTGACTTGTTACCTTCGCCGTATAGGTAAGCGTCAGCGTCCATTCATGAACTTGGTCATTTCGCGGGTTGCCAAGAGGCATCGCGAGTGGATGGCCGCCACCAGCGAGTCAACGGTCACCTGTCTTTGCGCTGGAGTCTGGTGATTCGCGGAGTCCATGTTCTGTGCCACCTCGGCTGCCATGGTTGGCCGCGTATCCTCGAGGCACGCGACAGTCTGCTCATGCTGCAAGCGTTGGAGTTTCTTTGCGTCTGATTCACACCCGAGGAACACGACCGGAGACACGGCGATGAGGATGTAAAACCATTTTTGCATTTGCATGGATGGACCCGGAAGATTTTGAAAACCACAACCCCAAAGCGGGGACTGTACGTCTACTGGCTATGAATCGTGACAATCGGGCGGAAGCTGGTCTAACCGATCACGTCTGGACGGTCGAAGAAATCCTGGAACTGATGGACCCGAACAGATTGTTACAATGAAACGGGACACTGACAGCGGGCCCTTTGACACAACGGGCCCTTCTATAGTCGCCCCTTCATAGTAGCCCCTTCATAGTAGCCCCTTCGGCTAGTAGCCCCTTCTGGCTAGTAGCCCCTTCTGTAGTAGCCCCTTCGGCTTGATTTCGCTCCCCCAGCCCAGTATTTTTAAAGGCTAACTCGGATTTACCTTCCCGCGCCATCGCGGGGATGTTCGCACGTCCATAGGAGCTTTTAGTGAAAGTACGCAGCAGCGTCAAGCCAATCTGTGAGCACTGCAAGGTGATCAAGCGCCAGGGCGTGGTCCGCATCATCTGCAAGCGCAACCCCAAGCATAAGCAGCGGCAGGGCTGATAAATGGCACGCATCGCCGGCGTGGATCTTCCACGCGAGAAGAAGCTCGAGATCGGGCTGACATACATCTACGGCATCGGCCGCGCGACGGCGCGAAAGATCCTCACTGACGCCGGGGTCAATCCCGAGCAGCGCGTGCGGGACCTCAACGATGCCGACACGAACCGCCTCCGCCAGGCGATCGAGAAAGACATTCGCGTCGAAGGCGCTCTCCGCACCGAGATCGCGATGAACATCAAGCGGTTGATGGACATCGGATCCTATCGCGGCAACCGCCATCGTCGCGGGCTTCCCGTCCGGGGGCAGCGAACACATACGAACGCCCGCACCAAGAAGGGGCCGCGCCGCGCGATCGCAGGCAAGAAAAAGGTGACGAAGTAACCCATGGCAACCGGAAAGAAAGTCAAGCGCGTCATCGAGGCGGAAGGAATCGCCCACGTCAGCGCCACGTTCAACAACACGACCATCACCATCACCGACGCTCACGGGAATACCATCTCGTGGAGCTCGTCGGGGAAGGCAGGGTTCAAGGGCTCGAAGAAGT
>Ga0097691_1000855_pt1 | contig 24283 bp, 16 predicted proteins | sample NGESurdeep072012_8_FD_72858 | JGI IMG/M metagenome (GOLD analysis project Ga0097691, IMG submission 72858) | Arctic peat soil microbial communities from Barrow, Alaska - NGEE Surface sample 210-1 deep-072012 | ecosystem: Environmental > Terrestrial > Soil > Wetlands > Peat ... | reverse complement strand
GTTTGGGAGTTGAGATGACGGACGACGATATGTGGAAGTATCGGGTTTGCACTGACTAGCTCATTCCAACCGCTCGTTCCTGCTCGCTCCAAAGCAGAGGAAGTTCGATCCGTTCGGTCAGAGCCTTCGCAGTTAGCTCCGGCGGTTGGTGACCCGCTGCGATCGCCTCGACGATCCTGGGAGCCAAGAATGCCAACCGAGTCAAGCGCCTGACATAGTTCGGGAGTACTCCTTCGCGTTTGGCGATCGCTGCAACCGATTCAACTCGACCCGCGAGCAAATCGTCCGCCCATTGACGTCCCCGAGCGATCGCTTTTATGAGCGCTAGATCAGCCAGTGGAGCTGACGCGTGACTACCCTGGATAACCAAACGCATTTCGAAGCCGCGCCGTCTGATCTGCATCGGGAAGACACGCGTGATAGTCAGCTCAGAGGTGTTCGCATCTCGCTGTTCTTCCTTGCTGCAAATCGGCAGCTTGAGCGAAACGCGGATGCCTGCATCGATGAGATCCACGCGATCAACCAAAGCGTTCAAGGCAGCTCCGACTTCAACCTCCGATTGCAGGCGTTTCATCCAGGCTGCTGCTATAGAGAAGATCGACGGGAGCTGACTCTCGGCAGCACCGATGGTGTGAGCGGCTTCCGCAATTGCCGCTTGGTCACTTAAAGTCGTGTAGGCCGCCGTCGCGACGGTGCGCTCAATCTCTGGGGCTGGCAAGCGCCATCCGCTTCGCCCTGAATCTGATGTCCCTTTGATCAGGTTGCGCGACACGTAGTAGCGATATCTGCGCTCGCCCTTCACCGCGTGACTGGGCGTCAGGCTCTGGCCGCTTTCATCGAACAGCTTGCCCGTAAGCGGACTCGCGGCCGATTTCCTTGCTCGCGGTGCACGCCCGACCGCGTTGCTTCGCAGCAGCAGCTGCGTGGCATCCCACAGCTCCCGGTCCACAATCGATTCGTGCAGGCCCGGATGATGGACACCCTTGTGACGAATCTCGCCAATGTAAATGGGATTTGAAAGCAGTGAATAGAGCGCACCCCGGAAGAACGAGTTCCCTCCCGATTGCTTGCCATTCTTTGCGACTCGAACTTTGGATCGGATGCCGCGGCGATTCAGATCCTCCATCAGGAGCCGGACGGAACCGAGTTCCAGGTATCGCCGGAAGATCTCTCGCACGGTCTCCGCTTCCGATTGGTTGATCGCCAGGCGACGCTCATGCACGTCGTAGCCGAGTGGAACCAGACCGCCCATCCACATTCCCTTCTGCTTGGAGGAGGCGATCTTGTCCCTGATCCGTTCGCCGGTCACCTCCCGCTCGAACTGGGCGAAGGACAGCAGCACGTTGAGCGTCAGGCGTCCCATCGATGTCGTCGTGTTGAACTGCTGGGTGACAGCGACGAAGGACACACCGCGTGCGTCGAACACTTCTACCATCTTTGCGAAGTCGGTGAGCGATCGGGTCAGCCGGTCGACCTTGTAGACGACCACGACATCGATCAGCGCCTGATTGATGTCAGTAAGCAGACCCTGCAGTGCCGGCCGCTCCATCGTCCCGCCCGACAGGCCGCCGTCATCATAAGCGGTCTTCACTAAGCGCCATCCTTCTCCGGCCTGGCTCTTGATGAACGCTTCGCAGGCCTCACGCTGTGCGTGCAGCGAGTTGAAGTCCTGCTCCAGTCCTTCCTCTGATGACTTACGGGTGTAAATCGCGCAGCGTCGAATCGGTGATTTAGGCCGTTCCATGATTGTTCTCCTGCGCTGTCCTCAACCCGAAGAACCGCGGCCCCGACCAACGACTGCCGGTGATCTCGCGTGCTACTTCCGAGAGCGAACGGTAATGCTTCCCTTTGAATGACACTCCATCGTCGAGCATCGTTACCCGGTGAGCGTTGCCCTGCCATTCGCGAATCAGAATGGTCCCCGATCGGGCCTTTCGAATCTGCGGTTTCTTCGGCGAACTTCCGGTCGCGCTCTCTTCTGCGACCCGAGCTAGCAGTCGGCTGGTCGAAGGCTTGAGTCCGCCGTAAGCCTGTTCCTGGAGGCGATATGCGATCGCGCGCGTCAGGAAGGACCGGCCGATTTCCTGGGAAGGCGCCTTTCCGTACATGGCTTTCCAGCGCTCGCGGAGTTCATCAATACTCAGCTTCGACACGCTCGCGATTTCCGCGGAGAGCGCCTCACGGTCCATAGCCGGTGCCCGCCGCTTCATGATTGCACCTCGGCGTCAGTCTCGGCGATCAAATCGGTCTCAAAGCCCATGTGTGTAGTCCTCCTTTGGGGCGGAAATCCGACCGCTCCAATGACACACACATTGCTCGATTCGCGGCTCGTTGCCAGTCCTGCGCGGCGGGAGATTTCGAACGCCAGAGGCTATACAGATTCGCCTAATTTGCGGCGCCCCGCCGAGAGTCGCCGGAGAGGCTGGTCCCATTCGCCTTCCAATCGCCCCGATGGTGCGGACCGTCGATCCGCGCCAATAGCCGGCCTCTCCCTTGCTGCGCGAAATGACGTTGGGAAATGGGGGAAATCACTCGCTTCATGCACGGAACAGAGCGAACATCCCAGCGAGCCCTTTACGGCTTAGGAGTTTAGAGAGAATGGAACATGCAAAATTGGCGAACGGAAACGGGCATAAACTACCGATCGGCCCCTCCCCATCCCCGGCCGAGCAGGATCAGATGGACGCGCCGCGGTCGGCCGGTAAGAAGGCGGTCCGGAAGAAGGCTGCCCCGAGAAAGGCCAAGCCTGCACGGCCGCTCCGGAAGGAGATGGGTAGTAAGTCGAAATCAAACAAGCTGGTTTGCCGCTATTGCGGGAGCGACGACCTGGCTCCAAGTTTTATCAAGCGGCGGGATCGCCGATGCCGCAAGTGTTTCAGCAAACGCTATGGGTCGGTGGCACGGACGAGGAAGGCGAAGGTCAAGAAGTAGTTTGACCACGACGTGAGATACAAGGGTCCGGGCTCGAAAGGGCTCGGCCCTTTTTCGTTTAGCGCTTCAATGCCTCTTCCATCGCTCCCTTCTCCTCGGTGTTTCGGAGGGGGGAGTTTCAAATGATGACTAAGGGCGGAGATTCACATGATTGTTGACAGCTCTGGCCATCCAAACTCATAGGTGTTCCCCGTCACCAAGCATCTTTGCGCTCAGGGCTGCAGTTTCGGGTGATTACGTGCCGCGATGACGATTCGCCACGTCTCGATGCTGATGCGGCGGGATGATGGCTCGTCGGAACGGATCACTCGCGGTAGCGCGACGCCGAACTGCTCGCGTGCCCACGCGCGTTGCTGCGGCGTCAGCCGCGTCACACCCGGTACGACGTCAGTACATTGGAGCCGCGGCCGGCTCCGCAGTGGTACGTTCATTCGCAACCACTCCCACGACGCGTCGTAGTTGGGCGACCGTAGACGCTCAGCTTCCCAAAACTCCGGCGGATGTATGTTCAATTTGCCATTCGGAGTCCGGCCTGGCGGGATCTCCAGGTGAAGCATCTCGTGAAAGACAATCGTGACGAATACATCCTCCGGCACATCCGTGGCATTGAGAACGTTGTGAATTTGAATGCGTCGCGATGCGGGGGAGATACAAGCGAGCATCCGCTGGATAGCGAAGCACCACGTGATGTCGTCAAAGGCGTGCCGGAAGAATTGCGCTGATGCCTTCTGTACGACCTCGTTGAGACTGCGGTACGGCAACTGTGGTTGCAAAAACGGTCCTTTTACCTGTGTGTGGCGAATTACTGATTTCCCCAGAATCAGCAATTCGCCACACACACGATGCCCTTGGCGCCATCATCTACCGAAAACAGCGTTCGCCTGGACATCGCCTCTTATAGTTTCACTGATTCACTACGGCCCGGTCCGGCTGCCATTCGCGAGTATGATGGACTGCCGCGGTATCGCCCTGGGCGTTCTGTCTGAGTTCAATCGTAATCAACTTGTCGCCTGCCCAGGCAGGGCTTAGTTCAAGCTGGAGATATTCAAAAAGTGGTCTCTCGTGAACTGCGACGATCAATTGACGCTGTTGTTGTCTTGATAAAGTTCTCAAAAGAGCGGCGAACTGGGAGACGTGCACGTCATCCATGCTTTGGATCGGATCGTCGAGAATAAGCCAAGGCAGCTTTGGTTTTGCAACGAGGTGAAGCGCGAGAAACAGGGTAAGCGCTGCGACATTCAGGTTTGCGGCGCTCAACATAATTGCGGGAGACCCTCCACGGCCGTGGCGACGTTCTAGGGTTTCTAACTCCGCGATTACAGGCGCTGGAGCGCCCTCAGGCACGGCGAACGCGGGCACGAATCTCTCATATGGTGCCAATCGTATAAATAGTTCGCGCCAGATTCCGTTGAGAGACGCGCTGAATACGCGGCGCACCACATCGGTACGTGCATGCCGGGCCGCGTCTGAGACTTCTTTCGCAAAAGCTCGTCGTTCCCCAGCGGCAAATAGCGCACCGCGCACCTTTTCGAGTTTTGCTTCCGCCGAAGAAAGCAGCTGTTTCTGCTGCCGCACACCTTCCCTAACCTTGCGCAATTTGTCTAGGTCTTCCAGCGTGCCCAGTTTTCGTTGCTGTCTCTCCAGTAAGGCGCTCTCTTGTTTGCTGAACGCCTCCTCCAAGCGAGCTATTAGGTCTGGCGTGCCCTCTGAGTCCTCTCGTTCTATTCCAGCTATTTCCGCAATTTCGACAAGTCTTTGGCGAATAGCAGTAATCCGCTGCTCCCGCCTCGTGAACTCAGCCAAACGCCCACGCGCCAGCGACACGTTGGTCAGATCTGCTGCGCCTCTCTTCGCGTCACTCGCAATTCCCGAAAGTTTCGATAAGGCGTCTGACAACTCTTTGAGACGGGTTCGAAGAAGAGACCGACCTTCATCTGACAGTCGGCGGCTAGTTACTGCTTCCACCTCGCGTTGTAACTCTGCACCTACAGACTCTAACGTCTCCTTTTCGCGTGATGCGTTCTGCAAGACGCCAGCGTCGTTAGCTAGCTTGGCTATCTGTCCGGATACCTGAGCTGATAGTGGTTGGCTTGATACTTCGGAGAAATCGCGCCCGCACACGGGGCACTGGTTCCCATCGATGTGAGGAAGGATGGCAGCGAGAGTTTGACTCAGGCTGCTGGAATTTCGGAGGAGACCGGCAATCTCCAAGTCCACGGCCGAACGCCGATTGCGGTTGTCGGCAAGCTTGCGATTCAGTTCTATGATCGTTCTTGCATCGGAGTCGTCTTGCTCAAGCCGGCGAGTACAGAGAGCGACATCTTGAGACACGGCGGTCATAGCAGTAGATCGAGCGAATTCTGGATCTGTAAATGCCAAAGCCGGAAGGTCAGGAAACTTAGAACGCAGGGATTCGATGACCCCCTCCAGCAAGGTGCCGGGTCCCGCTGTCCATTCTGAGATAGCAGCCTCCGCAAGCTTGTACTGTTCAGCGATGGCCTGTTCCTCTTGAGCCTTTCTGGGCGGAAGCGAATTCCACTCTTCCCTTATCGCGCTGAGTTCGCGCATCGTTCTGGTAATCTCAGACAACTGCCGGCGCTCGAGGTCTATTGCCAGGTGAGAGCGCAGACTCTCAGGACGCTCCGGATCGACATTTACCGTGAGGTCTGTGGCGGCTTTCTTCAAGCCGTCAATCAATAGCTTCTCTTCCTCAGCGAATCGATCAAACTCTAATCGTGCAGAAGCGACGGCTCCCTCAAGTTCCTCGCATCTCTCCTCCGCAGCGCGAAAGTCAGGAACCAAGTTGCGAATACGTCGAAGATCTCCAGCAGCAAACAGGCCCTCTATTAGCGCGTCGAGCTGATCCAAGCCGAGAAGTTCTTTGACGAATTTTGTTAATGCAGAATCAGGGTCTCGCCGATCTGTATGCTGGTAGATCTCAAGGAGGCGACTCAATGATGATTGAGCAAGGTTACAGCGCTCGACAAAGCACTGAGCGTCATCAGTAGACAGTAAAGGCACGCCCGAGATTCCAGAGGTTGTGATCCGCACTACTGTAGATTTGGGGTTCCCATTCCTTGTTGCCAAACGAATCTCGCTGGTCTCCGCATCGACATGCTTCAGATGCTGCTTATAGTTGGAATCCGCTCGCTCCAGCGATTCGATGCTACCCGTCAGGGCAAGTTCTAAGGCGGCGAGAATGCTTGTCTTTCCAGACCCGTTGAGACCGTGAATTAAAACAACTGGAGCGTCCAACGGCACTGTAATTTCGCCGAGCACGCTTCTAAAGTTGCTGATCGTTAACGATGCTAACTGCGTCGCCAAGCGTTGGCCTCATTCTTCCTCGTCGAGTTGCGTCAGAGGCCCCTGAACTAGCGTCCGTAAACATTCCACAACCGCTTCGCTCCCTTTGGTTGCTGCGGTGACTAGTTCCTTGGCGATCGGATCGTCGTTTGCTTTCCCGAGATGACGCGACAAGTCCCCTAAAGAGTCGGCCAAACCACTGAGAGAATCTACTAAGGGTAACGGTAATAAAACCGCCAGTTTGTCATGAACGTCGGCATCGCCATCAATATCACTTGTTGGCTCAATAACCAGAACTCGGGCGATTCGGCCGATTTGCTCCAACGTAGGCGCACTGAGGCCAGGGCCAACCAGTACAGCGGTCACTGATCGGCGAGACTCGACAATGTCCAGCGCGCGGCTCAATGATTCCAGTTTTTGGCGCAAACGTTCAGACGATTCGCGAGCAGTGTCGGCAACCAATACAAGGTCGAGCGCTCGTTCACCTCCGATCAGCGCAGCTGAGAAGTCGAACTTTATAGACGAGATTTCCAGCGACTTGCGAAGACGCCGATAACCCGCGTCGACAAGCAAACTGACAACTCGATCAATAGCGGAAGTCAAAGAACTAGTTCCTCTCGAAATCGCTGAAGTAGTTCATCTTTGGTGCTGACCGTCCTCAGCAAATCTTCTATACCCACACATCGAGCTTGTTGTTTTCCGGTACGGCCAGGTGCGGCGCTGGGTGATCTTTGTGCTCTCGGGATCATTTCAAAACTACTAATTACAAGAGCATCAGGATCTTCATCTTTCATGTAACCTGCATCTCGCAAGCGAAGTGCGACGTGACCGTTCGCTGCAAAAAATATTCGTCTTGTTGCAGTCGAAGTGGCGACGCGCAGAACTCCTGCGTCAGGACCGCTATGTGCGGGAAGCAAGATTACCCAGAATCCCATCTGGTGTCCGAGCTGCAGTAGCGCTAGAGCGATTGACAGTCCCGAGAGACCCGAAGTTGAGAGCGAAGGATCCGTTGCGATGTCGCTAACCGGTACCGTGCCGAGAGGATAATATCGATCCGCCGTATTACCCGAGGCCGAACGAAAAATCGTCAAAAGTCTGCCGCTTTGTGCGACGAGGTCACGCATGAAGGATACTGTATCAGGGCCCGCATTCTCGGCAACGCGATCTCGCATCTCCCTTAGAGAGGTCACTAAGTCGTCTTGGTCGGCCGCCGGCAATAGCGAAACCAAGCCAAGGCGCAGCAGCGTCGAGAGTTTGAGGAATAGGACCTGCAGCACGAGTGCAATGAGAAGTTGTTTGGCGTAAGCGTGAATGAGGGCAGATGTGTCTATGGCCGCAGCATTCGCAGCGTAGGGGTCCTCACCATAGACAATTCGGAGCACAGTGAGCTGGTCCGGGCCAAGTGTGTTCTCCGCAAACACATATGCTGGAGGAACAGACGGCCAGGACCAATGCAAGACGGTCTTAGCCTTATCGAAGACGTATTTTATGTCGAAGTCCTGAGCTGACAGGCCCATTACTAGGGTTCGGTGCGTCATGAGTAGCCCAATTAGATGATGGCAGATAGCAGCGTGCGCAGGATCGTTAATCCATCCTATGATTTGCGGCTCGCGAGCGACTAAAAATTGTCGGAAGTGCGTTTCGTCTTCTCTGGCTTTGACGGCGCAGCCGTGAAACTTCAGCAGGGAGACGCGCCGTTCTGGTTCTTGCAAGTCTTGTCCTCGCACACAGACTCTGACAATCGGTTCGGTCCCGCCGCAGAGTTCCGTGGCAGCAGTTTCGATCAGGCCATCCCAGTTAGCGGAAGCTATGTTACTTAATACACCCTCCATGGCGAGAATACTCACGCAAAGGTGCTCCGAATCAGGCTCCAGGCCGCTGTCCGCATAAGTCCGACAAACATCTACTGCTTCCCAAAGCAAATAGTCAGGCTTCTCATCACTTACGCGAACGTCGAGAAATTTAGAATATACGGAGGCTAGTTGAGACACGATTGAGTCAAATGACGACCAATTGTCGATCGGAACTGTAAAGTCTATCGCATCCTTCTCTGCCTGCGGCATTTGGATAAGATCGAAAGCGTCGTTCAGCGCTTTCTTGAAGCGACAAGAAGCGGTTGAGTTGTCGATCTTTTCTTGGAGAAAGAGCAAGACCCTGCGCACGAGTAACCTCAGATTTTCGACGCGTCCAAGCGAAATACCAGAGCCCAGCCAAAATGTGTAATGCCCATTGGCGATACCATCCGCCATTGACTTAAATGAGCCATCGAGCAACGCGAGCGTCTCTTTCACCGAGATGGTCGCAGCGATATTACCTGCTGGCGGGGTCATTGCACCGTCAAATCCTTACGCGATGTCGTTGTCCGCCTCGATTCCGACTCCAGCGTATACTCCAAAAGACTCTACAAGACAGTAGAGGCGAATTTCAAAAGCTCCGATTCGCCATTTGCCAGGAGCGAGTTCCGATCGCGACCGAGCAGCCTGTATGGGACCCTCTGCAGGTGCCCGCCCGCCCATCCTGTCGCGCGCCAGGGGATCGCGAGTGGCATTGCTTCACCTGGACCGTTGCGGCAAGTCGGAGAGCACGTCTTCAATTTCCTGAAGGGCGGAGCGGAGGTCTTCGGCGATTTCGGCGGCCAGGATGTGCGGATCGGGCAGGCTGGCGGAGTCTTCGAGGCTTTCGTCGCGGAGCCAGAAGATATCGAGGCTGGCCTTGTCGCGCGCCATTATCTCGTCGTAGCTGAAGGGGTGCCATCGGCCGTCCGGATTCTTCTCTGACCAGGTCGGTGTTCGCTCATGGCGATTCGCCGGATTGAAGCACTTCACGAATTCGTCGAGATCACCCCGCGTGAGACGATTGGTCTTGAGAGTGAAATGAATATTGGTCCGCAAGTCGTAAAACCATACGGTCTTGGTCCACGGCGTTTCGCTGGCCGGCCGCCGGTCAAAGAACAGCACGTTCGCCTTGACTCCCTGCGCGTAAAAGACCCCGGTCGGCAGCCGGAGCACTGTGTGCAGTTCGCACTCATTCATCAGCTTACGTCGGACCGTCTCCCCAGCGCCGCCCTCGAATAGCACGTTGTCCGGCACGACGACCGCGGCGCGGCCGTTAATTTTGAGCATGCTTTTGACGTGCTGGAGGAAGTTGAGCTGCTTGTTGCTGGTCGTGGTCCAGAAATCTGGCCGGCTATATGAGACGGATTGCTTGTCGGTGTCGCCTTCCTCGTTGACAACCGTGATGCTGGATTTCTTGCCGAACGGCGGATTGGTGACAACTACTTCGAAATGATCGCTCGGCTCATTGCGGAGCGCGTCGTCGGTTTTGATCGGCGGCTCATGCTCGTCGTCGTCGGGTCCGATGCCATGCAGCAGCATGTTCATCGCACACAGCCGCGTCACGCCGTCCACCAGTTCGACCCCGCGCAGCGCGTCATAACGCAGATGGCGCTTCTGATCGAGGTCGAGATCGTAGTGCGTCGCCAGGTAATGATACGCCGAGAGCAGGAACCCGCCGGTGCCGCAGGCTGGATCGCAGATCACCTCGCCGGGCCGCGGCGTGATGCAATCGACCAGCGCATCGATCAGCACGCGCGGCGTGAAATACTGTCCCGCCCCGCTCTTGGTGTCTTCCGCGTTCTTTTCGAGCAGGCCTTCGTAGGCGTCGCCCTTCACGTCGGACGACATCGAGGACCAGCTTTCCTTGCCGATCAACTCGACGATCAACTGGCGGAGCTTGGCCGGATCCTGAATCTTGTTCTGCGCCTTTCTGAAGATGATACCGAGCATCCCGCCGCTCTTGCCAAGTTCGATGAGCGTTCGACGGTAGTGCTCTTCGAGCAAGGCACCTTCCATCGCGGGTGCGGCAAGATCGGACCATCGGTAACCGGCGGGAATCGGATTTTCAGCGCCGGTCAATTCGGTCCGTTCGTCGGCCATCTTGAGGAACAGGAGTGTGACGAGTTGTTCGAGGTAGTCCTGATATGAGAGGCCATCGTCGCGCAGGACGTTGCAGAAGTTCCAGAGCTTCGATACGACCTGGCTGCTGCCGTTTCCGTTGCTCATTTCGCGGCCTCGACCTCGTGAGTATTGGACTTGCGGGATTTCCCGGATGGGGCAGCGGCTGCACGCTCGGCGCAGATTCTTTCGAGGAGGACCGTTGCCGACTCGTCGTTTGGATCCTGGTCGACGAGCTTTCCTTCAAAAGCCCACTTGAGGATGGATTCGCGCAGCCGCCGAGAGCGGATGATCGCCAAGTCGCAAGAGACAGAATTGCTTTGAATCACGGTCGATAGCCGCTCGACTTCTGAAACGATTCGACGCTGTTCTGCCCGCGGCGGGAGGGGAATAAAACAGTTCTTCAGTTTCGATCCGTTGACGTTCGCTTGTCCGACCATTTGGCTCACTACCGAACCGATCCATCTGCGGCCATGGAATGAATTCAAAAATGACGAGATATAGTCGGGCGAACAATCTGATAGAAGTCGGACCCGAATCAGGTACGAGGCAAACGAAAACGGCACTCCGCGCGACTTGAATACGGCCGTCTTTCCAACGAGTTCAGCACTGTTTGTCCGATTGAAAAGGAGGTCGCTATCAGCGAGCAGCAAGTCCGGAAATTCGTGGTGATTTTTAGGAAGGTACTTCAGAGTTGTGAAGTCCAAGCCGCCGTCGACGATATTTCCCATTCGTAAGACGGGAACGCCGGCCGGGTTTTCGTTCGTCTTTTCTGAGGTGCCATATCGGACTTCGCTCGACAGATGATCAATAGAAGCCCAGCACCAGCCGGCCGGGAGTTCAGGGAGTGCACTGGCCCGGGGCGCGACGGGCTCCTTGTATTTCGATTTCCAGCGGTCGTCTTTCGGTGGCTTGCCGACGATCTTCATCCGGGCCAGCTCGGTCTCTTCCCATCGGCGGCGGCGCTCGGCGAGGACGCGATCGAGCAGCGCCGACGCAGGTTCGAAATCGCGTCCTTCTTTCAGCGCGAGTTCAGCCTCGGTCGGGACGAGACGGCCCTCGACGGCCGCTTTCAGCACCGACGCGCGATACCGCTTGAGATTCGCCCGCACCCGCTCCAGCGCCGCTACGGCCGCATCCAGCTTGCTGAATATCGAATCGAGCGCGTCGCTGATTCGGTGTTGCTCTGCCTCCGGCGGTATCAAGAGCGGTATTTGCTTCATCGGCGCCTGGGGCAGCTTGAGTCTGGTCGTCCCGCTTACGAACGGTCGGTATTCAACTTGGTTCAACTGATATCGAAGAAAGCCGACAGGCATTTTGCCAAGAGTCCGCAAAACGTGAGCGTGGTTGTTGACCCAGGATTTACCACGAATCAGATAGGCAACACGCTTGCCTGCCTCCAGGAAGGGAGCGCCGTCTTCGCCGAGCAACAACAGCTCTTCGTCGAACAGGAAGTCGTCGATCCAGCCTACTTGGCCTGTCGCGCCGTAGTAGGGAATGGGGCCGGGGCGTTTCGCCCGTTCCGTCGCGTTGACCGGAACTCGCTGGCTATCGAGAATGGCTACGACGTCACCGAGTCGCGCTGTTTCCCATTGGGCAGGGAGTGCCTTGTCGGCAATCGTCATGCAGCCAGTGCCTCGTTCAGTTCATCGAGTAGCGGACGCAAATCCTTGCCAAACAGCTGCGATGCCTTGCCCAATCCGCCCTGCTCGGCAAATGGCGTGTAGCCAAATACGTCCGGCGTGATCTCTACGCTGGTCGCGACGTGGTCGCGAATCATCTCCAGCCAGCGCATCTGCTCCGCCGTGAACTTCCGACCCTTGTTCTCCTGCTGCGCGACCCAGTTTCCAAATCGCGCCTTCACCTTATCGGGAAACGGTACCAACTCGTCGTCCTGATGGAGCGCGAAACGGACCAACGACACGATATCGGTCAGTTGCCGCGCCGCCGAAGCGCCGCGCACCTTGTCCTTTTCCAGCGCTGCGTAAGCATTCCAGAGCCGCTCGGGTGTCCACGAGCGCGGCGGCGATTCGATTGTATCGGCGAGCTTGCGAATATCCGCGTATTTCAGGCGTTTCGCATATGGCCGCGAGTAGAAAAACTGGAGCGCGTCGATCTGATCCTTGTTATCGGCAATAAACTTCTCGAACGACTGCACGACCGACTGCGCCTTTTCTTTCGCATCGGCGGAATGTCCGGCTTCGAGCAACACATCCTTGCTGATCTCGTCGATCAGCTGCTCGACCTGCTGCTTCACGTCTTGAAGAACCTGGCGCAGCGAGGGTTTGGTTGCTAGCGGCTCGGCCGCGCCAGCAAGCATCACCGCTGTCGCCTTGTCGAGCTGTTCCTCAGTCGGCTCGACACCGGCCGGCAGATTGAACTGCTTGCGTGCCTCGACTTCCTGCTGGTCGGTGTCGAGCGCCGTGACGATAGCCTTGGTGATGTCGGCGAGCGACTTTCCGCCGGATGCTTCTTCGATTCGCTGGTTCTCTTTCGGGCCGCATTCGAGATTCAGTTGCGCCAGCCGGTTTGCGAGCGATGAATAATAGTCGGGATCGGTCCCGCCAAGCGCGACATATTCGAGCAACGCTTTGAACGAAACCGTCTTTTTCCGTTCCATCGGCTGCGTGTCCGAGAGTGTGGCCTCTGTAGCGCCAACACAATCGACAATGATGAAATGCGTCTTCGCAATAGCATCGGGCGTTACGGCCCGCAATTCGGTCTGGTCGATCACGCGGACGCCCCGCCCCTTCATCTGCTCGAACAGGAGGCGGCTCTTGACGGTCCGCATGAACATGACAATTTCGACTGGTTTGATGTCGGTGCCCGTCGCGATCATATCGACGGTGACGGCGATTCGCGGGTTGTAGCTGTTGCGAAAATCCTGGATCAAGTCCTTCGGGCTGCGGCCGGTGGTCAAATACGTGATCTTCTGGCAGAAGTCGTCGCCCTTGCCGAACTCCTGGCGAAAGATGCGAACGATGTCCTCGGCGTGGCTGTCGTCTTTGGCGAAGATCAGCGTTTTGGGAACTTCCTTGCGGCCGGGAAAGATCTCGCTGAACAGACGATCCCTAAATGTCTGTGCGATAAGGCGAATTTGATCTTCGGCTACTACCGAACGATCGAGATCCTTCGCCTCGTACTCAATATCTTCCTCCGGCTGCTCCCATCGCTTGGCGCGCGTGCGTCGGTCGCGTTTGCCAACCAGCACTTCGGGACCGGCCTCGATCTTTGAGCCCTTCTCGGTAATCTCGGTGCGGATTCGATAAACGTCGAACGGGACATTCACCTTGTCGGCCACCGCTTCCTCATGGCGGTATTCCATCACGAGATTCTGCTCAAAGAAGCCAAACGTCTGTTTCGATGGCGTGGCAGTGAGGCCGATCAAATGCGCGTCGAAGTATTCGAGCACCTGCCGCCAGAGTGTATAGATGCTGCGATGACATTCGTCGATGAAGATGATGTCGAAGAATTCGGGTGGGATCGCTTTGTCGTAAGTGACGGAAAGCGGCTCGCGCATCGCGGCCAGGTCCTTGATGAACTGCGACTGTTCCTCGCCGGCGGGATCGAACTCGGGCTCACCCCTGAGCATCGAGTAGAGACGCTGGATGGTCGTGATTACGACCTTGGTCGAGGAGCCGATCGTGTTCCCTTTGAGATGCTGGACCTTGTAGAGCTCGGTAAACTTGCGATGGTCGTCGGGAGTGCGGTAGCCCTCGAATTCCTTCTCTGCCTGGTTGCCGAGATTCGTCCGATCGACGAGGAAAAGCACGCGGCGCGCGCCGCCGAACTTGATCAGCCGATAGATCGAGGTGATCGCGAGCATCGTCTTGCCACTGCCCGTTGCCATCTGGATGAGCGCTCGGGGGCGGTCGTCGTGTAGCGATTTTTCGAGATTCTCGAGCGCGCGCCGCTTGTTCTCCCAGAGGTTCGCAATCGCAACCGGTGGCATCGCGCGGAGTCGGCCGCGTAGCGAAGAGGGCAGTGCGGCGCGCGCGGGGTCGAGAGCGCGCGGCGCGCCTCCCCAACTGCGGATCCAGTCGAGCAAGTTATGCGACTGCATCCATTCGGCGATTGTCTCGGGCCGATGGAAGCTGAAGACGCGGCGGCTACGCGGCTCCGGATCAAGTAGATTGACGAAGTTCGTCTCGACGCCGGTGCTGACATAGAGGAACGGCAAGGGGCGGATTGGCGCCGGGAGATTCGCGGGCAAGCCTTTTGAATATTTGTCGACCTGCGGCTTGACGCCGCTCAACGTGAAGCCGACCGGTTTGGCCTCCAGTGCACCGACCACCTGCTTATCGACATACAGGAGGTAGTCGGCGAAGCCGTGGCCGTCGGCCATCTTGAACTCGCGGATCGCGACTCCGCGCGCAGCAGACAGGTTGGCCTCGTCACGGTTCTGAACGGCCCAGCCGGCAGCAGCCAACAACGCGTCAATCTCCTGGCGCGCTTCCTGTTCAGGGGTCAGCTTTATTGGCGGCGTCATTTGATCAGCGGGTTGATGATCCTCCACCCTTAAAATTCATACAAGAAGAGCCACCGCCGACCAAGAGGCCGACAGCGTGTCTAGAACATCGGCCGCTCTTCCGAAGAAGGCGGTGGGTGCGACTTAGAGACAGCCGGCGCGAAGCTGTCAGAAGCGCGCGAGCGCAATTCGAATCTTGGCGCGAGCACTATAACGAGAATCGTCCCCATACTACTCTGGGCTACGTTCCACCCAGGGAATTTGCTCAACAGGCGCACGGAATGCCGGCCCATGAGCCCGGATTTTCACTCTCCGGCCGGATGAAGAATTGGGGAGCAGGCCACCGGTTGAGCCCTTTGTTACGAGGAGAATTCGCTTTGACATGCTTGGTCTTGCTCCGAACGATTAGGCGCCATCTTGAAACGATGGTCAATCCAACCGAGCGTTGATCGAGGTCCTAAATGGCAACCTCTTCCGCGAGACGCGTCTTGAACTGTAGCAGCCACTTGCGCAGCGTACGACCTCGGCGTTTTGCCATCGAGTCAGACAGTCCTTTGGCCAACAAGAACTCTATTGCTGAGTTCTCGTCGAGTCCAAGAAGATCTTCGACCCCAGCCCAAGCCTTCCAGACGCGCCCCACCGTGCTCATCTCGAATTGAAGAGAGAGAAAATCGAGCACCCGTGACTCCGGAAGGGTCGCGAGCATCCTCCCTGCTTCCGTGACCATTCCATCATCTGCTACCAGTCCCAGAATTCTCGCAGCTTGGCGCATATAGCCTATGTGTCGTCTTGAGCTCTTATCATCCTCCATTCCGAGCGCTCTGGGGTGAACCTCCTCTTCCCTTGCAAGGAGTCGTACAACGGCGATGATGCGGTCGAGCAAATCCTGCTGCGGGACATCGTTTGTTGAAAGCGCTTTCGGTTCCTGAAGAGTTTTTGCGTCCAGCGAAGTCTCTCCTCCGCCATCCGCGGTTAAAGACACTAACACCCACTGGTGTTTTTCCTCCCCAGTTCCTAGCATCGTTACACGATCCTCGACTCCGAAGTTATAGCGAGAACCAATGCCCTTTCGAAGAAGCAACGCCTTTCGGTTAGTCGGAACGTCACCCTTTACGTATCCGAGCTCTTCGGAAAGCGCCTCAAAGGTTCCTAGTCGACGATTTGCTCCTTCGAGGGTAGCTATGAACTGGTGCGGAACAACCTTTCCTTGTCTGGTGGCGCGGACCTCTCTCAACGCAAGCTGAATCCTACTGCTAACTATATATTTGCGCGGCCTTTGAAAGTGCTGGGGATCTAATGTACCGACAGTTGCGTCGAGTTTATTCTGAACTAAGATTTCTGCGAACTGGACAATGTTTGATCGAGTTTCGGGGCTCCATCGAGTATCAGATGATAACCCCTCCGGCTTTACAATTAGTTCGGCGATGTCGTCGAGAGCTTGTGCTACTGCTTCGTCGCGACCTGTCTCTACAAGAAAACGCATTACAAACGACCCCTGCGCTGGCGCGAGCAGATAAGTCGTCATCTTTGAGTTCGCTCCAGCAGCGACTGACTGCACCGCATCGCGAATTGCTGTCTTCCACGAATGGAACAGTTTCTCGAACACTTCTACGGTGAGTCGACCCTTGTTCGGATCGCTTCCGGTAAGCCGGACCTCCTGTGTTACGCCATTGGCCTTATCGGCTTGTTGCCGAAGAGCATAGCTCGACCGCGCATTCGCAAGAACAGAGTGAAGCAGCGATGAGGCGGCTGAGCCGTCGAGATCCATGGGGGGCTCGCGATCTAATAGCTGGTCTTCTTGGTCTAACCGAGAAGTGAAGTCAGGTAGAATATCTACGAACTTGCTCGCTCGCAGGACAGCAAGTGCTGAGTCGTTTTCTGAATGCCCCTTCGATGGAATAAAAGTCTCCAGCAGCTTTCTCACCGATCGAACTTGAGACCGACTGAGAAGCGACGCGAGAAGGCCGCGATGATTAAGCTCAACGACTACGTCACAGAAACTATTGACCACCCGAGCGCCCGAGGAAGTGCAGGACAACGCAAATCCCCCGAAGATCGGAGCGAGTACCGCTGACAGCAGTTCATCGCGCTCGTCGTATGTCTGGATCGCGGTTAGAGTATTGACCAGCGTGGCCTCATCGTCGCTATGCAGCGTCGCAACGTATTCAGCGAGTGGCGCCCAGAGGTACTTAGACTGATGTGTCGCCGTCTTAGCTAGCGAATACGCCAAAACGCGTCGAAAGTATCGGTCTTCTTCTGAATGGAATCTTGTCCAAATCAGCAGCGCAGCATTGACTGGCTCGGCTTCGATGAGCGCAGCTACAGCCGCGAGGAGTCGTTCCTCGTCATGCTGAGTAAGTGCACTTCTAATCCGCCTCAGGTGCTCTAAGCTCTCGGAGTTCATAGAAAAGCCACGCCATGTAGGACCTCTATGTCCACCCTGGCGTCCTTATGGGCTTTAGGACGATTCCAATTTTGAAATTTGCGATAAATAGGAGTGTCCCGATAGGGTCCGTCCTTGATAAATCCCTCGGCCTTCTCGAAGGCTTGGTCGCGCAGCGCTAGTTGCTTGCTAGAGCAATCGTCTCTCAACCGATGAAGTTCGACGAGCGCTTCTTGTTTTGGAACTGGGGTTGCTCTCGCCCAAGCAAAAGATGGGTCTCCCACCGTGTCTTTGCCCTGGACTTGGATTCTTCCCCGGTGCTCGCTATTTGAGGTTAAGGAATGGGGCGACATTGATGAGTTTGGATGAAGACTTCCTCGAGAGTACAGCATTCGTGCCGTGCAGACAGCATGTGGGTAGAGATAGCATGAATTTGTGTGTATTGTCATTCGGATGGCGGATGGGGTGGGAATGAGCGCGTTGGGGCGTCCGAATCAACCGGTTCAAGAAACACTCCCAGGTGTAGTCGGAGCTCGGCCTTTTTTGAAATGGGCAGGGGGCAAAAGACAGCTGCTGAGGGCGTTGCTGCCAAGAATCCCGTCCACTCGCGGCACTTACCATGAGCCGTTTCTAGGCGGCGGGGCGCTCTTCTTTGCTCTGCGCCCGCAAGGAGCTGTCCTCGCGGACACCAACAGTCGGCTGATTCGTACCTTCGTAGGGGTCCAAAAGCATGTCGAAGCATTGGTTTCTCGGCTGATTCCAATGCCCGTATCGCGAGATTTCTTCAACGCGCAGCGACAGATCCCTATTGATCAAGCTTCCGATATAGATGTGGCTGCTTGGTTCATCTATTTGAACCGAACAGGGTACAATGGTTTGTACCGTGTCAATCGTCGAGGCGATTTCAACGTGCCGTTTGGGCGCTACGAAAATCCGAGGATCTGCGATCCAGAAAATCTCAGGGCCTGTTCTGACGCCTTGTCGCGGGCGTCGCTAATCGTCAGCGATTTCGAAACGGTCCTGGACCGGGCGGCTCCGGGGGATGTCGTCTATTTTGACCCACCGTACATTCCGGTGTCGGTGCATTCCTCTTTTACGAGGTATACTCGCGAACAGTTCCGAATCGCAGACCATCGTCGGTTGCGAGACGTCGCGCTTGAACTCAAGAAGAGGGGCGTACATGTTCTCTTATCCAATTCGGCTGCTCCAGAAGTCTTCGAGTTGTACGGGAAGCACTTCAAAATCGAGGTGATTCAAGCGACACGGTTTGTCAATTCCGATCCATCTGGCCGAGGCAAGATAGCCGAAACGCTTATAGGTTAAGGGCCCGTGTCCGGCGACGTAACCAAAGCTCGCTAGTCTTAGGTTGTCGCTGCTAGAGATTCCATTTGAACCGAAATTTGACCAACTGCAAAAAATTGCTCTGGGATTGACGCGCTCAGATGAACCGGTGTGCGAGGCGAACATCAAACGTTGCCCAGAAGCAGGAGCGATGATCGCCAATGAATTGCCGCAAGCAGTGAAACGGGCCGCGATCTAGTCAGCCAATGGTCGGTCACAATATCGAGATCGAAGACCCCAACGATACAGAGATCCTGAGACGACGTGCGCAACCAGTAATTTGCTGATAGCTGGTGAGTCAGGCGGCGAGGCGTTCGTAGCGCTGATGCAGGCCGCCGACTTGCGGGCTTTCGACCACTGGTCTGCGCCCCAATTTCCTGCCAACCATAAGGAGAGTCCGTCGGTATTTGATCCGCACCGCGAAACTAGTACGACTGCGAGTTGAGAAATCGAACTAGCGAGATCGTTTAGCGCCGGCGGTCATTGGAAGGAAACCATGGCGAAGAAAACGGCACTAGCATCATCGGACATCGACTGGATTAGTCGCGACAGGCGGGTCATCGACGGGCTTGACCATCTTGGGATCGAGCTCATATCGGTCAATTTGTATCAGGCGATGCTCCCTGGCATCACTAACGTTACCGAACGCGCCCGTTACTACAGCTTCTATCCTTGGTGTATCCATCGTTACGCGCAGAAGGGCCCAACTGACCGTACCCGAACGAATTGGATCAAATGGCTGCGGGCTCTTGACTTTTCGTACGCGACCGCATGCGTTGCGCACGATCAGCAGTCTGAGGAAGCGTTTGGCAGCGCCGTCGTCGGCGGGGACCGCGCTTCGGAACTACTGAAAGGCAAGGCACTCACAGCCACGATTGACCTTCGCAGCTCTAGCTCCGTCAATGAAAACGGCAAGGTGGAAGCTTCGGGCGCATACTTTAAGAATCCCCAAGGCGGTTTCGGACAATACTATCGCGGACCACTGCTTGAGATGGCGGTCATAGTGCAGCATGAGCAAAACGCTTGGCCAGATGTCAGACTTACGAATTATGCGGGTCGTCAAATAGCTGATGTGATCGACCGCCAGAAGGCGTTTCAGAATCTGCTTGAAATCGCCGGTGAGGGTCGAGCGACTGTTGGAAACCTCTCCGAGATAGGTTCAAAGGTTCACCCCACATCGATCGAGCCTCGGAGTCGCGAGGAAACGATTCTACGGAGTATTTTTCTGGGAACCGACGCTGATCTATGTCGAGGCCAGGCTTTGGAGCAAATGGAGTGGCGCAGCCGATCCCTCCGCCTCATGCTTGATTACATGCAACGCTCCGAGCTCATTGAAGAATCGCCGGACTATGAATATCGCTGGGCCTGCCTTGCGAAAGCGTTGCCCGACGGCTCGGAATGGCCATGTTCGCCTGACCTTACCACGATACGTAGCGCCTGGGGGGCCTATCAGCGCAACGACACCCTGAACTACTGCCTTGAGTGCCTAATGGGCGTGGTTCTGCACCTTCTCGAGGACGGTCCACGACGGCCGATGTCGATTTCCGAGCAGATAGCCGATATGGCAATGGCTCCAGTGGCTGCCACGGAAGAGTTCGCGAGCATGCACGCGTTGCCGAAGCATGTGTCTCAGTGGGTTAACGCTTGCGAGAGGGCCCCCGAACAAGCGCGAGCGGATCCGTGGGGTAAATTGAGCACGTGGCAATGGGCTGACAGGCTGCAAGACGCATGCACAGAACGGGACTTGCCGGCCATTTGCGGTTTGGCGGTTCGTGTACTTGGCCGGCTGGTCACCGACCGCGGCGAGTTCCGTAAACATCCGTTTGAATCAATTCCGCATGCCACGGAAATGGCACAGAGCCACGAAATTCATATTCAGCGTTGGTGGAGCCTGATCGCGAGCCACAGCGAAGACTCCACGAAGAACTTTCTCGTACGACTCTTGCTCGATTGGGTGATCTTTCGTCACTTACGCGTAGCGACAAGAAAGTTGGCCGGTCAGGGGGTATCGACGTACAAGTTTCGTCCGGAAATGGGGAAGCTCGTACTCGTCGCTGAACGACTGCCGGAGGCGACATTCACCGCGCCCCGGGTACGACAGGCTTATCGCATACTCACCGACCTCCGTATGGTGAAGCGGGAGGACGAAGGCTGGGCGATTACGCAAGATGGTATCAAAGCGATTTGATCCTGATCGGAGCCGTCTCTCATGATCGACATGCTCGAGATGCTCGGAGAATCCGGGCTCGATTTCCAGACGGCGATCATTCTCACGTACCGGCTCGATCTTGAGTTGTACGACGGGTTGATCCGCCGGGTTCTGAACAAAGCAGGCGTGTCGAGCCAGGTGGTCTTCTGCGACTTCGGTACGTATTTGGAAGAGATTCGACTGCAGCAAAGCGTCCGATTCATCGGCAGACACTACTCTGTGACCCCAGTCCACCAAGAAGGTGCGTTTCACCCCAAGATTTACCTCTTGCTCGGTACGAAGGGTGGTCGCGCTCTTGTCGGCTCCGGTAACTCAACGGTGGGTGGCCTCGTTCGGAATGCCGAAGTATTCGGTCAATTTGAATTCAGCCGCGGGAGAGATGTCGGGCCTCATCCCATCTTCAAACAACTGGCTGACTTCGCACTTCATCTTGCCGATCAGGCATCGGCGGCAGCGCAGCGGCAAGTGCAACAGGCGCTGTTCGCCGCTAACTGGCTCGAGTTGCCGAGTGTCGAGGATGGTCGGCGTCTTCTGGTCGGAGGTCGGGGCCGAAAGCCACTGTTTGAGCAAATCCTCGATCAGGTTCCGTCGAGGAAAATCGACGAGCTGATCGTGTGTAGTTCTTCATTCGACCGAAAGCTTCAAGGATTGAAACGGCTGGCTGCTAAGACAAACAAGCGTCCAGTGTGCATCGTGCAGCCGGATCGTGTCGATCTCGACGGCGCCGAAGTCAGACGATTGGGTAGTAAGGTCGCTTGGCGATCGTTTGTCGATCCCTATCCGAAGGAGAAAAGAAAGCGCCGCGACGTTTACGCGCACGCCAAGATTCTTATTTTTCGCCATGGGAATGCAGAGACAACAGTGTTCGGTTCCAGCAATGCCTCGGAGCCCGCGCTTATGGGACCCAACACGGAAACGGTCATTGTTCTCCCGCCTGCGGAGCGTGGTCGAACCGCAAAGAAACTAGGCCTGGATGCATCGATCGCAGGTGCATCGGCCTTCAAGAATTTGACTGTAAAGAAATGGCCGGACGACGAAAGTGATGATGACCGTGTCCCGATGCCGTGTATCCTCGTTGGACTATCTGCGACTGAAGGCGGGTTTCATTTGGCTTTGGTATCCGGGGAGCCCCCGGCGCGCGCCAAGCTGGCCGTGGCCGCACAGAGCTACGGATCGCCGATCACAACACTGCCACTTCGGAGGGAAGATCACGGCTGGATCAGCGAGCGGTTCGATCTTACCGATTCAGTTCGGTTTGGTTGGCTCGTGTCTTCAGACGGCACTCTTCTGAGTAATCCCGTCGCGATTACGTGGCCGGAGGTCTCTCATGCCCGCCGCGGCAGCAGTCTCAGCACGAAGGTCGCCAATGGGCTACTTGCGATGCACGACGGGCAATTGGCTGGTACGATCTTGTTCGAACTGCTCGACGTTTTCAGAGACTTCGAGTTTGTCCGTGTCGGAATCGGGAAGACCCATCGCGATGCTCTGACGAAAGAAAAGGGACCGGCAGCGGAGCAGAATGGTGCTGAGTTTTTCTATACGGATGAGCGGCCTGCGGAAGTCGAAGCACACCACTGGCAAGGAGATCGGCTTGACCTGGAGATTCTCGCTTCATTGATACAGCCTCTCTCGAGCGCTCCACGCGCGACCATCGATGACGATGATGAAATCGACGATACCGGGTTGGGGGAGGAGGCTGAGCGGCGCAAGATTGACTCCCAGAAGGGAAAGGCTACTGGAGCCGAGCGCGAGGATGTGCCGAGAGTCACGAGTGAGAAACTCGAGAAAGCGGTCGCGCGGCTCGAACGCCGTCTACGTCGCGCGGCCGACTCGATTGAGCGATCTCTGGAATTTCTCGGCAAGCTCGAAACCGTTCCGGCACAGGCAGTCGCCCGGCAAATCTGGATGGCGCAAATCGGCGCGTTCCTAAGTGGTAGGGTCCTCACGTCGGACGATGGCGACGAATTCGAGTGTCTGGACCCGACGGCGTTTGCTGAATACGTGATCCGGATCGCTCGCGCGCTCGTCGGTAGTCGGCGAGGCGGCTTTCTGGATCGTCTCCCTGCCGGCCTTTGGAAAACTTCAGACGGTGAGATGGTCAAGAGAGGGTTGGGCTTTCTGCGAACCTGTGTTGTCTGGGCGACCGCGCGCCTCATTGACGAGTACGCCCACGCCGATCCCGAAGAAGAATGGCCGGACAGCCTAGCGTGCGCAATCCCTGAACTTGTAGCAGCGCGTTTTATCCATAGACTTCAACTGCTCGGCATCGCGTGCGATGAACACGAATTGGGGCGCAGGTTTCCGGCTTGGACCGAAGCGCCGGCAGAAAAGGTCGCCGCCGTTCGCGCGCGGTTGGATCGGCTGGCAGCCCTGATTGCAGAGAATGAAGATCGGCCAGCAGCCCCCCAGTTGCCGACCCGTTTTCCTTCGCTGAAACCAGGCATCCTTGTTTACAACGAAAATCTAGGCGTGACCGTTCTCTTGCGCAACGCGAGCCCACCGCAATTTTTGCTCGCGGATCTTACGAGACCCGGAGACGAACCTGCAAAATACGCGCTCCATGTGTCGCCGCTTGCGATGAATGGTGTCGCGCAGACGATCCACTGCTGGTTCCCCGGCCCGAGCATGGAGTAGTGCGTCATATTGAGAAGATAGTCAAAGCCTCGATTCGAGACGGCAAGCCTGACCCGGAGCACCGCCGATCAAACCCGCGGACCGCTTTCGCTACTCCGATTGAATTGGCTGATGGGCCTTCAAGGCGACAAGTAGTTTCACCGGTGTCGGGGTGGAGGGAGGTTTTTCTTCTCCTCTTCGCTAGCGGTCTCGATGACACTATCGAATGCGCCGAGTTCGTACATAATTTTCGCCACTCCTCGCGCATTCTCGATTCCAAACGGTGGGGTTGTCGGAATGGTTACTTCGGCCGGTTCAGAGAAATGAGCCGGCGGGGGGTGGTGTTTCAGTTGGTCGGATTTCAGGGAGCAGGAGTCTCAAAAAGCGAAAGTCACCCGACACAGCCTTGTTCACCAGTTGCGTCACCAAAGCCTGCAACTTCGTGATCGTCCTTCTACGCCCGTTCTGAACGACACGCACCGGCTTGTTCAGCTCTTCGGCGAGAAGAGTGCTCATATTTCTCGAACCCTTTGGGCGGCCCGCGGGATTGCCGGATTTGCCCTCCTTGAACTGGGTATTCAACGGCGGCTTCCCGTATCCGACGAGATAGTTTCCAGCCCTTCTTCGCGAGTTGGCTTATCACTATACCGAAGCTTTTCTAACCCAGTTGCTGCTTGCTATCCGGTGGCGATTTACGAAGCAAGTGCGGCTTGAGACCGAGAATCTGAGTCTGTGCCAACAGTTGGTAGTTCTACGGCGCAAGTTCCCGACGCCTGCGAGACCCGCGGGTGCACACCGCGCAACCGGTCCGCCAGATAGGGATTTGCGCAGGCGACTCTCACGGCGAATTAGACCCCGTCCGACCGCGATTTCAGTGAGGCGGAATCTGTCCGGCTGGCGACGTTGACGCCTTCGCCGCCCTGCCCTAGGCTGCGCTGCGTGAGTTTTCCGCAATTCGTTTGGGCATGCGGCGAAGAAGGATCGGACCCTATCGTCTCCCATAATGGTGAACTCGTTCGGGTGGACGAGTTCGCGCTGAGCCGCCATCTCGAGAATCAAGACGCCGACGTCGCCGCGATCGC
>Ga0097691_1000854_pt1 | contig 24298 bp, 22 predicted proteins | sample NGESurdeep072012_8_FD_72858 | JGI IMG/M metagenome (GOLD analysis project Ga0097691, IMG submission 72858) | Arctic peat soil microbial communities from Barrow, Alaska - NGEE Surface sample 210-1 deep-072012 | ecosystem: Environmental > Terrestrial > Soil > Wetlands > Peat ... | reverse complement strand
TGTTCCTGCTCTACGTCGGGGCCGCGATCGGCGGCGTCGGCGCCGGCGTCATCTATGGCGGCTCGGTTGGCAACGCGCTCAAGTGGTTCCCGGATCGTCGTGGTCTCGCCGCTGGTCTAACTGCCGCGGGATTTGGCGCAGGTTCCGCGCTCACCATCATCCCCATCGCCAGCATGATCCAAACGAGTGGCTACCAATCGACCTTCCTATGGTTTGGCCTCGGGCAGGGCATCATCGTATGCATTGTCGGATTGCTGCTGAAGGCTCCGCAGGCCGGCGAGGTCGCGATCCCGGCGGCACCGGCTGTGCAACAGACGCGGCGTGACTATGGCCCCGCCGAAGTACTGAAAACGCCCCCGTTCTGGGTGATGTACGCGATGTTCGTCATGGTGGGTGCCGGCGGATTGATGGCGATCGCGCAGCTTGCGCCCATTGCCCTCGACTACAAGATTGCGACTGTACCGGTCTCGCTCGTGGGACTGACCCTGCCGGCGCTCACATTCGCCTTGACGATCGACCGGGTGCTCAATGGCATTTGCCGGCCGTTCTTCGGCTGGGTCTCCGATCATATCGGCCGCGAAAACACGATGTTCCTAGCGTTCTTCGCGGAAGGCGTCGGCATCTATGCGCTGCTCTACTTCGCCAACAATCCGGTCCTGTTCGTGATCCTGTCCGGTATCGTGTTCTTCGCCTGGGGCGAGATCTACTCGCTGTTCCCGGCGACCTGCACCGATATTTACGGCAGGAAGTTCGCGACCACGAACTACGGCATGCTGTACACCGCCAAGGGGACAGCATCGCTGCTGGTCCCATTGGCCAGCGTGCTGACCGCGGCCACCGGCAGCTGGCACGCGGTGTTCTACGTCGCGGCGATCCTCAATATCGTCGCCGCGGTCATGGCAGTGTTCGTGCTCAAGCCGATGCGCATCCGGACCATGGCGCAGGGCTGATCGAGCCCTCGAGTTTGCGATAAGCACCGCTCGCGGGTCCTCCCGCGGGCGGCTTTTCTTTATGGGGGACGGGCGAGCGCAGTGCATAAGTCGGTTGCGCGTTCCGGGACTTCTGGCATATTGTATACCAGTCATGAGTAACCAGCGTCGTTCCTCCAGTCGTGACCGCGTGCGTAGCCCCGGCGGGGCTTCTTCGCCCCGCCCGGCAATGGCGCCGGCGCTTGCGCCGATCGAGACCGCCCCGAGCTTCAAGCACAAGGCCTATGCCGCCTTGAAGAACGCCATCGTGGCGATGGACATCTACCGAAATCGCGACGACATCCGCCTCGACGAGCGCAAGCTGGCGCACGACTTCGGCGTCAGTCGCACGCCGGTGCGCGAGGCGATGGCGCAGCTCGAAAGCGAAGGCTTCGTGCGCTCGGTGCCGCGCCGCGGTATCTATGTAGTGCGCAAGACCAAGCGTGAGGTGATCGAGATGATCACCGCTTGGGCGGCGCTGGAAAGCATGGCGGCGCGCCTGATCACGCAAACCGCCAGCGAACAGGAAATCGCCGGTCTGCGCCGGATGTTCGCCACCTTCGAGAACGGCAAGCTGCGCGCGCATCTCGACGAGTATTCCGAGATCAACATCGAATTCCATCAGACTATCATCCGGCTCAGCCGCAACGCCGTGCTGATCGACCTCGCCGAGAATCTGTTCACCCACATGCGCATGATCCGCCGCAAGACCATCGGCGAGAAGGATCGCGCCGACCGTTCGATCCGCGACCACATCAACATCATCGAGGCTCTGGAAGCGCGCGCCACCGATCGCGCGGAAGAACTGGTACGCGACCACGCGCTCGGCCTGGCTGATCACGTGGCGCGCTTTGCCGATTATCTCGATTGAACGAATAAGACGAAAGGATTCCCCAATGGCTGAAGCTGCAGTGAAGGCGAAAGCCGAAACCACGACGGTGGAAGCAGAGCGGGAGCTGACGGATGGCTTTCACCTCATCATCGACGCGCTCAAGCTCAACGGCCTCAACACGATCTACGGTGTGCCTGGCATCCCGATCTCGGACTTCGCCCGTATGGCACAGGCCGCAGGCATCCGCGTCATCTCGTTCCGGCATGAGCAGCACGCCGGCAACGCAGCTGCAATCGCCGGCTTCCTGACGAAAAAGCCCGGCATCTGCCTCACGGTGTCGGCTCCCGGCTTTCTCAACGGCCTGACTGCGCTCGCTAACGCCACGACCAACTGCTTTCCGATGATCCAGATCAGCGGCTCGTCCGAGCGCGAGGTCGTCGACCTGCAGCAGGGCGACTACGAAGAAATGGACCAACTCGCCATCGCCAAGCCGCTCTGCAAAGCGGCGTTCCGCGTGCTGCATGCGGCTGACATTGGCATCGGCGTGGCGCGCGCGATCCGCGCAGCGGTTTCCGGCCGCCCGGGCGGCGTCTATCTCGATCTGCCGGCGAAACTTTTCGGGCAGGTGATGGACGCCGAGGCTGGCGCCAAGTCGCTCGTCAAGGTCATCGATCCGGCGCCTGCCCAGATTCCCGCGCCGGCTGCTGTCAAGCGTGCGCTCGATGTCCTGAAGAGTGCCAAGCGCCCGCTGATCATCCTCGGCAAAGGCGCGGCCTACGCGCAGGCCGACGACGCGATCCGCGCGTTGGTCGAAAAGAGCGGCATTCCTTTCCTGCCGATGAGCATGGCCAAGGGCCTGCTGCCCGACACGCATTCGCAGTGCGCGGGTGCCGCACGCTCGACGGTGCTGAAGGACTCCGACGTCGTCATGCTGATCGGCGCCCGTCTCAACTGGCTGCTGTCGCACGGCAAGGGCAAGAGCTGGGGTGACGCACCGAAGAAGTTCATCCAGATCGACATCGAGCCTAAGGAGATGGACTCAAACGTCGAGATCGTTGCTCCGCTGGTCGGCGACATCGGCTCCTGCGTGTCGGCTCTTCTTGAAGGCATGGATGCCAAGTGGCCGGCGCCGCCGGCCGACTGGGTGAACGCCGTCAAGACGAAAAAGGACGACAACATCGCCAAGATGGCGCCGCGGCTGATGAACAACAACTCGCCGATGGACTACCATGGCGCGCTCGGTGCGCTGCGCACCGTCATCAAAGAGCGGCCGGATGCCATCCTTGTCAACGAAGGCGCCAACACGCTCGATCTCGCGCGTGGCATCATCGACATGTATCAGCCGCGCAAACGCCTGGACGTCGGCACCTGGGGCGTCATGGGCATCGGTATGGGCTTTGCGATCGCCGCCGCCATCGAGACCGGCAAACCGGTACTCGCGGTCGAAGGCGACAGCGCCTTCGGCTTCTCCGGCATGGAGGTGGAGACGATCTGCCGATACAACCTGCCGGTCTGTGTCGTTATCTTCAACAACAATGGCATCTATCGCGGCACCGACGTCAACCCGACCGGCAGTCCGGACGTTGCGCCAATGGTCTTCGTCAAAGACGCGCGCTACGACAAGATGATGGAGGCTTTCGGTGGCGTCGGTGTCAATGCGACGACGCCGGACGAACTGAAGCGCGCCGTGAACAAGGCCATGGATTCCGGTAAGCCGACCCTCATCAATGCCGTGATCGACCCGGCGGCCGGCAGCGAGAGCGGCCGTATCGGCAACCTCAATCCGCAAAGCAAGCTTCGCAAGAAATAAAGGAGTACGCAGCGCATCGCTTTGCGCCGCGCTGCGCCCGGGACACGACGCGAGAAAGATGGAGGGAATTGAAATGGCCAAGAAGAAACCGCAGAAAGCAAAACAAGCCAAGGCGAAAACCGCGGCGAAAAAATCCGCCCGCCAGGTGGTGAAGCTCGCGGCGCCCAAGAAGGCGAACGGCAACGGCAAATCTAACAACTTGCCGAAGCCGAGTTCTAAGCCCTACGGCCAGGACGGCAAGGCGCTCACCGGCGTGCGCATTCTCGATTTTACCCATGTGCAATCGGGCCCGACCTGCACGCAGTTGCTCGCCTGGTTCGGCGCCGACGTGATCAAGGTCGAGCGTCCGGGTGTCGGCGACATCACGCGCGGACAGCTGCGCGACGTGCCGGGCGCCGACAGCCTCTATTTCACCATGCTCAACCACAACAAACGCTCGATCACCATCGACTCCAAGCACCCGCAGGGCATGCGCGTGCTCAATGCGCTGATCAAGACGTGCGACGTGCTGGTGGAGAACTTCGCCCCCGGCGCGCTCGACCGCATGGGGCTGACCTGGGACTACATCCACAAGCTCAATCCGCGCATGATCGTCGCCTCGGTCAAGGGTTTCGGCCCCGGGCCCTACGAGGACTGCAAGGTGTACGAGAACGTCGCGCAATGCGCCGGCGGCGCCGCCTCCACCACCGGCTTCCGCGAAGGTCCGCCGCTGGTCACCGGTGCGCAGATCGGCGACAGCGGCACCGGCTTGCATCTCGCGCTCGGCATCGTCAGCGCGCTCTACCAGCGTATCCGCAGCGGCCGCGGGCAGAAGGTGCTCTGCGCCATGCAGGATGGCGTGCTCAATCTCGCCCGCGTCAAGCTGCGCGACCAGCAGCGCATCGCGAAAGGCCCGCTCACCGAATACAGCCAGTACGGCGAGGGCGTTCCGTTCGGCAAGGCGGTGCCGCGCGCCGGCAACGACTCCGGCGGCGGCCAGCCCGGCTGGATCCTCAAGTGCAAAGGCTGGGAGAGCGATCCCGACGCCTACACTTATTTCATCACCCAGGCGCCGGCGTGGGGCGCGATCTGCGACGTGATCGGCAAGCCGGAATGGAAAACCGATCCGGATTACGCCACGCCGAAGGCGCGGCTGCCGAAGCTGAAAGCCATCTTCGCCACCATCGAGCAGTGGACCATGACCAAGACCAAGTTTGAGGTCATGGACATCTGCAATGCGGTCGATATTCCGGTCGGGCCGATTCTGTCGATGAAGGAGATCGCCGAGGACGAGTCGCTGCGCAAGACCGGCACGGTGGTCGAGGTCGATCACCCGACCCGCGGAAAATATCTGAGCGTCGGCAATCCGATCAAATTGTCCGATTCGATCTCCGAGGTGAAGCGCTCGCCGCTGTTGGGCGAGCATACCGACGAGATATTGACCGATGTGCTCGGCTTCAAGGCCAACGAAGTTGCGGAAATCAAAAACTCCGGCGCCCTGAGTGCGCCGAAGAAGGAAGAAAAGGCGGCTTAATATTGACCGCTCGTCCCCGCGCAAGCGGGGACCCAGGAGTCACAAGCACTGGATGCCCGCTTTCGCGGGCATGAGCGGATAGGGGAGGAACGTAGAATGCGTATCGTGGTCCACGGCCAGCAGGCCTTCGGCAAGGCCGTGCTGGAGGCGCTGCTCAAGCGCGGCGAGAACGTGGTCGCCGTCTATGCCGCGCCGGAAAAGGAAGGCGCCAAGGCCGATCCGCTCAAAGAGGCTGCGCTCGCGGCCAAGCTCCCGGTGTTTCAGCCCGACTCGTACAAGAAGCCGGAAGTCCTGGCGGAATTCAAGGCGCTCAAGCCCGACCTGCAAGTCATGGCCTTCGTCACTTTGTTCGTGCCGGAAGAGTTTCTCAACGCGCCGACCAAGGGTTCGATCCAGTATCACCCGTCATTGCTGCCGGCCTATCGCGGCGCCAGCGCGATCAACTGGCCGATCATCAAGGGCGAGAAGGAAACCGGCCTGTCGATCTTCTGGCCCGACAACGGGCTCGATACCGGCGACGTGCTGCTGCAAAAGAAGACGCCGATCAGCGGCACCGACACCCTCGGCACCGTTTATTTCGATCGTCTGTTTCCGCAGGGCGTCGAGGCCATGATGGAATCGGTCGACCTGGTGAAGGCCGGCAAGGCGCCGCGCATCAAGCAGGACGAGTCGAAGGCCACGTATGAAGGCCGCTGCGGTCCCGGCAACGCCAAGATCGACTGGGGTAAGCCGTGGGAGCAGATCGACCGGCTCATCCGCGGCTGCAATCCGGCGCCGGGCGCCTGGGCCACGCTTGACGGCAAGACGCTGAAAATCTTCGACGCCAAGCCGCTGCCGGCCAAGGACCCGAAGGGCATCGCCGGCAAGTTGGGCGAAATCGTCGCGGTGGAAGCCGACGGCTTCACCGTGGTCTGCGCCGACGGCCGCTTCAAGGTGACGCGCGTGCAGCCCGAAGGCGGAAAGAAGATCGACGCGTCCGAGTTCATCACGACTGCCAAGCTCGCTACGGGGGCGAGGTTTACATAAGCCAACTAAATCGCCGGCTCATCACTCTTGCATTAACGGAAAAATCCCATGCCCGCCTCGCAGCATCAGTCACCGAAATCCGACATCGAAATTTCGCAGAACGCCAAGAAGCGGCCGATCATCGAGCTTGCCAAGGAAAAGCTCGGCATCGCGGCGGAAAACCTCGAGCCCTATGGCCACTACAAGGCCAAGGTGTCGATGGATTACGTGAAATCGCTCAAAGACAAGAAGAACGGCAAGCTGATCCTGGTGACCGCGATCACCCCGACGCCGGCCGGCGAAGGCAAGACCACCACCACGGTCGGCCTCACCGACGCGCTCAATCACATCGGCAAGAAGGCGATGCTGTGCTTGCGCGAGCCTTCGCTCGGGCCCTCCTTCGGCATGAAGGGCGGCGCCGCCGGCGGCGGCTATGCGCAAGTGGTGCCGATGGAAGACATTAATCTGCACTTCACCGGCGATTTCCACGCCATCACCTCGGCGCATAATCTGCTCTCCGCGCTGATCGACAATCACATCTATTGGGGCAACGCGCTCGCCATCGACTCGCGCCGCGTCGTCTGGCGCCGCGTCATGGACATGAACGACCGCGCGCTGCGCGAGATCGTCTGCTCGCTCGGCGGCGTCGCCAACGGCTATCCGCGCGAGGCCGGCTTCGACATCACCGTCGCCTCCGAAGTGATGGCGATCTTCTGCCTGGCCAAGGATCTCGATGACCTGAAGGAGCGGCTCGGCAATATCATCGTCGCCTATACCCGCGACCGTAAGCCGGTGCGCGCCAAGGACCTCAAGGCGCACGGGGCGATGGCGGCGCTGCTCAAGGAAGCGATCGCGCCCAATCTGGTGCAGACGCTGGAAGGCACGCCCGCCTTCATCCACGGTGGTCCGTTCGCCAACATCGCGCATGGCTGCAACTCGGTGACGGCGACTGCCACCGCGCTCAAACTCACCGACTATGTGGTGACCGAAGCCGGCTTCGGCGCCGATCTCGGCGGCGAGAAATTCATCGACATCAAGTGCCGCAAGGCCGGCTTGACGCCCGATTGCGTGGTGCTGGTCGCCACCATCCGCGCGCTCAAGATGCATGGCGGCGTGCAGAAGGCCGATCTCAAGAAGGAAGACCTCAAGGCGCTGGCAGCCGGCATGGCCAACCTGCAGCGTCACGTCGAGAACATCAAGAAATTCGGCATCCAGCCGGTGGTCTCGATCAACCGCTTCTCGGCCGATACGCCGGCGGAAATCGAGCTGGTCAAGAACGCCTGCACCAAGCTCGGCGTCGAGGCGATCATGGCCGATCACTGGGCGATGGGTGGTGAGGGCGCCACCGACGTCGCCAAGGCGGTGGTCAAGATCTGCGATAGCAGCCACAAGCTGAAGCTGCTCTATCCCGACGAGATGCCGCTGTTTGCGAAGATCGAGACCATCGCCAAGGAAATCTATCGCGCCAAGGCGGTCACCGCCGACAAGGGGGTCAAGGATCAGCTCAAGACCTGGGAGGAGATGGGTTACGGCAAGCTGCCGATCTGCATCGCCAAGACGCAGTACTCGTTCACGACCAACGCGGATACCAAGGGTGCGCCCGACGATCACATCATCAATGTGCGCGAGGTGCGGCTCTCGGCCGGCGCCGAGTTCGTGGTGGCGATCTGCGGCGAGATCATGACCATGCCGGGCCTGCCCAAGGTGCCGGCCGCCGATTCGATCGACATCGGCGCCGACGGGCAGATCGTCGGCTTGTTCTAATTCCCTCGCCGCGCTACGCGGCGAGCCGCCAGCAAACAAGGACGACAGATGATCAAATTCTACTATAGCGGCGCGCCCAATCCGATGAAGGTCGCGCTCATGCTGGAGGAGACCGGCTTGCCGTACGAGCCGGTTCCGGTCGACACCCGCAAGGGTGAACAGCACAAGCCGGAATATCTGGCGATCAATCCGAACGCCAAGGTGCCGGCGATTGTAGACGGCGACGCCACCGTGTTCGACAGCAACGCCATCCTGCTTTATCTCGCCGAGAAGAGCGGAAAATTCCTGCCCGCGAACACGCCGAAGCTGCGCGGCGAGCTGTTGTCCTGGCTGATGTTCGTGGCTTCCGGCGTCGGGCCGTATTCCGGGCAATCGGTGCATTTCCGCCAATACGCGCCGGAAAAGATCCCTTACGCCATCAATCGCTACATGTACGAGACCCAGCGGCACTACGCCATTCTCGATGCGCGCCTTGCCAAGCAGAAATACGTGCTCGGCGACAGCTACACCATCGTCGATATGGCGGTCTGGGGCTGGGCGCGGCTCATTCCGAACGCGCTCGGCGAGGGCGCCTGGGCCAAGTTTCCCAACCTGAAACGCCTGGTCGACGAGATTTCCGCGCGGCCGGCGGCGGCACGGGCAAACGCACTCAAGGACAAGCACAAGTTCAAGACCGAGTTTGACGAGGAAGCGCGCCGCGCCATGTTCCGGCACATGACAGAAAAGGTGGCCTGACCGAGTTCCGGCCAAAGACGTTCATGGACCTCAAGACGCGACCGCCGGACACCAAAACAGGCCGCCGCAAGCCGCCGCGCACGCCCAAGGGCCGTCAGGTCGACCCCGCGGCGCTCGAGGAAGTGCGCGCGCTGCTCACCGACAAGCCGCGCCGGCGCGATCTGCTGATCGAACACCTGCATCTGATCCAGGACCATTACGGCTATCTGTCCGCCGCCCATCTCACCGCGCTGGCCCTGGAGATGAAACTCGCGCTCACCGAAGTCTACGAGGTCGCCACCTTCTACGCGCATTTCGACGTGGTCAAAGAAGGCCCGCCGCCGCCGGCGGTCACCGTGCGCGTGTGTGATTCATTATCCTGCGCCATGGCCGGCGCGGAGAAATTGCTGGCCACGCTGCCGGGCAAGCTCGGCAAGGACGTGCGCGTGGTGCGCGCGCCCTGCATGGGCGCCTGCGATCGCGCGCCGGTCTGTGCGGTCGGCCATGTGCAGACCTTCAATGCGACACCCGACAAGGTCGCCGCTTCGGTAAAAGCGAAGCCGCATGCGCATGCCTACAAGCCCGGCGCCGACTTCGCCGCTTACCAGAAAGCCGGCGGCTACGCGCTGCTGAAGGATTGCCTGTCCGGCAAGCGCACGCGCGACGAGCTGATCAAGATCGTGAGCGATGCCGGCCTGCGCGGCCTCGGCGGCGCCGGCTTTCCCACCGGGCGCAAATGGTCGCTGGTGCGTGCCGAACCCGCGCCCCGCCTGTTCGCGGTCAATGCCGACGAGGGCGAGCCCGGCACTTTCAAGGACCGCTATTATCTGGAGCGCGATCCGCACCGCTTCATCGAGGGCATGCTGATCGCGGCTTTCGTGGTCGAAGCGCCGGACACCTATCTCTACATTCGCGACGAATATCCGGAGCTGCGGCTGATGCTGGCCGATGAAATGGCCAAGGCCGAGAAGGCCGGCCTGTCGCCGCACACCAAGCTGCATCTGCGGCGCGGCGCCGGCGCTTATATCTGCGGCGAAGAGTCGGCGATGATCGAGTCGATCGAGGGCAAACGCGGATTGCCGCGCCACCGCCCGCCTTATGTCGCGCAGGTCGGCCTGTTCGGCCGCCCGACGCTGGAGCAGAATGTCGAGACGCTGTTCTGGGTGCGCGACATCGTCGAGAAGGGCGCGCAATGGATGACCGCGCAAGGGCGCCATGAGCGCAAGGGCTTCCGCAGCTTCTCGGTGTCGGGCCGCGTCAAAAAGCCGGGCGTGGTGCTGGCGCCGGCCGGCGTCACCGCGCGCGAGCTGATCGAGGAATTCTGCGGCGGCATGGCCGACGGCCATAAATTCAAAGGCTACCTGCCGGGCGGGGCGTCGGGTGGCATCCTGCCGGCCAAAATGGCCGACATCCCGCTCGATTTCGGCACCTTGGAACCGCACGGCTGCTTCGTCGGGTCGCACGCGGTTGTCATCCTGTCCGAGCAGGACGATATGAAGGCGGTCGCGCTCAATCTGATGAAGTTCTTCGAGGACGAATCGTGCGGCCAGTGCACGCCCTGCCGCGCCGGCACCGAAAAGGCGGTCAAACTGATGGCGCAGGGTCCCTGGGATCCCGCGCTGCTGACGGAACTCTCGACCGCCATGCGCGACGCTTCCATTTGCGGCCTCGGCCAGGCGGCGCCCAATCCGCTGCTCTGTGTGCTAAAATATTTCTCCGAGGAACTTACCAAACCGCTGGGTACCTGGTGAACCATGGCTGATTCCAACGGAAAAACGCCGCTCGGTTACGGGCACGATAAAAAGGGCGCCGCCGGCGGCGAGGATCTCGGCGCGGGCAAGCCAGGCGTTGCACATACCGCACCGGTCGATGCCGTTTCCGGCAAGGGCTCTGGCCCGAAAGTCATCACCTTTACGCTCGACGGTAAAGAGGTCAGCGCGCGCGAAGGCGAGACCATCTGGCAGGTGGCCAAGCGGCTGGGCACCGACATCCCGCATCTGTGCTATTCGCCCGAGCCCGGCTATCGCGCCGACGGCAATTGCCGCGCCTGCATGGTGGAGATCGAGGGCGAGCGCGTGCTGGCGGCGAGCTGCATTCGCAAGCCGGCCGAAGGCATGAAAGTCAAAGCCGCCTCCGAGCGCGCCAAGACCGCGCGGGCGATGGTGTTCGAGCTGTTGATTTCCGATCAGCCCGACCGCAAGACCTCGCACGATCCGCAATCGAAATTCTGGGCCTGGGCCGACCGCATGGGCGTCGCCACCAGCCGCTTCGGCCAGCGCCACGCGCCCGACGCCGACCGCAGCCATCCGGCCATGGCGGTCAATCTCGACGCCTGCATTCAATGCAATCTTTGTGTGCGCGCCTGCCGTGAAGTGCAGGTCAACGACGTCATCGGCATGGCCGGCCGCGGTCACGGCGAGAAAATCGTGTTCGACTTCGACGATCCGATGGGCAATTCGACTTGCGTTGCCTGTGGCGAATGCGTGCAGGCCTGCCCGACCGGCGCGCTGATGCCGGCGACGCTGGTGGACGCCAAGAATGTGCGCACGCAATTCCCCGACCGCGCGGTGCACAGTGTGTGCCCCTATTGCGGCGTCGGCTGCCAGCTCACTTATCACATCAAGAACGACAAGCTCTTGTACGTCAGCGGCCGCGACGGCCCCGCCAACCAGAACCGGCTGTGCGTGAAAGGCCGCTTCGGCTTCGACTATGTCAGCAATCCGCAACGCCTGACCAAGCCGCTGGTGCGCAAGGACGGCGTGGCGAAAGCCGCCGACGATCTGGTCGACCCGGCCAATCCGTTTACGCATTTCCGCGAAGCCACGTGGGAAGAGGCGATGGCGCGCGCCGCGTCGGGCTTGAAAAAAATCCGCGACCGCGACGGCCCGCGCGCGCTTGCTGGATTTGGTTCGGCCAAGGGCTCGAACGAAGAGGCTTACCTGTTCCAGAAGCTGGTGCGCACCGGCTTCGGCTCCAACAATGTCGACCACTGCACGCGGCTCTGTCACGCCTCCTCGGTGGCGGCGCTGTTGGAAGGCGTCGGCTCGGCCGCGGTGACCGCGACCTTCAACGAGTGCAAGAATTCCGACTTTATTATTGTCATCGGGGCCAACCCGACCGAGAACCATCCGGTCGCCGCCACTTTCTTCAAGCAGGCGGCCAAGCGCGGCGCCAAGCTGGTGGTGATGGACCCGCGCGGGCAGGCGCTCAAGCGCCACGCCTGGCAGATGATGCAGTTCAAGAACGGCACCGACGTGGCCATGCTCAACGGCATGCTCAACGTCATCGTCAGCGAAAAGCTGTACGACCAGCAATATGTGCAGACCTACGTGGAAGGCTTCGCGCCCTTCGCCGAGAGCATCAAGGACTTCACGCCGGAGGAGATGGCGCCGATCTGCGGCATTCCCGCCGACACGCTGCGCAACGTCGCGCGCTCTTACGCGCGCGCCGAAAGCGCCATCATCTTCTGGGGCATGGGCGTCTCGCAGCACACCCACGGCACCGACAATGCGCGCTGTCTGATCGCGCTGTCGCTGATCTGCGGCCAGGTCGGCCGTCCCGGCACCGGTCTGCATCCGCTGCGCGGGCAGAACAACGTGCAGGGCGCCTCCGACGCCGGTCTCATCCCGATGTTCTACCCCGACTACAAGTCGGTCGAGAGCCCGGAGATGATCGCCAAATACGAAAAAGCCTGGGGCAAGAAACTCGATCCCAAACGGGGCAAGACCGTGGTCGAGATCATGGACGCCGTGCATGCCGACGAGATCAAGGGCATGTACATCATGGGAGAAAACCCCGCGATGTCGGACCCTGACTTGAACCACGCGCGCGCCGCGCTTGCCCATCTCGAACATCTGGTGGTGCAGGACATCTTCCTGACCGAAACCTGCTCCTATGCCGACGTGATCCTGCCGGCTTCCGCCTGGCCGGAGAAGGACGGCACCGTCACCAACACCAACCGTCAGGTGCAGATGGGCCGCCAGGCGCTGCCGCTGCCGGGCGACGCGCGGCAGGATTTGTGGATCATCCAGGATCTGGCCCAGCGCATGGGCGAGAAGTGGAACTACCAGCACGTCAGCGAAGTGTTCGAGGAGATGGCGCGGCTGATGCCGGCGCTCGACAACATCTCCTGGGAGCGCGTCGAGCGCGAGGATCACGTCACTTATCCGACCGATGCGCCCGATAAGCCAGGCCGCGACGTGGTGTTCGACAAAGGCTTCCCGCGCCCGGGCGGCTTCGGCAAGCTGGTGGCGGCCAAGCTGACGCCGCCGGACGAGACGCCGGATCACGACTATCCGTTCATCCTCACCACCGGCCGCCAGCTCGAGCATTGGCACACCGGCGCCATGACGCGGCGCGCCTCCGTGCTCGACGCCATCGAGCCTTCCGCGGTTGCTTCCGTGTCGCGCGGCACGCTGGAGAAACTGGGCTTGAAGCCCGGAGACATGCTGCGCGTCACCACGCGGCGCGGCGAGGTCGAACTGGCGTCACGCCAGGACGACGCCATCCCCGACGGCGTGGTGTTCATCCCGTTCGCCTTCGTGGAGGCCGCGGCCAACATTCTGACCAACCCGGCGCTCGATCCGTTCGGCAAGATCCCGGAATTCAAGTTCTGCGCAGCCAAGGTGGAGAAGGCCGGGGCGAGGCAGCAGGCGGCGGAGTAGGAGGCTTTCTAAGCTACGCTCGCCTATCTCGTCATCCCGGCCGCTTATTCTTGAAATAAGGCTCGACCTTCCCGGTGAGCTTGATCGTCAACGGATTGCCGAAGCGATCCTTGGCGTTGCCGGCCGCCACGCGAACCCATCCCTCGCTCACGCAATATTCCTCGACATTGGTCCTCTCGACGCCTTTGAAGCGGATGCCGACGTCGCGCGCCAGCGCTTCCTCGTTGAAATAGGGACTGCGTGGATCGTTGCAGAGGCGGTCGGGCGGGACATCGGGCATAGAGGCTCTTTCGGATGGGGTGGGGGTCTTTGTAGCATGATGACCGGATGTTCGCTTTCGCGGGCATGAGCGGGGAGGGATGTCCCGCGCTCAATGCAGCGTCGGCCTTTCCTCCCCAACCACGGGCAACTCCATCCGCCCGATCAAGTCCGCCCGCATCGCCTCGGCTTCATGCAGCGCCGCGTCGGTCTGCGTCCAGGTGGTCGCATTCGAGCCCAGCAGGACGGTGCCGCCAAGGACTGCCGCCAGCGCCGCGATGGATGTCTCGGGAATGAATGCGATCACCCCCAGCAGCACGAACACGATCCAGATCGCTCCGGCGGCGATGGTCAGCTTCGCGGCCAGCGAAATCTTGCGGCAGCGCTCGATCGACTCGGTCAGCGCCTCGCTGCGCGCTTCGAGTTGCGCGATCTCATTGCGTAAATCGTCGTCGTCCATGGCCCAATCGTAGCCCGAATTTCGCGTAAATACTGCGCGTTCGGGACTACGATCTCAACAAATGCGGGCCGGCCGGCCGTGCGGACTACGCGCCGTCTTCACTCCGGTTGCAGACCGATATCGTGAACGATCTTGCTCCAGAGATCGTACTGGGCCTGCACGAAGGCGCGCGTTGCCTCGGGCGTGTCTGCGCCATCAGTGAAGAAGCCGACGTCGGCAAGCCGTTTCACCATATCCGGCGTCTTGAGAACCTTGTCCATCTCCCGGTTCAACCGCGTAATGACTTGCGCGGGCGTTCCGGCCGGCGCGGCGATCACGAACCAGCCGGTGAGTTCAACCCCGGGATAGGCTTCGGAAATCGAGGGCACCTGCGCGAACTGCGGCAAGCGCTTGGCCCAGCTGATGGCGATCGGTTTGAGCGCTCCGCTGGCGATATGCGGCGCCGCCGATGGAATAGCCAGAATTGTGAGCTGGGTGCGTCCGGCCAGCGTGTCTTGCACGCCCTGCGGCATGGTCGCGTACGGGACCTGTAGAATGTCGGCGCCGCTGACCTTGTTCAGCCAGGTGGCCAGAATGCCGGAAAAATTTCTCCGCCCGTCGGTCGCGAAGGCGAGCTTGCCCGGGTTCGCCTTATCGTAGGCGATCAGCTCGGGAAGATTATTGGCCGGCAAGTTGGCGTTGGCGAGAATCAGAAACGGATTCTTCGCCACCATGGAAACCGCGACGAAATCCTTGACCGGGTCGTAGGGCAACGTCTTGAACGTGTGCGGATTGCTCACCAGCGCGGCGGCGGTGGCGAAGAACAAAGTGTAGCCGTCGGCCGCTGCGTGAGCGGCCGCCGCCGCACCGACCACATTGCCGCCGCCGGGGCGGTTCTCGACCACGACCCGCTGTCCCAACAAATCCGACAACTTGTCGCTGATGAGCCGGCAGATAAGGTCGGGAGTGCCGCCGGCGGCCTGCGAGACGATGATCTTGATCGGTCGGTTAGGCCAGGTCTCCGCCTTGGCTGGCACAAACGACATAAGTATCAAGGCGAGTAGCGTGGCCGCCCGGACCAATATGGACATATTTTTCTCCCTGCAGCGGGGATTGCGCGCAAGATTCCCGAACCCAATAAAGAATAACGACAGTATGAACGGCAACGCCACATTGATACAAGTCAACGGGCGCGGCGTCCGCCCCGATGCCGCCGCTTTTGCAGGTTGAAGTTCCCGGGCGTCCGCGGTGCCGAGCGCGCCGGGGGCAGGAACGCGACGGAGAGCAACGCCATGAAACATGCGCAACTTTTATTTTGTCTTGGCGTCTTGATGGTTTCGGCCACGGCCGCGCTGGCGAAGCCCGCCTACGTGGTCTCGACCGTGAATCTGCGTGCCGCACCGGGCACCACCAGCGAGATCGTCGCCAAGATTTCCGGCGGTAGCCTGATTGATGCCAAAGATTGCAGCGAAGGCTGGTGCGCGGTCACCTGGCAGGAAAAGAGCGGCTTCGCGATCCAGACCGCGCTCGATATGAGCGGCCGCGTGCCGCGCGCTGCGGCGCGGCCGCCGGCTTACCGTCCGAACGCGGGCTATGTGGTCGATGACGAGCCAGTCTATGACGCGCCGCCACCGGTCTATTATTACGACGGTCCCTATTACCGGCCGTATTGGGGCTGGCGCCGGCATTCGTGGTGAACGCGGCCGGATCGGCGGGCCGTCACGTCGCCTTGTCGTCGGCGCCCCACAGCAGGCCGATCGCAACCTTGACGGCGAGGTAAACCACGATGGCCACCGGAATGGCGATGTAGAGCTTCACGCCAAGGCCTTGCTGCAATCCGAACAGGACGCCGGCGCCAACCAGCACCGAGACAATTCGACCGATCGCCTGCCGGTTCATGCGCGCCGGCCGCTAGCGCTTGGTGTTGGAATCGTCGGCCCCGCGCATATTTTGCCACGGATCGGTGCGCGTGGGCGTGGGCGCCTGGTCTCTATATTTGCGCGTGGCGTTGTATTGTTTTTCAACCTCCAAGGCCTCCTTTTTCTTTTGCTGCGCATCCACGGCGAGGGGGTTTTCGGGCGGCTTTTGTTGGGCGAACGCCGGCCCCGCGATGACGGCCAGCAACACAAGCGCGACGATATATCTTGCCATGCGGTTACCCACTTGTTCCTTGTCGGACAGGCTATCATGCCGTCCTTGCGCTCTCAATGCGATGAAATCGTTGCGCAATCGGCCTTTACGGTAGCTATAAATTTCGCTGCCGCATCGTTACAATGAACTCCTGAGCCTGTCCGGACGATTCCGGCGCAATTGAGGTAAGGCATGTCACTTGCTCACGATGCTAGGCCGCGCACGGCTGCGAACGCGCTCCGCCACGACTGGACGCGCGAGGAGGTGCGCGCACTGTTCGCGCTGCCGTTTCCGGAGCTGATGTTCCGCGCGGCGCTGGCGCACCGGGAGAATTTCGATCCGACCGAAGTGCAGATCTCGACTTTGCTGTCGATCAAGACCGGCGGCTGCCCGGAGGATTGCGCCTATTGTCCGCAATCCGCGCAATACGACACCGGCGTCAAGGCCGAGAAACTTATGAGCCTCGACGCGGTGCTCGGCGAGGCGCGCGCGGCGAAAGCCGGCGGCGCCTCGCGCTTCTGTATGGGCGCGGCCTGGCGCAGCCCGAAGGAGCGCGATCTCGATTCCGTCTGCGCCATGGTGGAGGGCGTCAAGGCCTTGGGACTCGAGACCTGCGCCACGCTCGGCATGCTGACGCCCGAGCAGGCGGCGCGGCTGAAGGCCTCCGGCCTCGACTACTACAACCACAACCTCGACACCTCGCCGGAATATTACGGCGCCATCATCACCACGCGCACCTACCAGGACCGCCTCGACACGCTCGACACCGTGCGCAATGCCGGCATCCATGTCTGCTGCGGCGGCATCGTCGGCATGGGCGAGGGGTTAGAGGACCGCGCCGGCATGATCGCGACGCTCGCCAGCCTGCCAGTGCATCCGGAAAGTGTGCCGATCAACATGCTGGTACAGGTCGAGGGCACGCCGCTTGCCACCGGTGAGAAAAAAGCGGCCAAGCTCGATCCGATCGATTTCGTGCGCACCATCGCGGTGGCGCGTATTACGATGCCGGCTTCGGTGGTGCGGCTTTCGGCCGGGCGCGAGGACATGAGCGATGAAACGCAGGCGCTGTGTTTCCTCGCCGGCGCCAATTCGATCTTCTACGGCCCGAAGCTGCTCACCACGCCGAACCCCGAGCGCGACAAGGACATGACTCTGTTCGACAAGCTGGGTTTGCGCGCGATGGAATAGCGCATGATCCCGAAAAAGCCTGCCCCCGGACTTGATCCGGGGGTGGAACCGGTTTTCGGATAAGATCATGTGCAAAAATAAAAGTGCGGCGGGGCCTCCGCCTACTTCACCACCAGCACTGGGCAGGGTGCCAGCCGCACCAGGCGGTCGGCGGTGCCGCCGATGATGCGCTCGTAGAGCGCCGAATGCCCCATGAAGCCGACGACGAGCAGATCGGCCTTGTGCGCCTTGACATAGGCGACGATGGCCGACACGGCGTGGCCGGCGACCACCTCGGCGTCGAGCTTGACGCCCTTTTTCTTGGCAATGTCGCGCGCCTTCGCCAAGACGTCGTGGAACTTGTGATTTTCGTCGGTCTTGGCCTCGATCACCTCGTCGATCGAAGCTGGCATGTTCGGCAGCACCTCGACCGAGATCATGTGCAGCGCGGTGCCGGCGCGCTTGGCGATGTCGCAGGCCAAGGCCAGCGCCTTGAAGCCGCCGACCGATCCGTCATTGGCCACCACGATCCGCTTGAACATGTCTCACACCTCCTGCTTGGCCGACGCGATTTTCGGTAGGAACCAGGTCTGCGCGATCACCGTCGGCACCACCGCGCTGGCGATCACGGACGTCAGCAGGACAGTATACTGCTCCTGGTCGATGATGTGGTTGGTCAGACCGTAAAGGGCCGAGATCGAGCCAAAGGTCAGGCCTGTCGACATCAGCAGCGTGGTGTACATGCCCTCGCGTTTGTCGAAGCGATAGTAGCGCGTCAGCGGCAAAATGCCGACGAACTTGGTGGCCATCTTCATCCCGAGAAAGAGCGCGATCAAGCCCGCGCCGGCAATGAGCGCCTTGGCTTCGATCAGCGAGCCGGCTTTCAGGAAATAGAACGGCGTGAGCACCGCGAAGGCGATCACCCGCATGCGGTGCGGCAGCTCGGGGTCATGCTGGAAGGCCGGCGCCAACGCCATGCCGACGAGATAGGCCGGCAGTACCGCCTCGCTGCCGACCGCCGTGGCGAAACCGCCGAGCGCGAACAGGATGAGCAGCAGGAACTTGATCTCCGGCTCGCTCACCCGCTGTCCGACGAGAGCGAAGAACCAGGGCGCGACCTTCGGCAGCATCATGACCACGACAATGGTTGCCGCGGCGAAGGCCAGCAGCCAAATCGTGAAGGACGCGAACACGATGCCGAGCGCCAGCACGGTGCCGAGATCGGTGATGAAGCAGGCGGCCAGGATGATCTTACCGAGCTCGGTCTTGTTGAGGCCGGTCTCCACCATCACGGCATAGACCACGGCCACCGATGTCGTGGACAGCGAGATGCCGGCGATCTGCGCTTGCGGCCAGGGCCAGCCGAGCAGGTAGCGGGCGGCCAGCATGCAGCCGATATACGGCAACAAGAAGCTGACGAAGCCGATGCCGACGCTGGCTCCGAGATTGCGGCGCACCACCGCCATGTCCACTTCCGCGCCGGCGAGAAAGGTCAGCAGGATGGCGCCGAAGCCGGCGAGGTAGTTGATCCAGGGAGTCAACGGCATGCCGATAATGTTGCCGCCGAGCGCGCCCATCATGATCTCGATCAAGGCGACCGACAGTGCGAGCCGAATCGAAATCAGCGCGGATGCGAGTGCCAGCCCGATCCACAGCGCCGAGGTAAACCAGATATTGTCCATCATCAGTCACGCTCCTGTGCGTGCGTGCGGCACCAAGCCGACGCGGGATCGGAAGCGTGGCGGTGCGATTCGCGCAATAAAAAACCGCCCTCGCTCGACCGATCGAATCCTACCGTTCCACGCGCATGATCCCGAAAAGTGGGAACCGCTTTTCGGGCCAGATCATGCGCAATCTAAATGTCGGTAGGAGTCATCAGCCGTTACGGGCGGTTTCGGGGGACTCCATCCCCATCGCGACGAAAGGTACCGGCGGTAGCGGGCACGGTCAACGGGGCACCGGCTTGAAAGCTCTGCGTCACCCGCGCAGGATGCCGTCCCGCAACGCCAGCCCGCGACTTTGCATTGTCCTTAGATCCGATCCCTCCACGCCGCCGGCGCCGTGCATTCGACTGGTCGACCGCGGCCATCGCCGCAATCGCGTTCGCGGCCGCGGCCGCGGTCTATTGGCGCGACGGTGCCGAGCATTTCCTCGCCATCCTGTCCGGCGATCTCATGCTGTTCGGCGAGATGCTGCCCAAGGTGCTGGCCGGCTGCCTGATCGGCGCTTTCGTGACGCTGCTGCTACCGCGCGAACTGGTGGCGCGCTGGGTTGGGCACGAATCCGGTTTCACCGGCCTGGCTGTCGCCGCGCTATTCGGCTTCATCCTGCCCGGCGGGCCGATCACCATCTATCCGGTGGCTTGCGCCTTTCTCGCCATGGGCGCTGATGCCGGCGCGGTGGTCGCCTTCATCACATCATGGACGCTGATCGGCTACACGCGCGCGCTGGTGTGGGAATTGCCGTTCTTTGGCTCCGACTTCGTGATCTGGCGCATCGTCGAGGCGCTGCCGCTGCCGATTCTTGCCGGGCTGCTGGCGCGCATCGCGGTGCGCGCCGGGCTCGCACGCATGGGGGACCGCGCATGATCCCGAAAAGTGGGAACCGGTTTTCGGACAAGATCATGCGCAAACAAACATGACGATCGCCATCGACATCATGCTGTGGCTGGTGGTCGCCGCGTTGGGCTTTATCGCGGCGCTGCGCGGGCGCGTGCTGCTCAACGACGGCGCGCGCGATGGCGCGGTGGAGTTCATCCACCTGCTGCCGCGCATCGCCATCGGCGTGGTCGGCTCCGGCTATATCGCCGAGGTGCTGCCGAAGGCGTTGATCGCCCCCTGGCTCGGCCCGGAATCCGGATTGACCGGCGTCATCATCGCGACGCTGGGCGGCGCGCTCACGCCGGGCGGGCCGGTGGTCGGCTTTTCGATCGGCGCCGCCGCGCTCAAGAGCGGGGCGGGCGCGCCGCAGGTGATCGCTTATTCCACCGCCTGGGCGCTCTATGCGATCCACCGGCTGGTCATGTGGGAAGTGCCGCTGATGCCGGCGCGCATCGTCTGGCTGCGCGCGGCGGTGTCGCTGCCGCTGCCATTCATCGCGGCGGCCGCGGCCATGGTGCTGGCGAAGCCGTGATCGGGAGCAACCCCGGTTTTAAACCAGGGCGATACCTGCCAAAATAATCCACCAGGGACGGAAAAAAGGGAGGACACGATGGCGCACCACGCAAAATGGGCTCCATTCAAGAGCGCGGCGATGGTCTCGCTGCTGGCCGCGGCCATAGTGGGTTTGCCGTTCAAAGCGGCGGCGGCCGACGACTATCCCAATCGCGTGGTGCAATTGATCGTGCCGTACCCTCCTGGCGGCGGCGTGGACACGGTCGGCCGCGTGATCGCGCAAAAACTCACCGACGCCCTCGGGCAAAATGTCATCGTGGTCAACCGCCCGGGCGCCGGCTCGGTGATCGGCGTGCGCGACGGCGCCAAGGCCACGCCGGACGGCTATACGATCTTGATGCTGGTGACCGGCGCGAGCTTGCCCCCCAATACCGGCTACGACCTGGCCAAGGACTTCGCCCCCATCGGCCTGATCGCCTCCATCCCGATCGTGATCATGGCCAATCCGTCGGTGCCGGTGAAGTCCATGACCGATGTGGTCGCGCTCGCCAAGAAGGAACCCGGCAAGCTCACGGTGGGCACGCCGCCGTCTCCGACGCTGAATTATTTTGGCGCCGTGCAGTTCAAGGGCATGACCGGCACCGACGTCACCATCGTCACCTACAAAGGCACCGGGCCGCTCACCACCGATCTGCTCGGCGGACATGTGATGCTGGCGTTCAACACGTTGCCGCCCGCCATCGGCAACATCAAGGCCGGCAAGTTGCGCGCCATCGCGGTGGCCGCGCCGCAGCGCCTGGCGGCCATCCCGGACGTGCCGACGACGGCCGAGTCCGGAATGCCGGGGCTCGACATCGTGCAGTATTACGGGCTGGTGGCGCCGGCCGGCACGCCGCCCGCCATTATCGCGCGGCTCAACAAAGAGCTGCGCAAGATCGTGTCGTCTGAAGACATCAAAGCGCGCATCATCGCCGATGGCGGCGGCCCGGTCGCCAGCACGCCGGAAGAATATGCGGCCAATATCCAGCGCGAGGAAGGCCGATGGGCGGCGCTGATCAAGAAGCTCGGATTGAAGGTCGAGTAGGGCGCTACTGCCGCAACAACCCGCAATACCGTTTGATCCCGTTATCCCAGCAGCCCGTTTGCTTGCAATAGTTTGTCCGTGCGCGGCAGTTGGCAATGCAATCCCCAATCAAAGCGCGAGGATTTATCTGGCAGACAGAGATGCAGGTTTTTTGCTCGCCGCTGCAAAGCATCGGCGCGGCGAGCGCGGTCTGGGCGCTGAATAGATAAAGTCCAACGACGATGGCTATCGCATTGAGGATTTTGTATCGCATAGCCGTTCCCACACTTTGCTTGCGCATGAACTTATCCGAAAACCGGTTCCCGCTTTTCGGGATCATGCGCTAATGCACCGCAGCCCCGGCGCGCGGCACGATTGATCCGCGATGCCGGATCACTTGCCCGGCGAGCTTGTGCGCGGCGCTCGCCGCCTCGAGCGGCCCGCGTCCGTCGAGCCGCGCGGCGAGATAGCCGGCATTGAAGCCGTCGCCGGCGGCGGTCGGATCGACCGGCACCACGACTTCCGGCACCGGCACGGCATCGCGCGCGCCTGAAGCTGCGACCAGCGCGCTGTTCGGCCCGTTCTTCACCACGATTTCAGCCACGCCGAAGGCCTGCAGCCGCTCGATGGTCGCCTCGGGCGAAGGATCGCCCCACAGCACCGCCTCGTCATCATAGGCCGGCAGCGCGATGTCGACGCGCTTGAGCGCCTCCGCGAATACGGTGCGGGTGCGCGTGAGATCGCCGCCCCAGCCGCGCGGGCGGAAATTTCCGTCGAAGGCGACCTTGGCGCCGTTGCCGCGCGCGAGTTCGAGTGCCGCGAGAAACCGCCCCAGCCCCACGTTCGAATAGAGCGAGAGCGTGATGCCGGTAAAGTAAATCAGCCGCGCATTAACCAGGCCTTTCGCCATGCCGCTCCATTGCGGCAGCTCGAACAATTCGCGCGCCGGCGCCGCCTCGCGCCAATAATGAACGCGCCGTTCGCCCTTGCCGTCGGCATCGACCAGGGCCAAGCCCGGCAGCCGGCCGGCCGCGCGCAAGATCAAATCGGTGCCGATGCCTTCGGCCTGCGCCAGCGACACGATCGCGTCGGAAAAGGGATCGTCGCCGAGCGCGCTGGCGAAGGCTACGGCTAAGCCCGCGCGGGCCAGATAGATTGCCGTGTTGAAGGTGTCGCCGGAACTCGCCAGCGCGAAGCGGCCGTCGGCGCCGCGGGCAAGCTCCACGATCGCCTCGCCGATGCACACCGCGCGTTTGCCCGGGTCAGTCATGCCCGTTATCTAGCGCGTCCGCATGCGACTGTCTTGCCCACAGCGCCGGCATGCCCAGGCAGACGAAATAGCCGAGCGCGCTGAGCACGGCGATGCAAAAGCTCACCGGCCAGTCGGTGTGATAGGCGATCGTGATGCCGAGCCAGGCCTCGGCCAGCGCTAGTGCGGCCGACAGCAGCAGCCCGCTCCACAGCCCGGTGGTCACGCGTTGCGCGGCGGCGGGCGGGCCGACCATCAGCGTGAACACCAGCAGCACGCCGACGATCTGCGCGCATTCTGACACCGCCAGCGCCACGGTCGCGAGAAACGCCGTGGAGACAAAGCGCAGCGGCACGCCTTTGGCCTCGGCCAATTCGGGCTGCAGGCTGGCGAAGATCAGCGGCCGCATGATCAGGCCGAGCGCGAGCAGCGTGATGGCGCCGAGCACCGCCAGCGTCGCGATCATCTGGCGGTCGACCGCCAGCACGTTGCCGAACAACAGCGCGGTCGCTTGCGTCGCGAACGACGTATAGTAATGCAGGAACAACAGGCCGAAGCCGAGCGCCAGCGACAACACAATGCCGATGGCGATGTCGCGGTTGCTGATGCGCTCGCTCAAGGCGCCCATCACGATGCCGGCCGCGAGCGTAAATCCCAGCAGGCCCCACAGCGGCGCCAGCCCGATCAGCCCGGCGCCGGTCGCCCCGGCAAAGCCGATATGGGAGAGCGCGTGGCCGGCGAAAGTCTGCCCGCGCATCACCAGGAAATAACCGACAATACCCGACACCACCGCCACGATGCCGGCGGCGGCGAAAGCATTGTTCATGAATTCATATTGGAACATGTCAGTGATGATGCTCGTGGCCGCCATGGCCGTGATCGTCGTCGTGCAGATGGTCGGCAACCTCCACGTCGCGGCCGCGCGACATCACGAAGATGTGGCCGTCGGCGCGCACCACCTGGATCTCGGTGCCGTAGAGGCGCGAGAGCACCGGCGCGGTGATCACTTCCTCGACGGTGCCGAGCACCGCCTGGCCGTTGCCGAGATAGAGCACGCGGTCGAGCGTGCCGAGCAATTGATTGAGCTCATGCGCGCTGAACAACACGGTGATCTTGCGCTCGCGGCAGACCTTGCGCACCACGTCGATCGCCACCTCCTGATGGCGCGCGTCGAGGCTGATCAGCGGCTCATCGAGCAGTAGCAATTTCGGCGATCCGATCAGCGATTGCGCCAGCAGCAGCCGCTGGCGCTCGCCGCCGGACATGTCGGAGAGCGGACGCTTGGCCAGATCGCGCGCGCCGACCGCGTCGAGCGTCTCCTCGATCATGCCGCGGTCATGGCGGCCGAGCTGCGGCAGACCCCAGCGCTCGCCATGCAGCGAGCTTGCGATGAAGTCGAGCCCGCGCACGCGCAGGTCCGGCAGTACCGTGCGCACTTGCGGCAGATAGCCGATACCCCGGTCGCCGCGCTGCGGCGCGCGGCCGAACACGCGCAACGTTCCCGCGCTCGGCGGCAGTAGCCCGAGGATGGCGCGCATCAGCGTGGTCTTGCCGGCGCCGTTGGGTCCGAGCACGCCGATGAATTCGCCCGCATTGATCGCGAAACTCG
>Ga0097691_1000853_pt1 | contig 24303 bp, 25 predicted proteins | sample NGESurdeep072012_8_FD_72858 | JGI IMG/M metagenome (GOLD analysis project Ga0097691, IMG submission 72858) | Arctic peat soil microbial communities from Barrow, Alaska - NGEE Surface sample 210-1 deep-072012 | ecosystem: Environmental > Terrestrial > Soil > Wetlands > Peat ... | reverse complement strand
CGTGCAATCGCCGCCGCCGGCACGCCAACTCCGAGGCCGTCCAACTCCACCGCGGTCGCAATCGCCAGCGCCGTGTTGCGAAGCTGATGCCGCCCCAGCAGCGCCGGCTGAATCCGGATTTCCTCGCCCAGCGCGGTCACTGTATAGCTGGATTCTCCCGCCGCGGTTTTCGCATCCGCCTCGGGCGTCACCGGCGGCATGTGCGCCGCCGCGCTCACTGCCCGCGCATCTTTCTCCAGGATCGCGCGCCCGAGCACGTCATTCGCCTGCGGATGCTGCGGCAGAATCACCGCCACGCCGTTCTTGCGGATGATCCCCGCCTTCTCGCCCGCAATCTCCGCGATCGTGTTGCCCAGGTATTTCTGATGATCGAGCGAAATATCGGTGATCACCGACACGAGCGGCTCAACCACGTTGGTCGCGTCCAGCCTGCCGCCCATCCCGACTTCCAGCACCGCAATCTCGACGCTCGCGCCCGCGAAGTGTTCGAAAGCAATCGCCGTCATCGTCTCGAAGAAGCTCGGATGCCACGGCAACTCCCCGCGCTCCACCAGCCGCTTCGCCGTCTCATCCACCTTGTTATAGGTGCTGGCGAATTCCGCATCGGAGATCGCCTCGCCGTTCACGCGAATCCGTTCGTTGATCCTCACCAGGTGCGGCGACGTGTACAGCCCCGTGCGATGTCCCGCCGCACGCAGGATCGACGCCAGCGTCGCCGCGGTCGATCCCTTCCCGTTCGTTCCCGCAATCAGTACCGACTTGAAGCGCTGCTGCGGATCGCCCAGCGCCGCCACAAGCACGCGCATGTGTGCCAAGTCGAACTTCGGCGGCGGCGTCCGCGCCAGCTCGTGCCCCAGCGCGTACAGGTGCGCGACTGCTTGCGAGTAATTCATTATCTTTGGGAGCAAACCTTGGATCGAAATCTAACGCTGGTCCTTGGTGGCGGGCATCCAGCCCAAAGCCAGCTGCTTAAGAGCGAATAGCTTCCTTCGTCATGAACTCCAGCGCCCGCGCGATGTACCCTTTCAGCTCCTTGCGATGCACCACCGCATCCAGCATCCCGTGCTCCAGCAGGAATTCGCTGCGCTGGAATCCCTCGGGCAATTTCTGCCGAATCGTCTGCTCGATCACGCGCGGCCCGGCAAACCCGATCAGCGCGCCCGGTTCCGCGATGTTCAAGTCTCCCAGCATCGCGAACGACGCCGTCACCCCGCCCGTTGTCGGATCGGTGAGCACCGAAATGTAGGGCACGCCCGCCGCATCCATCGACGCCAGCGCCGCCGAGATGCGCGCCAACTGCATCAGGCTGACCACGCCCTCCATCATGCGTGCCCCGCCCGACGCGGAAACGATGATCAGTGGAACCCGGTCCTTCGTCGCCCGCTCGATGTGCCGCGTGATCGCCTCGCCCACCACCGCGCCCATGCTCCCGCCGATGAACGAATACTCCATCGCGCAGACGTACACGTCCCGCCCGTTCAACTTGCCGCGCGCGTTGATGATCGCGTCCTTGAGTTCGGTTTCCGCCTGCGCCTTCTTCAATCGCCCGGCGTAAGGCTTCAGGTCGGTGAAGTGCAGCGGATCGGTGGACGCGAGCGACATGTCGTCCGTCGTGTACTCGCCGTCCAGCAGTTGCGCCAGCCGCGTGCGCGCGTCCACCCGGAAATGCTTCTGGCACTTCGGGCAGACGTTGAAATTGTCTTCGAGGTCTTTCTTCCAGACGATCTGCCGGCAGCCCTCGCACTTCACCCACAGCCCTTCGGTACGGACTTTCTTCTCGCCCGAAGTATCCAGCTCGCCGGCTTCTCTTTTGAACCAGGTCATAAGAATTTGGTGATTCAGCAATTTGTGATTTTGTGATTTGTCGAATCGCCAAGCCCAGGCAGGGCTTCCGCCGCAATCGCCAAATCACGCAATCACAAATGTCAGTATTCGATGCCGCGCTGCGCCATCACGCCCTTCTCGTACGCGTGTTTCACCTGGCGCATTTCGGTAACGGTGTCGGCCAAATCAATAATTGTCGGATGCGCATTGCGCCCCGTCAAGATGACATGCACCATCTCCGGTTTGGTGCGCAGCACCTCGGCCACCTTTTCCGGATCGAGCATGCCGTAGCTGATCGCGTAATTGATCTCGTCCAGCACGACCAAGTCCCACAGTTCCGAGCGGATTGCCTGCGCCGCCTCGCCCCACGCCTCTTCGACCATCCGGATATCTTCCGGATCGGTCTCCGCCCCGCCTACCTTCACGAAACCGCGTCCCATCTGCTTCATCACGAAGCGGTCGCCGAACGCCTGCACGGCATCCAGTTCGCCGTAATGCCACGAGCCCTTCAGGAACTGCAGCATCAAGACCTTCATGCCGTTTCCAACGGCGCGCAGCGCGGTACCCATGGCGGCAGTCGTCTTGCCCTTGCCGGGCCCGGTGTTCACGATAATCAGTCCGCGCCGTACGTCGCTCATTCGCGCCTTCGATTGTAAACGTTGGGCTGATTCGCCGCTTACATCGCCAATCTTTGGGAGTGTCATTCCGAGCGAGGATGTGCGCGAAAACCAGCCGGCCCGGGTTTGGCCTGCGGGTTCGTGCATCCGAGTCGCGGAACCTGCATTTCCGTACGCGGTACGCCGTATACCGCTTTGACCCCGCCTCCTCGTCTGGCCTACCATTCCGGGTTCGCCCGGAACTCGATATGCGGAAACTCCTCTTCTTCTTCCTTTTCGCTGTCCTCGCCGCCGCTCAAACCATCCAACTCCACGTCGACGCGCGCGAGGCCCCGCGCCGCGTCTTTCATGCGCGTCTCACCATTCCCGCCGCGCCCGGCCCGCTCACCCTCTACTACCCGCAGTGGCTCCCCGGCAATCATCGCCCCACCGGGCCCATCAATAATGTGGTTGAGTTGCGCTTCCAGGCCGCCGGCAAGCCCATCGCGTGGCATCGCGACGACGTCAACATGTACGCCTTCCACTGCGACGTGCCCGCGGGCGCCAACAGCGTGGAGGTCAGCTTCGACTACGTCACGCCCAGCCGCGGCCCCGGCCGCTTCGATCCCGCTTCCACCGACCAGTTGATGATCTTCAACTGGAACCTGGTAACGCTCTATCCCGCGGGCAAGCCTGCCGCCGATTACACCTTCCAGGCAACGCTCCAGCTTCCGCCAAACTGGAAATTCGGAACTCCGCTGCCGGTGGTGCGCCAGACCGCTGACGGAATCGAATTCGCGCCAGTTTCTCTGACCACGCTCATCGATTCGCCCGTCGTCGCCGGTGCGCACTATCGCATGATTCCGCTTCCGTCGCCCGGTGCGCCGCCGCAGGAACTCGACATCGCCGCTGACACCGACTCCGCGCTCGATCTGTCGCAGGATCTCATCGACCGCCACAAACGTCTGGTGGCGGAAGCCGCTGCGCTCTTCGGCGCGCATCACTACAGCCGCTATCACTTCCTGATTACGCTCACCGACGTGGCCGGCGGCAGCGGCCTCGAGCACCACGAGTCCAGCGACGATCGCATGGCGCTGCGCGCGTTTATCGATCCCGATCTTCGCAAGCTCTCCGCCGGCCTGCTGCCGCACGAATTCGTCCACTCGTGGAACGGCAAGTACCGCCGCCCCGCGGGCCTTGCCACTCCGAATTACCAGGAGCCGATGAAGGGCGAACTGCTGTGGGTTTACGAAGGTCTGACCAGTTATCTCGGTGACGTTCTCACCGCGCGCAGCGGCCTGTGGACTTCCGAACAGTTCCGCGACAGCCTCGCCGACACCGCCGCCAGCCTCGACCACGAAGCCGGACGCAAATGGCGTCCGCTCGCCGACACCGCCATCTCCGTCCAGTCGCTCAGCGACGCTCCGCGCGAGTGGACTTCGCTCCGCCGCAGCCTCGATTACTATGCCGAGAGCGTGCTCATCTGGCTGGAGGCGGACACCATCATCCGCCGCGAAAGCAATGGCCGGCACTCGCTCGACGATTTCTGCCGCGAGTTCTTTGGCCCGCCCAGCGGATCCCCGGCGCTCAAGACCTACATCCTCGACGACGTGATCGCCGCACTGAACCACGTTCAGCCGCATGATTGGGCCGGGTTTTTCCGCGCGCGTGTTTACGAGGTCTCGCCCCGCGCGCCTCTGGGCGGCATCGAGCAGGGCGGTTGGAAGCTGGAGTACAACGACACGCCCAGCGATCTCCGCAAGACCGCCGAAACCCGTGGCCGCTTCGTCAACCTCACCGACTCGCTCGGCATGTCGGTTGCGCGTCCCGACGGAAACATTGGCGACGTGATTTCCGGCATGGCGGCGGCGCAGGCTGGAATTTCTCCGGGCATGAAGTTGGTCGCCGTGAATTCGCGCGCCTGGTCGCCCGAGAACTTGATGGACGCCTTGCGCGCACGTCAACCCTTCGATCTGCTGGTGGATAACGACGGCGTGTTCAAGACTGTGAAAGTGGATTATCGCGACGGCCTGCGCTCTCCGCACCTGGTCCGCAACTCGGCCGCTCCCGACTTACTGGGCGACATCATCAAGGCGAAGGCTCCCATCTCGCTCGGTCCGTGAGATGGACTATCCGAGCAGCCTGCGGACTGCATCACGGACGCGATAACCAGCCGCGATGACTGCCCTGGCCGTGGCGTCATCCGGGACGCGAGTCGCATAGCGCTCCGTTACTGCAAATGGCGTTAGGAGAGCGCAGTCCGGCGCCAACACCTGCAGGCCACCATGGTTTGCCCCTGCCAATTCAAGCAGCAGGGAAAGATTGTGGGTTCGCGGAGGCTCGCTGGAGCCTGCAATCAAGAGGGCTTTGAGGTACTTCTCGGCTCCTTGCTGCGCGTGAAAACAAATCTGGTTCCAATCGCTCAAGCCTGCTCGAACGGCCACGTCAACCATGTTGAAATCACCGTCCGCGTTCTGCGTCCACAGCCGCGCTTCGTCACGGGGCGTCATAGAGGACTTTGCCCTCCCGCTCGGCAATCTTGGCGACAGAGTAGACTTTGCTTCGCTCTTCCGTCATTTCATCGGGCGTGAACACGAGAACGTCCATCGGTAATTGTCGCAAGCCAAACGCTCGATACATACTGGTCATACGCGCATGGAACGGCAGTTCTGTCTCCATCTCCACCAACACGTCGTAGTCGCTGTCCGGCTGCGCTTCACCCCGAGCGCGACTGCCAAACAGGATGATTCTCCGCGGATGAAACTTCTGCACAATTGTGTCGGTGATTTGCTGCAGCACTTCGTCGTTCATCGTCTCTGATGCCATTTAATGCCCCAGATGATAGGGATGCCCCTTGAGGATTGTATACGCACGGTAGAGCTGCTCGAGCAACACCACGCGCGCCAGTTCGTGCGGCAGGGTCATGCGCCCCAGCGAAATCTGCACCGACGCCGCGCGTAGCGTCTCCTCCGACCATCCATTCGCCGGACCGATGGCAAACAGCAGCGCCTGCGTTCCGCGGTTCTGATGCTCGGCCAGGAACTGCGCCAGTTCCTCCGACGACATCTGCTTCCCGCGCGCATCCAGCGCGACCAGCAATTGCCCTGGACGGTCCAATTGTTTCTGCACTGCCTTCTCGCTCGCCAGTTCCAGCGATTCGGTCGGAACGTAGTGCGACAACCGCTTTAGGTAATCGAGCGTCAGCGACTGGATCGCCCGCTCCTTCGTTTTCCCAATCCACGCCACCCGCAGCTTCAATCGTCTTTCCTTTGCGTTCCTTCGCGTCCTTTGCGGTTCATGCCTTTCGTCCGCTCGCCAACACAATCTGGGCCGTCAACTTCACTGCCCCGCCATCCACGAACTTCTCCAACGCCGCCGTCACCTCGCGCTCAATTTCCGGCTTGTCTTTTGCGCTCTCGATCACCGGACGAAACGGCGCCGTCACCGCCTGGAAATACGCCCACAATTCCGCCGCGCTCTCCGTCCACACCCACGGCACGGTGCGGATCTCGTCCCGCGCATCCGCGAATCCTGCTTCCGACAACGCGCGCGCCAACGTTCCCTTTTCCGCAAATTTGAACATCGCCGCCGTCCCCGGCGGGACCTTTGCCCCCGTGTGCCGCATGACAATCTGCACCGTTGCCTGGAAATACGGTTGATCGAAGCTTCCCCACGCCGCGAACGCCACTCGTCCTCCCGGCTTCAGCACCCGGCGCATCTCCCGCAGCGCGCGTGGCAGGTCGCTAAAGAACATCGCGCCAAACCGGCACGTGATCAGATCGAATGAATTTTCCGGATATTGCAGTGCATGCACATCGGCGCGCTCAAACGTGATGTTCGTCAGCGCCCGCTCCCTCGCCCGCTCCGCCGCGATCTTCAGCGGCTCTTCCGACAAGTCCGCCGCCACCACGCCGCCCGACGCTCCCACCCGCCGCGCCACCTTCAGCGACGGCGCTCCCGTTCCACAGGCAACGTCCAGCACCCGCTCGCCCGGCTGCGGGTTCGCGTACTCCACCAGCGCGTCGGTGACGTGCCTGCCCATCTCCGCCGACGCGCGCTCCCACCTCTGCGCCGCCGACATCCGCGCGTGCTCCGCCCAATTCGCTTCAGACATACCGTGAAAATAACAGAAGGAGGAGAGTAGCGCCGTGACTTAGGCCCGGCGCTTCGTCAAAAGCCGTTTGACTTCGTTCTATCCGCGCCGATCCGTGCAAATCCGCGGTTAGATCTTCTTCAGTCGAGCCCGTATCTTTTTCTTTTTTCCAGCAGCGTCTTCCGGCTGATCCCCAATATCTGCGCCGCCATCGTTTTCTTCCCGCGCGTGAAGTCCAGCACTTCCGCGATGTAGCTGCGCTCCAGATCTTCCAGCGACATCTTCTTCCCCGCGGGCGCCGCTTCCCGCACATGCGCCGGCAAATCCTGCGGCAGGATCTCGGGCCCCGCGCCCGTCACCACCGCGCGCTCGATAATATTCCTCAACTCGCGCACGTTGCCCGGATACGAGTAAGCCTGCAACGCCTCCATCGCCGCCGCCGCAAACGTCATCCGAGGCTTGCGATGCATCGCGACCAGTTGCGCCAGGAAGTGCTCCGCAATCGGCCGCACGTCCGCCGGACGCTCCCGCAGCGCCGGCACCGCGATCGGAATCACGTTCAGCCGGTAATAGAGGTCTTCGCGGAACGTATGCCTCGCCACCGCGCGCTCCAGGTCCACGTTGGTCAGCGCGATCAGCCGCGCGTTGACGGAAATGCTTTTCACTCCGCCCAGCCGCTCGAATTTCTTTTCGTCGATCACCCGCAGCAGCTTGGCCTGCATCGGCATGGTGAGCGCGGCGATCTCGTCGAGCACGATCGTCCCCGCTCCCGCCAGCTCCAGCCGCCCGACCTTGGTGTGCGACGCGCCCGTAAACGCGCCTTTCTCGTAGCCGAACAGCTCGCTCTCCAGCAGCTCCGTGGGCAGGCTGGCGCAATCGATTTTCACCAGCGGATCATCGCTTTGCGGACCGAGATAGTGAATCACCGACGCGAGCAGGTCTTTCCCCGTCCCGCTTTCTCCGCGGATCAAAACGGTGGAAGCGGAAGCTGCGATTCCCCGGACTTCCTGGAGCAGTCGTGCGCTGGCGGGGTCGGCGGCGACCCACGACTCCAGTACGGCGGCGGCATGCGTGCGTTGGGGACGCGCCATGGTCAGCGGCGATTCCGGTATCTCGTACGCCGGCGCTGCTTGCGGCTGCAGCGCGGGCGCGATTGTGGTTATGCCTTGCGCTTGCGGCGGCGCGTAGGCACTGATTTCTTTCGGGAGGAAGTCGTAGCCTTTGCCCGGGCGCGCTTCTTTGCCGGCGCTCGTTTCTTCGCCGGGGCCCGCAGCTCCGCGGGCGCGAGTTGTTTTGCCGATTTCCAAAGCCGCTCCAGGTTGTAGAAGTGCCTCGCCTTTTGCGAGAACACGTGGACCACGAAATCCACGTAGTCCAGCAGCACCCACTCGGCCTGCCGGTACCCCTCCACGTGCGTGGGCCTCAGCCCGGCCTTCCCGAGTCTCAGCTCTACCTCATCGGAGATGGCTTGAATCTGCCGCGGGTTGCTACCGCTGCAAATTACGAAATAATCGGTAAATCCGCCCGACGCCTTGTCCAGCTCCAGCACCTTCAGTTCGTCGGCCTTTTTCTCCTCGCAGGCGGCAATCGCCTCCGTCACCTGTCGCTTTACGTCAGCTTTCTTGGTTCGCAAATTCAGTCTCCCGTCGCCCGTTGCCCAGCTTAGGTTTGTTCTTGTTACTCGGTACTCATTACTCGTTACTTCCTCACATATAGATGCTCTTTCCTGATGTACTCGACCACCGCCTCGTCGAGCAACCCCTTCGCGGCGCGTCCTGACGACAGTGCCTTCCGCACCTGCGTTGACGATACGTCCTCCGCGACACCGGTCAGCCAGTGAATCTTGGGGACGCCTTCCTTCGTGTTCCTTCGTGTCCTTGGTGGTGAGTTCCTGTCTTTCCCAGAGACCAGCGACCAGGGACCAGCGTCCTTTCCGTAGCCGGGTCTGCTCACGACAATGAACTCAACCTCTTTCATCAGTTCGTCCGGCTTGTGCCACGTCGCGATGTTCTGGAACATGTCGATCCCCAGGATGAAGAACAGCCGGTCGCTCTTCTTCATCGTCTTGCGGAACCGCCGAACGGTATCGATGCTGTAGTTCGGCCTCTGACGCCCGGGGCCCGGAGCCCGAAGCCTGCTCTCGATCAATGACGGTAGGAACGCGGGCGCCCCGCGTAGCGCGAGCGCGAGCATGGCGTATCGGTGGTAGAAGGGCGTGACCGGTTGGCGCTGCTTGTGTGGCGGAATGTCGGCGGGAACGAAGTAGATGCGGCCCAACTTGTAGGCCTGCTGCGCCGCGCGCGCCACCGCCAGGTGTCCGCGATGCACGGGATCGAAAGTCCCACCGAAAATTGCGACGTTCATGAAAAAGCAGTTGCCAGTTGTCAGTTGCCAGTTTGCGCGGTGCATAGGGTTTCATGCAAGTGCTGTGCGATGGACGTACCGGGACCCAATGCGGCGCGGGCTGGTGGAGTCGGCCGAGTTGTGCGCGTGGAGTAGCTCTCGGGCGTATGCTTTCGGAGAGAGCGCGCCGGTGAAGTTGAACGAATGGCCGTCGAACTCGGGAGTCCGAGAGTAATCAATCACCACCATCAACGAACGCAGAAAAAGGAATTCTCAATGCCATACATAACGGTCGGTAAGGAAAACTCTGGCAACATCGATCTCTACTATGAGGACCACGGCTCGGGTAAGCCCATCGTCCTTATCCACGGATATCCACTGAGCGGTGCTTCTTGGGAGAAGCAGGTCGCGGTCCTTCTGGCTGCAGGTCACCGGGTCATCACCTATGACCGCAGAGGTTTCGGCAAGTCCAGCCAGCCAACCATGGGCTACAACTACGACACCTTCGCCGAGGACCTGCACAAAATCGTGACCCAGCTCGAACTGCGCGATTTCTCGCTGGTCGGTTTTTCGATGGGGGGCGGCGAGGTGGCACGCTACATGGGGAAATATGGATCGAAGGGCGTGAGCAAGGCAGTATTTATCTCCGCCGTTCCACCCTACCTGCTGAAGGCGTCGGACAACCCTGAGGGCGTGGACGGCAGTGTCTTCGAGGGAATCCAGAAGGCCATCGTGGCCGACCGGTACGCGTTCTTCACCGAGTTTTTCAAGAACTTTTACAACACAGACCTCTTGCTCGGTAAACGGGTCAGCCAACCGGTTATCCAGTCCAACTGGAATGTTGCCGCCGGCTCCTCGGCCACGGCCAGTCTCGCTTGCGTGCCAACGTGGCATGAGGACTTTCGCAAGGACCTGACCCGCATCGACGTACCCACGCTAGTCATGCAGGGCGATGCGGATCGGATTCTTCCGATCGCTGCCTCGGGACTCCGCACCGCCAAACTGATCAAGGGAGCCCGCCTCGCCGTGATCAAGGATGGACCGCACTGCATAACCTGGACCCATGCGGACGAAGTGAACTCTGAGCTGGTGAGTTTCCTTGCGGAAAGGGCTATGTAACGGACGGACTCGACGACAGAATTGTAGAGTCTGCCTGATCACGCGCGATCCCAGGTTGCTGGCCGGATGCTCCACCCTTCCCGGTTTTCGAAGGGTGGAGCATCCGAGCGTTTATCTGCCTGACGGAGCGAATTCTGGCGCAGGCGCCGGCGGGGTGGATTCGCCGCTATGCCGAGCGGGTTGCGCGTGAGCGGTTGTGCTCAGACACGGGCATTCGTCCCGAGGTATGTTTCATGCGGTGCTATTCACCAGCAGGTTGAAAATCAGAATTGGAGCACTCCATGAGATTTACTCTTCGGCAGGCCACATGGGCGTTTGCCCTGGCACTCGCTATCACCGCCTTCGGTACGCCCATTCCCGCCGCCGCTTACCAGTCCCAGCAAGGTCTGGATCATGGCCGCGGACACAATAAGGGCCAGAACAACAACCCCAACTACCAACAGGGCTGGAGTCACGGGCAAAGCGATCACGCCGCCAATCGCGCCCGGCAATATCGTGTGCAATCGAATAATGCCGCCGATCGCCTTGCTTACGAACAAGGCTACAATCAGGGCTATCAGAACAACAACGGCCAGTACAACAACGGTCAGTACGGAAACGGCCAGTACAACAATGGCCAGTACAATAACGGCCAGTACAACAACGGCCAGTACGGGAACGGTCAGTACGGACAAAACGGCAACCAGGCCGCCCGCATCGGCTACCAGGATGGCCTCAATGACGGCCAGACCGACCGTCGCACCGGGCACAGCAATCGTCCCACCCAGGGCGACAACTACAAGAATGCCAGCCGCGGTTATAACAACAGCTTCGGCAGTTTGAACCAATACAAGGCTATGTACCGTCAGGGTTATTTGCAGGCATACCCGCAGGGCTACGGCCAGGGTTACAACCAGGGTTACAACCCGGGCTATCGCCGGTAACTCGCTGTACGAGCTGTACGAATTGATCGCAAGTTTTTTCTGACTGAGCAGGCGCGTTTTATCTCATCGACACGCGCCTGCTCACTTTTCCCGCACCGCCTCGAAAATCATCTGCCGGAGCCACGGTCAAGAGCCCGGTACGAACCGCAGTCGCGGAAACCTGAGCCATGATATTCTTGAATGAATCACTGCGATCCGCTTTGGCGGGCGAATTCCCGCAGTTCCCTGAAACTCATGATTTCAGTTAGTGACGTTTCCATGCGCTACGGCGCGAAAGTGTTGTTCGACGAAGTGTCCACGGCCTTCACGCCGGGGAAGCGTTATGCCCTGACCGGTCCGAACGGCGCGGGCAAGTCCACCTTCATGAACCTGCTGATCGGCGACCTGGAGCCGCAGAAGGGGACGGTGGTGCGTCCGAAGAAGATCGGCGTGCTCAGCCAGGACCAGTTCGCGTTCGACAAGTACCGCGTGATTGATACGGTCATCATGGGGAACAAGCGTCTGTGGGCGGCGTTGCAGGAGCGCGACGTCATTTACGCGCAGCCCGACATCAGCAACGAAGATGGAATGCGGCTGGGCGAACTGGAAGGCATCGTCGGTGAAGAGGACGGCTACACGGCCGAAACCGACGCCACGCTGCTCCTCCAGGGCCTCGATATCGCCGACGACTTACATGAGCGCACCATGGGTGAGTTGCAGGGCGGACAAAAAGTCCGGGTGCTGCTGGCGCAGGCGCTGTTCGGCCATCCGCAGGCGCTGCTGCTGGACGAGCCGACGAACCACCTCGACATGGATTCCATCCACTGGCTGCAGGATTTCCTGATCGCGTACGACGGCGTGCTGATCGTGATCTCGCACGACCGGCATTTCCTGAACGCGGTGTGCTCGCACGTGGCCGACATTGATTACGAGACGATCATCACCTACACCGGCAACTACGACGAGATGGTGATGGCCAAGACCCAGGTCCGCTCGCAAATCGACGGGCAGAACGCGCAGCGCGAGAAAAAGATCGCGCAGCTCAACGACTTCATTGCACGATTCGCAGCCGGAACCCGGTCGAGCCAGGTGCAGTCGCGGCGCAAGGAAGTGGAGCGGTTGCAGGTGACGGAACTGGCGAAATCGAACATCCAGCGGCCGTACATCAAGTTCGAGCAGAAGCGTCCATCGGGGAAGCACATCCTGGAAGTCGAGCGGGTGACGAAGGCGTACGGCGAGAGCGAGGTCGTGCGCGGCTTCACGGGGAGCGTAGTGCGCGGAGAGAAGATCGGGCTGATGGGACGCAACGGCGCCGGCAAGACCACGCTGATCAATGCGCTGCTGGCGAATTCTCCGACCGTATCCGAATCCGAGCTGCGGCAAACCAGCGGCTACGACGGGACATTCCTCGATTCCGGGAAGGTGATCTGGGGGCATGAGGCGTCAGTCGGATATTTCGCGCAGGACCACCGGTCGCTGATCCGTCCTGGCATGACGGTTTTCGAGTGGCTGCACCAGTGGGACGGTTCGGCGTCGCACGAAGAGATCCGCGGGCTGCTCGGGCAAATGCTCTTTGCGCGCGACGACGGCAACAAGAAGACGGACATTCTCTCCGGGGGAGAAGCGGCGCGGTTGCTGTTCTGCAAGCTGATGCTGCAGAAGCCGAACGTGCTGGTGCTCGATGAGCCTACCAACCACCTGGACCTGGAAGCGATTAACGCGCTGAACATCGCCTTGCAGCGCTACCAGGGAACGGTCCTGCTGGTGACCCACGACTACGACCTGATCGACGAAGTCGCGACCCGCATCTGGCACTTCGAACGCGACCATAGCATTACGGACTTCAAGGGAGCGTACGAGGAGTTCCAGATGGTTGCGGCGTGATTGACGGAGGAGTCCGAAGAAGCTCAATCAAGGACGCAAGCGGCAACGCGATGGCTTGCGTTCTTTGCGCTTTTGGGGCAGGGAGCACAAAATATCGGGGCCAACCGCCATCGGTAGCGATTAGTTCGAAGCGGTCTGAAACGAGATGTGCTCCCGCCGCTGAATGTGTCGGCGAAGAAGAGCGGCTACTATGCGCCGGAAGAGTGAGGGTCCGCAGAGAACCGGAACGGGTTGAAGTGCTCAACTCCGAGCTGGCGAAAGTCCTGTACGTTTCTGGTCGCGACAATTAATCCATGGCTGCGTGCCGTAGCGGCGATCAGGGCGTCGCCGATCAACTCGTCGGGCTGCCTATGCATGAGGCGTCCCCACTCGCGGAAGCACGCCGAATCCATAGGCAATATGGTGTAGAGATCGGAAAGCTGGTCGGCCCATAGTTCGATCTCGCCGGCCTTCTTGGGGTCTTGCTCCCGCGTGAGTTCGATTCCCGCCTGCAATTCACCCCTGGTCGCGGCGGATAGATATACCTGATCACTTCTCAGCGTCTGGAGCCACGCCACGACCGCGCCGTGTGGCTTTCGCTTCCGAAGCTCGGATACGACATTTGTATCCAGCAGGTACTTGTTCATTTAAACGCCACCGGTCGCCGACGGCGGTAAGAACGTCGCGAGGGAAGCTGAAGGTCAAAGCGCGGCCCCGGGCCGAGGAGGAAGTCCTTCAAGGTGGGTCGGGCTGAGGATTGCACGCGCCGCCACTCGTCGATCGGGACGACCACCGCAGCGTCCTCACCGCGGCGCGTCACCACCTGGGGACCCTCCCTGGCGGCGGTGTCCAGCAACTCGCTGAAGCGGGCTTTCGCTTCATGTAATTTCCAAGAAGCCATTTGAGATTCTCCGAGATTCATCGTATGACTAGTCCTATGACTAGTCAAGTCGATGCCGCGAACGCAAAGCAACGTGCGCCGGAATCGCCCGCAACTCCTGTCGCGCAGCGGGTTTATACGTGCAAGGGGTAAGCCTGCCATGAAGTCCCTGTCTGTCTTTGGCGCCACGCGGCGGTCCACAGCGCTTTCAATCGTACTGATGACAATGTGCGCGTTCGGCGGCGCGTCACGCCTGTATGCGCAGGACATCCCCACGTTGTCGGTCGACGTGAAAGTCATCAACGTCCTGGCCAGCGTGCGCACCAAGCACGGCGACATCGTCAAGAACCTCACCAAGGACGACTTCACGCTCACCGAAGACGGGCGCCCGCAGACCATCAAGTACTTCTCGCAGCAGTCGGACCTGCCGCTCACCCTCGGCTTGCTGGTGGACACCAGCCCGAGCCAGCAGCGTGTACTCGGCCAGGAGCGGGATGCCAGTGTCGTTTTCCTCGACGAGTTGCTGCGGCTCGATAGGGATAACGCGTTCATCCTTCACTTTGATTTCGACGTGGAGCTGTTGCAGGACCTGACGTCGTCCCGGCAGAAGCTGCGGGCGGCGCTGGATGAACTTGAGATTGGGGATCGCAGCGGGTCGCAACCCGGAGGCGGCAGCAGAGGAAGAAGTGGCGGTGGCACCAGAGGAAGCGGTGGCATCGGGTGGCCTGGTGGCGGCGTGGGGTGGCCGGGAGGCGGCGTGGGGTGGCCAGGAGGCGGAAGACGCCAGGGAGGGAGCGGAGGCGGCGGTGGGGGTGGCGGCCGCAGCGGTGGAGGGACCAATCTGTACGACGCCGTTTACCTTGCCTCCAATGAACTGATGTCGAAGCAGCAAGGGCGCAAGGCGGTCATTATTCTCTCCGACGGCGTCGACACTGGAAGCAAGCTGACGCTGGCGGACGCCATCGAATCGGCGCAGCGCGCGGACACGCTGGTTTATTCAATCCTGTTCTCCGATGCGTCGGCGTACGGCGGCGGCGGCTTCGGTTTCCCAGGCGGCATGGGCGGCGGCCGGCGCGGCGGTGGCATGCCGTTCCCACAGGCAGGCCCCGAGGATGGCAAGAGAGTCATGCAGCAATTGGCGCAGGAAACCGGCGGGCGTTTCTTTGAGGTTTCCGGCAAGCATCCGATCGAGCAGATTTACGCCAGCATCCAGGAAGAGTTGCGCAACCAGTACAGCATCGGATATTCGTCGGACAAGCCTTATGACGGAACGTTTCGCAAAATCCGCCTGACCATGAAATCGAAGGACCTGGTCGTGCAGGCGCGCGAAGGATTCTACGCGCGCCAGTAACTAGCGGGATTTCAAAAACAAGTCGGCGACCTTGAGCGCACGCTCCGAGGGCTTCACGTCGGTGCGGTTGCAGAGCACAACCACGGCGAGGTCGTCGTCGGGAAAGTAATGGATCGCGGTCAGGAAGCCGATGGTTTCCCCGTCGTGCCACATGCGCCGGTGGCCCTTGTAGGGATCGAGAAACCAGCCAAAGCCGTACGGAACCAACTCCTCTGAATTTGCGGGCTCGAACTTGCGCACGTTGACGGGCGCAAGCGCGGGCGCCATTTCGCCGGCGGTGAGCAGCTTGTGCATGCGCAGCGCGGCGATCCACTGCTGGAAGTCGTCGAGCGAGGAGTAAACGCCGCCATCGCCCAGGACCGCGGAGGTGGAACTCTGATCCGAGAAGGCCCACTTGCCCTCGGTCTTGCGATAGCCGAATGCGCGCATGGGCACGGTGTTCCGCGTGTCCACGAAAGCGACGGTGCTCTTCATGCCGAGCGGAAGAAAGATGCGCGCGCGGAGAAATTCCTCGAAAGGCTGCTGCGCGATCTTTTCCACAATCTGCGAAAGCACGGAATAGCCGGAGTTGCTGTAGGCGTACCGCGTGCCGGGCGCGAACCGTCCGGCCGCCTGGCGCAAGAGCAGTTGCAACACCTGTGCGTCGCGGATCTGCGGCAGCTTGTCGGGAGCGGTGTTAGGAAACTGGTTGTCCCAGAGGTCTTCGTAGTCGGGTAGCCCCGATGTGTGGTTGAGCAGGTTACGGATGGTGATGTCGCGTCCGTAGGCGGGGAATTGCGGAAAAATGTCGGTGAGTCGGTCCGAATATTTCACCTTGCCGTCGCGGACGAGCAGCATGATGGCTGCAGCGGTGAATTGCTTGGTGACGGAAGCGAGGCGGAAGTTGGTCTGCGCGGTGATCGGTGTGCGCTCATCGAGATTGGAAACGCCGAAGCCCTGCTTGAATACCGTCTGCCCGTGACGGACAACAAGGACCGCGGCGCCGGGGGCGTCCGATTGCAAGTCGGAAAAGATGGCGGCGATGTCACTCGAGGTTTGCGCGGACGCGGCGCCGGTACTCAGTAATAGTAGGAACAGCAAGCTGCGGATGATCATGATGTGAAATGAAAACCGGATGCACCGCGATTGCGATGCATCCGGTTGAGTCTTACTGGTTGTTGGATCCGGGACGAGCGGCAGTGCCCGCTGCTGCCGGACGCGCGGGCTGTCCACCCTCAGGAGTTTCCGGCGGCAGCGCCGGCATGTCGGCGGCGGCGAAGCGAGGCAGCATCGCGTCGCGCATGGCGAGCTCGTAGATTGCCGACGCCACGATGATCGCCGACTTCCTCACGTCGTCCTCGATGATCCGCTCGTACGTATCAATGTCGGTGTGCCAAGTATCGGTGAAGTACTCGATTGGGTCCTGGCCGAGGCCGATTCCCGGAAGCCCGGCTTTCGAGAACGAGGTCGAGTCCGTCCCACCGAGGCGGCGGCTTTTGCTGGGAACGGCGCCGGCAAAACCAAGATCGGAAAGCGAGGCGAGCGATGCTCGCAGCACGTCCGCATCTTCCTTCGGACCAAAGACGCTGGCGCCGCGAATGCGTCCGGTGCCGCTGTCCACGTTGAAGTATCCGACCAGCTTGGCGAACTCCGGCTTGGGCTCTTCGAAAGTTCCGAAGTGCTGTTTCACATACGCCTGCGAGCCCAGCAGCCCCTGCTCCTCGCCGCTCCATAGAGCGACGCGGATGGTGCGGCGCGGCTTGATGCCGATCGCCTGCAGGATGCGCGCGGCTTCCATCATGACGGCGGCGCCGACGGCATTATCGGTGGCGCCGGTGGCCGAGTGCCAGGAGTCGAGGTGGCCGCCCAGCATCACGATTTCATCCTTCTTATCGGTGCCGGGAATTTCGGCGACGATGTTGTAGGAGGTCTTGCCCTCGGGATACCACTTGTTGGTGATGTTGAATTCGAGGGTGACCGGCGTGCCGTCGCCCATGATGCGCGCGATGCGTCCGTAGTCGTCGTTGCGCAGCACGACGCTGGGCACGGCCTTCGCGGGATCGAAGGTGCGGTTGTTGAAGGCGCGGATCAGGCCGTGCTCCATGCGCGCATCATTGACGCGCATGAGCGCGCCGTTGGCGACCAGGAAGGCGTCGATCTGCTCGTTGATCTTCGCACCCGTGAGAATGCTGGGGTCCGGCGGTTCCTGCTGGGCGTTGCGCGGCGGGCCGTATTGCCCGGCGTTGGGATTGTTGGGGTCGTAGCGATCGTGCGCCGCTTTGTCGTCCATGCGGCGCGGACGAACGTCAATCGTCACCGGAACCACGCCGGGCTTGCCGACCAACACGATCTTGCCCTTGACCTTGTCCTTGATGGAGGCGAGGAAGGCGTCCATGTCGGGCTGCTTGGGTTTTTCCGGCGGATCGATCTCGATGGTCTGCGCCGTGACCGTGCCCTTGGTGCCGTTGGTCCAGGCGAGAACTTTGAAAGTCAGCGGCGCGAGCATGGGCGCGGTGATGTAGCCGCTGGCGCGCTCATTGGTCCAGCCGGGATGCCCGAAGTCCCACGGTTCCAGGTGCGCATTCTGGAATCCCCACGACGTCATCTGCTTTGCTGCCCATTCGGCCGCGGCCTTGTGATTGGGCGAGCCGGTCAGGCGCGGGCCGTAAACGTCGGTGAGGAAATGCGTGGTGCGCATGATCTGCGAGTGGTTAGTTTCTTCCTGGCGGATCTTTTCCTGGATGTCGAGCGTGGTCTGCGCCGCAGCGACCGCGGTCACGAGCAGCAGGCAGAGTAGAAGCCGGGTGATGATTCGGTTGCGCATTGGAATGCTCCGTCGGGCGCCTTGGAAGGCGCGCCGGAAATGAAGTGATTCAAAAGAGCAGGGGATTGTATCGCGATGAGATTGAACGGGTGTGATCGTTTCTGTGTAGATTCGTAAACGCCCGTCCAAGTAAAAACGCAGTCAATGGGATTCTCGTGGGTCGGGCAGATTGAAGCGAAATCTCCGCCCCCGGGAGTCCGGTTTCCATCCTGCAGCAATGGCTGCCTTGATTGCGGGGCGCAGTGCAGCGAGTAAGGCGGTTCGGCTGGGCGACCGATCGTGGCCGAAGACCGAGAATGGAAAGTCGATGATCAGCTCCCGAGTGCGCTCCGGTTCCCGCCAAACGGAAATGGAAACACCCTTCAGCCCTGCTTCCTGGTCTATCACCCAGCCGTGTCTGAGCCGCCAGAAATACGTTTCGCCATCCAAGGCGATTTCGTCGAATGCATCTTCTTTCGTCATGTCCGCAAAGTTTATTGTATGCACATTGGCCAGTGGCCGAATTTGCATCGAATGGATATGCGAGAACCGGAGATTATCCCGCCGTCACGAGCTGGAAAGAGTCGCGTCGATCCGATTGACGACGTGTCGCTGGAAGCGCTGACCAAGCTGCTGGATGACGTGTTCTGCATTCCGGGTACTTCCATCCGCTTCGGAATCGACCCCATCATCGGGCTGATTCCCGGTATCGGCGACCTGATCACGGGACTGGCATCGTTCCTCATCATCTTTGCGGGCTGGCAGCGCGGCCTGCCGCGGGTCACGATCACGCGCATGGTGGCCAACGTCGCCATCGATACGCTGCTCGGCTCGGTGCCGGTAGTGGGCGACATTTTCGACGTGGCGTGGAAGTCGAACCGCATGAACCTGAAGCTGATGCAACGGGAGAGTGCGGGTGCGTCGAAAAAGCATACCGTCGTGGACGCGCTGTTCCTGCTGGCGATCGGGATGGTCGTGTTGGTTCTGATGGCCGCGCCGTTTGCGGTGATCTGGCTAATACTGAGATGGCGCTGATCGCTGCCGTTGAGCCTCGATCATGGAAGCCCGCCCGGGTCGGACCGAGCTTCCTGAAACTGCCGCAGCACCATCCATGCGATCAGCAGCAGCATCAGCGGTTCGATCGCGTTTCGATATCGCATCTGGCTGAACGTAATGTAGTAGGGCAAGGGGTAGAACAGGATCGCCCCCAGGTATAGTTGCCAACCGTGTACACGCCGCATGCACGCCAGCAACAGTGCGGGCGCCGCCAGGATGCTCAGCGGGAGGAAGCTCCACGGCATCCAGATTGCCGCTACCGGCGTGTTGAAGGCCCCTGTCGAACCGTCCCAGTACATCGCCATGCGCTGCAACGTCAAAGCCAGGAATTCGCGCGGATAAATGCGCACGAATCGCTTCCCTTGCTCGGCCTTCGCGTGCACGTAAGCGAGTTCCCCCATTCGCCGGTAATCCGCCAGTTCAGCAAGGTTGGCAATAGGACTTCGCATCACCCAGTCGCGGCCGCCGCCGCCGTGAACATTTCCCATCACGAATTCGAAGCCGAAGTTCGTACGTAGGAACGCCCATTGTCCGAAGACGATCCGGTTCCGCACCAGCCAGGGACTCACAACCACAACGCACGCAAACAAGGCCAGCAGCGCCGGTTTCAGCCATTCCGTCTTTGCGCGCATGCGGCGCAGGGCAATCCACGCCAGCGAAACGGCCAGAAACGTCAGCAGCGCCGGATTCATGAGCAGCGCGAATCCCCACAGCGCCCCATAACCGATCCACATCCGACGGCTCGTCTCGCGCTCCAGCCGAAGCACAAACCAAAACAGCCATGCCAGCAGGAGCGTCGAAAAGGTGATTTCCCAAATCCACGTGATCGGCCAGCGGCTGAACCATGGAAACAGAGCCCACGTAATCGCCGCCACCATGCCGGCGCGCCGCCCGACCGTCATCTCCGCGATGCGAAGAATTGGAATGCAGGTGAGGGCGGAAGCCAGGCACTGTATGAGCAGGATGCATAAGTAGGAGTGCCGGCTGAAGACGCCAAAGAGTGCAAAGAAGGCGGCGCAGAAATACGGGTATATCGGCCCGAGCCACGACGTCGGAGGCATGTGCGGATCGCCCGCCAGCGCGCCCAGGAACGGTGACCGGAACCCGTGCCCGTTCGCGATTGAGGCGGCGATGTTCGTCGCCTCATTCTGGAATGAATACTGGTCGGTAAAGCGCGTTTCCACGAACACGAATCCATGGGACGCCACCAACAGCAACAGGCGAACCAACAGCGCCAGCAAGGTTATCCGCCACTCCGGAGAGATCGCGGCGCGCGCGTGCGACGGTCCATGCGATTGCCCCTGTCCGTGCTCTACAGCAATCCCCGGCATAACGCGTTCCTTCGCTTCGCGCCTTTTCCTCGAAGCCGTGGCGACGGCTTCGTCGCCCGAAGTTCATCGATGAGCAAAGCAACTCGAACGACTGCTTACGACGGCGGCGCGAAGGGCTGCCCGAATCCCGCCGGCTGCTTGATCTGGTACTCGTGCGGCGGCTCCGCTCCGAGCAGGTAGCGCACGAAGTAGTCCCAGCGGCGGCGCACCATGTAGGGCTCGTTGCCGAATCCGTGGCCGCGATTGGGCAGCAGGAGCAGGTCGAAATCCTTGTTGGCCTTGATCAGTTCGTTCACCACCAGCAGCGTGTTGTAGGGCGGGACGTTGGTGTCGGTCGAGCCGTGCGCCAGCAGCAGGTGGCCCTTCAGGTTCCTGGCGGAGTTCTGGTTGGCGGAATCTTCGTAGGCCTTTTTGCTGGCATCGTCGAGCAGCGGCATCCACTTTTCCGCCCAGTCGTCTTCGTACTCGCGGTTGTCGTGGTTGCCGGCCTCGGAAATGCCGACCTTGAAGAAGTCGGGAAAATGGAACATCGCGCCCGCCGCCGCAAAGCCGCCGCCGGAGTGGCCGTAAACGCCGGCGCGGTCGAGATCGATCCACGGATACTTCTGCGCCAACTGCTTCATGCCCGTGACCTGGTCGGGCAGCGTGTTGTCGCCGAGGTTGCCGTAATAGGCGTCGTGGAATTTCTTGGAGCGCCATGGCGTGCCCATGCCGTCCAGCTCCATCACGATGAATCCCAGCTCGGCGAGCGACTGGCAGTCTCCGCGCGAGGCGGCAAAGCTGCGTCCACCCACGCTGCCCGTCTGCGGGCCGGGATAGATGTGGTTCACGATCGGATACTTCTTGTTGGGGTCGAAGTTGGCGGGCTTGTACAGCAAGCCGTAGAGATCGGTCTGGCCGTCGCGCGCTTTCACGGTGAACGGAACCGGCGGGACCCATCCGGCGGCGACGAGTTTGGACACATCCGCCTTAGCGACCGTCGAAATGAGCTTGCCATCCAGGTCGCGCAGCACGGTGACCGGTGGCGTAGTCGGCGAGGAGTAGCTGTCCACGAAGTAAATGCCGGTGGGTGAGAGCGAAACGTCGTGGTTGGCGTCTTCGGGCGTGAGCAGCTTCAGGCCCCGGCCGTCGAAGCCGACGCGATAGAGGGCGCTGAAGTAAGGATTGCGTCCCTTCTCTTTGCCGGCGCCGAGGAAATAGAGCACGCGGTTCTTCTCGTCCACCTTGAGCATCTGCGCGACGTTGCCTTCGCCGCTGGTGATCTGGTTCTTCAGCTTGCCGGTGGCGAGGTCGTAGAGATAAAGCTGTCCCCAGTTGTCGCGCTCGCTGAACCAGATGACCTCGTTCGAGTTCGGCAGGTAGCGGTTATTCACGCGGCCGGTGCCGGATTCGTAGTAGGTCGCGGCCTTCTCTTCCAGCACGTCGCGCACCTCGCCGGTGGCGGCGTCGGCCACGCGGAAGTTTTCCTGGCGGTGATCGCGCGAGGTGCTGACGAAGGCGAGGCGCCTGGCGTCGGGACTCCACTCCACGTCGGCCCACTCGCTGCCGCGGCAGATGAGGTGGTCGCACAGGGTGGAGCGGTGCTGGTCGGGCGGCATCTTGAAACGCACGACCTTAGGACCGTCCAGTTCGATGATGACGCGCTCGATCATGCTCACGTCTTTGTCGCCGGGCAGCGGGTACTTCCACTGCTGCAGCGTTGGGTGGCCGACCTTGGTTTCGACCACGTACATCTCGCCGTCCTTGCGCTGGTCCTGCTGGAAGGTGGCGATTTTCTTCGAGTCCGCCGACCAGACGAGGATGGGGCGGTCGCTGCGCGTCCATCCGGCATTATCGGTGGCGTAGCCGTAATCGGGGACGCCGTCCTTGGTGAGCTGCGTTTCTTTGCCACTGGCGACTTCGCGCACCCAGAGATTCCAATAGCGAATGAAGGCCGTGAGCTTCTTGTCGGGCGAGAGGACGTCGTTGCGTTGACGAGGGCCAAAAACGGGCGTTGTGCCCGACATAGCGTCCGGACGCTGCTGCCGATCGACACTACATGTGTACGCCGGGATTTCGCACTTGATTTGCCGCGGGCCGATGTTAAGCGAAAGGGTCTTGCCGTCGTCGGAAAGCTCGACCGTCTGGAAGGGCAGGCGCTTGGCATCGAAGGTACGGCCGCCGGCAACGGATGAAAGTGCAGCGGCGAGGCGCGCGTGGTCAAACAGCGGCGCGGGCGTCTGCGGGTGCGCCGGATCGACGGCGAGGAACTCACTGCCGTCGGCCGATGTATCGCGATACCAGAAGCGTCCGTCGGCGAGCCACGAGGCGCGCACCGTGTGATAGACCAGCGGCGCGGTATTGGAGCCGAGGAACTTTTCCGCGCGCTGGTAGTCGGCGACGGTGACGGCTGGTTGCTGGGCAACGGCGGTAAGGGCAATCAACAGGACGACGGCGACCTTCAGCAGGGAAAACTTAGGCATGGAATCCTCGGGACGCGAGAAGAACCAAAGAGCATCCAGCAGGCGGGAAGGAGAAGTCAACTGCCCCGAAAACGCTGGCGCGACGGCAACGCAACTTTGTAGCAAAAAGTACTTGACAACTTTTCCACGTCAGCCATAATCATACCGTCCTATGGCACAGACCCGGCATTGCCGCGTATCGCGAGTCCGCACCACGGCGCCCGTTGAAAGCGGCGCCGCGCTCGATGACCTGCGCTTTATCCGCCAGACGCTGGAGGACTCCACCTCGTTCACCGCCGTCCCCGGCTGGGGTATGGTGGCGATGGCGGGGATCGCGGCGGTGGCGGCGGCGGTGGCGTGGCGACAGCCCGGATTCGACAACTGGTGCGTGGTCTGGATGGTGGCGGCCGTGGTGGCGCTGTCCACCGCGCTGGTCACCATGCACCGCAAGGCGACGCGCGCGGGCGTGACTCTGTTCTCCGGTCCCGGACGAAAATTCGTTTTGAATTTCCTGCCGCCGCTGATGGTGGGCGCGCTGTTAACCCTGGTGCTCTATCGCGCGGGAGCGGTGCGCACAATTCCCGGCATGTGGATGCTGCTCTACGGCACCGGTGTGGTGAGCGGCGGGGCGTTTTCGGTACGGATCGTGCCGGCGATGGGACTCTGTTTCATGGGCATGGGCGCGGTAGCCCTGCTCGCGCCGGTGACGTGGACGAACTGGTTCATGATCGCGGCCTTCTGTGGGCTGCACCTGGGCTTCGGCTGGGCGATTGCGAGGAAATATGGTGGATAGAACAAGAAAGACTCGAGAGCAGGAAACACAACAGGCAGCTTCGTCACGCAGTCGCGCCCGTTCGGAGCGGCCGATTCACGAATTGGATCCGATGATCCACGAGCGCATTCGGCTGGGCATCGTCAGTGCGCTGGCCGTAAACGATAAGCTCAGCTTCAACGAACTGAAGGGCATCCTGCAGACGACCGACGGGAACCTCAGTGTCCACGCTCGCAAACTGGAAGAGGCGGGCTACGTGGAGTGCGACAAGCACTTCGAGGGGCGCATGCCGAAGACCGAATACCGGCTGAGCGCCTCGGGACGCCGGGCCCTGCAGCGCTACCTCGACCGGATGGAAGAGATCATCAAGACGGCAAGGGGCTAAATTTTTTTGGTCAGATGCTTTGTAGAGTAAAGAACTTCGCAGTCGCGTCGAAAGGGAGCACACGTGAACGGAATTCATGTCGGCATCATCATGGACGGCAACGGGCGTTGGGCGAACGCGCGCGGATGGCCGCGGGTGGCGGGACATCGGGCGGGCGCCCGCTCGGTGCGCAAGGTGATCGAGGCCGCGCCGGACCTGGGCATCGGAACGCTCACGCTGTACGCGTTTTCAACCGACAACTGGAAGCGCCCGCGGCTTGAGGTCACGGCGTTGATGCAACTCTTCTCCGAATACCTGCAGAAGGAAGTCGCGGAGCTGGCGGAGAAGGGCGTGAAGTTGCGCGTCATCGGCCGCCGCGACCGGTTGAACAAGTCGCTGGTGCGCGAGATCGAGATTGCCGAACGTGCTACTGCGGGCGGACAGCGGCTGCTGCTGCGGCTCGCCGTCGATTACTCCGCGCGCGAGGTGCTCTTGCGGGCGGCAACCCGCGCTGCTGCGGAAGCGGTTGCCAACGGCACCGCCGAAAACGTTAGTCGCGAAGACTTTCAACGGCACATCGCCGACG
>Ga0097691_1000852_pt1 | contig 24308 bp, 29 predicted proteins | sample NGESurdeep072012_8_FD_72858 | JGI IMG/M metagenome (GOLD analysis project Ga0097691, IMG submission 72858) | Arctic peat soil microbial communities from Barrow, Alaska - NGEE Surface sample 210-1 deep-072012 | ecosystem: Environmental > Terrestrial > Soil > Wetlands > Peat ... | reverse complement strand
GTTTCCTGGCGGCGGCGCCGGGGCTCAAGTACAAGGCGGCGTTCAGCGTGGCTTCTAGGTAGCTCAAGGGAACGCTAGAGGAGCCTAGGGAAGCATGGGAGAAAGGGAGGTAGATAAGGGGTGTATATCTTAGGGTACTGGGTACTCCTCAGCCCCCCCTGTCCATAACGTGGAACGTTTTAATCCAATGCCCAAATGGGGAGGCTGTCTTCTTGCAAGGCTCGCCTGCCTGGCGATAGGCCCACAGAGCGCCAGCGGACTCCAAGGACTCGTTTGCGCTCATTCCCGCTGTCAGGGTAGCGGGCGATCCAGAGGGCTCTCAGGGACTCTCCAGAGTCCAGCAAATGGCATTGTCCACTGTGGGACAATCTGCGCGTGAAGTAGCCCGACAATCCCGGTCATTGGACTGCTGCCCGCGAGAGACCTTGAACGGGTTGGGGTCTTGTGCGGCTGTGGGGGCTTTGGCGCACCAAGAGTCCATGTCAACGGTCTGCAGTGGAGGCTTTTTGTTCATGTCTGGTTCATTACGGGTTCGTAATGTGAGGCGTGGAAACCGAAGGAGTTTTGATATGGATAATAAAATCAAATCGGAACTGATCTCGCGTCGAAGGGCTCTTTCCCTTTTGGGCATCGCCACATTGGGCCTCACAGTACCTACCACCGTGCTAACGGTGTCGGATGCTGAGGCCCAGGGGACCGCCCCAGCGACCGCTCCCTCGACGGCCCCGCTGACCGGCACAGAGCGGCGTCAGGAGCGGCGCACACGCCGCGTGAGACGACGTGTGAAGCGACGCGAAGCTCGCAGGGAAGGTCGCGAGGAACGACGTGAGTTGCGGCGCAAAGGCAGCGAGGAGAAAGGCAGCGAGGAGAAAAAGTAGCTCCGCTGCTCCATGGCACAAGGCAACGCTTTGAGGGGTCACCGAGGGGTGACCCTATGGCGTTTTGTGCAGCGTGGCCAGACGGACGGCCCGCCTTGACGGACTGCTGCCGCTGCTGCCGTTGGCGCACCACTTATTCTTGTTGGTCTTTTCTGGTTCGTACAGGGGGCGGGATTACTCCCGTGGCCCAGATCGTGCTCACCCGTCGATAGATGGCCCTGCAATTCCTCGGATTGTCACTAGGACAGAAGGCGCCGGTTCATGCTGGTGGCCCTTCAAGCGCCGTTGCGCGCCAATAGGTCTAGCGCGTAACCTTGGGCCATGACCGGCCTCCTGTATTTCGGCGAAATGTTGGTTGCGTGTCTGCTGGCAGCGGTCTTGCTTGCGATATCGCCGCTCGGAACTGCTTCCGCCTCAGCTCTTTTAATCGGCGGCGTCGTCGTGTGGACTCTTATGGAATATGTCGTTCATCGGTATGTGCTGCACGGTTTCGCTCCAAAGCGACATGGGATGCATCATGCAAACCCGGATGGGCCGGTGCTCACAGTTTTTTGGCAAGTATGGGCTTGTTTTGCGCTCGTCTATTTAATCGCTGGCGGAGCTTTCCTTGCGGGCGCGCTGTTTGCTTATGCTTGGTATCTGTTTGTGCATTACTGCGCGCACCATGGCCCCCACAAATTGCCGCTAGCTCTGCTCAAGCATCATAAAAACCACCATAGATTTGCGTCCCGAAACTACGGCGTCAGCACGACCCTATGGGACCATGTATTCGGGACGATGCTGCGCTGATGGTATCGTGGTTTGAGCAACTTGCACTGCTTGCGGGTCAAGAGATGTTCTAGGTGGCCTATCCGTTCCTACAGATACAGGGTGGCTGGCCGCTTCATAAACGGACGTTTGCACATCCAATGCTAACGGCCGGGACCAAATTCAGCGGGTGACATCGCAGCGTTCAGCCGATCATCATCAGCAGCAGCGAAGCCCCGAATTTTGAAGTCGCTCCTAGGAAATCTTGGGGAATTTGAGGGGCAAAAGGGGGCCCCATTCTCAAGGACGCCGCCCATGTCTGTTGGCTGAGGTGCGATCCTACGAAAGCAACAGCCCCGCGATGCCAAAGAGCACCAAGGCCGCTCCGACGCTTTCGAGCGATAGCGCCACTAATCCGGTGGCGACGAGCCACACGCCAGTGGTGACCAACATCATAGCCCCCCGATCCGAACTTGGGTCGCACCGTTCGGGCCTTGTTGTGCCGACAGCCTCTTGATCAAGCGTGAGACCGCCGTGGGATGCCATGTGTCGCCCCGGGGCGCACGTATCCCCTGATCATTCAACGCCTCTGCGATGCTCCGCACGCTCGTGAGTCCTGTTGCGCGTAGTGGTGTCACGATGCCTGCGAGGTCTAAAGCGCGCTGAGTAGCATTGGCCTTGATCTTCGCCACCGCATCAGCGTTGTGCCGACTTGCTTGCCTCGGAGCGCCCGAGCACCGTTAGGATTACCCAGCTTAACGCCCCGTGCCTTCGCAGCCGCGAGAGCGGTTCGGGTGTTCTCGGAAATCGTGCGCCCCACGGACTCCGCAACGGCTGCAATGATGTGGATGGTGAGGCGGTTGGCATCGGGCATATCTGCGGCCACGAAGTCTACCCCACGCTCTTGGAGACTGGATAGGAAGTGGAGGTTGCGCGCCAATCGGTCCTGTATGGGTGCGGCTTCTTTGTAGCCCATGCCGGGAAGTCTGCCGTTGACGAGCTGTATGCGGCGGGCATTCTCATCACGACCTACCGAGATTTGCAGTCAGGCGCCTTCGACAACGGATAGACGGTCGCGCCGTGGTACAATTTGGGTTGATAATGTCGGAAACCAAGCGGCTCACGAAAGCGGATGTGCTGCGGGCTCACATAGACAGCGCGATCATACTGACCGCCTACGAGGATGCCTACGTATCGGCCCACACGCTCGTTATGGCTTGTGAAGAATTAATCAGAACCCTGTCCGACAAGAAGGGGAGACCCTACAGCTCGGATTGGAGATCGCGGGTCAATCCGAAGTATCGCCCGAAGGCTCATACATACATCAATGATAAGTACAATTTCTTCAAACATGCCGGGCATGTCAAGACTACCTTGGACGAGGAAGCTCGGCGGCGCCAAGACCGGCCAGCGTAAACAACGCCGTCCATGCCCGAGATACGTGCGACGTCTCGACGACTGGTAGGATGCCGTAATCTTCAACCCTTATTCGCCAAGCGACCTCGTTTTCCTCGCGCTGCTCCCACCACTCGATCACCGGCGTGAATTCGTCGAACTGTATGGCTTTGGTTTTAGAGTAACTCTTCTGTCCTTCGGGCAAGCGATGCTCAAAAAACCAGATTTCTTTGGTGGGCGTGCCTTTCTGAAAGAACAGTAAGTTCGTAGAGACTGTGGCCGGGTGGAAAGTAGACTGCGGAAGTCTAATAATCGTATGGAGATTGCAATCTGTGAGCAGTTTCTCGCGAATACGCTCCTTATAGCCATCGCCTGTGATGCAGCCATCCGGAAGCACTATAGCACCGCGACCACCCGGCTTCAGAAGCTGGATCATAAGAATGACGAATAGGTCTGCGGATTCCCGGCAGCGGAACGACTGCGGAAAATTTGTTTCGACGCCATCAGCGATGCTGGCACCGAAGGGCGGGTTCGCCAAAATGACGTCTACCTGCTGCTTCGGGCCGATGGAGTTATATTCGGTCTTAAGGCTATCGACGTAATGCCAGTCGGGGACGTCGAGACCGTGGAGAACCAGATTCGTTAGTCCAAGTACGTAGGAAACGGGCTTTAGCTCCCAACCAGTAATGGACCTCTGAAGGATAGCCTCGTCGTCCAAAGTGTGGACTTCCTTTTCCCGGATATAATCTATCGCCGCACTCAGAAAGCCACCCGTGCCAGCAGCGGGGTCAAGAACCTTTTCCCCAAGATGAGGTGCTGTCATTTGCGTCATAAACCGGGTGATGGCGCGGGGCGTGTAATACTCGCCTTTGTTTCCAGCGTCTCGCAACTCTACCAAGATAGATTCATAGACGGTGCCGAAAACGTGACGGTCTTCGTTGTTTTTGAAATCAAAGCCGTTGAGCTGATTGATCACCTTACGCATTTCATAACCGGACTTCATATAGTTGTTCGATCCGTCGAACACCTCGCGCACGAGAGCGGCACGCTCAAGTGCATGCAATGCTTTGAGGTTCTTGAGTGTAGCGAACAGTCCGTCAGTAGGATGGTCTATGAACAGGATCAACTCGTCACCGGTGATACCTTCCGGGTCGGCAGCCCAGTTCCTCCACTGGAGTTTTTCCGGGATGACAGAGCGGTAGCGGTCCCGAATGATTTCTAGCTCCTGATCTTTTTCATCCAGGATTTTCAGAAAAAGCATCCAGCCGAGCTGTTCGAGGCGCTGGGCGTCGCCGGATACACCACGGTCCTGCCGCATGATGTTGCGAACGTTTTTTATTATCGAAGCGATATTGGGCATTTGCGTCCTAGGTCAGGCAGCTTTGTAGAGTTCGTCCGTCAACACATGAACAGCGTCGTGATAGGCGGTCTTGCCGCCAAATGCATTGATGATTTCGTAAGCGGTGCCAAGCCGATTGATAGGGTCTAGCGTAATGATTTCTGTGTCTTCAAGGTCAAGTACCCCATCATCCGAATATTTGTCGAGTAGTGCGGCGATCACATTGCGAGCGAGACCTCCATACTTGCTGAAATAATCGCGCTTTTTTACCTGTTCTGCCCGTTCCTTGCGAGTAAGAGGTTTCTGATCGTAAGCAACATGGCAGATCAAATCGAAGGGATCGAACGCGGACCCGACCTCCTCCCTTAAGGCAGCAAAAATTACCCCATGCTCCTCCAATTCTTCGACAACGGCGCGCTTCTTATCCGCCTGCTTCCAAAAATTAAGAAAGGCATCAAGCGATGCATAGGTCCTTCGTATGCTTTTGCGGGTATAGTCACGCAGGCTTTCGGTGATGATCTTGCCATCTGCCCCCAAATATTGGACGCGCTCCTTAATGATGGTGACATCCACACCATTCACAGTCACCTTCCGACGACGACCTTCACCGGCATTATTGTCTGAGATGGTGACATCTGGCTTTTCGGGCTGAGGGAAATTAACTTCGTCGCCGGTCTGTGCATCGATTATTGGCGTGTCGTCCACCTCGTTCTCTGCGTCAGAGATATTATCGTTCTCACCAGCTTCCTTCACCCGTACTGGATCGCCATCAAACTTTTCGTCTGCAAACAACGCGGTCACGTTGCGGAAATCCATGATCGTAAAATAATACTTTCCGAAGTCCTCATTGATACGAGTGCCACGGCCAATAATCTGTTTGAACTCGGTCATGGAGCCAATGTTCGAATCGAGAACGATTAGTTTGCATGTTTGAGCATCTACACCGGTGGTCATGAGTTTGGAGGTGGTGGCGATGACGGGGTAAAGTTCCGTGGGGCTAATGAACGCATCCAATTGACGCTTGCCCTCTTCGTTATCTCCCGTGATTTGCATCACATACTTGCTGTTGTTGGCGACGAGGTCGGCGTTGGCGTTCGCCAGTTCGTGCCGCATACCCGCGGCGTGCTCAATGTCCACGCAGAATACGATGGTCTTTGAGAAGCGGTCGCTTCCCTTGAGAAATTCGGTTATCTTTCGTGCAACGGCTTGGCGTCTCTCCTCTACGACAAGATGACTGTCGAAGTCCGTGCGGTTGTAGACGCGGTCTTCAACGATTTTGCCATCCTTGTCTTTGAAACCGTTTGGCGGCCTCCAACCTTCCGCGTCAATGTCTAACGTGATCTTGATAACCTTGTAGGGCGCTAGAAAGCCATCGTCGATGCCCTGCTTGAGCGAGTAGGTATAGAGGGCGTCGCCAAAATATTCGGAGCTTGAGACTTCTTTGGTCTCCTTTGGTGTAGCGGTGAGGCCAATATGCGTGGCCCCTTGGAAGTAGTCCAAAATCTCTCGCCACTTGCTGTCTTCGCGGGCGCTGCCGCGATGGCACTCATCCACTATGATGAGGTCGAAGAAATCCGGGCTGAACTGCTTGTAAGCATCGTCGTGGTTATTGTCAGACAAGCCCTGGTAGAGCGAAAGATAAATATTGTAAGCAGTGTCGATCTGCTTATGCTTGATAATCGTCATTGCTTCCTTGAAATGACGAAAGTCTCCGCGAACCGTCTGGTCGATAAGCGCAGTGCGGTCAGCTAAAAATAGGATGCGCTTCTTCAGACCGCTTTTCCACAAGCGAAAGATAATCTGGAAAGCGGTGTAGGTCTTACCAGTCCCCGTGGCCATCACGAGGAGATGCCGGTTATTACCGTCATTTCGCGCGATTACCTCAACCGTGCGATTGATCGCTATTTGCTGATAGTAACGTGGTGAACGATTCGATCCGTCGAAAAAGTAGTCCTGGCTTACAATGGGCGCAGCATCATCACTAATACCCTTAAACGTTTTGTATTTCTGCCAGAGTTGATCGGGAGAAGGAAAGGCCGTGAGCTGGACTTCGGTCTCAATAAAATCGCCCGATGTCACAGTCTTATCGTGAAAGAGAAAGGCATCTCCATTACTGCTAAACACGAATGGAATGTCGAGAGTTTCAGCATAGGCTAAGGCTTGTTGAATTCCGGCGTTGACCGTGTGGTTGTTATCCTTTGCCTCGATCACGGCGATGGGAATGTTTGGCTTCAAATAAAGGATGTAGTCAGCTCGCTTTTGGGATCCGCGCGCATGAAGTTTTCCTCGGACATAAATCCGGCCGTCGGTGAAACCGACTTCTTCCCGCACCTGTGCATCTATATCCCAGCCCGCCGCGACGAGGCTGGGAGTGATGAATTTGGTGCAGATATCTCGTTCGCTTAGGGTCCGCTTGTCCATGCTAGTCAGTCCGTCCCCGCTCGTTTCGCTCGATTCCGCCGTTGCGCAATATCATCAATCTTATCGGCTGATGTCCAAATCTTCCTAGGCTGCCGAAAACGGATCGTCGGTTGGAGTACCGAGGTTGGAGTGCCGAGAGTGCTCTCGCGGGGCAAAGGAAAGCCGCGCCGGATCGGCCAGATTGAGAAGCTCGCCATCGCGCGGGGTTATGTTCGACATGTGTAGCCCCTAACTCAAAGCGCTTAACTAAAACCCCAGCGCGTGCGTTGCAGTACTTTCAAAGGATTATCTTTCCCGAATAGCTCCGAAGGAAGCTGCAGGGAGCCGTTGTCGGGAGGCAGCGAGTATAGGGGCTGCACCCATCGAAGCGAAGAGCTGTCTGGCGTCGTCACATAGAGCTCGATGCAGACGATGTATTTCGATCCTGGCTCTTCCTTATCCTCGCGGAAATGAAGTCCGTCCTTCTCTTTCTTCCAGGGGTACTCAGTAAGCACCTTTGCGTGGAGCGGCTGGATCTCACCCGGCCTCACCACAATCTCGTTACTATCCAAAAAAATGGATTTTGCCAGCCGACCGTCGCACTCGGCTTTCGGATTGGTCACCAATACCAGCGTGCCGTAGAGGCCGCCGATGAGAGCGGGGCGAGTGCCTGAGTTTATAAACGTAAAGGACTGGTCCTCATCCAGCTTGAAGTCCGTCTTCTCCCGAGTGACTTTGAGCGATTCGTTCACCACAAATCGGATGTCGTCCCTCTGGAAAAGGAAGGTACGAAGGGCCGTCAGCCCGGAAAACGCCAGAGCAACAAGTGAAATCCCCACGGCAAGCCCATCAAGCCAGTGCCTCTTCTCAGCCATCGTCCCCCACAATCTCGGCGAGCATATCCATTCGTGCTACACATTGGCAAGATTTCTGCCTTGGGAGCAGCTCATGTTTTGGCGCAATAAGCGATTCTTTAAGCGGCAGTATTTCGTCGCTATTAGTCTCTTCAACAATATCGAACTCTATAAGCTTGCGAACATCGACTACCATCACCCTAATTATCGCGGGCTATACGCCATCAAATGCGGAGCAGAAGGAGATCACACGCAGCTCGGCTGGGCATTCGTCAGCGAACACGCGAGCGCGACCGCAGCATGGAATGACTACATGCGCGAAAAGAGCATGACTTTCTCGACGTGGTACGAAGGCCGTCTGTACGACTGGTGGCCGGAAGATCAACCAGCGCCTCCGAAAGATAAGCTCGATGACGTTCAGCTTTGCGTAGTCTACGAGGCCAATACCAAGTACTGGCGCGAAGCCGTTAACGATGCTTGGAACAAATTGCGTTCGGGATATCCAGCCCATATTGAGTGGTATGACGGCTCGCCCGACCGCAAGTGGACAATGCTGTTTCGTCCGAGCTACGCCAAAAAAGGGCAGACCATGAATAGGTCGCTGATGAGGATCTCACAATCTAGCAATGGCAGACGGCGACTTTGCAGACGATCCTGAGCTTGGAGGATCGCGCAACAAACGCCAGCGTTTTTCGCTACATTATCGGAAGGGCCATTTGGTCAAAGATCACCCGAAGTAAGAGCCGGGATCGTTGCTAGCGACGTCGCCGAATTTTTCGATCACCCTGGCATCGCTGAAATCGCCGGTGGCAGGTCGGCGCCGACGTGGCCTTCTTTGCGAGATAACGCCTCAGCGCGCACTACAACGGCGACTGGGTTGAAGCATTCCGTCGGCTCGCCAGCCGCAATGCCGTCGTCGGCGGCGATGAAGGGCAGCGCAACGTAATATGTGACTTGAGCCATGGCCTGACTCCAACACTTGACCTGACCGCCCAATAATGTTCTCTATATGTTCTTTTGTCAATCGGGTGATTATCCCCTGAGGCAGGTAGCTACGATCCGGAAACCGAACCATTTCCGTCATGGCCGCCCCTCCGTCCGGCACCACTGCACGCAGGCGGAACGCGTCCGCATGAAGATGCCGGAAGCTACGCGCTCGTGCAGGCGATCATGTCGGCCATTGACGACTATGCCGAGCGCGAGACCGGTAACCGGGAATATTTCTGGAATCGGCCCCACGGCATCAGTTGAGCGACGATAAAATTTACAATTTACGATAGGATGTTCCGTCATGGCTAGTCCCGCACGGAAAAAGGACCAAATTCCGTTCAACGCCGACGTGCTCAAATGGGCTCGTGAATGGCGCGGGCGCTCTATCGATGAGGTTGCAACAAAACTAAAGCAGCCTGCTGAAAAAATTCAGGAATGGGAAAACAAAGAAAGCGGAACTGTTCCTACGGTTTTGCAGGCGCGAACCCTCGCAGATTTTTATGGGCGTTCGTTTCTTGAGTTTCTTCGTCCATCTCCGCCGCCGGTTAAGGAGCCGAACCTGGTACCCGATCTCAGGCGTCCGCGCGATGCCAAGAAACTGGGGGCGGAGCAAGAGCGTGATCTTAAATTGATACACTCGTGGGCAGAAGCACAACGCGACAATGCTCTCGACCTTTATAGCGAAATCGGAGAGTCGCCACCGGAGCTACCAAAAGAGTTTCGTGCTTCTACTGAACAAAGCGCAGACACGGTGGCTGACCGGATAAGGGAGGCGCTTCGGTTCGAAGTTTCAGAACAAGTAGGGCTCAAGGCGAAAGATAAATATCGTCTCCCGACAATCCTTCGTCAGAAATTTGCCTCTGCTGGTGTTCTTACGTTCAAACGTAGCGAACTAAAGAAGCTAAGTATTCGTGGTATTTGTATTTTTGCAGATCCGCTTCCTATAATTATTTTTGGCAATGAATCACCGGCCGCGCAAGCGTTTACCCTTTCACACGAACTAGCTCATGTCGCGCTCGGTGACAGCGGGATTATTGGCCCCGTGCGAAAAAATTCTTCTCCGACTGAAAAGTGGTGCGATCAGTTTGCCGCGTCATTTCTTATGCCTCGCAGCGCGGTGAGAGAGACGGTTGGCCCAATGCCAAATACTCCGGCCGATGAAATAAGTGATGAAGAACTGTCAAAATTTGCGCGTCACTTTTCTGTAAGTACGCATGCAATGCTCATTAGGCTCGTGCATCTCGGATATGTACGCGAATCTTTCTACTGGAATAATAAAAAATCCAAATTTGACACTGAGGAAGCAAACTTCAAGCAATTCGGGCGCGGTGAATACTACGGCACTCGATTCAGAAATACGCTTGGCGATCTTTACACAGGCCTAGTTCTAGAGGCTTGGAACTCAGATCGTATTACCAATCACAATGCCGCTGAGTTTATGGGGATAAAAAATTTGTCCCACCTTTATGATATTCGCGAACATTTCGGGAATTCATGAAGAAATACGCATTCGACACGTCAGGCATTTCAAACCCTTTGGAGTCGATGCCCGAAGACATACATGAATCAATCTGGAAAACATTCAAAACAACTATTCTTCCTTCTGGAATTATTGCGGTGACCCAGGAAATTTACGATGAAATGGGATCTATTCAAGGTTCTGTAGGCCAAGCTATCAAAGACAATAAGGCTAACATCTTGTTGGAAGTCGGCGAGGAATGGGAGTGGGGTAACTACGTCGGTCATTGTAACCAAATGGAAGACGACCACCACGATTCAATCTCTGAATTTACCGGCGGCTCAAAGAAGACTGTTGGATTGACGGACATCTCGATAGTAGCACTCGCCAAGACTTTGAACATTCCAGTAGTAAGTATGGAAAAGTCAGTCTCGAATCAGTCCAAAAAATTGCATATTCCAGATGTATGCAAATTACAAAAAGTCGATCACCTGACTTTCAGCGAGTTCTGTCGAAAAGAAAATATGAAATTCTGAGGGTTCGCATGCTGATGTAAGCGAGGCAAAGCGCCCACTGGTCGGACGCGTGGCCGAGTTACGCGAAAGTCCCGGCAAGTTTCAAGCAATGCGCCCTCGAAGAAATCTCCCTCTTCCGGCTCAACGGTATCCATGCTGTCGTCCATCATCGCGGCAGGTCCAGCGTTTTGAGCCGCTTGCGCCCGGCAGAGAAAACTTCATTCGAGACCGCGCCGGATTTGACCATCGCAAGGCGCTCTGCGCGGGTCTTGCTGAGAAACAGATGCCTGCAATCGAATGCCCGACAGATCGCCGGGGCCCGGTCGTGTATGGTGCAGCCGTCCCGGCCGAGATAGATGCACTCGCCGGTATCGCCGCACTGTAGGACCGCCGTAGGCCCGGCAGCCGTCGCTATAACCTCGTGCTCATAGGTCCAGATCAGGTCGCCGCGCTCAGGCATTAGTGGAATCATGTCGTGGAGACAGCAGGCATGGCAGCCATTGCAGGGGACATTGCCGAGGGCAGTCATAAGTTGGTCCTCAATGAGGTTTCCAACCACATGATCCTGCTGCGCCGCGCACTCGTCAATTGTCCCGAACCGAACGGAAAACGCCGTCCACCGACACGGACGCAAACAGCTTCCAAGCGAGGTCCTATCAGGATTCGGATTTAACTTGCACATCCCTCGTGTTCATGATATGTTCTGCCGTTAAATTGCTCCTCCCAAGTGGGCCGTCATGGCAGATCAGATCGTCATCACGGAGAAAACCAGCCAGGCCAAAGACGTCCGCGCCGCAATTGGTTCTCGCTACGGTGATGTTCTTCCAGCTGAGGGCCATTTGTTCGATCTCCTCGAACCGGAGGACGTTGTTCCGGCCTGGAAGCGATGGTCCCCGATACTTCTACGGCCTGAAGGTCTTTACGGAACGCGCCCGGCAGAGGGTGGCAACAAGGCCGCTAAGCTCAAGGCCATTCGCGAGGCGTTGCGCACTGCCAAACGAGTTTGGCTTGCAACCGATTGCGACCGCGAGGGTCAGCTGATCGGTCAGGAAATTCTTGAGCATTACGAGTATCGCGGTCAGGTGATGCGGGTGCTGTTCACCGCGCAGGATTCGCAGACCATCCGCGACGCATTTGGCCGCGCAAAGCCAAATACCGAATATGCCAGCCTTTACGCCGCTGCCGTAGCCCGCCGACAAGCCGACCAGATTTATAACCTGTCACTGACCCGCACTGCGACCGTCATCCTTGGTCGAGGTACGCGGAGAGTGATTGGAGTTGGTCGTGTAAAGACGCCGACATTGGCCATTGTGTGCAAGCGCGAGTTGGAAATCCGGAACTTCGTGCCGCTCGCCTATTTTGAAATTGTCGCCACCGCGAAAGTTGCGGGCGGGCAATTCCACATGCGGCACGCGCCTCAAGATCGAATTGTTAAGCGCGAGATTGCCCAGGACGTAGTCAAAGCGGCTGAAGGCTTCGAGGGCGCGCTTGCCGTACGAGTCGAGGATAAGCGGCAAGGGCCACCCAAACTGCATGATTTGCCATCGTTGCAGAAGCTCTGTGGATCGCGCTTCGGCTGGTCAGCCAGCAAAACGCTCGAAGTGGCGCAGGAACTGTATGACGGCCAGGGCAAGAAGATCATCACATATCCTCGCGCAGAGGTGCGCTATCTGCCGCAGAGCTTGATATCAGACGTGCCGCGGATCATAGCCGGACTGCGGGTGGGCCAATCGTTCAGCGCGCTCCCTGTACCCGAGCCGCCGGTAATTCGTAGAGGCGCGAGCGGCACGTTCTACGACAAGGGGTGGGAGGGTGCGAGCCACCACGCCGTCATCCCCAACGTCAACACCATCGACAAACTGCCGGAGGTTTGGCCTCGTCTGTCGCCTGACGAGAAGAAACTCTTTGACGTCATCGCGCGGGCATATATGGCCGCCCTGATGCCCGATTTCCGTTACCGGCAGACAACCGCAACGCTGGATGTGCGCGGCTTCGAATTCCGCGCTGCCGGTCGCCAACCCATTGATCTCGGCTGGCGAGCCGCATTCTAAAACTTTAATTGTTTTTGCAGCGCGTCCGACGAGGACCGCCCTCTTGCACAGCCTATTTCGTGAAGCATGTGACCTTAAGTCTAGAAGGTCATCAGATGATGCGGGTCGAGGTTTTGGGCGGGGTGGAGCGGCGGCGCCGCTGGTCACATGACGAGAAGAGGCGGATTGTCGAAGAGACGCTGGGGCCGGGTGCGACGGTGACGGAGGTTGCTCGCCGCATGGACTAGCGGCGAGCGTGTCCAGTTTCGCGCCGGTGATCGTGGAGCACACACCGCAGTCACCATCACCGGCGAGCGAGCCCGAGCCTGGCGCGATTTTGGTGGAAATGAGCGACGCGAGGATGCGGATCGGCTCGAATGCGCCGTCCTTGACTGGGTCGCTGCCGCTCTGGAAGAAACGAAAACAACTATCTTCTGTCGGAACGCTGCAATTGCTCCAACAAAGCTCTCGACGGCCAGCAGTCGATCCGCATGTTAATCGCCTTTTGATATTGCCCTATTGCCCGCCGCGTAACAGACCCAAGGCGACCGTCGACTGTGTCCGAATAGTATTTTTTGTTGCTTAAAAGCTTTTGCGTCTCTTCGATGTCGCGATTGGAGAAGGGCGGCAATTTTGTCCAGGCTCTTTCGAAGGCAGGACTCCCTGCAATGAGATCCGCCAAATGCCCAACAAAAATTGCGTAGAGATCCGAAGCATTGTATCGTCGGAGTACTTGAAAGTTCTCCAGCACTAGGAATCCCGGACCGTAAGTCCCTGCTGGAAGAACCAGGGAGGCTTGGTCATCCAGCATATCTTTTGATATGGCACCGCCAGAGGCTGGTATCAGTCCGAGGTCCAACCAATCGGCCAGTGGCCTTTTGACGTCGGGCGAGGCTTCAATACAATTTATTCCTTGCGGGACGCGAACCTCGAACCCCCATTGCTTCCCTCGCTTCCAACCATAATCGCGAAGCTGCTTGGCAGCCGAGGCGAGCGCATCGGGAATTGAGTTCGAAAGATCAATTTTTCCGTCTCCGTCGCCATCGACGGCAAACTTCTCAAAATCGGACGGTTCGAACTGCGTTTGGCCCATGGCACCTGACCAAGAACCCATGGCATCCATTCTTATCGTTCCGCTCTGGACCAATTTGAGCGCAATCAGGAGCTCATCTCTGAACATGTCCTTGCGACGTCCGAGGTAGGCCTGGGTCGCGAGCGACCGGATTACGTTGTGACGCTGCCGCTCCGCCCCATAGTCGGTTTCGCGTCCCCACACCGCAATTGCGATATTTCCCGGAACACCGTACTCCGCCTCGATCTTTTGAAGCGTGCCCTTATAAAACAACAAATGTCGACGGCCGGCTTTGGCTAGCTCGGAAAGTTGCTGTTCGGGAAGGTAATCGGCAGGAAACTTTACGAATTCGGCTTGTTCCTTCAGTGTTCGACCGGGAATGACAAGGTCTGGCAGGCTGAGGTCCAACTGCAGGCCAGTCATTGCACCATTGAATGTCGCCTGCGAAACGCCCCTCACCTGTGCATCAAGCCAAAGCTGTTTGAGCCAAAGCTCGAAATCCGCATCAGCTCGAACAGCGCTGCTGAACACCACCAGGATAAGCGCCGCCGCTGCTATGGAAATGGGTGTTCGAGGGGTAATCCAAGTCATCATTTTCAAACATCCCCTCTGCCTTATTGCCGCAAATCTGCTTTTGTTTCAACAGGCGGTTGCCATCGCTGTAGATCATAAAATATCCGCTGCAATGCGTGATTGGGTTCGGGTGAGCCCGGGCATGCGATTTGTATATGATGCTTGGGAGAGGAAACCGATAAATAGAACCATCGCCTGCAATGGCGACTTGGAATTGCAACCAAGAATTGATGGAGTTTTTGCAGTCTAGTTGGCCGACTTATAAAACGCGCACTCCGCCTGCATTTGGAAATCCCAAATAAATTCTTCTTTTAAACCAAGCGAATATTTCAACAGAACTCAACGATTGTTAGCCCGCGAGAATGTGGTCGGCGTCATCAGCAACGAATGCAAATAATCAATGCTCGTGAACGACTGCTCTTATCCCATTACAAAAATGCCATGTGTGTTTCGCCACCAATAAATTAGTATCGGTTTGGCCAGCGCCTCCGGTCACGAATTCGAACCGAATTAAATGCCCCAAGTCCATCGCTTAAAGATTTGCTCTTCGCTTTTGCAATCTCAATTGACAGGGTTTTTGCAGACTTTAATATCTGGCTGCCTTCACCCCCAGCAAACCATGCCTCAAAAATCGTGTGATGGTGAAGGAAGCCCGTGAGCCTATAATAGTGGACATTTTCCAAGTTTGCGTGCCTCTGGCTAATCTCATCGTTCTCTTCAACTCTCTCGTAGCCATCCACAGGCATTTTCGACGCGTATCGTAGCGATTTTCGAAACTCCGGAATCGTCTTCAAGTTGTCCAGCCTAGGGAACGACAGCCCTTCGTCTCCAACCAACGGCGTAAACCTCTTCGCAATTTTCAGCTTGTGACGGCGTAGCTTGGATTCGCTGGTGGACCAAACAATTACGTGGGCGTGAAAACTGACCAAAGACCCTGTACCGCTTTCCGTCGTTAGCACCTCATCCGGATACACAGCCGGCTCAAACGCCCCAATATAATCCATTCCGGCAAATGCATTTCGGATCTTTTGTTTAGCGGCCTTAAAGTCGAACTCAATTTCGTGGTCCGGAAACGCCCAACTTTGATCGACGAACGTTGCCATCATCACTACGCGGCCTGCCTGATACAAGTCATTCTCCAATTCCGATGCCGCCAACAAGAGATGGTGCCTAAAAAGTGCCCTAGAATAGGAATTAGCTAGATTGAGCTTTTCCAGCCGATCCTCGCTCAGATATTTCCTGATCCTGCGCTCTGCAATTTCCTCAGTGGGCGATAAAGCCGTAATAGCTTCCTTTGCGGCGCTGAGATATTTGCGGTCCCAAATCTCTGCCGATTTCAAAAACTGCTTCAGCTGTTCCAAAATGTCCTCGCTCTCAAATGGATTGTTGAATTTACGATGGTACTTTACCGGACCGAAAAAGTGTTTCTGATTCAATTGGACCTGTTCGCTTGGGACGAACAACGTGAGAAAAATGACTATTGGGAATATTGCACTATTAGCTTATAAACATGGCTACATTGGCTACTGAGTGAGTATAATACAATTCAACCAGTGAGTTGTTCGCTTTAAGCGAATATCAGCCGGTTTGCATGCTCGGTTTCCGCTGCCGTCAACAGGTGCGCCACCAAGAACATGTTCGCTTTAAGCGAACATCTTTAACCGTACGCGGCGTTTCGGATTCCACCTTTTTTTGCAAAATATTTATTGAGGTTTGATGGCCCGAATCCTGCTCGCCTTCCGTTCTCCGTTGCTGCGGAATAAAGCCCTTTAGTTCCTACATCTGCGCCACAACTGAGTTCAATAAGAAGCCTTGTTCGGCTTTTCGCAATTCGTTTGTCGAACTTCCGGTCGTATGTGTTCTCCGCCAACGCGACAAATTCCGCTAGCTTTGTGCGCTGGGACCACTCATTTCGCTTCCGAAGCGTAGCGCACAGATAGTCGACGAGAGATTCGCGGGTGCGGTTTCGATAGAGCGCCTCCAATTCGCGTACATCGCTTTGAAGTTGACTCTTATGATTCATTGCCAGATCTTCCCTTTTTTTATCCCTAGTGGCCGACTCTTGCGGACGCGACGCCGACCTTGTAGATCTAGTCACCGCGAAAACCCCTTGTTGCCCACTGGCTGCGAACCGGCGGAAATATTTTGGTGAACATTACGAGCGCCGTCCGGATTATCCGAGCGGCGTTTTGCATCTCAGGCGGCGGCGCTCTCGTCGGCTACGCCAAGTAGCGCGCGTAGCGAGTCGCCCGTGATCAGCGTCCGACCGTCAACACGGATCAAGTTGAGCCGCCCAACTTTTGCCAGCGCGTAAATGGTCGTCCGACCGGGTGCACCCATGGCCTGTGCGTCTTCAATCGTGAACGCGAATGCGTTCTGCGCTGGCAAGGCACGCGCACGCTTTCGCTTTCGTATTTTTGGTGTCTTAGTGGAAGGCATCGGCAGGCTCCGCACGGCGTTGAACACGTGCGAAAACTTACGACAAAAGCCCCAATTCTCATTGGTGCGTTCGACCCGATAATTTCGCTCGAACGCACCCGTTCTGGATCACTTCACTTTTATCGCCGCCGTCGCGCCTTTAGGGCTTGGCGCACGCGATCCTCCGAAACCTCGCCGATGCCCAACGCGACCTCTGCCAAAATCGCCACCTGTAGCGCGAATGGCTTGTTGAAATAGCTTGCTACAAAATCCGCCAGCCATCCGATGGCGGCTGTTTCGGCGGCTGTTTTAGCGGCGGATTTTCTGGTCACTCCGAGATCGACTATGGCGATGTCCGCCGTCTCCTGTCGCAGCTCGATCAGCGCGGCAATGCGATTGAGCGCGGTGTGAAAGCGTTTCTCTTCCGTCGTGCCAATCGCCACCCAGCCCACTCCAGGGTGATCGGGATGCTTGGAGACTTGGCCGATGAACTCTCTCAGGTCTTCGACGCTCTGCCGGTGTCGATGCAGGCGCTCGACCATTTCGCGTTCTTCGGTCAGCACTTGGTGGAACGTCCTCATTGTTCGTTCCGCATCCATGCACAAGTCTGCCAACTCCCAAACCTCGCCAGCGGTCTTGGTGATGGCGCTGATCGCAGTGCGAGCGCGCTCGTCGACCGCAAGCCGCTGTAATACGCGACGCATATGCGGATCGAGAATGAGCTGCCCATCCCGATCTAACCCGTCAGGGTACTCGGCGAGATACTCTTCAATTACTTCCCGAACGTCGCCCTTGACGCTCCAGTCTCGCGTGGGTGTATCGCTCTTCTTGTGCGCCATCACGCACCGCTATTGCGACGCGAGGCTTGCTTCGGCATCTCCACGACCTTGCCGAGCGCACGCAACTCATCGAGATGATCGGCCCATGCCTGCATCATGGCGACGCGTTCGGGCCAGTGGGTTGCGCGATTGTAAACGCGCCTGACGGCGTTTCTCTCTTGGTGTGCGAGCTGCCGCTCGATCACATCGACCGGCCAGCGGTTCATCTCGTTGAGTGTGGTTGACGCCATGGCGCGAAAGCCATGCGCCGTCATTTCATCGTGCGCGTAGCCCATCCTTCGGAGCGCATCGTTGAGCGCGTTCTCGCTGATTGGCCGATCTGCTTTTACTCGCGATGGGAACAGATATTTGCCGTCGCCTGAAATCGAGCGCAATTCGTTAAGCACTTCCATCGCCTGCCGAGCTAATGGGTTTCTGTGCGGCGATCTCATCTTCATTCGCTGGGCAGGAATTGACCAGACGGCAGCGGTGGCGTCGATCTCTCTCCATTCCGCAAAACGCAGTTCGCTCGGCCTGACAAACACGAGAGCTAACAGCCGCAGCGCGAGCCGCATTACCGTCGAGTGTTCGTAGCTATCGATGCCCCGAAGCAGTTTGCCGATGCCAGCAGGATCGATAATGGCGGCGTGAGGCGTCGAGACGGGGGCGGTGGTGGCTCCGCGTAAGTCGCTGGCGGGATCGCGTTTGCAGCGCCCGGTCGCGATGCCGTAGCGAAAGATCTGGCTGGCGATGGCGCGAAGACGAGCGACGGTTTCGTGGCGTCCATCAGCTTCGACCTTGCGCAGCGCGTCGAGCAGCTCGGGTGCTTCGATCTCTGACAGCTGCCGGTCGCCAATGGCATCACTGAGAATGCGTATCAGCCACCGCGCGCGGCTGATGGTGCTCTCTGACTTCTTCTCCTTGATCACTTTGCGTTCGAGCCACTCGTCGGCGACGGCGCTGAAGGTGCTCGTTTTGGCCGCGATCACCGCTTGCTTCTCGGCCTTGATGATTCTGCCGGGATCCTCCCCTGCCCTGATCTGGCGTTTGGAGTCATCGCGGCGGTCGCGGGCTGCGGTCAGGGTGACGGCGGGATAGGAACCAAAGGCGAGCGTCCGTTGCTTCCCTTGGAAGCGGTAGGCCATCCGCCATAGCTTCGAACCCGATGGCTGGATCAGTAGGTGCAGGCCGCCACCGTCACTAACCTTGACTGGCTTCGACCCCGGTTTGAGGTTGCGGATCTTGGTATCTGTGAGCATCTATGCGGTTCCTCCGTACGGATCCAAGTCGCCCCCGATACCAACAAAATACCAACAGATTGGCCTGGCTTCAGGCGAACGACGGCGAACCGTGACGAAGGCCAACGTAGTAACTAGTGCTGATTTTACAAGGTTTTATGTGAATAATGGCGAGCAAGGGCGAACAGTGACGAAGTCCGAACTGCCTCCATGCCTGGGAACCGGGCAAATTCCCGCCCATGATTGCAGCACCCCGCCCATGAAGTATTCATCATCACATTTGCCGCTTTGCGCGAACTGCGCCGCCGAGGTTCGGCGGATACCGCGCAATCTGGGGCGCGCGTTGATCTGGATCTACCGCCACACGCTCTCGCCGCTGGTCGGCTACAATTGCCGCCATCTGCCGACCTGTTCGGTCTATGGCGACGAGGCGATCGAACGCTTTGGATTGTGGGCTGGCGGCTGGATGACGCTGGCCCGGCTGTTACGCTGCCAGCCCTGGGGCACCTCGGGGATCGACAACGTCCCGCTGACGACACCGCCGGGCGCACGATGGTATCTGCCGTGGCGGTTCGGGCGATGGCGCGGCGTCAACACGCCGTAAAAGTTTGCTGCGCCGCTTTCAAGCGAACGCGCATCGCTGCGGTGCCGGGAACCCCGGTCCAGCCACCGCATTGATTTGGTGCCTTCGTTGGGAGGGCCAACCAATGCGCTGGAAAATCAGCCACCGGGGTCACGATCCCCGCCACATCGATCTGATGGCGGCGCTTGCGCTGGTTATCGTGATTGTCGCCGCCTGCAGATTCTTCAGCGGCGGCTCCGACGCGCCGAACACCGCAGCCTTCATCGTCCCCAGCCAGAGCGTTCGCTGGTGACGTTCTTCCTTTGAGGCGTCTTCCTGACGCGAACCGGTATCCCATTCGCAGGCAAACGCTTCAGCGCGAAAACCAGAAGTAACCTCTGGACTGCCCGATCGGGGCCGGCGGTCGCGGCGCCCGGGGACGCAGTCGCCGTGGCTGCCGGGGTTCGGCCGGCGGCGCCGACAAATTCGTGTCGGTGCTTCCTGAATCACCGGAGGGCAGCCTGACCGACAGCAGCAAGTTCGATTCATGCGAGCGCCAGCGATAGCCGATGCCGAAATCCATCGGCTGGCTCCGCCGGAACAGTTCGGCATATTGCTCCTGATATCTTCCGGAAAATTCGGCGATCGGACCGGCATAACGGCCGAACGGGAAGAAACGCCATCTTTTCGGATTGTAATACGCCAGTGGAATGCCGGAATCGTCCTGGATGATGGTGGCGCTGTTGGCGAGCAGAAAATCCCGCACGGTGGTGAAATTGCCGGAGTGCAAAAGATAGGACGCGCTCTTGATCAGGCTGTTGCCCGGGGCGAGCGTTGCGCAAAACTTCAGGAAACCCGAGACCCTGACGCCGCCATTGGAGAGATCGGTCGAGAAATAATACAGCGTCTTTTCCTGGCCATCGCCGCCTGCGAATACGATCCGCACCCCGCGCGTCGCGTTCCTGCCCGGATTTTCGTTGGCGAAATACGCAGCGCCGCTGTCGTCGAGCGCGATCGGAGTGACCTCGCGGATGGTCTTGCCGGAGCGCGCCAGGAAAACATAGAGGATCGGCAGGGTACCGCTGAGCTGTCCGGCGCGCAGATCGAGCTTCATCAGCTTGGTAATGAAGAAGCTGAAGCTCAGGATCGAACTCATCGAACGCTCGACATTATAGAGCGCGGCTCCGACACCGCCGCGCGGCAATCGCGTGAGATCGGGCACCGAACCGACCGGCTCGAGCGCGCTCAGCACGTAGGTCGTCGCCTTGGAATAGAAGGCGTCGGCGTAGAGGAAATCCGGACCGCTGAACATGTAAAACATGGTCGGCTTCGGCGCGGCCAGATTGACGTCTGCCCAGGCCCGGATTTTCGAAAGCTGGCGCTGCTCCAGCTGCTCGAACGCCGCATCGAAGAATCTTGCATGGTGCTGCCACGACGGGTCCGTGGTCAGTGGCGTCAGCGGCGAGTCGGCCGACGGCGGCATCCCGGCGAGGAAACGCGCGGTGTCGTTTGCGGTCACGGTATCGGCGGCGCGCGCCGGCAGCGCCGCCGCGAGGAACATGGCTGCGGCCACGGCCGCCATTTTCACGGGCTGCAGCATCTCTATTCGCGGCCTGGCGATGCGGTCGCGGAACCCCGGTCGGCCCGCTTGCGGAAAACCGCGTAAATCAAGAGGCCCGAAATCATAATCAAAGTTCCGAGAGCTGACTGCAGCGGCCGTTCCGTCAGAAGATAGTACATCATGAAGATGGTCACGAGCAGGAAAACCAGCGGGGTTATCGGGTATCCCCAGGTGCGATAGGGCCGCGGCAGGTCGGGCTGGGTGATGCGCAGCTTGACGACGCCGAGCACCGTGAAGAACGAGCAGAACAACAGCGCGAACTGGATGAAGTCGAGCACCGCCTCGAAACTGCGGGTGAACAGCATCAGGCTGGCGACCGCGAGCTGGAACAGGATGGCATAGGCCGGCGCGCCGTTGGCCGATTTGCGGGCGAATATCCGCAGCGCCGGGATGTCCTCGCCCATGGTCATCATGACACGCGGGCCGATCCACATCATCGCGCTGATCGAGGACACCAGTCCGATACAGATCATGGCGCCGACGATGCGGCCGCCGATATCGCCGAAGATGCTGCTGCCGGCGATGCGGGCGACGTCGAGTTGCCCGGATAATTTATCGATCGGCGTGGTGTGGAGGAACACCGCGTTCAGCGCGACATAGAGCACCAGCACGATCAGCGTCCCCGCCAGCAGCGCGCGCGGCAGGTTCTGCTGCGGCATGCGCATCTCCCCGATGATGTAGGTCGCGGCGTTCCACCCGGAGAACGAATACATCACGAAGACGAGGCCGATCGCAAACGGCCCGCTGGTGATATGGGCGAAGTCGGAAACCGCGGGCGCAAACGAGACCGGTTGCGGTGTGCCGACGACAAATCCCGCAACCAGGAAAGCGACAATCAGCACGACCTTGAGGATCGTCGAGATCAGTTGAAAGGTGCTCGAATGCCTGACGCCGCCGAGCTGCACGATCGACACCAGCCACACGACGCCAATGGCAAGCGAAAGCGGCGGCGCGCCCGGTAGCACCGATTTGCCGTATTCCCCGAACGCCATCGCGGCCAGAGCCACCGGGGCTGAGAAACCGACCGTCGCCGAGACCCAGCCTGCCAGAAATCCGAAAGCCGGATGAAAGGCCCGGCTGAGGAAATTGTATTCGCCGCTGGAGCGCGGAAACATCGCGCCGAGTTCGCTGTAGGAAAACACCCCGCACAGCGCGACGACGCCGCCGACGGCCCAGAGCAGCAGGATCGAGAAGCCGGAGGGGATGTCCTTGACCTGAAAGCCCAGGCTGGTGAAGACGCCGACCCCAACCATGTCGGCGACGACAATGGCGGTCGCCACGATCACCGAAACAGTGGACCCGCCTCCGGGCAGCCGGCCGGGCCAAGCCGCGCTTCCCGTTTCTGATGCCGCCATGGTGGCCGGTCCTTACCTCAGGCGTCGCGCCCGTGATTTCTTCATCGTGCCGGTTGGTCCCTGTCAATTCAAGCAATGTTAACAATGATTTAAATCTCGATTTCAATTGGGTAATAGAATACCGTTCACGCTGCGAAGACTGTTTCGGCAATCTGCGGCATTGCGAAAAGAAGGCAACCGTCCCACAATCAGGACACGATTTCGTGTTTTCTGAGGGGTTTCCGGGATGGGGAGTTTTTCCCGGAAGCTTAACGTCACCTCAACGCTATCGAGCTGACATACGCCGATCCCGGTGGGGTTTGGGGGCAGTGGGTGGATGGTCGGGGCGAATCCGAAATTCGAGAGCCATGATGGCACGGGCCAGGTGATCTCACCGGACGCGACGCGGCATCGCGCCGGTTCTGCCCGATGGCGCTGGATGGCCATGGTCTCGGTGTTCGTTCCGCTGTCGTTCATTCTTGTCCAGTGCGGCAAGGCGCCGACCGCCGGAATGCTGGCCGCCAATACGCAGGCCTCGGCGGGGGACTCCTTCGACGACCGTTTCCCGGCGCCCCAATTCAAGGACCGCTTCCCCACCGCCAGCGAGAGCCTTGTGCAGCGCCAGCCTGCCGAAGCGCCCCGCACGCGCGCGGCGCAGGCGGAGCCCGCCCCCTACCGGGTTGCATCGCTGGCGCCGACGTTGCCGTACCAGCGTCCGGCGCGGCAGGATCAGACCACGCTGGTCAGCCTGAAATCCTCGGCGTTTCCCTATCTCGGCAACAATCCGCGCACCGACGAGCCGTTCCTGAACATCACCAAAGGCGACCGCCGCGGCCACCGCAGTTATGGCGGGCGGGTTTACTGGCAGGACGAGACCTACAACGACAACCGCGTCCTCATGCATGTCCCGGAGAGTTTCGATGTGCGCAAGCCGGGCGTCATCGTCGTGTTCTTCCACGGCAACGGCGCGACGCTGGAACGCGACGTGCGCGACCGCCAACTGGTGCCGCAACAGATTTCGGATTCCGGCGTCAATGCAGTGCTGCTGGCGCCTCAGCTCGCGGTCGATGCCGCCGATTCCAGCGCCGGCAAGTTCTGGCAGCCCGGCGGACTCAAACGCTTCGTGGCGGAATCGGCCGATCACCTCGCCCGTCTCTATGGCGACCCCAATTCCGCCAAGGCTTTCGCCAACATGCCGGTCATCATTGTCGGCTACAGCGGCGGCTTCGTGCCGGCGGCCTGGAGTCTGGAGGTGGGCGGGCTCGGCAATCGCGTGCGCGGCGTGTTCCTGCTCGATGCGGTATATGGCGAGTTGGACAAGTTCGCATCCTGGATCGAGAACAACCGAACCGGCTTCTTCGTCAGCGCCTACACCCGTTACACCAAGCGGCACGACCGCGAATTGATGCAGATGCTGAAAGAAAAAGGCATCGCCATCTCGGAGGATATGGACGGACCGCTGCGGCCCGGCAGCGTGGTATTCGTCGAGACACCCGAGGGCGTGACCCATCGCGATTACGTCACGCAGGCCTGGACCGGGAACCCGGTCAAGGAAGTGCTGGTCAAGATGGCGGCAACGCCGGCGTTAACGCGGATCGCGGCAAGCGCATCTCCCTCCGCGAGCCGATGATCGGGCGCACTGTCGCGCTGTCATCATGACCTTCTTATCGTACCCACCGCGCTGCAACTGCCCGGCATCGCCTTCAAGGCGGTGCTGACGCGAATCGGCGACTTAAGAAGCAATCGGTCGTGCGTTCGAGGGGCCCCTAGAATTTTGGTATCTTTTCGGCGAAGCCGTTGAAACAGCCCAGCCGCTCGTCTTCTTCCTTGGTGAAACGGCAATCGGCGACGCCTTTGGCCGCAGGCGCCTTGGGATTTGGTTTGGGCGGAAAGATTGCATCGTAGCAATCCAGCCGGCCCTTCGTTCCATCGTCGATCTCAAGACACGCCTGCAGCTTCGCGGCAATGGATTGGGGTTTCGCTTTCGGCGCCGCAGTGCGCGGCTTCACCTGGACCAGCGGCTTTCCACCGACGGTCGGCGGGCTGCCTTGAGGCATGGCGGCGG
>Ga0097691_1000851_pt1 | contig 24356 bp, 23 predicted proteins | sample NGESurdeep072012_8_FD_72858 | JGI IMG/M metagenome (GOLD analysis project Ga0097691, IMG submission 72858) | Arctic peat soil microbial communities from Barrow, Alaska - NGEE Surface sample 210-1 deep-072012 | ecosystem: Environmental > Terrestrial > Soil > Wetlands > Peat ... | reverse complement strand
CCTGGCCTTGCGCTGCTTCCGTCGCGACCGCGACGGCGGCATCGAATTCGAGCCCGAGCAGCGCCGCCATGGCGCCGACGCCGACCGGCACCGCCTTCTGCATGGCTTGCCCGCGCGTGCGCAACAGCCGCGCGGTGTCGGCGATACTGAAGGTGCCGCTCGCGGCCAGCGCCGAATATTCGCCGAGCGAATGGCCAGCGACGAATTGCGCGTCGCGTTTGAGATCGAGCCCGGCTTCAGCCTCCAGCACGCGTAGGGTCGCGAGCGAAACCGCCATCAGTGCCGGCTGCGCGTTTTCGGTGAGCGTAAGCGTATCGGCCGGGCCCTCGAACACGATGGTGCTGAGCTGGTCGCCGAGCGCCTCGTCCACCTCGGCAAAAACCTGCCGCGCGGCCGCGAAATTCGCCGCCAGCGCCTTGCCCATGCCGACGGCCTGGCTGCCCTGGCCCGGAAATACGAAAGCGACCGCCATGCCCCCTACCTTGCCCCCTACCTTGCCCCCTGCCGTGCCCTTTTACCGCTCGCCGCGCGTGCCTCTTTTGTGCTCGCGGCGCGTGGAAATCGGGCCGAAAGACACCTCGATCAGGGCTTCTGTCAAGTTGAGCCCCCGGTGGTAACCAAGCGAAAAGACTCTGTCGGCTAAGGTTTTCGTTAATCTTTGAAGGGCTGAGCGATGAGCGACCTGGTAACTGAGGACGATCTCGCGCGGGCGCGCAACGATCCGGACTTCCGCCAGCAGCTATTGGCGCAAAATCTCGAGCGGCTGCTGGAAGCGCTCAATCAGATGCGCAAGGCCAACGACCCCGACCCCAACTTGGTGCGCCAACTCCGCGAAGGCGTCGATCTCGCGGTCAAGCTCGCCGACCGGCTGCAGCAGAACGACCACAGTCCGGGCCCGCGTGCGGCCTGACCGCGGCGCTCGCTGCGACAGCGCTGCTCGCCTTGCCTTTTCGGCAAAACTCCCTATAAACCGCGCGTTCCGTCGATCCTGGTTGGGAGCTGAACGGACGGCCGGTTTTGACGCGTTTTACGCCGAAAATCGGTAGGGCCCCTGTGCCCGTCGTCCCGTGTTCCCGCCTTCAGAGCATTCGAGCCTTTCCCGAAGGGCTCGAGGGGCTAGGCGCCAGGGTCGAGGACATTGGGCTCAAAAGGGAAAGGCATTTCATGTCGCTATACGAACACGTCTATCTCGCGCGCCAGGACCTGAGCACGCAGCAGGTCGAGGAATTGACCACGCAATTGTCCGCCGTCATCGAACAGCTGGGCGGCAAGATCACCAAAACCGAATATTGGGGAATGAAGTCGCTCTCCTACCGCATCCGCAAGAACCGCAAGGCGCACCTGACGCTGCTCAATGTCGACGCGCCGGCGGCCGCCCTCAACGAGATCGAGCGCCAGGAGCGGCTGAACGAAGATGTGCTGCGCTACCTCACCATCCGCGTCGAGGCGCATGAGGAAGGCCCCTCCGCGATGATGCGCAAGTCCGATCGTGACGATCGCGGCGACCGCGGGGATCGGGGCGACCGCGGGGATCGCGGACGCGGCGAACGCCGCCCGCGGCGCGACGAAGCCGGCGACGACGCCGTTGAAACCGTTACGACGGAGGAATAGACCATGGTATTCTCATCACAAGGTGGTGGTGGTGGTGGTGGCGGTGGCGCCCGTCGGCCGTTTTTCCGCCGTCGCAAGACCTGCCCGTTCTCCGGCGCCAGTGCGCCGAAGATCGACTACAAGGACGTCAAGCTGTTGCAGCGCTACGTGTCGGAGCGCGGCAAGATCGTGCCGAGCCGCATCACCGCGGTGTCGGCCAAGAAGCAGCGCGAACTGGCGCAGGCGATCAAGCGCTCGCGCTTCCTCGGCTTGTTGCCTTATGTGATTCGCTGATCCGCTCCGCGGATCAGTTGCGTCATTCGCTAACGCGCAGGCGCATGATCCCGAAAAGTGGGAACCGGTTTTCGGACAAGATCATGCGCTAAGGAATATCGAAACGAGGCTTCCGGGGATACCCCGGGAGCCGATGGTTGGGGCGGATGTCCGTCTCTAACCGCTCGAATGGAGCGGGACAGCTCGTGATGATGCAGTTCGGATTGATCGGTATCGGTGCTGGCGCCGCGGCGGCTTTGCTGTTCGCCTCGGTGACGTCGGGCTCGTGGCTGTCGATCCTGCTGTTCTATCTCGCCCCACTGCCGATCATGATCGCCGGGCTCGGCTGGAGCCATTGGGCGGCGCTCACCGCTGCGCTCTCAGGCGCGCTCGCGCTCGGGCTCGTGTTCGGCACCGTGTTCTTCTTCGCGTTCCTGGCCGGCGCCGGCATTCCGGCCTGGTGGCTCGGCTATCTCGCCATGCTGGCGCGCCCGGGCGCCATCGCCGGCGGCAACCGTCAAAACGGCGGGACCAGCGCTGCCGCGCTCGAATGGTATCCGCCCGGCCGGTTGGTGGTTTGGGCGGCGGTGCTCGCCGCAATGATCGTGGTGGTCGCCATTCCCAATTTCGGCACCGATGCGGAAAGCTTCCGCAGCGGTCTGCACGACGCGCTTGCCCGCATGCTGCGCGTCGAGATCGGCGCGCCCGCGGGTGCGCCGCTCGCCGTGCCCGGCGTGTCCAATACCGACCGGTTGATCGATTTCCTGGTGGCGGCGATTCCGCCGGCGGCGGCGGTGCTGGCCACCATCACCACTGTGCTCAACCTGTGGCTCTCCGCGCGCATCGTGAAATTTTCCGGCCTGCTGAAGCGGCCGTGGCCGCAGCTTTCGGCCATGACCTTTCCACGCGCGGTCGCGGCGGCGCTCGCGGCTGCCATGGCCTTGAGCTTTCTCAACGGCCTGGTCGGCATCGTTGCCGGCGTGCTGTCGGCGAGCCTGCTGATGGCCTATGGCGTGCTCGGCTTCGCGGTGCTGCACGCCATCACGCAAGGCATAACGAGCCGCGGCTTCCTGCTCGGCGGCGTCTATGCGGCGGTGATGGTGTTCGGCTGGCCGGTGCTGGCGCTCTGCCTGCTCGGCCTGATCGAGACTGCCTTCAATATACGCGAGCATATCGCGCGCAAGCGCGGGCCGCACGCCCGGTCCTGAGATTTTAGCAATCGCCAACAACTCAAGTTCAAATCAACAAGGTCAGATCAAGGAGTAACGACAATGGAAGTGATCCTGCTCGAGCGCATCGGCAAACTCGGCCAAATGGGCGACGTCGTGCGCGTGAAGGACGGCTACGCCCGCAATTTCCTGCTGCCGCGCCGCAAGGCGCTGCGCGCGACAGAGGATAACAAGTCGAAGTTCGAGGGCATGAAGGGCGAGCTGCAGGCGCGCAGCCTCGAAGCCAAGGGCGTGGCCGGCGAAACCGCCGCCAAGGTCGACGGCAAGACTTATGTAGTGCTGCGCAACGCCAGCGAAACCGGCCAGCTGTTCGGCTCGGTGTCGCCGCGCGACATCGCCGCCCTGCTCAAGGCCGACGGCGCCGAGATCAACCGCTCGCATGTCGCGCTCAATGCGCCGATCAAGTCGATCGGTCAGTACAAAGTGCCGCTGGCGCTGCATCCGGACGTCGAGGTGTCGATCACCGTCACCGTCGCCCGCAGCGCGGCGGAGGCCGAGCGCATCGCGCGGGGCGAGAACGTCACCGTCCGGCGCGAGGAAGCCGAGGAGGAAGCAGCTGCCGCTCTGGCGACCGCGGAAGCCTTCTTCGAGCCGGAAGCGGCCAAGGCGCTGCGCGAAGGCGAAGAGCCGGAGGGCGAGGCCGCGGCCGCGGCGGTAGACGAAGGCAAGGCCCCAGCCAAAGCCGCCAAGAAGGCCAAGAAGAAAGACGACGAGGCGTGATCCGCGGCTAGGCTCGAGGCCGGCTGGTCGGACTAGTCCGACTTCCCGCCCTCGGCCGGCTTCGGCTCGCTCGCCTTGCCCTCGCCGGCCGTTGGCTCGCTGGCCTTTGGCTCGCTCGGCTTAGGTTCGGCAGCTTTCGGCTCGGAAGAATTGGGTTCGGAGGCTTTGGGCTCTGCGGTCTTGGGCTCTGCGGGCTTGGGCTCGGAAGTCTTGGGCTCTGAGGTCTTGGGCTCTGAGGTCTTGGGCTCGGAGGTGTTGGCGTCGCCGGGCTTCCCGTCGCCGGGCTTGGCCGTCTCCGGCTTTTTCTCAGCCCCCTTGGCCTTGTTGTCGCCCTTGCCGATGCGTTTGGCCGCCCGTCCGGGCGCGGGCGCAGCCGGCCCTTTGCCCACCGATTGCAGGTAGGCGGCGATGGCGGCCGCCGACTCACGGCTGGCCGTATAATGCTGGCGCAGGAAATTATCGAGCCCGGAAATCCTGCCGGGCTTGACCAGTCCCTGCGGCATCTTGTGGCAAATCGCGCAGTCCGAGGCGAAAAGTTGGGCCGCGGTCCTGCCCGAATCCAGGCTCTCCTGGGCAGCGGCGGGGGCGGCCGCAAGCACGCCCAGAAAACCCAAAATACACATTAAATTACGCCCATAGCCGGACATTTGATCGCTCGCCTTTTTGTTAATTGCGCGCAGCCGCCAACCGCCTCTGGCCAACTATTAGCCGATATTCGCGCCGGTGTGGGCCGCGTCACCACTCTATCGGGTGCTGTGCGTAGGAACTCTGAAATTAAGGCATTGCTGGGAAAATTGAACTTTGGTTTAATTGATGCGCATCAACGGTTTCGAATCTGGCGGGTTGTAAGGAAGATTAGCGAGTAGCTCGACGTGACGGTGGCGGCCGATGGATCGGTTGCTTCAATTCCTGCTCAAGACCTTCATCCGGCGGGGGACATTTCGAGTTACCACCTCGCGCGGCACGGTCTTTACATGCGGCGACGGGACCGGCCGGCCGGTTTCGGTACGTTTTGCCTCCCGTGGCGCCGAGTGGGGAATTGTCCTCAATCCTGAGCTCAAGTTCGGCGAGTCCTACATGGACGGCACCTTTGTGGTCGAGCAGGGCTCGATCGCCGACGTGCTCGCCATTACGCTCGGCCAGGGTGCCGACGCTCCGCCATGGGCGCGGCCGCTCGGGCTGTTGCGCTTCCTATGGCGGCGTCTGAGCCAATTCAATCCGCGCCCGCGCGCGCGCCGCAACGTCGCCCATCATTACGACCTCGACGGGCGCCTCTACTCGCTCTTCCTCGACGCCGACCGGCAGTACAGCTGCGCCTATTTCCAAAGCCCCGGACAGTCGCTCGACGACGCCCAGCTGGCCAAGAAGCGGCATCTGACGGCCAAGCTGCGGCTAGAGCCGGACAAACGCGTGCTCGACATCGGCTGCGGCTGGGGCGGGCTTGGGCTTTATCTGGCCGAAATCGGCGGCGCCGATGTGACCGGCATCACGCTCTCGCAGGAGCAGCATGCGATCGCCAACGAGTGGGCGGCCGAAAAGGGCTTGGCCGAGCGCGCGCGCTTCCGGTTGCAGGACTATCGCGACCTCACCGAGCGGTTCGACCGCATCATTTCGGTCGGCATGTTCGAGCATGTCGGCGTCAATCATTACGAAACGTTCTTCCGCAAGAGCGCGCAGCTGCTCGCCGACGACGGTGTGATGGTGTTGCACTCGATCGGCCGCTCGGAAGGCCCGAACGTCACCAGTCCGTGGATTTCGAAATACATCTTCCCCGGCGGCTACATTCCCTCGCTGTCGGAGGTGCTGCCGGCGATCGAGAAAGCCGATCTATTGGTCACCGATATCGAGATCCTGCGCCTGCATTACGCCGAGACGCTGAAGGCCTGGCGCGAGCGCTTCCTGGCGTACCGCGAGGAGGTCGAGCGCATCTACGACCGGCGTTTCGTGCGGATGTGGGAGTTCTATCTCGCGGCCGCCGAGATGTCGTTCCGCGAGCAGGCCTTGATGGTGTTCCAGATCCAGCTCACCAAGCGGCAAGATGTGGTGCCGATGACGCGGGATTACATCATGCGCGAGGAGCAACGCCTGCTTGCCGCCGAAGGCAGGCGCCGGCCGCCGTTGCGACTGGCTGGAGAATAGTTCCGCTTATTCGTGCCTCCCGCGCTGGCGAGGGGCAGCACTGGGTCAAGAACAAAACTTTATTACCCCACCGCTGTTTGAACCATGTGAATTGCGGGTTAAACCGCACATGGCGCGCCCTGCCCGAACGAATGCCCGTGCTATGCCACATTTCCCGGGTTAGCACAGACCTCCATGACACCAATCGATTCGGCGCTCCGTAAGCAGGTCGAAGAACCTGCCCCGCTCTTTCGTTCCGCCCCGCACAACATCGAGGCCGAGCAAGGCCTGTTGGGCGCGATCCTGGTCAATAACGAAGCCTTCTACCGCGTCTCCGATTTCCTCAATCCGGAGCACTTTTTCGAGCCGATCCATCAGAAGGTCTATCAGATTTCCCGCGATCTGATCCGCGCCGGCAAGATCGCAACCCCGGTCACCCTGAAAACCTTTCTCGACGCCAATACCGACATCGGCGGCATGACGCTCGGCCAGTATCTGGCGCGCCTTGCCGCCGAAGCCACCACCATCATCAATGCCGAGGATTACGGCCACACCATCTACGACCTGTCGATCCGCCGCGCGCTCATCCTGGTCGGCGAGGACATGGTCAATGTCGCCTTCGACGCGCCGGTCGATTTCTCGCCGCGCAACCAGATCGAGGATGCCGAGCGAAAACTTTATGAACTGGCCGAGACCGGCCGCTACGACGGCGGCTTCCAGCGTTTCGCGCAGGCGCTGACCACCGCGGTCGACATGGCGGCGCGCGCCTATCAGCGCGACGGCAAGCTCTCCGGCATCGCCACCGGCCTCGACGATCTCGACCGCATGATGGGCGGCCTGCAGCCGTCGGATCTGATCATCGTGGCCGGCCGTCCCGGCATGGGCAAGACCGCGCTGGCCACCAATATCGGCTACAACGTCGCGAAGATATGGCGCGGCGAAGTGCAGCCCGACGGCCATTCGGTCACCGTCAATGGCGGCATTGTCGGCTTCTTCTCGCTGGAAATGTCGGCCGAACAGCTTGCCACCCGCATCATCGCCGAACAGACCGGTATTCCGTCGAACCAGATTCGCCGCGGCGCCATCAGCGAGGCCGATTTCGAGCGGATCAAGGATCACTCGATCGAATTGCAAAACCTGCCGCTATTCGTGGACGAGACCGGCGGCCTGTCGGTGGCGCAGCTCGCCGCGCGCGCACGCCGCCTCAAGCGCCAGCGCGGCCTCGACCTGCTGATCATCGACTATCTACAACTTCTGCAAGGCTCGACGCGCCGCTCGCAGGAAAACCGCGTGCAGGAAATCACCGAGATCACCACCAAGCTCAAAGCGCTCGCCAAGGAACTCAATGTGCCGATCATGGCGCTATCGCAATTGTCGCGGCAGGTGGAAAGCCGCGACGACAAGCACCCGCAACTTTCGGACTTGCGCGAATCGGGCTCGATCGAGCAGGACGCCGACGTGGTCTTGTTCGTCTATCGCGAAGAATATTACCACGTGATGCGCAAGCCGCTGGAATCCGACCACGAGAAGTTTGCCGCATGGATGGCGGACAGCGACAAGTATCACGGCAAGGCGGAAGTCATCATCGGCAAGCAGCGCCATGGCCCCACCGGCACCATCGAACTGCAATTCGACGGCACCATCACGAAATTCTCGTCCCTGGCGAAGACCGACCGCCTGCCGGATCGGATCGGCTAGCGCATGATCCCGAAAAGCTTGTCCTCGACTTGATCGGGGATGGGAACCGTTTTCGGACAACATCCCAGGCTAAGTGCGGACATTAAGGTTAGAGGTCTTCACTTCCGCTTCTGACCGATTTTGTTGCAAAAAGATTTTGAACACCTGAGCGAGCAATATTGATTCAAAAAGCTGCTCGCCCCGATTCGATTATTGCCCAAAAGCTGCTCCTCGCCGCCTGCCATTCTAACCAGGGCCATGACGGGGGCCTGGCACTTGTGCCTTGCCGATTAGGACTCCTTTGTTTGCATTTCGCGACACCCTCGCGGAACCTAAAGCGTCTTCACGGATTGAAGGTTCTATGCGGGAGATCAAACAGGAGAGACTTATGTCCGGCAAATATCTCGCCACAGCGCTATTCGGCCTTGCTTTAATTAGCGCACCGGCATTGGCCCAGACCACGACCGGGACAGCCGACGCAATCACCAATATATCCCAGGGGGACGCGAGCCAGTGGCGTTCCTCGAAACTAATTGGTATGAATGTCTATAACAACAGCAACGAAAAAATCGCTGACATCTCGGACTTGCTTGTCGACCAGAACGGAAAAATTCAAGGGGTCATCCTTGGCGTCGGCGGATTTCTCGGAATGCGCAAGCATCTCGTCACGGTGAAATTCGAAAACCTTAAGTGGGTGACTACCTTAGGCAGCGCTTCACCTGCCCCGAACCCAGGGGGTACCACGTACACCGCGTACCCCGATCACGCCGTACTCAATGCAACCAAGGACCAGCTTAAATCCATGCCAGAATTCAGTGCCGCCGCTGAAAGTTAGATGGTTCAGGATCAAGAGCCTAGGTCCGCAAGCAATCAGAGGAAACTGCTATGAAAACCGCAGAAGTGTCGACGTCACCAAACCTCACGAGAAGCATCGTTGTTGGCGGGTCAGCCGCACTGGCGGCCATCGTATTGCTCGCAGGGCTGATCGGCGCCCCTCAATCCGCTGAGGCATTGCCGGCCTACGCCCAAAAAGAAGGCAAGGCCTGCGGATATTGTCATGCGAATCCGGCTGGCGGTGGTGCGCGAAATGCCAGGGGCAAGAAATACGAAGCGAATGGCCACACTTTCAAAAAATAGCGAGATAGCGAGCGATCAGCGCCTCTTATTCTGTGATCGTGTTTGAGAGGCTGGCGAGCGTGGCATTATAATGAGCTGACGCGGTGTAGGTTTTGGTTTTTAAATCCGTCCCTGTCGCGCACCAACGCATCAACCACACCTTTCATGCTGTCGGTACGATCCTGCTGTTTTTGTTTGCAGCCGTTCACGCCCTCGTTCAAGCGGCCTGGCCCCGCATGGACGGGCAGCGTTTCGGCCGCTAAACCCTAGCGTCATGTCGATCGTCGAAAATGCAACTCAGCAAGATTTAAGCCCGCCGGTCGCCGACCGCGCGGAAAAGGACGTCACCTCCGGCCCGCCGGCGACTGAGGCGGGCGGCATCCTGACCGTCGACCTCAGTGCCATCGAAGCCAATTGGCGCGCGCTCGGCCGCCGCGCCATGCCCTCGGAATGCGCCGGCGTTATCAAGGCGGACGGCTATGGCTGCGGCATCGAACCGGTCGCCGCCCGGCTTAGCCATGCCGGCTGCAAGACGTTTTTCGTCGCCGATCTGGCCGAGGCGCGGCGCGTGCGCGCGGCCGCGCCCGAATCGGCGATCTATGTGCTCAACGGGCTATTGCCCGGCACCGCGGCGGCCTACGCCGATCTGCGCGCGCGGCCGGTGATCGGCAACCTGGTCGAACTGGCGGAATGGGACGCCTTCGTGTCCGCCAATCAATGGCGTGGCGGCGCCGCGCTGCATGTGGACACCGGCATGAACCGGCTCGGCATCTCCGCCAACGAGGCGGCGGCGCTGGCGCCGCGTATCCGTAGCGAGAATCACGGCATCACGCTGCTGATGAGCCACCTCGCCTGCTCCGAAGTGCCCGAGCATCCGCTCAACGACCGCCAGATCCGGCTGTTCCGCGAAGTGCGCATGCTCTATCGCGGCATCCCCTCCTCGCTCGCCAATTCGTCCGCCATTTTCCTCGGCAATCCCGCCCATTGCGACATGGTGCGCCCGGGCGTTGCACTGTACGGCGTCAATCCGACGCCTGGCCGCAGCAATCCGATGCGTCCGGTGATCGAGTTGCAGGCGCGCATCGTGCAGGTGCGGCAGGTGGCGAAGGGCGAAACCGTCGGCTACGACGCCGCCTGGACCACCAAGCGCGCAACCAAACTGGCGGTGGTTGCGGTCGGTTATGCCGACGGCTATCTGCGCGCCGCCAGCGCCTCCGACGCGGCGCCGGGCGCCGATGCCATCGTTGCCGGCAAGCGCTGCCCGCTCGCCGGACGGGTGTCGATGGACCTGCTGGCGATCGATATCACCGAGCTGCCGGACGGGGCCGCCAGGCGCGGCGATCTCGCCACCCTGATCGGCGACGAGATCAGCGTCGATGACCTCGCCACGGCCGCCGGCACCATCGGCTACGAGGTGCTCACCAGCCTTGGCCGCCGCTACCACCGGGTCTACCGCACGGCGTGATGGCACCGAGGCCTGGCCGTCCAGATTTGGCCGAATTCCCCTTAAATGAGGTACTTTGTAAAGAATGTTCTTGTAATGTTCTCATCGACCTTTTAGCCTAAGAACACCGTTTTTGCAGCGATTCCCCCATGTCCCGACGCAGCCTCAGCTTCATTTGCCAGAACTGCGGTGCGGCCGCGAGCCGCTGGCAGGGCAAGTGCGAGGCCTGCGGCGAATGGAACACGCTTGCTCAGGAAGGCGCCGAGCGCCCCGCTGGCCCCGGCCGCAAGCCCGGCAAGGGCCGCCTGTTCGCGCTCGAGCCGCTGGCCGGCGAAGCGCATGACCAGGCGCCAAGGCTGCCGTCGGGCGTCGCCGAACTCGACCGCGTCACCGGCGGCGGCTTCGTGCGCGGCTCGGTCCTGCTGATGGCGGGCGATCCCGGCATCGGCAAATCGACGCTGCTGATCCAGGCCACCGCCGCGCTGGCGCGCGCCGGCCACCGCGCGGTCTATATTTCCGGCGAGGAGGCGGTCGCCCAGGTGCGCTTGCGCGCCGAACGTCTCGGCCTGCGCGAAGCCGCGGTCGAGCTGGCGGCGGAAACCTCGGTCGAGGACATCATCGCCACGCTGTCGGAAGGCAAGACGCCGCGGCTGATCGTCATCGACTCGATCCAGACCATGTGGACCGAGCTGGTGGAATCCGCGCCCGGCACGGTGACGCAGGTGCGCGGCAGCGCGCAGGCGCTGATCCGCTTTGCGAAGAAGTCCGGGGCGGCGATCATCCTGGTCGGCCACGTCACCAAGGACGGCCAGATCGCCGGCCCGCGCGTGGTCGAGCACATGGTGGACGCGGTGCTCTCGTTCGAGGGCGAAGGCTCGCACCAGTTCCGAATCCTGCGCGCGGTGAAGAACCGCTTCGGCCCGACCGACGAGATCGGCGTGTTCGAGATGACCGGCGCCGGCCTGCGAGAAGTGGCGAACCCGTCCGAACTGTTCCTGTCGGAGCGCGATCTTGGGCAACCCGGCACCGCGGTGTTCGCCGGCATGGAGGGCACCAGGCCCTTGCTGGTCGAAATCCAGGCCCTGGTGGCGCCAACATCTTTGGGCACCCCGCGCAGAGCCGTGGTCGGCTGGGACCCGAGCCGGCTGTCGATGGTGCTGGCGGTGTTGGAGGCGCATTGCGGCGTGAAGCTTGGCGGCTATGACGTCTATCTCAACGTCGCCGGCGGCATGCGCATCCAGGAGCCGGCGGCCGATCTCGCCGCGGCCGCGGCACTGGTGTCGTCGCTCGCCAATGCGCCGCTGCCGGCGGATGCGGTCTATTTCGGCGAAGTGTCGCTGTCCGGCGCGATCCGGCCGGTGGCGCAGGCGGCCGCCCGGCTCAAAGAAGCCGCAAAGCTCGGCTTTACCCGCGCTGTCGTTCCGGAAGCCGCCCGCTCGGAGGCCGGCGAGGGCGGCCTCAAGGTGACGATGATGAGCAACCTGACCAATCTGGTCGCCGACATCGCCGCTCGCGGCAACCGGGGCACCGCCAGCAAAAACCGTGGACAAGACGGGTGACGGCACCGTGACGCCCCGCTATACACGGCGCGTCGAAACCGGCAAACCGGCTCTGGCGGCTTTCTCAAGCGGGCGGCCGCGAAACAGAAATGGTCATAAAATTAAGCACTTAAGGTCGACATTGCCGCCCTGTTCGGGAGCCGCTAAGGCTTTCCCGGATTCGCTGCGCTGGCGCTGTGCCTGGCGCAGCGTGGGTTGCGCCTATCCGCGGAGCGCCTGAGCCCCGATGCCGATCACACTGCTCGACATCCTCCTGCTGGTGGTCATGCTGATTTCGGGGCTGCTCGCCATGATCCGCGGTTTCATGCGCGAGATCCTGTCGATCGGCGCCTGGGGCATCGCCGCCCTGGTCACGCTCTATTCCTATGCGCGCGTGCTGCCGCTGGCGAAGCAGTATTTCTCAAGCGACATGGTGGCGGCCGGCGTTGCCGTCGGCGGTATTTTCCTGCTCACGCTGCTGATCGTGTCGATCATCACCGTGCGCATATCGGACATGATCCTCGACAGCCGGGTCGGCGCGCTCGACCGCACGCTCGGCTTCCTGTTCGGGCTTGGGCGCGGCCTGATCATCGTGGTTGTCGCGTTCCTGTTCTTCGTCTGGTTGGTGCCCGACCGCAGCCAGCCGGAATGGGTGCGCAGCGCCAAGTCGAAGGTCGTACTGCAAAGTACGGGACAATGGCTCATGTCCATGTTGCCGGATGACCCTGAAAGCACCATCTTAAAACGGTTGAAGAAGCCCAAGCCGGAAGATCAGGAGGACGCGCCCGATGTCGGTCCTGACAAGCGTTCAGAGCAGCAATCGCCGATGATCCAGGCTCAAGTCGCCCAAACCAAAGCGAGGGGAACCCGATAGCGATGCAGAAGCAGCCGCAGGACCTCGTGGAGACGGCCGACACCCCATTCGATCCGGATGCCGACCGCCTGCGCGAGGAGTGCGGCGTGTTCGGCATCTTCGGCCATCCCGATGCGGCGGCAATCACCGCGCTCGGCCTGCACGCGCTCCAGCATCGCGGCCAGGAAGCCGCCGGTATCGTCTCCTTCGACGGCAAGCGGTTCCATTCCGAGCGCCGCCTCGGGCTCGTCGGCGACGCGTTTGCCCGCCGCGAAGTGATCGACCGGCTGCCCGGCAACTCGGCGATCGGCCATGTGCGCTATTCGACGACCGGCGAAACAATTCTGCGCAACGTGCAGCCGCTGTTTGCCGAGCTCAATGCCGGCGGCTTCGCGATCGGCCACAACGGCAATCTCACCAACGGCCTCACGCTACGGCGCGAGCTGGTGCGCGAAGGCGCCATGATGCAGTCGACCACCGACACCGAAGTGATCCTGCATTTGGTGGCGAAGTCGAACCGCAACCGCTTCATCGATCGCTTCATCGACGGCTTGCGCCAGCTCGAAGGCGCCTATGCCTTCGTCGGGCTCACCAACAAGAAGCTGGTCGGCGCGCGCGACCCTCTTGGTATTAGACCTCTGGTGATCGGCAAGCTCGACGGTTGCCCGATCCTGGCCTCGGAGACTTGCGCGCTCGACATCATCGGCGCGCAATATGTGCGCGACGTGGAGAACGGCGAAGTGGTGATCTTCGACGAAGACGGCGCGCAGTCGCACAAGCCGTTCCCGCCGATGGCGGCCCGCCCCTGCATCTTCGAATACGTCTATTTCTCGCGGCCCGATTCCATCGTCGGCGGCCGCCACGTCTACAATGTGCGCAAGACCATGGGTGCCGAGTTGGCGCGCGAGGCGCCGGCACCGGCCGATGTGGTCGTGCCGGTGCCGGATTCCGGCGTACCGGCGGCGATCGGTTTCGCCCGCGAGTCCAACATCCCCTACGAGCTCGGCATCATCCGCAATCACTATGTCGGCCGCACCTTCATTCAGCCGACACAGTCGATCCGCGATCAGGGTGTGCGGCTCAAGCATTCGGCCAACCGCGCGGTGGTCGCCGGCAAGCGCATCGTGCTGGTGGACGACTCGATCGTGCGCGGCACCACCTCGCGCAAGATCGTGCAGATGATGCGCGATGCCGGCGCCAAGGAGGTGCATTTCCGCATCGCCTCGCCGCCGATCACGCATCCGGATTATTACGGCATCGACACGCCCGAGCGCGACAAGCTGCTCGCCGCCACCCACGACCTCGAAGGCATGCGGCAGTTCATCGGCGCCGATTCGCTGGCCTTCCTCTCGGTCGACGGCATCTATCGCGCCATGGGTTTCGAGAAGCGCGACCCGGTGCGGCCGCAATTCACCGACCATTGCTTCACCGGCGACTACCCGACGGCGCTCACCGATCTCGCCGCGCAGGATACAAGCCCACGGCAATTGTCGCTGCTGGCGGAAGCAATTTGAGCCACGGCTGGCGCTGGCGTTAGTCTATGTCGAAACCCCTCTCCGACCGTATTGCGCTGGTGACCGGCGCCTCGCGCGGCATCGGCGCCGCGCTCGCCCTGCAATTGGCGCAAGCCGGCGCCCATGTGATCGCGGTCGCGCGCACCGTCGGCGGGTTGGAAGCGCTCGACGATCAAATTCGCGCCGCCGGCGGCTCGGCCACGCTGGTGCCACTCGATGTGAAGGATTCCGACGGCATCGCGCGGCTCGCGCTGGCGCTTAACGAGCGCTACAGCCGGCTCGATGTGCTGATCGGCAATGCCGGCATCATCGGGCCGCTCTCGCCGCTCAGCCATATCGAGCGCAAGGACTGGGACAATCTGATCGCGGTCAATGTCACCGCCAATTGGCAGCTCATCCGCACCATGGACCCGCTGCTCAAGAACGCGAGCGCGGGGCGCGCGGTGTTCCTCACCTCCGCCGTGGCCTACAAGGGCCGCGCCTATTGGGGGCCCTATGCCGCCTCCAAGGCCGCGCTCGATGCGCTGGTGCGCAGCTATGCGGCGGAATGTGCGACCACCAATGTGCGCGCCAACCTGTTCGCCCCGGGCCCGACCCGCACCCGCATGTATGCCGGCGCCTTCCCCGGCATCGATCCGATGACGCTGCCGACACCGGAAGCGGTGGCGAAAGCGATCGTGCCGCTGTGCTTGGCCGACTGCAGCGAGAGCGGCAAGCTGTACGATTTTCGCGCGGGCAAGTTTTTGGAATTCCGGGCGCCGACGTAGCGCCACGGCGTCATTGCCGAAGGCCGCGCCTCAATGTTTCCTCTTCGCCCGGCCCTTGTACGGATTTTCCTTCTCCCGCAGCGTCAGCCGGATCGGCGTGCCGGGCATTTCGAACGCCTCGCGCAGCGAATTCACCAGATAGCGCTTGTAGGCGTCGGGCAGCGCATCGGCGCGCGTGCAGAACAGCACGAAGCTCGGCGGCCGGGTCTTGGCCTGCGTGATGTAATTCAGTCTGAGCCGGCGCCCCGACACCGCCGGCGGCGGATGCGCGTCGACCGCGTGTTCGAACCAGCGATTAAGCGCGCTGGTCGATACGCGTTTGTTCCAGACCTCAAAGGCATCGACGATCGCCTGCATCAGCCGGTCGAGACCTTCGCCGGTGATGGCCGACACCGCCACCAGCGGCACCCCCTTCATCTGGGTGAGCTTCTCGTCCGCCTCGGTGCGCAGCTTGCCGATGGCGCCCGCCGTCTGCTCCTTCAAATCCCATTTGTTGACCGCAATGACGATGGCGCGGCCTTCCTGCTCGACCAGATCGGCGATGCGCTGATCCTGCTCCTCGAAGGCATTCGCGACATCGAGCAGCACCACCACGACTTCGGCAAACCGCACCGCGTTGAGCGCGTCGGCGACCGACAGTTTTTCCAGCTTCTCGTCGACGCGCCCGCGGCGGCGCAAGCCGGCGGTGTCGTGAATGCGGAATTTCTGCCCGCGCCAATCGAGATCGACCGCGATGGCGTCGCGGGTGGTGCCGGCCTCCGGCGCGGTCAACAGCCGCTCCTCGCCAAGCAGCCGGTTGACCAGCGTGGACTTGCCGGCATTGGGCCGCCCGACAATGGCGACACGGATCGGATGCGGTCCGGATGGCTCGGCGGCCGCTTCCAACTGCTGCGCCGTGCGTTCCGGCAACGCCGCGCGCAAGGCGTCGTAAAGATCGGCCAGGCCCTCGTTGTGCTCGGCCGAGATCCCCACCGGGTCGCCGAGGCCGAGCGCATAGGCGTCCAGCCGTCCCGGTTCACCGGCCGTGCCCTCCATCTTGTTGGCAATCAGCACGGTCGGCTTGCCGGACTTGCGCGCGAGCTCGGCGAAGGCACGGTCGGCCGGCGTCGGGCCGATGCGCGCGTCGATCATGAAGAAGATCGCATCGGCCTGCCCGATCGCGGTCTCGGTCTGCGCGCGCATGCGGCCGGACAGACTCTCGGGCGCCGATTCCTCGAGCCCGGCGGTATCGATCACGGTGAACTCGAGATCGCCGAGCCGGGCTTGCCCTTCGCGGCGGTCGCGCGTCACGCCCGGCCGGTCGTCGACCAGCGCGACGCGCCGGCCGACCAGCCGGTTGAACAAGGTTGACTTGCCGACATTGGGTCGGCCGACAATGGCGACGGTGAAAGTCATGAGCGCAATCGTTGCCGGGTTTGCGCCCGGCAATCCATCAAAAGAAATTCAAGGATGTGTTTGCCAGTTGGATGCACGGGTCAAGCCCACGTATGACGGTCCAATCAGCGCGAAAAGGTGCCGGAAGCCGGAGCCGACGGCCAGGGCGCGCTGTTCGATTGCTGCGGCGGCTGTTGCTGGTCCTGAGCGGGCCAGGCTGGCGGTTGCGCTTGCCCGCCGCTCTGGCCTTGTGCGGCCGGCTGCGCGGGCGCCGAGGCGGTTGCGCGCGACTTCGGCTTGCGCTTCGGTTTCAGCTTGGGCTCCTGCCCCGGCTCGACCGCGGCAGTCTTCTTTTTTGCCGGCGCGGCCGCAGCGGCCTTGTCGTCCGGCTCGGCCGGAACAGCCTGTGCGGTGTCCGCCGGCGGCTGGTTGCCCTTGATGTATTCCGGCGGAATCCCTTGGCTGACGCCCGGTACGCCTTCCGGGAACACCGCCTTGCGATCGCCCGGCAGCTTCTTCTTTTCGTTGAGGCCGAACACGTCGAGTTTGTCCATGTCGAAGTTCTCGCATCCGGCAAGCACCGGAGCGAGCATGACCAGCGCTGCCAATAAAACGATGCGGTGCATGCGGCGCATGAACGGGCTCCTCAGCTCTTGCTGTCGGCGGCGATCAGCGCCGAGAGCACATCGATGCGCGCGCGTGTACCCGGCGGCGTCTCGGCATCGGTCGCGATCATGTCGATATAGCGGCGCGTAGCGGCGAGATCGTGGTTGCGCCAGGCCGACAGCGCCAGCAACTCGCGCGCGGTGTGGCGGTAGGTACGGCTCGGCTCGGCGAGCGGATCGAGACGGCGGCTGATGTCGGCAAGCGGCGCCCTGTCCACCAGCAACAGGCCGGCGCGCACGGCCGCCAGGTCCTGCCAGGTCGCTCCCAGCGCGCCATCGGCGGCGAGATCGTCATAGGCCTTCACCGCATCGGCGGGCTTGACCTGCGCCAGCTCGGCGGCGGCGCGAAAGCGCGCCAGCACGCGATAGCCGTCCGGCGCCTCGGTCACGACCTTGGCGAAGGCGGCCTCCGCCTCGGCATGCTTGCCCTGCTCGCTCAACGTCACCGCGGATTCGAAGGCAGCGCCGGCGGCGGCGACTTTCTTGGCCACCCAATATTCGTACCCGCGCCAGGCCCCGATGCCGGCGACGATCAGGATGGCCAGTGCGACGATATAGATGCTGTAGCGGTCCCACAGCTTCTTGAGCTGCTCGCGCCGGACTTCCTCGTCGACTTCATTAAAAATATCGGCCACGAAAAGCTCCAAACCCCTGCCGCCCGTCCCTTGGGGCGTTGGATCGGGCCGTAACCTACCGATGTGGCGGCCGCAAGGCAAAGCCTGCGCCGACAACCGTTAATATTTCAGGGGTTTAGACCTTCTTGGCCTTCATCGCATAGACATGCTCGGGGCCCGGAAAGGCGCGCGCGCGCACCTCGGCGGCATAGTCGGCCACCGCCTTGTCGATGCCGGGGCCGAGCTCGCCATAGCGCTTGACGAATTTCGGCACCCGCGGCGACAGCCCGAGCATGTCCTCCATCACCAGGATCTGCCCGTCGCAGGCCACGCTCGCCCCGATGCCGATGGTCGGGATCGCGACCTGCGCCGTGAGCTTGCGCGCCAGCGGCTCCGCCACCGCCTCGATCACCACCGAGAACGCGCCGGCCTTGGCCACCGCCAGCGTATCCGCCTCGATGCGCGCCCAGTCGGATTCCTCGCGCCCCTGCGCGCGGAACGAGCCGATCGTGTTGATCGACTGCGGCGTCAAGCCGACATGGCCCATCACCGGAACGCCGCGCTCGACCAGGAAGGCGATGGTCTCCGCCATGCGCTTGCCGCCTTCGACCTTGATGGCGCCGCAGCCGGTTTCCTTGAGCACGCGCGCGGCATTCATGAAGGCCTGTTCCTTCGACGCCTCATAGGAGCCGAACGGCATGTCGACCACCACCAGCGCGCGCTTGGAGCCGCGCATCACCGCGTGGCCCTGCAGGATCATCATCTCGAGGGTGACCGGAACCGTGGTTTCCAGTCCGTGCATCACCATGCCGAGTGAGTCGCCGACCAGGATCACGTCGCAGTGCTTGTCGACGACGCTGGCGGTGTGCGCGTGATACGACGTCAGGCAGACGATCGGCTCGCCGCCCTTGCGCGCGAGAATATCCGGGGCGGTGAGCCGCCTGGTTTCGTTCTGGACTGACAAGGCTACCTCCCGAATACCGGCACGCCGATGACCATCGGATGGAAGGCGTAGCCGAGCGCGAGATAAATGACGATGCCGAGCACGACCACGATAATGTCGTTGGTCCATCCGGCGGGCACGGGCGCCACCACGAAATCGGTGCGGCGCTTAGCGGCGATGCGGGCGTAAACGCCCCAGGTCAGAAACAAGCCGAACAACAGGATCGAGCCGAGATCGCCGTTCGAGAGCAAATGCGCCAAGGCCCAGGTCTTTATCCCGGCGAGCATCGGATGCTTCGCCTTGGCCTTGATGTGGCTGGGGATGAACGCGGCGACGAACAGGATGACCGCCGGCACCATCAGCCCGACCGTGATGTGCCGCATGAAGGCGGACGGCGACCAGACCTGGATCAAGTCATACGCCCGATATTGCGCGAAGCCCCAGACGATGAGCGCGAGGCCCACGAGCGAAACCAGCCCGAACAATGCGCGATAGGCGGTGAGCCCCAGCTGCTCGATGGCGCCCGCGCGCGCCGCGCGGAACGTCACGAAGCTATGCGCCGCGAAGAAGACGATCAGCCCGAGGATGAGGATCAGCATACAAAACTCCCGGCAGGAGAGGCAGTAGAGGCGAAGCCGCGCCCGGAGGCAAGGCGGGATCGCCCGCTGGACCTACACGCGGCCCGCCGTTCCCGCTAGACTATCAAATCGAAAAAAAACATGGGAAGACGGCAACATGCGCTACCGGCATCCAGTCAATTGGTTCTGCCTGGCTCTCGCGATCGGTTTGATCACGCTGGCCGGCCGCGCGCGTGCGCAGACTGCCGACCGCACCATCGAGGAGATCAAGGTCGAGGCGCAGGCGCGCGCTGAGCGCGGCGCCTATCCGCTCGGCGGCCTCAACCCGGCCGACGTCCGCGACGCGCTCGCCAAGATCAACACCCGCGACCCGGATGACTGGGCGGCGGGCTGGAGCGCGATCGCCGACGGGTATATCGCCAAGGCCAAGGCGGCCGCCACACCGGCCGAAGCCGACGCCAATTATTTGCGCGCCTGGCGGCTCTATTATTTCGGCCAGTGGCCGGCGGCGACCTCCGAGGGAAAGAAGGCGAGCTATGCAAAGGCGCTCGACGCCTATCTGCTGCATGCGCGCACGCTCGATCCGCCGCTCGAAATCGTCCGCATCCCGTTCGAAGGATCGCAGATCGTCGCTTACTTGCGTCTGCCGAAATTGTCTCAGCCCGTGCCGGTGGTCATCGCCATTGCCGGGCTCGACAGCCGCAAAGAAACCGTGGCGGAAACCTATGCCGCGGCACTGCCGTTCGGCATCGGCTTTATTGCCATCGACAGCCCTGGCACCGGCCAGGCGCCGGTGAAGGCGAGCGAGACCGCGGATCGGATGTATTCCCGCGTGATCGATTACCTCGCTACCCGGCCGGAGATCGACAAGTCGCGCCTGCTCGTGCACGGCCAGAGCTTTGGCGGCTACTGGGCCGCCAAGCTTGCCCACACCGAACGCGAGCGCCTGCTTGGCGTGGTCGCGCAGTCGCCGGCGGTGCACACCTATTACCAGGCAGATTATTTCCGCCCTTCGATGTACACGCGCGAATATCTATTCGACCGCGCGCCCGCCTACCTCGCGGTCTATGGCAAGGCAACGCTGGATGAGCTCTACGAATTCATGCCGAAAATGTCGTTGCAGGCGCTCGGCCTGCTCGGCCAGCCCACCGCGCCGCTATTCATTGTCGGCGGCGTCAAGGATACGCAAGTGCCGATCGCCGATCTCGACCTGCTGATTCACACCGGCTCCGGACCGCGCGAGGCCTGGATCAACGCCGCCGGGGGACACATGGGTCGCGAGCGGACCGGATGGACGGATCCAGTGATCTTTCGCAAGGTGATCCTGCCGTGGGAAGTCCGGATGATCGCGACGGAGCGCTAACGCATGATCCCGAAAAGTGGGAACCGGTTTTCGGAAAAGATCATGCGCAAGCTAATGCGTCAACTCGCAACGCCGCCCTTCTTCACGTCCTTGATATCGGTGAAAACGATGCCGGCGCTGCGTTCGCGCGTGTAATCGAGGATGAACTGGTTGCGCGCCATGAACACCCGGTCGCCGTCGAGATCCTCGGCGACGCTGGAATAGTTGGCCTGCACAAAATCGTCGATCTTTTTAGCGTCGGGGCATGCAATCCAGCGCGCGAGCTGGAATTCCGGCGTCTCAAAGCCGATTTCGAGGCCATATTCCCCGGCCAGCCGCACTTTCAGCACGTCGAGTTGCAAGGGGCCGACCACGCCGACCAGCGCCGGCGCGCCGTCGAGCGGGCGGAAGACCTGGACCACGCCCTCTTCCGCCATCTGCTGCAGCGCTTCCTTGAGCTTCTTGGCCTTCATCGGGTCGCCGAGCTTCACGCGGCGCAGAATTTCCGGCGCGAAATTCGGCACCCCGAGGAAGGCGATCTCCTCGCCGTCCGTCAGCGTATCGCCGATGCGTAGCGTGCCGTGGTTCGGAATGCCGACCACATCGCCGGCATAGGCTTCATCCGCCACCGAGCGATCCTGCGCGAAAAAGAATTGCGGCGCAGAAAGCGTCATCGGCTTTCCGGTGCGCACCAGCTTTGCCTTCATGCCGCGACGCAGCTTGCCGGAGCACAGCCGCGCGAAGGCGATGCGGTCGCGATGATTGGGATCCATGTTGGCCTGGATCTTGAAGACGAAGGCGGTCATGGCGTTTTCGTGGGCGTCGACCTTGCGCGTATTGGCGGTCTGCGCGCGCGGCGGCGGCGCGAAGCTGGCCAGCGCATCGAGCAGATCCTTGACGCCGAAATTCTTTAAAGCCGAGCCGAAGAACACCGGGGTCAGATGGCCCTCGCGGAACGAGTCGAAGTCGAAGCGCCGGCAGGCGTCCTGCACCAGCGTCAGCTCGTCGGCAATCGCTTTGGTATTGAGCATCGAATTTTTCGCGGCGAGCGCCGCAAGATCGAGCGGCTGCGGCGCGGCCGTCTTGCTGTCTTCGCCGAGCAGCCGCATTTCGCCAGTAGCAAGATCGTAGGTGCCGGCGAAATCGCGGCCGCGCCCGATCGGCCAGTTCATTGGCGCGGTGTCGAGCGCCAGCGTCTTCTCGATCTCGTCCAGCAGATCGAACGGGTCGCGGCTCTCGCGGTCCATCTTGTTGATGAAGGTGATGATCGGGATGTCGCGCAGGCGGCACACTTCGAACAGCTTGCGGGTGCGCGCCTCGATGCCCTTGGCGGCGTCGATCACCATCACCGCGCTGTCGACCGCGGTGAGCGTGCGATAGGTGTCCTCGGAGAAGTCCTCGTGGCCCGGCGTGTCGAGCAGGTTGAACACGCGGCCGTCGTAATCAAAGGTCATCACCGAGGTCACGACCGAAATGCCGCGCTCGCGCTCAATCGCCATCCAGTCGGAGCGGGTGGAGCGGCGGTCGCGCTTGGCCTTGACCTGGCCGGCAAGGTTGATGGCGCCGCCAAACAGCAGCAGCTTCTCGGTCAGCGTGGTCTTGCCCGCGTCCGGGTGCGAGATAATGGCAAACGTGCGCCGGCGCTCCACTTCCGCCGCGAGCGGGGACATTGGAAGGGAATCATCGATGCGCAGCGGTTTGTTCATAACCCTGCATGTGGCTGCAAATGCGAGCAAAATCAAGCCGCTACCGTACGGATCCGGCAATTGTCGGAAAATTCAAGACAAACCGTGGCGCGCAGCCTTAGCCCAAACACACCGCAGGCGCGCCGAACACCAGCACTAATTACCGCGATTGTAGCGCGAGTTTTCGTCAATCCCGCAAGCAAACCGAAAGCTTTGGATTTTAATGATTGACCTCCGCGGCGCCCGCTCCTTTCATGAATCTAAACGCCCATGGATTCATGCTCTCCGGATTTCGAATTTTGGCAAAATTTGATAGGCGCCCTCTCGTCGCGGGATTTGCGCCCTTCGTAACGAATACAGCGCTGACATTGCGCGGCTTCTTTGTCGAATTTGAAAAGGCTCTGGAATTTGAAAGGGTCAAAAATATTGCGGTAAACCACCTGATTAGAACAAAGGGAATGCCCTTTAAACTATTATAATCACTCCCACTCAATCGTGCCCGGCGGCTTGCTGGTCACATCGTAGACCACGCGGTTGACACCCTTGACCTCGTTGATGATGCGGGTGGCGACCATGCCGAGAAATCGCATGTCGAACGGGTAGAAGTCGGCGGTCATGCCGTCGACCGAGGTCACCGCGCGCAGGCCGACCACGAAATCATAGGTGCGGCTGTCGCCCATGACGCCGACGGTCTTCACCGGCAGCAATACGGCGAAGGCCTGCCAGATGTCGTCGTATTGTCCGGTGCGGCGGATTTCCTCGATGTAGATTTCGTCCGCCAACCGCAGGATGTCGAGCTTCGCGCGCGTGATCGCGCCCGGGCAGCGGATGGCGAGCCCCGGTCCCGGGAACGGATGACGGCCGACGAAGCCTTCCGGCAGCCCCAGCTCGCGGCCAAGCGCGCGCACCTCGTCCTTGAACAATTCGCGCAACGGCTCGACCAGCTGCATGTGCATGCGTTCGGGCAGGCCGCCGACATTATGGTGCGACTTGATGGTCACGGACGGGCCGCCGGTAAACGAGACGCTTTCGATCACGTCCGGATAGAGCGTGCCTTGCGCGAGAAAATCCGCCAATCCTTTCCCGTCCTTTGCGATTTTTTTTGCCTCGGCGTCGAACACGTCGATGAACAATCTGCCGATGGTCTTGCGCTTGATCTCGGGATCTTCGACGCCTGCGAGCGCCTTGAGGAAGGTATCCTCGGCATTCACATGCACGAGCGGAATGTTGTAGCTGTCGCGGAACAGCGTCACCACCCTCTCGGCCTCGGCGAGCCGCAGCAGCCCGTGATCGACGAACACGCAGGTGAGTTGCTCGCCGATCGCTTCGTGGATCAGTACCGCCGCAACCGCGCTGTCGACGCCGCCGGACAATCCGCAGATCACGCGGCCCTTGCCTACCTGTTTGCGGATTTTTTCGATCGCCTCATCCTTGAAGGCGCGCATGGTCCAGTCGCCTTTGCAGCCGGCGATCTTGCGCACGAAATTGCGGATCAGCGCGGCGCCGTGCGGGGTGTGCATCACCTCGAGATGGAATTGAGTGGCGTAGAACTTGCGCTGGTCGTCGCCGATGATGGCGATCGGCGCATTGGGCGAGGTACCGAGCACGCGGAAGCCGTCGGGGAGCACGGTGACCCGGTCGCCATGGCTCATCCAGACCGGATACTTCTCGCCCAGGCGCCAGGTGTCGTCGAACAGCGGGCTGTCGGCGACCACCTCAACCTCGGCGCGGCCGAACTCGCGGTGATGGCCGCCCTCGACCTTGCCTCCGAGCTGCTGCGCCATCGCCTGCTCGCCGTAGCAGATGCCGAGCACCGGCACGCCGGCCGCGAAAATTGCTATGGGCGCGAGCGGTGCGTCCTGGTCGAGCACCGAGGCCGGCCCGCCGGACAGGATCACCGCTTTCGGCTTCATTTCGCGGAAGGCGGCCGCAGCCTTCTGGTAGGGCACGATCTCGCAATAGACCCGCTCCTCGCGCACCCTTCGGGCGATGAGCTGGGTGACCTGGGAGCCGAAATCGACGATCAGGACCTTGTCGTGCAATGGTTTGTCCAACATGGGCGGCGGTACCGCGAACGGCTCCGGAATCGGCCCCGTTCGAGCCGGCTTTGTGGGATTGGGCGCGCTTGGGGTCAAGGCGGCGTCAGGCTCCGGTTAACTACGCCAGATTTCGAGCTATTCAGATAACCCTCCATTAGTAAAACCCCGCTTTTCGGCTCGTGCCATCGCACCAAGGCTGCCGCCTTCCGCTGAAACGTCGGGCTCCTCCCGGTTTGACCCAGTTGGCCCAACTCAACGGCGATGACCCACCCCCTTC
>Ga0097691_1000850_pt1 | contig 24435 bp, 28 predicted proteins | sample NGESurdeep072012_8_FD_72858 | JGI IMG/M metagenome (GOLD analysis project Ga0097691, IMG submission 72858) | Arctic peat soil microbial communities from Barrow, Alaska - NGEE Surface sample 210-1 deep-072012 | ecosystem: Environmental > Terrestrial > Soil > Wetlands > Peat ... | reverse complement strand
GTGATTAGCGGAAGCAGGCGGCCTTATTCGCGTTTCACCACGGCATAACACTCGCACACCCGTGCTTCCAGCTTCGGACGGTCCAGCACGGTAATCTTGCCTCGGCCGTAATGGTTCAATCCCGCCGCCTGCAGCTTGCCGGCGGCCCCTCGGTCACCGCCGGCGCAGCGCCTACACCAGCCCGTGGAACAACTGCACCTGCACCAGGTCGCCCGGCTTGACCGAGCCGCGCTCGTGCTCGAGCACGATGAAGCAGTTGGCCTCCGCCATCGAGCGCAGCACACCCGAGCCCTGTGCGCCGGTCGCGCACACGCTCCACCGGCCCCGCTCGCCGCGCGCGAGCAGGCCGCGCTGGAACTCGGTGCGCCCGGGGCTCTTCTTGATGCTGGAAGTGCAGGGCACCTGCAATAGCGGCAGCGTGCAGTCGTCGGTGCGGCCGGAGAGGACGAGCAGCGCCTCGCGCACGAACTGGTAGAAGGTGACCATCACCGCCACCGGATTGCCCGGCAGGCCGAAGAAGTGCGCCTCGTTTCCCGCATGAGCGATCTTGCCGAAGGCCATGGGCCGGCCCGGCTTCATCGCGATTTTCCAGAACACCACTTCGCCCAGTTTCCCGAGCAACTCGCGGATGAAATCGGCCTCGCCCACGGACACGCCGCCCGAGGTGATGATGGCGTCGGCGTCGGCGGCTGCGGCTTTGAGCGCGCGCTCCAGGCTCGCCGGGTCGTCGCGCACCACGCCCATGTCGATGATGTCGCAGCCCAGGCGCGACAGCATGCCGTAGAGCGTGTAGCGGTTGCTGTCGTACACCTCGCCTTGCTTCAACTCCGAGCCGACCGAGGCCAGCTCGTCGCCGGTCGAGAAAAATGCCACGCGCAGGCGCCGGCGCACCGTGACCTCAGCCAGGCCGAGCGAGGCGATCAGCCCCAGCTCGGCCGGGCCGACCGGCTGCCCGGCCATGAGCACGGGTTTGCCCGCAGCCAGGTCCTCGCCCGCGAGGCGGCGATTTTGGCCCTTTTTTTGGCCCGCGGGGACGCGTATGTTGTCGCCTTCGGTGTGGACGATTTCCTGGATCACCACCGTGTCGGCGCCCTTGGGCATCACCGCGCCGGTCATGATGCGCACGCATTCGCGCTTGCCCAGCTTGCCGGCGAACTGCCGTCCCGCGAAAGCGCTGCCGGCGAGGCGCAGCTCGGTGTCTCCCGCGTTTTTCAGATCGGCATGGCGCAAGGCGTAGCCGTCCATGGCGGAGTTGTCGTGCGCCGGCACGTCGAGCGTGGAAATGATGTCCTCGCCGAGCACGCGTCCAAGCGCCGCTCGCACCGCAACCTTCTCGTTGGTCGCGACCGGGGCGAGGAAGGAGCGGATGACCTCGCGCGCGCTCGTAACCTTGAGCGCATTCGGATCGTAATCGTCCATGCAGCTGAGGATGCGCTCGAGCGCGTCGCGCGACACGACGCGCGCAAGTGCGTCGCCGGCGATGGCGCGCGCGGGCGATGCGCTCCAACTGGCACGGGCAGGCGCGTCGCCCGGCGGTGGCGAGAGGCGCTCGACTGCCGCAGCCGCCCCCGCAGCGACGGTCGCGGCGCGCGCGCCGGTCTCGAGCGTCGTTCCCACCTCAGTCGTTCCCTCCTCAGTCGTTACATCCTCAAGGTTCGCCAGCTCCTCGCGCGTATTGATGTTGCTGAACGCCCCGGCCTCGTCGTCGAAATCCACTTCGACCACGTCGAGGCTCGCGTACCAGGCGTCGATCTTGCGTCCGCCGCCCTTGAGGAAATTGGTGAGGTGATCGAGCACGCTGCGGCGCGCAAGGCAGAACACCGGGTGCGGCTGGTCTCCGGTCTTGGCCACGGCGAGCTCGGCGCCGGATTCATTCAGCCGCGCCATCAGGCGCTCGACCAGATCCTCCGGCAGAAAGGGCGAATCGCAGGGCACCGACGCGAGATAGGGGCGGCGCGACACCGACAGACCCGCGTGCAGCCCCGCGAGCGGGCCGGCGAAATTGCCGATGGCGTCACTGACCACGCGCACGCCGAAGCTCTTGTAGGCGTCGTGGTTCTGGTTGGCGTTGATAATGATGCCGCCGACCTGCGGCGCGAGGCGCTCGTAGACGTGGTCGACCAGGCGCTTGCCGCGGAAAATCTGCAGGCCCTTGTCGACGCCGCCCATGCGCCGGCCCTGGCCGCCGGCAAGGATCAGTCCGGTGATTGGTTTGCTGTCCGACATTCCGCCATTCTATCGGTTGGCGGGCTGTTGGTGCGATTTGCCGTTTCGCGGCGCGGATCGCATGTGCATGGATTTTCCGCCGGGTTCCACTATAATTGTGCAAACGGGGCGCAACGCGCCCCGTATTCGTTTTCCGGCACGCCATTGACTCCCAAACATCGCAAGCAATGGGCATTCGCCCTGATCTTCATCGCTCCGGCCCTGTGGAGCGTCAACTACCTGGTCGGCCGCAGCGCGGCGGACACCGTCGCGCCGCACGCGCTGGCATTCGGCCGCTGGCTGATCGCGTTCCTGTTGCTGGGTGCGATATCGTGGCGCGAAATCGCCGCGCATCCGATTGCGATCCGACGCGAGTGGAAGCAATACCTCGTTCTTGGCGCGCTCGGTATGTGGATCTGCGGCGCCTTCGTCTACGTGGGCGCGCGCACGACGGTGGCCTCCAATATTGCCCTGATCTACTCGAGCTCGCCGGTGATGATTGCGCTGATGTCCCGGTTCGTGCTGAAAGAACGCATGGGTGCGCCGCAGCTGATCGGTGTCGCGCTGGCCTTCGCCGGCGTGCTGCACATCGTTCTGAAAGGCCACTGGAGCGGATTGGCCGAGGTGGAATTCACCGTCGGGGATGCATGGATTCTGGTGGCGATGCTCTCGTGGACCGCGTATTCGCTGCTGCTCAAGGCATGGCCGAGCCCGTTCGGGCCTGCTGCGCGCCTAACCCTCATCATGGCCGGCGGACTGGTGGTGCTTGCGCCGCTGACCGCCGCCGAGGCGCTGCTGTTCATGCCGACGCAACTCTCCTGGACGAGCTTCGGCTATGTTCTGGCCGTCGCGCTATTCCCTGGGCTCGGGGCTTACCTCGCCTATTCGTTCATGCAGCGCGAGCTTGGAGCGGCGCGCGTCGGCGTGGTGCTGTACCTGGGACCGATCTACGCGGCGGCCGCTGCCTGGCTGGTGCTGGGCGAGCCGGTCCGGAATTTTCATTGGGTGGGCGCGGCGTTGATCCTGCCGGGGATATACCTGTCGACGCTGTCCGCGGCCGGGAAGGAGCGGGGCGACGCGCCGGCGGGCGATGCCTGAGAGACCGTGCCTACGGCGCTCAGGCTCAGGCGACCAGCGTCGGGGTGACGGATTTGACGAAGCGCTGCTTGCCCGTGAACAGCAGGTAATGCCTGCCAGTTGCGCGGCCGAGCATGGTGATGCCGGTTTTTTGGGCGATCGCGTGGCCCATCTGCGTCAGGCCGGAGCGCGACACGAGGAACGGGATGGACATCTGCGCCGCCTTGATCACCATTTCGGAGGTGAGCCGCCCGGTGGTATAGAAAATCTTGTCCGAGCCGTCGATGTTATCCAGCCACATCTGCCCGGCGATCGCGTCCACGGCGTTGTGCCGCCCCACGTCTTCGACGAAGCTCAAGATGCGGCTCGCGCCGTTCTCGTTCGCCGCCAGGGCGCAGCCGTGCACCGCGCCGGCCGTCTTGTAGATGGTTTCATGGTGGCGCACCTGGTCCATCAGCGCGTACAGCGTTTCCTCCGACAGGCGGACATCATCGCGCAGCTTTACCTCGTCGATTTCCTGCATCAGGTCGCCGAACACCGTGCCCTGGCCGCAGCCGGTGGTGACGGTGCGCTTTTTCATTTTGTCCGTCATGCTCTTCGCGCGCGCGCGCGCTTCCCCGCCCGTGGCCTTGCGCGTGGTCACCACCACCGAGTCGGTCTCCCAGTCCACCTGCACCGCAGCGATTTCTGCGATCGATTTCACCAGCCGCTGGTTGCGCAGGTAGCCGATGGCCAGCGCTTCCGGCGCCTGGCCGAGGGTCATCAGGGTGACGATCTCGCGCTTGTCGACGTACAGCGTGAGCGGATTTTCGCCGGCGATGGCGGTGGGCACCATCTCGCCGCGTTCGTTGATTGCCTCGACGTCGAAGGTGAGCGGGCGGCTGGCGTGAGTGATTTCAGGACGAGTGTGCGGCTTCATGGCAAAGTCGTCATACGGCAGAAGGTTGCGTGCACCGGCATCGTCAGCCGCCGATATACGACATTTCGATCTTGCGCTGTTTCGCCGTTTCCGCGGTCCGGATCTCGGAGTAGCGGTCATCGCGCGCGCCCCATACGGCGGCGATGGCCGCGCGGATTTCCGCGTCCGACTTGCCCCCGCGCAGCAAGGCGCGAAAGTCGTAACCCGAAGTGGCGAACAGGCAGGTATAGAGCATGCCCTCGGTGGAGATGCGGGCGCGGGTGCAGGAGCGGCAGAACGCCTGGGTCACCGAGGAGATGACGCCGATTTCGCCGGAGCCGTCGCGGTAGCGCCAGCGCTCCGCGACTTCGCCCGGGTAATTGGGATCGATCGGGTCGAGCGGCATGTGCGCACCGATCATGCGGATGATCTCGCGCGACGGAATCACGTCGTCCATGCGCCAGCCGTTGGTCGCGCCCACGTCCATGAACTCGATGAAGCGCAGGACGTGGCCCGAGTCCTTGAACCGGCGCGCCATCGGCAGGATTGAATGCTCGTTCACGCCGCGTTTCACCACCATGTTGATTTTTACCGGCGCGAGGCCGGCCGCGTCCGCGGCGTCGATGCCTGCGAGCACCTTGGCCACCGGGAAATCGGCATCGTTCATGGCCATGAAGGTCGGGTCGTCCAGCGCATCCAGGCTCACGGTGACGCGCCGCAGGCCCGCGTCCTTCAGCGCGCGTGCTTTTTTCGCCAGCAAAGAGCCATTGGTGGTGAGCGTGAGCTCGATGCCTTCGCCGTTGGGCAAGGTAATGGCGGCCAGCATTTCGATCAGGCGCTCGATGTTCCGGCGCAGCAGCGGTTCGCCGCCGGTGAGACGGATTTTCTCGATGCCGTGATCCGCGAAAATCTTCGCCAGCCGCGCGATTTCCTCGAACGACAGGAGCTGGTCATGCGGGAGGAAACGGTAGTCCTTCCCGAACACTTCCTTGGGCATGCAGTAAGTGCAGCGGAAATTGCAGCGATCGGTGACCGAGATGCGCAAATCCCGCAGAGGCCGGCCGAGCCGGTCCTGCGTCAGGCCTGCGGCCGAACCGGTCGGCGGCGGCAAGGGTTTGCGCCGCCCCGCGTCGACCAGTGCGATAACCCTTTCAGTCATGTGGCTTTTTCGGTTTGAATTACGTTGGACATCATAGCAGAGCGACCGGTTCACTAGTATAGTTGTCGCGTATGAGCCATCCGGTTTATTCGATCGCGGTAATCATGGAGCGGCGCGCGCTCGCCAATCGCTGGCAAGCGCAAACCTGGGAGGCCATCGGCATCATTCCGGATCGCGGCGACGCCGCGACGCCGCGCGTGTTGCTGCAGGACAACGCGCGTGCGCAATGGCTACACGGCGGCTTCGAACTGGAGCTCCATCGCGACGAAGCCGAGAACTACTATCTCAACCTGTCGGCGCCGCAACCCTGCGTATTCATTACCTGGCGCATGGAGGAGGACTTGGCCGTGCCGAAATTCGTCACCGTCAGCTATGGCGAAGCGGCGCGCTTCATGGACGCGAACGAACAGGTGGACACCGCACCCATGCCGCGCGACATGTGCGACTGGCTGGGCGAGTTCGTCAACAACAACTACCGGCCGGAACCGAAGAAGCGCAGCCGCCCGCCCTCGTTCAAGGGGGCGAAGAGAGATTGATGAGCGTGGACGACAAGCAACCCTTCCTCTCGCGCTGGTCCAGACGCAAGCTGGAGGCGAACGATAATTCGCCCGCCGCCGTACCGGCGGCTGAGCTGCCCGCCGCCGCTCCTGCCGCGCCGCGCGCGCCCGCGACGGAACCGACGGCGCCGGGAGCGCCGCAGCGCATCAGCTCCGAGTACCGGGAATTCTTCGACCCGCAGGTGGACGAAAAGCTGCGCCACACGGCTTTGAGAAAATTGTTCAGCGACCCGCACTTCAACGTCATGGATGGCCTGGACACCTATATCGACGACTACTCCAAACCCGATCCCATTCCCGAGGCGATGCTGCGGCAACTGAATCAGGCAAAGGAACTGTTTCTGTTCGACGACGAGAAGAACACAGCCGAGAGCGCGGGCAATGAAGCCTCGGCCGCGTCCGGAGGAGCCGCTGCCGCTTTTCCGGTAGAGGCAGCGAACACAACCGCGCTGCCGCAACCGGCAGCGGCAGGCGCTCCCGCAGAGGACACAGCCGCCGCGACAGGTGCCGCCGCTGCGCCGCCTGCGGAAGGCAGCAGAAATGACTAGCCAGGAGTTTTTGTCAGCTTGTAGTATCTGCCTGCGCTGGAAGAGCCCGCGCTCGCCGGGCTGCGCGGATAAATCATCATAAGAACAATGTCAGCAGACAAAACCATCACGCTGTGCGACTGCAACCGGACCATGACGCTGGATGCCAAGGCCCTGGCTCATGCCCTGGCATTGCGCTCGCCCATCACCATCCATACCGAGCTATGCCGGCGCGAAGTCGGTGCCTTCAACGACGCCGTGCAAGGCGGCGATTGCCTGGTGGCCTGTACCCAGGAGGCGCCGCTGTTCGCCGAACTCGCAGAGCGTTCCGGCGCCAAGGCCGAACTCAAGTTCGTCAATATTCGCGAGACCGCCGGCTGGTCTGGGGAATCGCGGCAAGCCACGCCCAAGATCGCCGCCCTGCTCGCCATGGCGATGTTGCCGGAGCCCGAGCCGGTGCCGGGCGTCAGCTACCGCTCGGGCGGGCAGTTGCTCATCATCGGCCCGGCAGATGCCGCAGTGCAGTGGGCCGAGCGGCTCAAGGATCGGCTCGAAGTCAGTGTGCTCGTGACCAATGGTTCGGGTGCCGAGGGCTCGGGTGCCGAGCTTCCGGCGGTGCGCAGCTACCCGGTCTGGTCGGGCCAGCTGAAGTCGGTCAGCGGCTATCTCGGCGCGTTCGAGATCAGTTGGGAGCAGGCCAACGCAATCGACCTGGAAGTGTGCACGCGCTGCAATGCCTGCATTCACGCCTGCCCGGAGCAGGCGATCGACTTCAGCTACCAGGTCGATCTGGCCAAATGCAAGTCGCACCGCGCCTGCGTCAAAGCCTGCGGCGCCATCGGCGCCATCGACTTCGCCCGCGCCGAGCGCGCGCGCAGCGAAAGCTTCGATCTGGTGCTCGATCTCGGCGCCGAGCCCGGCATCAAGCTGGCACAGCCGCCGCAGGGCTATCTCGCGCCGGGGCGCGACCCGCTGGAGCAGGCTCTGGCCGCAGCAGAGCTGGCACAACTGGTGGGCGAGTTCGAGAAGCCGAAATTCTTCGCCTATAACGCCAAAATCTGCGCGCACAGCCGATCTGCCAAAGCAGGCTGCAACAATTGCATCGATACCTGCTCCACCGGGGCGATTTCCGCTGACGGCGACGGGGTGAAGGTGGAGCCGCACCTGTGCATGGGCTGCGGCGGCTGCGCCACCGTGTGCCCCTCGGGCGCGATGACCCATGTCTATCCGCGCGTGTCCGAGCTGGGCCGGCGGCTCAAGATTTTGCTCGCCACGTATCGCGCGGCGGGCGGAAAAGACGCGTGCATCCTGTTCCACAATGCGGGCACGAGCCGCGATCTGATTGCAAGGCTTGGTCGCCGCGCGCAGCCGGGAAAAAGCGGCGGCCTGCCGGCGCGGGTGATTCCGCTGGAGATCCATAGTGTCGCCGCGCTCGGCATGGATACGCTGCTCGGCGCGCTCGCCTACGGCGCCAGTCAGGTGGTGCTGCTTGCGAGCGGGCAAGAGGCCGATGAATACGGTTCGGCCGTGGAAAAGCAAATGCGCCATGCCCAAACCATAGTCAGCGCGCTGGGCTATACCGGCAAGCACTTCAAGCTGCTTGCGACTCAGGACGCAGCCGCGCTCGAGCAGCAGGTCTGGGCGCTCGCGCCGGCCAAGAGCGTTTCCAAGCCGGCGACCTTCAACCTGAGCCAGGAAAAACGCACCACGCTGGAATTCGCGATCGAGCACCTGGCGCGCCTCGCGCCCACGCCGCAAGACGAGATCGCGCTGGAGCCAGGCGCGCCCTGGGGCCGGGTCGAGGTCAACCGCGACACCTGCACCCTGTGCATGGCCTGCGTCGGCGCCTGTCCGGCCTCGGCCCTGGTCGATGGGCGCGACGCACCGATGCTCAAGTTCATCGAGCGCAATTGCGTGCAGTGCGGCCTGTGTGTCAACACCTGCCCGGAGAGCGCGATCACGCTCGCGCCGCGGCTGCTGCTTACGCCGCAGGTGAAAACGGAGCAGGTGCTGAACGAAGGCGTGCCATTCAACTGTGTGCGCTGCGGCACGCCCTTCGGCAACAAGCAGATGATAGACAACATGCTGGGCAAGCTGGGCACGCACTCCATGTTTTCCGGGGGCGGCCTCGCGCGGCTGCAGATGTGCGCCGATTGCCGCGTCATCGACATGATGGAAAACAAGAGCGAACAGACCATCTTCGGCATCAAAGCATGAACGCCCAGGTTAACTCGCCGGAACTCACCGCCGCCGTGTTGCAGGAAGACCGGGCGCGCGCCGATTTCTACGCCCTGATTTCGCGCTTGTTCTATGCCGGGCCGGATGCCGGTCTGCTCGCCGCCATTGCGGCTGCGGACGAAATCGCCGGCGAGGCCGAGAATGTTTCTCTGGCCGAAGCCTGGAAATCCCTGATCTCGGCCGCGGCGGCGATGGATGCGGAGGCGGCGCAGGAGGAGTACGACAGCGTATTCGTGGGCACCGGCAAAGCCGAGATAACGCCTTATGCGTCCCACTATCTCGCGGAATCCATGAAGGAAAACGTGCTGGTGCGGCTGCGTGCCGAACTCGCTGCAATGGGTTTGGAGCGCGACCAGGGCGCGGCAGAATACGAAGATCACTTCTCCAGCCTGTGCGAGGTGATGCGCCACCTCATCCATCTTGGTTCCGACGATGCTGCAGTGCAGGAACAAGAATCATTCTTTTTAGGGTATCTTGTTCCCTGTTATGCGAGCTTTTGCGATGCGGTGACGGCTTCGCCCAATACTAATTTTTACAAACAGGTGGCGCGATTCACCAAGGCATTTCTGGATGTGGAAAGCGAATCCTTCGAGATAGCCCAATAGCGTTGTTTTTTTGCGAGGAGCCCGGAATGAGTGAGAACAAAGCCAAACTGAGCCGCAGGAATTTCCTGCTCGCGGTCGGCGCAGGCGGCGCTGCCGGCGCAGCCGTCATTGTCGCGAAGACCGTGCCGCAAGCGCAGCCGGTCGCTGCCGGAGGTGACAAGAAAATAACCAAGGGCTACCACGCCTCCGCGCACATCCGCAATTACTATAGAACCACCAAGGTCTGAGGAGGCGCCATGTTACTCACCCGGAAATCCGCAACCGCGCCCTCGGCGCAGAGCCGCCTGGCTAGAGGCCTCGCCGGCATGCTGGCCAAAACCATAGACCGCCGCACCTTTCTCAAACGCTCCGGCGTGGCCGCAGGCGCGGGCGCTTTCGCGAGCCAGTTGCCGTTCAATATGATCGGCAAGGCCGAGGCCGCAAACGAGGCAAAGGAAGGCGGCAAGGTCGAGGTGAAGCGCACGGTGTGCACGCACTGTTCGGTCGGCTGCGCCATCGACGCCGTGGTGCAGAACGGCGTGTGGGTGCGGCAGGAACCGGTGTTCGATTCGCCGCTCAACCTGGGCGCGCATTGCGCCAAGGGCGCATCGGTGCGCGAGCACGGCATGACCGAGCACTCGCACCGCCTCAAATATCCGATGAAGCTGGAGAACGGCAAGTACAAGCGCATCTCCTGGGAGCAGGCCATCAACGAGGTCGGCGACAAGCTGCTTGCGATCAGGAAGGAGAGCGGTCCGGACGCGACCTTCTGGGTCGGATCGAGCAAGCACAGCAACGAGCAATCCTACCTGCTGTGCAAATGGGTGAGCCTGTTCGGCACCAACAATACCGACCATCAGGCGCGCATCTGCCACTCGACCACCGTCGCCGGCGTAGCCAACACCTGGGGCTACGGGGCGATGACCAACTCCTACAACGACATGCAGAACGCCAAGGCGATCTGGTTCATGGGCTCGAACGCGGCCGAGGCGCACCCGGTGTCGATGCTGCACGTGCTGCATGCCAAGGAGACCGGCACCAAGATCATCGTTGCCGACCCGCGTTTCACGCGCACGGCGGCCAAGGCCGACCATTACGTGCGCATCCGCTCCGGTACCGATGTGGCGGTGATTTGGAGCGTCCTGTACCACGTGTTCAAGAACGGCTGGGAGGACAAGCAGTACATCCACGACCGCGTCTATGGCATGGACAAGGTCAGGGACGAGGTGATGAAGTGGACGCCTGAGCGGGCGAAAGAAGTCACCGGTATCTCAGAGGAGGATCTCTACAAGATAGCCGAGACCATGGCCAAGAACAAGCCCTCCAGCATCGTCTGGTGCATGGGGCAGACCCAGCACACCATCGGCAACGCCATGGTGCGCGCGTTCTGCGTGTTCCAGCTCGCTCTGGGCAACATCGGCGTCATGGGCGGCGGCGCCAATATCTTCCGCGGCCACGACAACGTGCAGGGCGCGACCGACATCGGCCCGAATCCGGATTCGCTGCCGGGCTACTACGGCGTCGCTCCGGGTGCATTCGCGCACTGGGCGCGGGTCTGGAACATCGATCTCGAGTGGCTGAAGAAGCAGTACGCCTCCCCGGCGATGATGAACAAGCCCGGCATGACGGTGTCGCGCTGGATCGACGGCGTGATGGAGAAAAACGAGCTGATCGACCAGGATTCCAACCTGCGCGCGCTGGTCTTCTGGGGCCACGCGCCCAACAGCCAGTCGCGCGGCAAGGAAATGGTCGAGGCGATGAAAAAGCTCGACTTGCTGGTGGTGATCGATCCCTATCCGTCGGCGACGGCGGCGATGGCGGCGATGGTGAGGAAGGACGGCGTGTACCTGCTGCCGGCGGCTACGCAGTACGAGACCTCCGGCAGTGTCACCGCCTCCAACCGCTCGCTCCAATGGCGGGAGAAGGTGATCGAGCCGCTGTTCGAAGCCAAGCCCGACCAGACCATCATGTACCTGTTCGCCAAGAAGCTCGGTTTCGCCGACCAGTTGGTCGGCAAGAGGGACGGCAAGCAGAATATCGCGGTGGTGAACGACGAACCGGTGATCGAGGACATCACGCGCGAATTCAACCGCGGCGCCTGGACCATAGGCTATACCGGCCAGAGTCCCGAGCGGCTGAAGCTGCACATGAAGAACATGCACACCTTCGACGTGAAGACCCTGCGCGCCAAGGGCGGACCTTGCGACGGCGAGTACTACGGCCTGCCGTGGCCGTGCTATGGCACGCCGGAGATGAAACATCCGGGCTCGCCCAACCTGTACGACACATCCAAACACGTCATGGACGGCGGCGGGAATTTCCGCGCCAACTTCGGCGTGGAGAAGGACGGCGTCAACCTGCTGGCCGAGGACGGGTCGTACTCCAAGGGCGCCGAGCTGACTACCGGCTATCCCGAGTTCGACCACGTGCTGCTGAAGAAGCTGGGTTGGTGGGACGACCTGACCGAGGCGGAGAAGAAGGAAGCCGAGGGCAAGAACTGGAAAACCGACCTCTCCGGCGGCATCCAGCGTGTGGTGATGAAAGTGCACGGCTGCCATTTCTGGGGCAACGCCAAGGCGCGCGCCGTGGTGTGGAACTTCCCCGACGGCGTGCCGCTGCACCGGGAGCCGCTGTACTCGCCGCGCCCGGACCTGATCGAGAAGTATCCGACCCACGACGACAAGAAAGTCTTCTGGCGCCTGCCGACGCTGTTCAAGTCGGTGCAGGAGAAGAACAAGAACATCTCCAAGGATTTTCCGCTGATCATGACCAGCGGCCGCCTGGTCGAATACGAAGGCGGCGGCGAGGAGACCCGCTCCAACCCCTGGCTGGCCGAACTGCAGCAGAACATGTTCGTGGAGATCAATCCCAAGTCGGCCAACGATCGCGGCATCCGCAACAACGACTACGTCTGGGTGAAGACGCCGACGGGAGCCCAGCTCAAGGTCATGGCGCAGGTCACGGAACGGGTGGGTCCGGACACGGTATTCCTGCCGTTTCACTTCTCCGGCTGGTGGATGGGCAAGGACATGCTCGACTTCTATCCGGACGGGGCGGCGCCGATCGTGCGCGGCGAGGCGGTCAACACCGCCACCACCTACGGCTACGATTCGGTGACGATGATGCAGGAAACCAAGACCACCCTGTGCCAGATCGAAAAATTTCAAGCATAAGAGGACACCATCATGGCCCGCATGAAATTCATTTGTGACGCCGAACGTTGCATCGAGTGCAACGGTTGCGTGACGGCCTGCAAGCAGGAGAACGAGGTGCCCTGGGGCGTGAACCGGCGCCGCGTGGTCACGATCAACGACGGCGTGCCCGGGGAGAAATCGATCTCCGTCGCCTGCATGCACTGCTCGGACGCGCCGTGCATGGCGGTGTGCCCGGTGGACTGCTTCTACCGCACCGAGGAAGGCGTGGTGCTGCACGACAAGGACATGTGCATCGGTTGCGGCTACTGCTTCTACGCCTGTCCGTTCGGCGCGCCGCAGTTCCCGCAGGCGGGCGCCTTCGGCATGCGCGGCAAGATGGACAAGTGCACTTTCTGCGCCGGCGGCCCGGAGAAGGACAACTCCAAGGAAGAGTTCGCCAAGTACGGCTCGAACCGCCTGGCGCAGGGCAAGCTTCCCGCCTGCGCCGAGATGTGTTCGACCAAGGCGCTCCTGGGCGGCGACGGCGACGTCATCGCCGACATTTTCCGCAATCGCGCGCTGAAGCGCGGCAAGGGGTCGGAAGTGTGGGGCTGGGGCACGGCCTACGGCAAGCCCGACAATCCGCAACAGCAGGCACCGAAGGGAGCCAAATCATGATCAGCGCACGCAAGCTCGTAATCGCCGGTGCTGCCCTGATCGCCGTGGCCGCTATGACCGGCTGCGGCGAAAAGGAGCAGGTGGTCGTGTATCACCAAGGCAAGTACCAGGGCAAGCCCGATACCAAGCCGTGGGAGAACGACCCCGGGGCCAGCCTTTACACCCCCTCCAAATGGAAAGCGGGCGACAAGAGCGGCTGGGAGACCGCCCTCAAGTCGCGCAACCAGAACCAGAACGAATACACGCGCGCCGAATAAGGAGGAGTCATGCGAACACCTTTTGCAGGCGTGTGGTATTTCCTCCTCGGACTGATGCTGTTCCTGCCGTTGCTCGGCGGGACGGCCTGGGCCCAGGCACAGGAGGAAACCCAGGCGCAACGCCAACAGGTGCAGCCGGGCAATAACGCTCCGGTGTGGCGCGAAGTGCGCTCGGGCAAGGAGGAGTACACCTCGGTCACGGGGCGCGAGACCGGCGTTCTGATCCAGACCGAAGGCCAGACCTGGCGCAAGCTCCGGAACGGCCCGATTACCCTGTACGGCGGCTGGCTGGTGGTGCTGGTGCTGATCGCCCTTGGCCTGTTCTATAAGTGGCGCGGGCCGATCGGCTTGCACAGTCCGCCCACCGGAAAAATGATCGAGCGCTTCTCCAGCTTCGAGCGTATCGCCCACTGGACCATGGCGATCAGCTTTTGCATTCTTGCCGTCAGCGGCCTGACCATGCTGTTCGGCAAGTACGTGCTGTTGCCCTTGATCGGCCACACGCTGTTTGGCTGGCTGGCGGAGCTGGGGAAATTCCTGCACAACTTCACCGGGCCGATTTTCATGTTCAGCATCGTGGTATTCGTGGCGAAGTTCATCCGCGACAATATTCCGCGCGCCTACGATATCACCTGGCTGATCAAGGTCGGCGGCGTGCTCTCCGGGGAAGTGGTGCCTACGGGCCGCTTCAACGCCGCGGAGAAAATCTGGTTCTGGGGCGGAGTCATAGTCCTGGGCACGGTGTCCTGCGCGAGCGGCCTGGTGCTGGATTTCCCCAACTTCGATCAGACCCGGGCGCTGATGATACTGGCCAACATCGTGCATGTCATCGCCGCGCTCCTGTTCATCGCCTTCTCGTTCACCCACATCTATCTGGGTACCGTTGGAACGACCGGCGCCTACGAGGCGATGCGCGACGGCTATGTGGACGAGACCTGGGCGCGCGAACACGCGCAATACTGGTACGACGACGTCAAGGCAGGCAAGAGAGCGCCGCCGTCGGGGGCGCCTGGCACAGCTGCCGCGACGGCCCCGCCACAGGTTCAACATTGAGGAGACTGATATGAAAACCGGAGAATTGCTTGCGGCCGGGGCGCTGGCGTTTGCCTTGAGCGCAGGACTGGCTCAGGCCAAGATACCCGTTCCGCCTATGGACGACGCGGCCAAAGCCAAGGCCGAAGAGGCGAAAGCCAAGGCCGCTGATGCCGCAAAAAAAGAAACGGAGCAGTTGGCGAAGGCTCAGGACCAGGTGGTCGAGCGCTACAAGAAGGGCCAGGGCAAGGGCGCCAAGCCTGCGGCGGCATCGAGCAAGAAATAGTCCGACCACGCCATCGACCGAGGGGCGCTGCGGCGCCCCTCGGTCATTGTTTGAAGCTTTTAGATTCCCTGCACCAGCAGCATCTTCATATTCGCCGCCCCTTTGCGCGCTTTGATCGCCACCTGGTATTCCGGCGAGTGGTAGAAGGCTTTCGCTTTCTCCATGGAATCGAATTCCACCACGGTCAGTCGCTGCGGTTTCCAATCGCCTTCGATGGCTTCGTAAGCGCCGCCGCGGATGAGGTAACGCCCGCCGTACTTGGCGATCGCCGCCGGTGCCAGTTTCTTGTATTCCTCGAACTGCGCCGGATTGGTCACGTCGATGTCGACCACGAGATAGGCTGCCATTTTTTCTCCTCTCAAATTAACAGGGTATAGACGAATCCCGCGGCGCCACAGGCCAGGATCACCGGGATGATGCCGGCTTTGTACCTGAACAAGGCGATGAACGCGGCCAAGCCGACGAGGGCGGAGAACCACTCGAAGCCGCCGCCGAAGCCGGCCGGCCACAGCACATGCCAGGCGAAGAACACGGCGAGGTTGAGGATCACGCCGACCACCGCGGCGGTGATGCCGGTAAGCGGGGCGGTGAACTTGAGGTCTCCGTGCGTGGCCTCGACCAGCGGCCCGCCGATGAGGATGAAAAGATAGGAAGGCAGGAAAGTGAAATAGGTGGCCACGGCGCCGCCGGCTACCCCGGCCCAGAGCGGGGACAGCGCATCCGGCCCGAAGATCTGCCTGGTCCAGCCGCCGACGAAGCCGACATAGGTCACGATCATGATCAGCGGCCCGGGCGTGGTCTCGCCCAGCGCGAGGCCGTCTATCATCTGCGTCGCGGTGAGCCAGCCGTAGGTCTCCACGCCGCCCTGGTACACGTAGGGCAGCACGGCGTAGGCGCCGCCGAAGGTCAGCAGCGCCGCCTTGGTGAAGAACCATCCGATCTGCGTCAGCGTCCCTTCCCAGCCGTATAGAGCGTAGAGCCAGGCCATCATACCGGCCCAGAGCGCGAGGCCCGCGGCGGTGAAGCCGATGAAGCGTTGCCAGGCGAAGCGCGCATGCTCGGGCGTGGGCGTGTCGTCGTCGATGATGGCCGCGCCGTAGCTCTTGCCGGCTGCGCCGTGCCCGCCGCCGGTGGCGAATTGGCCCGGGGCCAGGCGCCCGCCGACGGTGCCGATGATGCCGGCTGCCAGCACGATGTAAGGGAAAGGGACCTTGAATGCGAAGATGGCGATGAAGGCCGCGGCGCTGATCGCCCACAGCACGCCGTGCTTGAGCGCGCGCGAGCCGATGCGGTAGGCGGCGAATACGACGATGGCGGTGACCGCAGGCTTGATGCCGTAGAGGATGCCCGCCACCAGCGGCACCTTGCCGAACACCAGATAGGTCCAGGTCAGCGCCATCAGGATGAACATGGAGGGCAGCACGAACAGCACGCCGGCGATGATGCCGCCCCAGGTCCGGTGCATCATCCAGCCGATGTAGGTGGCGAGCTGCGTGGCCTCGGGGCCGGGCAGCAGCATGCAGTAATTGAGCGCATGCAGGAAGCGCCTCTCCGAGATCCAGCGCCGTTTCTCCACCAGGTCCTGGTGCATGATGGCGATCTGCCCGGTGGGGCCGCCGAAGCTGATGAAGCCGAGCTTGAGCCAGTACCAGAAAGCTTCGCCGAGGCTCACCGGCGCGGGGGCTTGCTGCGTGTCCTGGATCATGATTGTTTCTTGAACAGCCAGGGACAGGCGATGCGATCGATCTTGGGGCGCTCGCGTGTGACCCACTTGGAGTTCGAATGCTGAAGAAGTTGCGAAATTGAAATGCTGGAGATAACGGTGTCCATGAGTATCCTCGCGCAATGAAGGTCGCAGAACTTGGACGGGACACCGTCTGACCGGGAGTCTGCATTTCCCGATGGGGGAAATATAGCGCTTCCGCAGGGGGCGCGCAACGACGACGAGCGCGCGGCTCAGGCCTTTTTCCGCGCGCTACCGCGACTGGTCGAAAAGGCGCGGGCAAAGCTGAGCAGGCTGCCGGCGTTGGCGCCGGCATAGCCCGGCAGGCTTTTCAATACCTGCAGCATCTGCGGGCCGGCAATCGCCTGGCGCAAGCGCCGGATGGCGGGCTGATCCGCAGCCTCGCTGCGGCAGGCAAGCAGATAGCGCTCGCGCTCCAGCGTCTTGAATTCGAGTCCGTATTGCAGGGCAGCGGCTTTCACGCCGACACCCGCATCGGCCTTGCCCGCGGCGATGGTCGCCGCCACGGCGAGATGGGTGAATTCCTCGGTGGAATAGCCGCGCAGGGCGTGGCCATCGATGCCCGATTCGTGCAGCAACTGGTCGAACAGGAGCCGCGTGCCGGAGCCGCGCTGCCGGTTGACCACCCGCAGTTGCTTGTCGGCCAGGTCGCGCAGACCGCGCACATGCGCAGGATTGCCGGGAGGCAGCATCAGGCCCTGCTCGCGTTCGATGAAGGCGATCAGGCGGTGTTGCCGGGGATTGAGCCAACGCTGAAAGGGCGCAAGCGCGCCCGGATGCGATCCGAGAGGGACGTGGAAGCCGGCCAGATCGGCGTGACCGGCGGCAAACGAGGCGAGCGCTTCAAGGCTGCCCTTGAACTCGAGATTCAATTCCAGGCCGAATGCGGGCGCGATGCGCTCGCGCAACTCGATCAGCGCCAGGTCGTGGCTGGCATGAATACTCAGCCGCAGCGGATCCGCTGCCGCGCGCGGCAGGGGTGCGATCTCGATCGCGCCCGCTTTGCGCAGCAGCCGCTGCTCGGCAGCGGCGGTCAGTTGCAGGAGTTGTCGTCCCGCTACGGTCAAGGAAACGCCTTTGCCCCGCTGCATATCGACCAGGGACACACCCAGCAGCGCCGCCTGCGCGTGCAGCAGCCCCCAGCCGTGGCGATAGGACAGGCCGACCTGCGCGACGGCCGCGCCAAGGTTTGCGCCGCCGTCGATGGCGGCCAGAAGCGGCAGCAGCCGCGCGTCGAGCGCGGCGCCGCCGGCGCCGGGCATTTGCCAGCGGATCACCGGAACAAGGTTGGCCATTTATGCAATAAATAGCTTATTCTCAAGGATATGGCAATAGACGATAATAAAAAATATACACATATGCAATAAATCACATAAACGACCTTTTCGGATCAATAACGGGGATAGGAGGAGTGCGGATGAAATCGCTGTTGTTCGGGACCCTATTGGGGTTCGTGGCCGGCATGGCTGGTGGCACCTGGGCGGATACCGGCGACATCCGCATGTCCACCACTACCAGCACTGACAATTCCGGGCTGCTCAAGGTGCTGCTACCGAAGTATGAAGCGAAATGCGGCTGCAGGGTGCAGGTAATTTCGGTAGGCACGGGCAAGGCGCTGAAGCTCGCCGAGAACGGCGACGTGGACGTGACTCTGGTGCACGCACGGCCGGCCGAGGACGCTTTCATGGCCGCGGGCCATGGCGTGAACCGGCGCGACGTCATGTACAACGATTTCGTCATTGTCGGACCCGGTGACGACCCCGCTGGCATCCGCGGCATGAAGGACGTCGTAGAAGCGATGCGCAAGCTGAAACAGGCGGGTGTGCGCTTCGTTTCGCGCGGTGACGATTCGGGCACGCACAAGATGGAGTTGTCCTACTGGAAGCTGGTCGGTGTCGAACCCGGCGGGCCGGCCTACCTTTCCGCCGGGCAGGGCATGGGCGAGGTGCTGACCATGAGCGCGAGCCTGCGCGCCTACACGCTCACCGACCGCGCCACTTACGCCGCCTATCGCAGTCGCACCGGGCTGGCAATCCTGGTCGAAGGAGACCCGCGACTGTATAACCCTTACGGTATCATCGCCGTCAACCCGAAGAAATATCCAGGGGTCAACTACCGCGGTGCGATGACGCTGATCGAGTGGATTACCTCCGCCGAAGGCCAGAAGCTCATTGCAGATTTCAAGGTGGACGGCGTGCAACTGTTTTTCCCCAGCGCAGGCAAATAAGGCGAGCGTGCGTTCCAAAGACGTCGGCGTTATATTCCGCAAAACATAACGAGGCTTGGCATGCACCCGTACACTTCCTGCTTGCGTAGCTTTTGCCGCATTGGCGCCGCGCTCGGCTTGGCGTTGCTGGCGCAGCCGCTGGCGGCGGCCGAGCTCAAACTGGCCGCGACGCATACGCTGGAGGATTCGGGCCTGCTCAAGACGCTCATTCCCGCATTTGAAGCGACGTCGGGCGTCAAGGTCCGGCTGGCCATTGGCGGCACCGGGCAGGTGATCAGGCTGGCCGCGAACGGCGACGTGGACGCGGTCATGTCGCATGTCAAAGCCGAAGAAGAAAAGCTGGTGAGCTCCGGCGCGGGGCTGAAGCGCTACGTGGTCGCCTTTAACGATTTCTTCATCGCCGGCCCGCCGCAGGATCCGGCCCGCATCCGCGGTATCAAGGATGCAGTCGAGGCTATGCGCAGGATCCATGATGCCAAGGTGCGCTTCGTATCCCGCGGCGACGAGTCCGGGACGCAGGTCAAGGAGCGGGAGCTATGGCGCGCCGCCGGGCTGGAACCCAGATGGGCGGGCTATCTGTCGGCGGGCGCAGGCATGGGCAGCGTATTGATGATGGCGGGCGAGATGCAGGCTTACACGCTCTGCGATCGCGCGACTTTTGCCGCCTTTCGCGCGAGGACCGGCCTGGAAATTCTGGCCGCAGGCGACCCGCGGCTGTACAACGAATATGGCGTCGTCGCGGTGAACCCGGCGCGGTTTCCCGGAATCAACGCCGACGCCGCCGCCAAGTTCGTCTCCTGGCTGACTTCGGCTGAAGCGCAACGGCTGATTGCGGGCTTTCGCATCGGCGGGCAGCAGGTTTTTTTTCTTCCGCCAAAGGCGCGCTAGATCGTCGATGGATATCCTGGAGTCGACGCGTCAGGCATTTGCTCTGCTGTTCTCCGGCGACGCCGAGCTTTGGACCATCATCTGGATCTCCATGCGGGTATCGCTCATTGCGCTTGCCCTAGCGACGCCCCCCGCGGTAGTCCTCGGCTATGTCTTGGCGCACAAGCGCTTTCCCGGCCGGCGCATCCTCATCGTTCTGATCCAGGGCCTGCTGTCTTTCCCCACGGTGGTGGTCGGGCTGATCCTGTACATCCTGCTCACGCGCCAGGGACCGCTGGGTTCCTGGCAACTGTTGTTCACCCAGGAGGCGATGATCATGGGCCAGGCCGTCATCGCGTTCCCGGTATTGGCTGCGTTCGCGCTGGCGGCGGTGCAGGGCGCCGATCCGCGTGCGCACGAGACCGCGGTGAGCCTGGGCGCCTCGCCCCTGCGCGCCGCGCTGACCACGCTGCTGGAAGTGCGCTTCGCCGTGGTGGCGGGCGTATTCAACGGTTTCGGCCGGGTGATTTCCGAAGTCGGCTGCGCCATGATGGTGGGCGGCAATATCGCCGGGGTCACGCGCAATATGCCAACTGCCATTGCGCTCGAGACGAGCAAGGGCGATTTCGCGCAGGGCATCGCGCTGGGTGTGGTGCTGATGTTGTTCGCCCTGGGCATCAGCATCGCCCTGGGCCTGCTGCAAGGCAGGGGCGGGCTCAAGTGAGCGCCCTGCTGTCGTTCCGGCACCTGCGCAAATCCTTCGGCGAGCGAAAGTTGCTCGACCTCGGTCCGTTCGCCATCGGCGAGGGTGAGGCGTATGTCATCACCGGCGACAACGGCTCGGGCAAGACCACGCTGCTGCGCATTCTGGCGGGTCTCGAGCCGGGCGAGATCGCGGGTTTCGAATTCCGCGGCGTGCCGCTGACGCACGGCAGGCTGCCCGAGAATGTGCGCCACGACATCGTGTATGTGCACCAGCATCCCTATCTGTTTCATACCTCGGTGGTGCACAACATCGGCTACGGGCTGGCGGCGCGCCGGGTCGACGGCGCCGAGCGCAGGCGCATGGAGGAGGAGGCCATCGCCTGGGCCGGCGTGGGAGATTTGCGCAGCGTGCCGCCGCACCAGCTCTCGGGCGGCGAGAAGCAGCGCGTGGCCCTGGCACGCGCCAAGGTGCTCAAGCCGCGCCTGTTCCTGCTCGATGAACCGACCGCCAACCTCGATGGCGAGGCGCGCGGCCAAGCCATTGCCCTGATCCGGCAACTGGTGCAGGACCAGAGCAGTCTGCTCATCGCCTGCCACGACCGCGAACTGATCGAATTGCCCGGCATGCGGCGCTTCCACCTGGAAAACGGCAAGCTGGTTGCGGCCTGATCAAACCGCCTGCCCGCATAGCGCAGAAAGGGCCGTAGAAGCTGCTAAACTAGCAAGCTTGAATAACAGCGCTGACCACGGTTTCGGGGCGGCTAGAGCGCATTGCCTGCGATGAAAATATTCGGCTTTGCCGGCTGGTCCGGTAGCGGCAAGACCACCCTGATCGAGCAGGTGATTCCGCGCTTCGTGCTCGCCGGCCTCACGGTATCGCTGATCAAGCATGCGCACCATCGCTTCGACGTGGACCAGCCGGGCAAGGATTCCTTCCGCCATCGGGCGGCCGGCTGCAGCGAAGTGCTGGTCACCTCGGGTGAGCGCTGGGCGCTGATGCACGAGATGCGCGGCGAGCCGGAGGCGACGCTGGAGGAACAGATCGCGCGCATGTCGCCCTGCGATCTGCTCCTGATCGAGGGTTACAAGCGCTACCCTTTGCCCAAACTGGAGATCTACCGCGAGGCCAATGGGAAACCGCTGCTGCATCCCGAGGACGAGCATATCGTGGCGCTGGCGGCGGACACGCCCGTTCAATCCCGCTTGCCGCAGTTTGGCCTCGAGGACTACGATGCGATAGCCGCTTTCGTGCTCGACACCCTGGAGCTGAATCGATGAACCAAGGCATGCTTTCCGTGGACGAGGCGCTCGCCTTCCTGCTTGCCGGCGCGAGGCCGGTCGCCGGGACGGAGCAGGTGCCGACGCTCGCCGCCACCGGCCGCGTGCTGGCGCAGGCGCAACATTCCACATTCAGCGTGCCGTCGGTGGACAACACTTCCATGGACGGCTATGCGGTCTATGCCGCGGATTGCGCCTCCGGCGAGGCGCGCCTGCCGGTGTCGCAGCGCATACCGGCGGGCAGCATGCCGCAGCCGCTCGCGCGCGGCACGGCGGCGCGCATTTTCACCGGCGCGCCCATCCCGCCCGGCGCCGACGCGGTGGTGATGCAGGAGCGCTGCGCGCAGGACGGCGATGCGGTGATCGTGCGCCACCGGCCCGCGCCGGGCGAATGGGTGCGCCGCGTGGGCGAGGACATCCGCGCCGGCAGCGAAATCCTTGCGGCGGGCATGAAGCTGCGGCCGCAGGATACCGGCCTTGCCGCCTCGGTCGGGATTGCGGCGCTGCCCCTGCATCGCCGGCTGAAAGTCGCGGTGTTCTTCACCGGCGACGAACTGGTGATGCCGGGCGAGCCGCTGCCGCCGGGCCGTATCTATAACTCCAACCGCTTCACCCTGAACGGCTTGCTGCAATTGTTCGGCTGCGAGGTCACGGACTACGGCATCGTGTCTGACCGGCTGGAGGCGACGCGCGCGGTGCTACGCCAGGCCGCGGCCGGCAACGACCTCATCGTCACCTCGGGCGGCGTTTCGGTGGGCGAGGAAGACCACATCAAGCCCGCGGTCGAGGCGGAGGGCAAGCTCAGCATGTGGAAAATCGCGGTCAAGCCGGGCAAGCCGCTGGCATTCGGCGAGGTCAATGCGGGCGCAGGGCACAAGGCGCATTTCATCGGCTTGCCCGGCAACCCCGTGTCGAGCTTCGTGACCTTTCTGATTTTCGTGCGGCCGTTCCTCCTGCGTTGCCAGGGCGTCGCCCGGGTAGAGCCGCTTGGTTACCCGCTGCGCGCCGATTTCGATTGGGCGAAGCCCGACCCCCGGCGCGAATTCCTGCGGGTAAAATTGAACGCTGCCGGCGGGCTCGACCTGTACACCAACCAGAGCTCGGCGGTGCTGACCTCGGCGGTGTGGGGCGACGGCTTCATCGACAATCCGGCCAAGAGCGCGATCCGGCGCGGCGACATGGTCAAATTTCTTCCTTACTCGGAGCTTTTCCAATGAGCATCAGGATTCTTTACTTTGCCAGGCTGCGCGAGGATATGGGCATAGCCGGGGAGATGTTCGAACTGCCTAGCGAAACCTGCGACGTGAACAGCCTGCGCGCGCAGCTCGTCGCGCGCGGCGGCGCCTGGGCCACGGCGCTCGGGCAGGGCAAGGCGGTGCGCGTTTCGGTCAACCAGGATCTCGCGCGCGACGATACGCCGGTGAAGACGGGCGATGAGGTCGCGTTCTTCCCGCCGGTGACCGGGGGTTGACATGGCGGTGCGGGTGCAACGGGAAGATTTCGATATCGGCGCGGAAATTGCCGCGTTCCGGCGCGCCGATCCCGGGATCGGCGCCATCGCCAGTTTCATCGGCCTGGTGCGCGACGTGAACGACAGCGAAGCGATCGCCGGCATGACGCTGGAACACTATCCGGGCATGACCGAAAAGGCGTTGGCTGGCATCGTTGCAGAGGCGAAACACCGCTGGGACATCGTCGATGCGCTGGTGATCCATCGCATCGGTGAGTTGAAGCCGCTGGATCAGATCGTGCTGGTGGTGGTGACAGGCGCGCACCGCGGCGAAGCCTTCGCTGCCTGCGAGTTCATCATGGACTACCTCAAGACCCAGGCGCCGTTCTGGAAAAAAGAGCAGACGGCGCAGGGCGCGCGCTGGGTCGAGGCACGGGCATCGGACGATCAGGCGGCAGAGCGCTGGAGCGACCCGCAGGCGAAATAGGCGGGCCTAGCCGCCGCAGCGGTTTTTCAGTATCATTGCCCCAGTCACAAGGAGATGGCATTCCTCCTTTAACCGCCGCGAGGCTGATGATGCCTACTTAACCGCCGGAGCGATGGCGGCTGCGTAGGCGCACTTGCTTTGCCTGCCTCGCCGCTCTTGTTCTCCCGCAGTCTTTAACAATAACAGGGGATACAAGTGTCCTTTTCCGGATTCATCGCTGTCGGCGGCGGCGCCGCTGCCGGCGCCTGGTTGCGCTGGTGGCTGGGATTGCTGCTCAATCCGATTTTCCCCACGCTACCGCTCGGCACGTTGGCGGCCAATCTCCTCGGCGGCTACCTCATGGGTCTGGCCATGGGCTTCATGTCGCATTACGAGGCTTTGTCACCCGAGCTGCGGCTGATGATGACTACCGGATTCCTCGGTGGATTGACTACGTTTTCGACCTTTTCCGCCGAGACCGTCACGCTGCTTGCGCGCAATCAATTGGGCTGGACCGCGGCGATTATCACCATGCATGTGGCCGGATCGGTACTCCTGACGCTCGCCGGAATCGAGACTGTGCGGCTGTTGGTTCGAGTCTAGGCACGGTTTTTATTCGGCGCAGCAGACGCGCCTATGGGTTGAATCGATAGACACGAGGGAGCCATGCGATGAACAGCACCTACCTGCGCTTCTACATGCACGAGAACCGGAAACACCATCATGTCCTGCTGTATGAGTGGTTGCTCGAGCAGGCCAAAAAATCCGGAATTCACGGCGGCTCGGCATTTCGCGCCATCGCCGGCTACGGCCGCCATGGGATTCTGCACGAACAGCACTTTTTCGAGCTGGCCGGCGATCTCACGGTCACGGTCGAATTCCTGCTGAGCGATCACGAGGCGCAAAGCCTGCTCGACCTGATCGAGCGCGAGAAAGTCCGCGTGTTCTATGCGAAATTTCCGGTGGAGTTCGGCATGACGGAAGGAACCGATTAGGCAAAATCTGTTAGTCCGCAGGTCCCATGTTCGAGCCCTGGTCGGGGAGCCAATAACCACGCCGTTTTCGC
>Ga0097691_1000849_pt1 | contig 24453 bp, 21 predicted proteins | sample NGESurdeep072012_8_FD_72858 | JGI IMG/M metagenome (GOLD analysis project Ga0097691, IMG submission 72858) | Arctic peat soil microbial communities from Barrow, Alaska - NGEE Surface sample 210-1 deep-072012 | ecosystem: Environmental > Terrestrial > Soil > Wetlands > Peat ... | reverse complement strand
TTCGTCCGCGTGCTGGACGCTCCGCTGTGCGTCAGGATGTTCTCCGCGGTGCTGGAGGACGTGGAGGCCGACGACCGGCTCCTCGACCGCCTCAACGAGCTGAACGCCGAGATTCGCATCGCGCGGTTCTTCGTGGTGGAGGGGCGGGTCATCGTCGTCACGGAGATGTTCGCGGCGCCGTTCGCGGCCGAGCACGTGACGCAGGCCTGCCTGCAGGTGGGCAGCCTCGCCGACGAGATCGGCGGAACTCTGCAGAAGGAGTTCGGGGGCCGCACCGCATTTGAGGACGCCCGGGACGAACCGGAGGTGCAGTAGCGTGATTCGCCGCTCGTGGAAGAAGATCGACTAAGGTTGGGGAGGATCTCGTATGACAAAGAAGCGACCGAGAAAGAGCCCTGAGCCCTGCCCCAAGTGCGGAAGCCTCGACATCGTTCCCATCTTCTACGGCCTCCCAGGAGGACCGGAAGTGATGGAAGCGGCAAACCAGGGAAAGATCGCCCTGGGTGGCTGCTGCGTTACAGACCACGACCCGCAGAAACAGTGCAAGGTTTGCGGTACGCAGTTCGACCTTCGGCCGCCACGGGTCACCGAGCGGGCTCGACGCGAGAAATAAAATAATAGCCGCCCGTGGAAGCCCCGCAAGGGTACGCAGTCGGTCGGAGAGTTACTGGAGGGCTCGGACAGTCCTTCGGACAGGCTCGCCCACACCCGTACAGACACGCTCCTTGCAATCGCCCTTTTGATCGGCGGTCCAAAAGGGACAGAACTGACTCGAAGCGGCTCTCCACGCTGTTGCGCGGGCACCCACTGATGTCAAATCACAGGAATCCGAATGGTTTCTGCGGGCCAGCGCTCGGGGGCGGCGGTCCCTTGCCCGCACCTTGCCTGGTGGGTGCGACTTAGCGCTCTGAACGGTTCTCGTCTAGGTCCCAGAGGCTCGCGCGCTGAGCCATTACTGCGGGGATCCCTCAGGAAAAAGGTCGAGTAATCGAACCTAAGTCCCCGTCCGGCCAGAATGCCCGCTTACGAGGCGAGATTGAGAAGGAAACTGAGGGCGTGCCTCTGATTTCTAGGCGCCACAGCCCCCGGCAATTCCCATTGCACCCCTACACCGACCGTCACTTCGGGATGCCCACCGTCTGCGCCAGGAGAATCCGCTGGTCGGGTCTCAGGCCCAGAGCCTTCGCCAGGGCGGGGCGATCGACGGAGCCGCGAACGACCGTCGAAAGCCCCGTCGCGGCGCACCAAAGGTAGACGTTCTGGCTGACGAAGGCCGCGTCGGCGGCGGCGTAAAAGTCGCGGTCGCCGGGCGAGGCGCCCGACATCCGCGAGAGGTCCGCCACGTAGACGAGGTTCAGCGGCGCGGCTGCGACGAAATCCTGCACCCCGGTCGCCGCGCGGAGGTCCCCCGCCACGACGCCCCGGAGGGCGTGCGCCTTCGCGTCGTAGAGGTACGTTCCGTCGCGGAGTACGGCGTAGACGTCGATCTCCTGCCAGTTCTTCGCTGAGGGCGCCGTCCGCCTGCCGTCTTCGCGGTTCACGCCGTCGGCCGCCCAGAGGAGGTCCGACAGCGCCTGCAAGGGGAGCGGCGCGGGAGAGAACTCCCGCGCCGACTTCCGCGCTTTCAGCGCAGAGACGAGTGTGGCGGCCGAATCGAGCTTCGGCCTCGGGAGCTTGAGAGCCGGGGCGAGGTCGGCCGCGAGCGAGACGGCGGCCACGAGCGGCGGGAGGAAAAGTACGGCTCCGAGGAGCCTGCGGGCGTGGGGGACCTTCATGGGCGCTCCTTTCGGCCGTCGCCGAGGCGGCGAGCTCGGTGAAGAAGATATACCTTGACGTCGCAACCGTCCCGTCGACGAACGTTGTCGGTCGAGACCGCGGCGCAGCCGATCGCCTGCGGAGCCAGGCTGATCTGTCAGAGCGTCGGGAGGCATGTATTCCCGGAGCCTCCGCCTTTGGCGCCGCCTCTCGGTGCTCCCGATTCCCGCCGGCTGAGCGCGGAGATCGGCAGCAATCCTCATGGAAGGGCGCATAGAGTAAGAGAGAAAGGACTGGAGGCACAATGTTTCGAAAACTCATTTCCACAGAGAATGATGCCGCAACGGCGATCCTGCGATTGGCGCTGGGCGTCGTATTTTTCGCGCATGGCGCGCAGAAGATGTTGGGTTGGTTTGGCGGCGATGGTTTCAACGGCACCATGGGCTTTTTCACGAAAACCATGCATATTCCCGCGTTATTCGCAATCCTTGCGATTGCCGCAGAGTTTTTCGGTGGCCTGGGCTTGATCGTGGGTCTGCTCTCGCGTGTTGCAGCTCTGGGCATTGCCTTAAACATGCTTGTGGCGATCGCGATGGTTCATTATCAGTTCGGTTTCTTCATGAACTGGTTCGGAACCCAGAAGGGTGAAGGCTATGAGTATCACGTGCTCGCAGTGGGCATGGCTGTGCTGGTGACCGTGAGAGGCGCCGGCGCCGCCTCCCTCGACAGGGCATTGACGGCGGCCCGGATTCGATAGGTGCTCCCGGGCACGAGCCGCACCCGTTGCCTGTGCAATCGCGAGGCCAAGAAGAGAGGCGGCGGGAGTCACCGCTGAACGACCCGTGGGTGTATTCGGTTCCTTCCGAACTGCTCCTGCCCGTCGGCCGGGATTAGCGTGGACGATGGCGCTCAGGCACCCTGTCCCAGCGCGCCCCGAGGATCCCAGCAGCCGGGGGAGAGCGAACGGCCTCCGACAGCATGGCCAGGAGTGCCACCTCGCGGCGGTCGAGAAGAGCGCATGAAAAACTCCCGTCCGGACAGAATGCCCGCCTTCGGGACGGCGGAAAAGTGCCTCGGCTACGCGCCACAGGCCCCCGGCAATTCCCATTGCGCCCCTACACCCTCAGACCGTTTCGGTGTATTCTTTCAACCGCGAACAGCATGACAAGTTCGTGCAGGGCGAAGACCTCGATCCCTGATGCCCGGAGGGAAGAAATGCGCACGCTCTCGCGTCGCCTCAAGCCGGCAACATCGCTCCTCTTCATGCTGGGGATGATGACCCTGGCGGCATCCTCGCCATCTGCTGCTCAGGGTGTCTGCCGGGGGTTCGACCGGAAGCACACCATCACCCGTCTGGGCGGGTCCAACGCCTTCTCTCCGGGCGGTACGCACACCCGGACGCGGGCCGAGCTCCGGGAGTTCTTCGCGGCGAACGCCGAGGAGATCCGCGGCATTTTGGCGAGCCGGGGCCTCGGCGACGAGGTCGCGAACGCCCTCTTGGACGCGGTGCGCCAAGACACGGGCATCACCGAGCGCACCATGCGTGACGGTGAGCGGTTGAAGTGGATGGCCTATCGGTGGCACGGTAAGGCCAAGACGATCGAGGACGTATGCCTCGACCTGCCTGGCGCCGCACCGGCCTTCGTGATCACCTTGCCCTTGCCGAAAGTGACTGCCGGCGAGACGGCGCGGGCCGACTGCAGCATCGACGTCACCACCGACCTTCAGCCCGGCGGGCCCAGTACGTTCCGGGTTCGGACCGCTCCCGGCGCGCGGGTGACGATGGAGGGACCCGCGGGCTCTCGGACGATCATCGAAGGGGGCGCCTCGAGCTGGACCGGACCCTGGGACGATCCGTATCGGGCACCCTACGCCTTCACGGTGACAAACGAGGGGGCCACCACCGAGACGATCACCACCTACACCTTTCTCGTGCCGAGGGAGTGCATGAACCTGGCGTTCCTCGGCCGGACCGAGGAGCAGCGTCCCGGAAAACGGGAAACCTGCAGCGAGCGCCGCACCGTGCCGCCACCTCCGCCACCTCCGCCGTCAACGTGCGACAAGCTCGTCCTGGACAAGACCGAGGCGCGTCCTGGCGACGTGGTGAGCTACCAAGTGACCGGCAAGTGGGTCAATCTCGAGCTCGAGGTGCTGCTCGACGGGGAGAAACTCCCCGACGTCCGTCTCACGGGCGAGAGCGGTACGCTCGCTCTCACGCGGCAGGGAACCTACACCATTGTCGCAACGACCACTAACGAGCTCGGTGAGAAGACAAGATCCCCGGCTTGCCAGAAATCTGTCCACGTGGTCCCGGATGAAGTGGTCCCTCGCTGGATCGTGCGGCCGTTCGCCGCGTACCTTTTCGCCGACGGGGAGACGAGCGGAACCGTGAATCCCGGGAGCTGCCCGTGCCCGGCCCGCACCACCTATGGCTATGACAATGGTTACGGGCTGGGCATGGGCGTGGAGCGGCTCCTCAGCGAGCGCATCGGCGTCGAGGCCCGCGGACTCTACGGGCGGCTGCACGATCGGTTCCGGATCGAGGCGAACGGGATCGGGATCACCGAACGCGGGACGCGCAACTACTGGGACCTCAGCCTCGGCCTCAACGTCCATCTCACCCCGAAGCGCACGGTGGACTGGTACGCGGGACCGTTCGTCGGCTACAGCACGGTGGACGGTCACACATCCCTGGTGGTCGACCGTTCTCTGGAGTACGACGTCGAGGGGGGGCTGACCTGGGGCGCGCAAACGGGTCTCGACTGGCCCTTCGGCCACAGCCCGTGGTCATTGCACGTCGGCGCCCGCTACACTCGGTACGCCGCGGACATCACCTATCGCTACACGAACCCCACTGGAGCCGTGCTCGAGCAGCCAAAGTCCATCGGCCTCCATCCCATCACCCTGGAGTTGGGTGTGGCGTATCACTTCTAGGAGGAACTCCGTGAATCGAGCACTCTGCGCCGCGGTCACTCTCTGCCTGTTCGCAGCTCCAGCCTTGGCCAATATCCGCGGTGCGAAGTGCTCCACCTCGGATCCGTACCTCCCCGGGGGCACCGCCAGAATGTGCTGGACCTGCTCCAACGACAGTCCCACGGCGCCTGACCCCGAGGGTCTCAACAAGATCGCGCTGGGCTACCCCGACGGCTGGACCGTCGCCTGCGGCTCACAGAACGCCACGGATTCCAATGGAAACCCGGTGGCGTTCTCCTGCACGGCCAGCGGTCAGACTGTCACCTACGTCGATACCGACGGCGGGCCGGGTGAGATCCTCCCCGGACGGACGTGGAGCTTCTGCGTCGACGTCACCGCGCCCGCGACGGCAACCGGGCCGCAGTGCGCGTTCTACACCCTCTCTGGTGACGGCTCGGGCGGCGAGCCGCACAATATCATCGAGTGCGGCACTTGCCAGCCCAAGGCATTTACGCCAACCAACACGCCAACACCCACTCCTACTAATACGCCGACACTCACACCTACTAATACGCCGACACTCACACCTACTAATACGCCAACACCCACACCTACCAATACTCTGACGCCTACACCCATCCTGACGCCAACGGTCGCGCTGACGCCCACTTTCACGCCGCCGAATATGCCGACCAACACTCCATCGTTGACGCCCAGTCCGGCGGCCATCCCAATGCTCGATCCGCGCGGGCTTGCCGCAGTCGCCGCGATATTCGCGGCCATCGGCATCCTCCGGCTGAAGATGCTCGTCAAGTAACTTCAGCAACCTCGTGAAAAACCGGCGTGTCAGGAACGCATTTGCCGTCTTCACGCGGGGTCTTCACCCCGTTAACAGGTCCAGAGGAACTCTCGTAAAGGGCGGAGAATCCGGTCCGTCTTGATGCCCGAGGCAGGGGCAGGAAGGACGGGTCGATTAGGAAGAGCCGGTTCACGGAGGAGCAGATTGCGATGGCGCTGCGGCAGGGAGAGGCCGGGGCGCCGATCGAGGAGATCTGCCGAAAGATGGGGCTCAGTGTAGGGATGCAATGGGAATTGCGGCGGGCTGTAGGGGCGCAATGGGAATTGCGGCGGGCGTTGGCGCGCACAGACCAGCGCCTCGGCCACTACGATGCCTCCATGCGCGCACACGTCCAGAGACGTTTTCCCCCCGGTGACCGCCCTTTCAGGCAGCTTTTCGAACCAGAAGCGGCAGTAGCCGTTCTGCGTCGAAGTATTCGACGCGAAACGGTGGATCCATCGGGCCTTCGCCCGGCCTGCCGCGAGGAGGCGGAATCGCGGACAGGTGCGACGGAGTTCTGCCGAAGTACACCTCGGCGGGCGTCGCACCGCCGAGCGCTTGATGCGGGCGGAAATGCGCGTAGTGGAGGAGGCCGATCTCGACCTTCACCATCAGATCTTCGGCCACGAGCGGCCCTATCAGACGTAGGCCGAGCGTGTCCTTCAGCGTCCTCCACAGCCTCTCGATCAGCGCGATGGAGCCCTTCTTCCCGACCGCCCCGAACCGCTGCTTCACCCCGAGCCTAAGGAGCTTCCGGCGAAAGACCTGGCCCGTGAAGCAGCGAGCGTGATCGGAGATGAAGTGCACCGGCCGTCCATGCCTCCTCGCGGCCTTCGAGACGAACCGGCCCCGAGAATCAAATCTCCTATACTTCACAAGGGGTTACCAGCATGCAGAAGTTCACGACGTTCGCCGAGGCAGTCGCCGCCAGGGCCAACGCCGACACCCTCGCCCACTACGTGGTGGACACGGTGTCCGCGTTCACCGACGGCAAGGACGTCACGTTCGACTTCCTCGCCAAGGGCAGCGTCGCGATCTTCTGCACGTCGCTCGGCATCAAGCGGAACTGGGCCGAGCTGTCGCTGGAAGAGATCGCGCCCCTGGACGAGCGGGACATCAACGTCGTCCCGCTGGGCGAGGCCGCCAACGTGCTCGCGCTGATGAAGGCGCTGATTCGAGATCACTACCTGACGCCGAGCGAGCACGACCAGCCCGAGCGCGCGATCCTGAACGACTTCCTGCCCAGGGGACGGCGCTTCGCCAACGAGAAGACCTCCGGCCACCTGTGGGAGTTCGCGTACGCGCTGGCCGTCGAATTGGAGCACGGGCGCGAGCGCGGCCAGAACATCACGATGAATCACCCGCTGCTGACGGGCATGGTCGTCCTCGCGCACCTCGCTGAGGACCGCCTCTACTACGCCCGCCTGCTTGTCATGGAGACCGAGGGAGAGCTCTTCAACGCCCAGCTGAAGAACACCCCGTACAAGGAGCTCCGCGCGAGCGTGCAGAAACTCTCCTGGGCGCAGCGGCAGCTGGGCGCGCGTAAAGACGAGAAGCTGGCGGACGCTTGATCGCCCCTGTAGGGACGCAATGGGAATTGCGGCGGGCGTTGTCGGCCGGACCAGGGATCGGCCGTGGAGCTCGGACCCGGGAGCGCAGGCCCTCGCCCTCGTTCCATCTGGGGTGGCACTCTTCAGGGTACGCGGACATGCGCCATGCAACCTCCTCCATCCGAAGAGGATCGTGTCCTGAGATCATTTGAAGTTCTCAGATTCTGACCAGAGACCAGTTCGCCCAGCCGACCGAGTGCGGAGCCACTCTTCTCCCCCGCGAACTTCAGTTGGGTTCGCGGTTAACACGCTCCCCGCTCTTCACGTCGCGGGGTTTCGCGTCTAAAGGGCATGGAGTCAGAAGGGTTTGCGCGCGTCGCGTCGTACCAGTTGGTTCTAGGCGTCGGAAACAGAGATCAGCGGGTGTGGCGCGAAAGGCTAGATCCGACGCCGAAGCCGCTCTCTGTCGGCCCGAAATGTCGAGAGCGGCTGAGAGCGGTTAACAGGTTGAACGAGACTGGGCTCGGCTGGTTAACAGGAATTGGCGCTGGCGCAGCGCGTTTGCGGCCAGCGCCAGTAAGTCGCTGCATGAGGCGTAAGGCAGCTGAAAACGAAAATCTCTAGACCACCCATGGGATAAACCGCTTCGTGCGGGCGCAATACGCCGTGTAGGGCGGACCCAGGAACGACAGGAGCGCCCGCTCTTCCGTTGCGACGCGGTTGACCACTGCCAGCACGATGGGAACGAGGAGCACAAGAATGCTGAGCCAGCTCTGGAAGGAAACGCCGAGCCCGATGAACGCCAGAAGAAGACCTGAGTAGGACGGGTGACGAACGAAGCGATAGGGACCCTTCTCTACGACAGGATGGTCAGAGTGAATCGCGACGTTGACAGTAAAGAGCCTGCCGAGCGTGAGGATCGAAACCAAGCGGAGAGCCAGACCCGCCAGGATGAGCCCGGAACCGACGAGACGGTACAGCTCGGCAGAGCCGGGAAGACGAGCGGACGGAACCCATTGGGCGGCGACGGCCAGAATTACGCCTACGGTTATCGCGATCCATAGCAGACGAAGGGAGCCGCGATCCTCGAGCTGAGACGTCTGGGCATTAGCCCGCTTGATCCGTGCGAGAGCGATTTCAAAAACCGGGAAAAGGACGACGACGGACCACAGGACAACGGGTGGCATCGTGAATCGCTCCGCCGCGTGATCGTATCGGACTCAGCGAGAGCCTGCGAGTTTGCGCCTCGCGCGAGGCCGTTTACGGATGGCCTGAAGAGTCGAGAGCGGCTGAGAGCGGTTAACAGGTCGGACGGGGAGAGGTTTCACTGGTTAACAGGTTCGACCCATCGTCAGGTAGGTTTCGGGTGCTTAGGTCGCCGACTGAAACCAGGTGGGTTCGAAAAGGACAGGGAGGGACAGGACGACGGTGAGTGGCGAGCGGAGGACGGAGAGGGAAGAGGTCGTGTTTCCGACCGGGGATGCTGTGTATTTCGACACCAACGCATGGAACCGGCTTCTTGACCATCCTCGCAGCGCGCAGATTCGCGTCCACCTTCAACGGACAAACGTGGCGGTCCTCGCGAGCATCTTCAGCGCGGTTGAGGTCGCGAATACCCGTGATCTAGAGCGACGGCGTGCGCTTTGCGGTCTGATCCGGGCGGTGAACGGGGGCTTCCCCCTGCTCGGTCATCCGATGGAGGTCGCCGTTCCCATCGGACGTGCCATTCTTGACGATAAGGACGACTACCTCTTCAAGGAAACATTCTCGGCCGCGCTGCTGCTTCGGTTTCTAGACGATTCCGGAGATGAAGTCATGCGTCTGGAGTGTCTTGAGTGGAGGCGCCGGGAAGAAGAGAAGTTCGAGGCGCTCTTCGAGCAACTGAAACCGCAAGAGCCGAACTCGTCCGTTTCGTTCATAACTCGCGAGGTCATTGAAAGCGACTCCTTCCTCGAAACACTCCTTCTGTTCGAGCCCGCCCGCGATGCGGGTCTGACACTCGACGAGATGCGCCGAATCTGCAATGCACCTCACGACTCGATATGGACGGCCGTACGGGGCATGCTCGCCTACTGGATTCAAGACGCCTTGCGGCACGCGGGCCGGAAGCGCCCGAACGCCTTTGATCTTTGGCAGGCCGTGTACCTGGGCCTTCCTGTCCATGCGTTCGTGACCGACGACGGACCGCTCCTCGAGGCAGCCCGAAACATAAACAGGTTTCTCAAGGTCCAGCGGCTCATCCTGACGTTCGACGAATTTCTCTCCCGCCTCGCATAGGCTCAACGCCACCCAGCGACGCGGCCTCCTTCAATGCGTCCAGGTAAGCGCCGGCTGAAAGCGGGCGCAGGGCATCCGACGTTCGATAGTGGCCGAGAGCGGCTAACACGTCCGGGAAAGGAGGAGAATCGGGTTAACAGGGGGCGCCGTTTGGTGCTCCCCGGAGACGCGGAAAGGGGTATGTCGCGAGGTAGGTGATGCTCCGCGTCGCGTGCCGTCGCTCGAAGGACGGCAGTGGTGCTATGACGAAATTTGCTGTCGGCAATTCGGCGGCTAAAGCGAAATGAGACCGCGCTTTCGGTGCTCGATGCCCAGTCGGCGTTCGAGAGCTTCGTTGCGGTGCTGATCGTCGAGGAATTGGGGCGTCGCGGCTTGTCCGCGCAGCAGGTTGAACACGAGATGACTTATCCGCAGTCGCTTCACAGCCTCGCTCCTCGCTTGAAGGAGCTTGACGTGATCGCGAAGGTCAGCGCCGCTGGAGGGGCCTTCGCACCCTTCGCGAAGTCGGCGGCTTACGTGCGCTGGAAGGACGACCTGTACAGACTGAGAAACCGCATCGTCCACACGGGACTCCGAGAGGTCTCGTTCGACAGCGCGAAACGAGGGTTGGTCGCGGGCCTCCGTGCGGTCGACGCGATCAACGAACTGGATCCTCTCTTCGCTCGTCCACTGAGATGGAGCGGTGGCGCAGTGGATCTGCCCCATATTGAGCAGAGTGCGGGCCGTCTCTCGAGGCTCTTTGAGACCTCGCAGCCGCCATGGTTAGTCGTCAAGTCGTCGGCCCACACTGGCTTTGCGCGCGGAACGCCGTCTCTTGGGCTGACCATTTCGATATTCGCTGGACGGTGCGCAGGTCCCGCTCGCTCGGTGGCTTGACGTCATCCATGAACAGTATTTCTTCCTGCAGATCCGGAGCGAGGAGCGAGAGATCGAGAATCTGCGTAAGTCGCGCCCGCGTCACCCCGAGCTTCCGCGCGGCTTCGGCCTGATCCCGAATCTCGCCGCGGTCGATCGCCCGCTGGATCGTGTGCGCGAGGGCGAGCGTGACGGCGACGCGAGCCGGCCGACGGCTTGGTGCGGGTGGCAGTTCGGCGCTGAACCGCTTCCCGCGTCCGCGCCGAACCCGGTGCAACTGGCCCGTGACGATCTGCGTCCCCGGCGTCACAACGGCGCTCATGCAGAGACCGCCTCGGCCGGCTCTGGCAGCCCCGCGCACAGATCCACCATGACGACCCTCACCTTGTTCGCGGGCTCGTCGACCTCAACGCGCTGGACGACCGCCCTGAGAAGCCGCCCTCGGTTCTCCGGCGTCAGGAGGTCCCAGATGGCGGTGAAATCGTTCAGGCACTGCGCCACCCGGGACGCGTCGATCTCGGTCTTCTCGATCGCGGCGAGTTCACGTTCCACCGTTGCCAGTCGCGTCTCGCACCGCCCCAGCTCGTTCCCGAGCCCCTGAAGGCGCTCATCCGCGAGTCTGCGCGCCACTCCGTCCACGTCAGCCATCGTGGATAGGAGGCGCTTCCCCTCGGCCGACAGCGCTGCGATCTGCGCGGGCAGGTTCCTGCGCTCGGTCAGGAGGTCCTTCTGCCGGCCCTTCAACCGCTCTTTCACGCTCGCTTCGTCCTCAGACGCCAGCGAGCCAGCCGCGATTGCCTCCCGGAGGCGCTCCATCACGTACTCCTCGATGGCCCCGGCGGGCAGGGGAGAGGACGGACACGCCTCCTTCCCCTCCTTGTCGCGCTTCACGCAGCGGTAGTAGCGGTACTCCGTCCGGCCCTTCCGTGTGGAGGCGGGCGTGAATGCCGAGCCGCAGGACGCGCACCGGAGAAGTCCGCGTAGGACGTAGTCGGCGTTCCGACCGTGATCCTTCGCTGCCTTCGCTCCGCCGTCCAGGAGGCCGTGCGCTCGGGAGAACGTCTCCCGGTCCACGATCGGAGGGTTCTCGCCTTCGTACAGCTCCCCGTTGCTCCTCATGTACCCCGCGTAGACGGGATTCCTGAGGAGCCTCGACACGTCTGCCTTAGACCAGCGTCGGGCCTCCCTAAGACGCCCGTTGGCGGCGACGTGGCGCTTCGTGGACCGGTCCGACTGGTTCAGGAGTCGAGCGACCGCTAGCGTAGACCGCTCCCGGAGATAGTGGGAGAAGGCCGCCTCAGGAGGTGGGGGAGATGACCATCGCTCCCTGCGAATCCGTCCCACCGTCCGTGACGACAGCTTCCAGCCTGCTCGCGCCAAGGTCCGTGCGATCAGATCGTTTCCTCCGAACCCCGACAGTTCCATCGTCTTGACCACGGCTCTGACGACGTCGGCGAAGCGTCGGACGGGAGGATTCGATGCAACCAGAGGACGTGCGGTCTCGTTGTCTGCGCTCGCCGTCTCCATCTTCCACCGCGCGATCGTCTCCGGCGAAACTCGGAACATCGCAGCAGTCTCGCGCTGCGACAGACCGAGGAAATTCCGGATCCGCAGGATACGGAAGCGCTGCTCAGGTCCGTAGTGCGGGCGTTGGCGTTCGGGGACCTTGTCCCAGTGGGCACCGAGGATCGCGGCAGCCTCGTGCATCATCCTGAGGAGCAGGGCACGCTCTTCAGCCTTCTCGAACATCCTCGCCAGCGTCACTCCCGTGTCGCGCAGCTTTCCGAGGGCGGACCCGAGAGCGAGACCGAAAAGGTGGGTGGCGTGCAACAAGGCGGGTAGTGCCGCCGGAGGGCTGTCGCTTCGAGATGGCCGGAAAGAGCGCATGAAGGGCTCCCGTCCGGCCAGAATGCTCGTTTACGGGATCGGATTCAGACGGCGAGACCTTGGTCTGTACGCGCCATAGGCCCCGGCAATTCCCATTGCGCCCCTACAGGCTGATGTCTCAGAGCGCAGTGGTCCGGGACTACCGGGCTTTGGAGGTCGGGCGACGCCGCTCGAACCGACTCGTCCTAACCGTCACAGGATAAGGAGCTTGCCGCCACCTAACCCTATCTTGCCGTCCGGAACGGATGTGGCCCGGGGCTCAAGCTGGGTGGTCGTCAGTAAAGCTCTTCGAGGCTGGCCCTGACCGCCGTGAAAAGGCTCGCTCCCGCTTCCGCCCGCCTGGCCGCAACCTCGTCGGCAAGCTGATAGAAGAGCGAGCCGTCGTAGAACCGTTTCAGGCGCTGGCGGGTGAGCACCTTCCGGCCCTTTTGATCTTCACCCGCGAGGTAGAGCAACAGCCCGAACTCGGCCATGGAACCAAGGTGGCCAAGGAGGTCTGCCCGGTTTCCCTCAAAGAGACGAGCGAGTTCCTCACGGTCGAGGGCCCCGTCCTCGTCCTCGTCGTACCGGGCGAACAGCCTGTCGAACCTCCGTTGCACGAAGTGCCCTTTCTGGTCATAGACGCCCGTGTCGCTCGCGTGCTTGCCGGCGTTGATGTGGTCCGCGTCTACCGTGAGGCTCGGAGTCCTCGAAGTCGACGAGCCGAGCGCGGCGTTGATGACTCCGCCGAACACCACCGATCGCGCGGCGCCGAGGCCGAGGCGCCGCAGGCCCTGGTAGGTCTCGAGGAAGGTGATCTTGCCGTCGCGGTCCGAGTCGAAGAAGTCGACGTGCTTCTGGAGAGTCGTGCGGGACCCCGAATCGGGGGCGCTCCCTCGCTTCCGCCCCTCCTCTTTCGGCTCCGCATCGGCCTTCGACTTCTTCACGCGCCCCTTGACCTTGTCCGTCCTCTTGCGAGTCGTCATCGTTCGATCTCCTCCGCGAGCGCTGTGATGATTCGCGACCCTCACGAGCGATTCGGGAGCAATTCTTGCGCCCGACTCCTGCTAACCGTCACCGAGTGAAGATCTCGCGGAACAGCCCCCTATTCCGTCGTTTTGCCGTCGAAGTGCTCGTTGTCGGCCCCCGCCTCGGCGCGGGTATGGTGGACAACGCCATCCCGATGATTTGGCGGCGCATAGAGCGTATAGAGCTTCAGTGGAACACTGCCGGTATTGATGATGTTGTGATTCGTCCCAGCCGGAACGATTACCGCGAAGCCCGCCCGGATCGCCGTCCGAACGCCATCGAGAACCGCCTCACCGGAACCCTCCTCCACGCGAAAGAATTGATCGAGTTTGTGGACTTCCATCCCGATCTCCTCCTTGGGCTTCAACGCCATGACAACAAGCTGACAGTTCCTGGCCGTGTAAAGCACCCGGCGAAAGTCTTTATTCTTGACGGTAATGTCCTCGATATTTTGCACATAACCTTTCGTAGCAACTCCTCCAGTTGACGATTTTAACGTCTGTGAAAAAGCGGGCACAGGCACGCTGAGCGTCAGCAGAACCACCGTTGCCACCATTAGAGAGATAGAACATATTTTTTTCATGGCACGTTCTCCTTTTATTGTTGCTACTGTTGCTTTTGAACTCTTTTAATCCAAAGAACTCATGCCATTCGGAGTCCTGGCTGTGGTATATCATGCAACCGCAGCCGGGGGCACAAAGGACACGCCAGTGCATGATACGACCGTCGCGCGCACAGCCGCCGAACTCGCGGCTCTCGGCGAAATGACGGGCGCTGAAATGGCGGAAAAGTACGTCCTTCTCTTCGGTCAGAGTGCCCGCTCTCGAAACAAAGTCTTCCTCCGGAAACGCCTCGCGTGGCGCATTCAGGAGCTGGCTGAAGGTGGCCTTTCGGAGCGCGCCCTCGCCCGCATTGAAGAACTCGGCCCAGCCGCGCTGGCGTCGTGGTGTCGGTGTGCTCGTGCAGGGGCTCCCCCACCGCCGCGAGCGCCCGTCTCGTGGTGTCGCTCCTTTCCGAATGGGATGTAGAGCACGAGTCGTGCCGGTCGAGAAACCGCACAGACAGGCGGAAACGAGTGCCGAGAGCTCATGTAGGGGAGCAATGGGAATTGCCAGGGCCTGTGGCGCCTAGAGACCAGAGCCACGCCTTCGGTTTCCTTCTCAATTCTGGCCCCGAACACGAAAATTCTGTCCGGACGGCGACTTTAGGTTCGAGTAATCGGCCTTTTCCTAGAAGGCGTCCCCACTCGGTCGGCTACGCGAACCTCGTTCTCAGGCAGAACAGAGAACATTCAACCCGTTCTCAGCCCGGAACCGCGTCTGAATGAACCGGTTACCTCGGGGCTCGAGTCACGCCCCTGAAACTGCCACCCCACTCGCCGGTGCCATCTCTCGGAACTCTAGGGCTCGGAGGATAGGCGGTCGGTGAGGCAGTCCCCACGGATAGAATCCCGTTTCCTTCATGACAATCAGCGTCGGCACTCGTCTCGGCCCCTACGAGATCCTCGCGCCCATCGGCGCGGGCGGGATGGGAGAGGTTTACCGGGCGCGCGACACGCGGCTCGAACGCGACGTCGCGGTCAAGGTCCTGCCCGAAGGTCTTGCCGCAAGCCCCGAGGCACTCGCCCGGTTCGCGAGCGAGGCACGGGCCGTCGCCGCGCTCTCACATCCCAACATCCTCGCGCTCTTCGACGTCGGCGAGGCGAACGGCGTCCACTACGCCGTCAGCGAGCTGCTGGAGGGCGAGACGCTTCGCTTGGCAATGGCCCACGGCCCGATCCCGCCGCGCCGGGCCCTCGACATCGCCCGCGAGGTGGCGGACGGGCTCGCCGCGACCCACGAGAAGGGGATCGTCCACCGCGACGTCAAGCCAGAGAACGTCTTCCTGACGAAGGACGGCCGGGCCAAGGTCCTCGACTTCGGCCTCGCCCGCCACGACGTCTCGCGCCGCGATCCAGGCGACACGCGCTCCCCGACGCTCGCGGCGATGAGCGGACCGGGTGTCGTTCTCGGAACGGTCGCCTATATGTCGCCCGAGCAGGCGCGCGGAACCACAGTGGACTTCCGGAGCGACCAGTTCTCGCTCGGCATCGTTCTCTACGAGATGCTCTCGGGCGGAAAGCCGTTCGACGCCGCGTCCGTGCCGGAGACGCTGACCGCCATCATCCGCGACGAGCCGGAGCCACTCGAAAAGAGGGCCCCTCACGTCCCGGCGCCGGTCCGCTGGCTCGTCGAGAGGCTGCTCTCCAAGGAACCTTCTGAGCGCTACGACGCGACACGGGACATCGTGCGCGAATTGAAAGGGCTGCGCGACCGCCTGTCGACGTGGACGCAGGCGTCGCCGGCGGCGGGGCCGGCCGGGAAGGCCGCGTTTCGCTGGATCCCGATGGCGGCCGGAGGGGCGCTTCTCGTCGTCCTTGGTGCGGTCGCCGGCCGGCGCACGGCGCCGCCCTCACTCCCCCCACCACGTCTGACCTATATCACGTCGTCCGGGCAGGACGGCGCCCCGGCAATCTCGCCGGACGGGCGGCTCTGCGCCTTTGCGTCGAGCCGCGACGGCGTCTCGAGGATCTGGCTCAAACAGCTGGTCGACGGATCGGAGATCGCCCTCACCGAGGGACCGGACCGGGCGCCGCGTTTCACTCCGGATTCGACCGGCATCTTCTTCGTTCGCGGCGTGGTGCTGTCGTCCGGAGGCGTCCTCCCGGGAGCGCCCGCGCCTGCCGTCTACCGGGTCTCTGCTCTCGGTGGGGCTCCGCAGAAGGTCGTAGGCGACGCCACGGAGGTCGACGTGTCGGCCGACGGCTCGCGCATCGCGTTTTTGCGAACGCGCATCCAGGAGAGCGTCCGAACGCAGGAGCTCTGGGTGGCGGGAAACGACGGAAGCGGGGAACGCCTCGTCGACTCCGGCGACGCGTACAATTTCCGCTCTCCGCGGTGGTCACCCGATGGAGCCTGGATTGCAACGACCCGGGGGCAGATCAACATCGGCTCCGGGTGGACGATCGTCCTCGTCAACCCGGACACGCGTGCGAGCCGGACGCTTCCCGTTCCGCACGGACAAGGCGAGCTTTCGGACGTCGCGTGGACCCGCGACGGCCGCGCCGTCGTTTATGGCAGGAGGGACCAGGCCATCGTGCCCGCCAGCCCGGGTGCGTACTACCTGCAGAACGTGCGCTCCGGAGCCCTCACGACGATCGCTTACTCCCTCGGCGTCGGGACGGGCCTCGACATCGCGGGGCCCGGACGGCTGGTCGTGGAGTCGCTGTCGGTCCCGACGAACCTTCTCGAAGTCCCGCTCACGAACGCGGCAGGGCCGCGGAAGTGGCTGACGCGGGGATCGCAGGTCAACTTCCAGCCCGTCGTCTCGGGGGACGGCGAAATCGTCGTCTTCACGTCGAACCGGGAAGGGAACAGCGACGTCTGGGAGTCGAACCGCCGCTCGAGCGCGGTGCGCCGGCTCACGAGCCACCCCGCGAGCGATGCGGACGTCTTCCTGAGCCGGGACGGAAAGACGCTGCTGTGGTCCTCGGCGCGCACCGGGCACTACGAGATCTGGGGAGCCGGGGGAGACGGGAGCGCGCCGCGCCGCATTTCCGACGACGGCGCCGACGCGGAGAACCCGTCGCTCTCCCCCGACGGCTCCACGATCGTCTACGTCTCGTTCAACGACGCGAAGAAGGGCATCTGGAAGACCCGGGCGGACGGCACGGACGCGAAGATCATCGCTCCGGGACGCAACATCCTTCCCGAGATCTCTCCCGACGGGGCATGGGTCTCCTTCGTGAGCCAGATCCCCGTGCCGACGATCGAGGTCGTCCGCCTCGCGGACGGGGCGCCGGTCTTCCGGATCCCGAACATCCCGGCCGGGCGCGGTTTCATCCAAGGCCGCCACCGCTGGCTGCCGGACGGCCACGGCATCGCGTTCCTGGGTGGGGACGGGCGCGGCACGGCGCTCTTCGTCCAGGACGTCGTTCCGGGCCGGGACACGGCCGCCACGCGGCGGAAGGTCGCCGTCTTCGAGCCGGATGTCGAGCTCCACTCGTTCGGCCTCGCCCCCGATATGAGCTTCGTCGTCGTCGCGGCGCGGCAACCCACCTCGAACCTGATGGAGATCGACGGCCTCCCGGACGACGTCGCACCGACGAGGCCCGGACAGCACTGACAATAGATCCCTTCTGACTCCATGCCCTTTAGACGCGAAACCCCGCGACGTGAAGCGCGGGGAGCGTGTTAACCGCGAACCCAACTGAAGTTCGCGGGGGAGAAGAGTGGCTCCGCACTCGGTCGGCTATGCGAACTGCGTTCTCAGGCCGAACAGAGAACATTCAACTCGTTCTCAGCCCGGAAGCTCATCTGAATGAAGAGCTTGCCCTGAGGTGTTCGGATCCTCGGTGAAACTGCTACCCCAGATGGAAGGCGAGGGACTGCGCTCTGGGCACGCGAACCACGGGCTGATCTCTGGCCTGTGCGCGCCAACGCCACCCTCAATTCCCATTGCGCCCCTACAGGACATGGCACTTGTTCACGCGCTGGAAGCGCTGCCAGGCCGACGCGATCGGACAGCTCATCACGTCCGTCCTGTTCACGGCGTTCTCGTGCGGCGACCGACGAGAACGCGAAAGGTCAGGAAGCGACGGTCGACGCCGTCATGAGAGGCGAGAAGCCGGCGCCGTCGGCTTGACGACGGTCGTGACGGGGACGGCTCCCTGCGTGGCTGCCGGCAGCTTTCCCCGGCCGCGCCGCTCCGCATAGCTCCGTGTCAGCTCCGCGCCGAAGAAGAAGATCTGAGAGGAATAGTAGACCCACAGGAGGAGAAGCACGAGGGAACCCGCCGCGCCGTAAGCCGTCGCGACCGTTGCGGTGCCGAGATAGGCGCCGATCGCGAACTTTCCCGCCGTGAAGAGCAGTGAGGTGACCGCCGCACCGAGCGCGACGTCGCGCCATGCCAGATCGACGTCCGGAAGGATCTTGAAGATCAGGGCGAAAAGAAGCGCAAGGACGCCGAAGGAGACCACGAGGTCAAGGCCCTGGAGGACCTGATCGAAGCCCTTCAGGTGGCTCCCGACGGAGGCGCTGAGCGCCGAAAGCGCCGCGCTCACGATGAGGGAGACGATGAGGAGAAACCCCGTGCCGATCACGAGGTTCAGAGCCAGAAGCCGCCCCTTCAGGAGGCCCCGCACGACGTTTTTGTCCGTCGACTGAACCTTCCAGATGAGGTTGAGGGCGTCGCGCAGCTCCGCGAAGACGCCGGTGGCGCCGAAAAGAACGAAGACGAGGCCGATCGACGCGGCGACGAGCCCGTGACCCGGCCGGCTCGCGGCCTTCATCATCTGCTCGAACATCTCGCTCCCGCTCTTTCCCAGGAGCTGGGCGACCTGCCGGAGCAATCCGGCCTGCGCCGCCTCGCGGCCGAAGATCAGAGCGGCGATCGAGATCGTGACGATGATTAGGGGCGGGAACGAAACCAGGGAGTAGAACGAGAGCGCGGCCCCCAGCCGAAGGGCGTTGTCATCTCTCCAGCCCCGGGCGGCGGAGGCGAGGAGCCGCAGCACCTCGGAATGGGTGAGCGGCCACGAACGCGATTCTTCCTGTTTTTCCTTCACGCGGGACGGCGATGCAGATCGTACGCCAGCGTGAGGCTCGCGCTCGGTCTGGCGCCTCGTGGCATGAGGCTTGCGCTGTGTGACGTGTGGAAGAACTGCGCTCCCCCGTGAAGAGGAGAGCTCCTGCGCTGCGTCTGGCGAAGCGAGTGTTCGTCGCCTGGGTCGCGTTGACGTTGCTCGTGGTCGTGGCGTCGTTCTTCGTGGACGAGCCGTTGCGGCGGAGCATCGAGCGCCGGATGAACGATCGCCTCGAGGGATACGAGGTCCGGCTGCCGAAGCTGCATTTCCGGCTCTTCTCGCTCTCGATGGCTCTCGACGGGCTCGTCGTCGGACAGAAAGCACATCCGGACCCTCCCGTCCTCCACGTCGAGCGGTTGACGACGAGCGTGCACTGGCGCGCGCTGCTTTCGGGGCACCTCGTGGGCGACGTCCTCATGGAGCGGCCGCAGGTAGACCTCAACCTCCGGCAGCTGCGCGAGGAAGTGAAGGAGGGCGTGCCCGTGAATGAGCGAGGCTGGCAGGAGGCGCTGCAGGAGATCACGCCTCTCAAGATCGACCTGTTCCGGGTCGAGGACGGGACGGTCACGTACGTCGATGCGGACCCCGCGCACCCGATCCGGATGACGGCGCTCCGAATCGTCGCAAACGACATTCGGAACGTCCAATCAAAGCCCCAGGTGTATCCCTCGCCCATCCACGCCGAAGCGACGCTCTTCGGCTCCGGCCGGGGCGTTCTCGACGGGCATGCCGACTTTCTCGCCGAGCCCTACCCGGGCTTCCACGCTCTCTTTCGTCTCGACGCCGTCCCTCTCGATGCTCTCTCCCTTCCCGTTCTGGCGCACACGGCCTTCGCCCTCAAGGGCGGTGTCTTGGCTGCCGGCGGGGAGCTGGAAACGTCGCCGTCGGTGCGCAACGCGCGGCTCTCGGAACTCACGCTTTCGGGCGTGAAACTGGACTACGTTCAGGCGAAGAACTCTCCTTCGGCTCCGGTCGGCGCGGCTCAGTCTCCCGCCAAACCGAAGGCGAAAGTGAAAGAGAAGCAGGCGCCTGGACCGGATCCGGCATGGACACTCCGAATGGACAAGGCCGTTATCTCGGCGAGTGAGCTGGGATTCGTGAATCGGTCGAAGGATCCGGCGTACCGCGTGTATCTTTCGCAGCTCGACGGTTCGATCTCGGACCTCGGAAATCACGCGTCCGGCGCCCGCGCGCGCTTCGACCTGCGCGGGCGGTTCGTCGGGAGCGGAGATACCCGGCTCACGGGCTCGTTTCGGATGGGTACCGCCAGCCCCGATTTCGACCTCGATCTGAAGATCGAAAACACCGACATGACGCGCATGAACGACCTGCTTCGCGCGTATGGAAAGTTCGACGTCGTAGCCGGCTCCTTCTCGTTCTACTCCGAATTGAAGGCCCGCGACGGCAATCTCGACGGCTACGTCAAGCCGCTGTTCAAGGGAATGAAGGTCTACGACAAGAGGCAGGACCGGGACAAGACGCTGTTCAGGAAGCTCTACGAGATGCTCGTCGGCGGGGTCGCGGGACTTCTCAAGAATCACGAGCGGAAAGAGGTCGCGACGGTCGCGAACGTCTCGGGGCGCATCGACGGTCCCCGCACGAGCGGCTGGCAGATCGCGCTCAGGCTCATCGAGAACGCGTTCTTCCGCTCGATCCTGCCGGGCTTCGACCGGAATCTGGGCCACCGCACCGCTCCCGCCGGAAAGCGCCGCGACCATTTCCTCGCGACAGCTCGTTGACAGTGGGCGTCGAGCGCCGCCCGCCGAGGCTCGCCGACAAGACGCGCTGATACACCGACTGCGAGGTGAAGTCTCGGCATACGGTCCCGTCCGGCAGGCGCTCGAGACGATTCGAACCGAATATGGCCTCTTTTCGCGCCGCGCAATCTCGCCGTCCGTCGGAACGGGGATGCTCTTTCGGTCTCGTTCGTCCTGCCGATGCCTCCGGCGATGTCGAGAGCGGAAGCGCACGCAACCGGAGAGCAAGTGGAGAAGGCCTTGCGGACGAGGCTCGCCGCGCTCGAACGCGTCGTAATCCGCGTGGAATAGTCCGCCCTCGTCGGATCGAAGACGCCGCGGATGTCGGAGCCGGTCGGGGCGAGCTTGATCAGAAGTGACTGAAAAGCCCGACCAGAATGATGATCGGAATCGGAATGCCGAGAAGCAAGAGAAGAATCGAACGCATATCGTGCCTCCTTAAGGGTTCAGATCGATAGAGAGAACATCCGGGACGAACTCACACCCAGCCAAGATCCCGCCTCCGTCCGCCGACGATTGCGGCGCAACTCGCGGAGAACGCTCCGATGAGGAGCGCGACGACCAACCAGTAGAGAGAGTGAGCGACAGCTTTTCGAGTCGCGTCTATGGCCTGCCGCTCCGCAGCTACGGCCTGATCCACTCTGGCTGCTCCGTCCGCCTGATTGATTCCGGTGCGAGCCGAGACAAGGTTGCCGAGATAGGCCTTGTCCGGAGACTCCATTGTCGGCTGCCGCAATGCCGCGGCCAGAATGAGTCTCGCCTCGGCGCGCGTCGCCTGGTCGGGGCGCTCGGCGATGGGACGGTCGGAACGGAAGAGCTGATCAACAAAATAGTCAGCGGGGTTTGCCAGGTCCTCACCCGACATACTGGACAGGTCCTTGGCGAGGGAGGCGCCCAGCGATGAGAGAAAGACTACGGTCATGACGAGGCCGACACACCAGACGAGCAGTCCGTGGGCGGTGTCGCGGAAATGGACCTCGTGCCTGTGAACAGAGATCCACTTCGTCCGGAGGCGTCCAGCCAGAAAACCACCGAATGCACAGGCCAGGGCCTGAACGAGAATGATCCAGACGATTGCAATCGGTGCAACGCGCTGGGCCGAGAATCCCGCTCGAGGCCAGATCGAAATCGATGAAAGGCCTGCCCCAGCTCCCAGCGCCATGAGCGTGAAACCCAGTGCAGCACTGGCGAACGCCCCGGCAATGACCGCGGACCACGAGACTCCCGACGATGTCGCCTCGGGCGCCTCGACGAGCTTGGAAGGATCGAACCCGGGACGAACCACTTGATCCATTTGATTCACCTTTCAAGATCGATGCGTACGGTAGTGTTTTCTCTGAAAATGACTATTCAAGAAGCGTGCCCATAAGAGCGCAAGGCGTCGCTCACGTACGGGCGCCCGGTCGGCGGATCAGGGCCGTCGCCGCAAACAAGCACGGTGGAGATGCCTGACGATTCGTTGCGGCGGTGCGCCGCGGGCTCACCGAAGCGGCTTTGCGCTCATGCCCTCTCGCATGCGTCCCGATGCGACCGTGCTCACGCCCGAAACGCTGCAAGCGACGGGCCGCGCGGCAGGGTGCCGGTTGAGGAAGAGGAGTGAGCCGCGGGACGGGCCAGGTTGGGTCCCCTCCGTCGCGTTCCCGGTAAAACGTGCTTTCGAGGCGGCATTTCCTACACGCATTCGATCCGGCCCTGCCGCGAGGCCGTCGCCACCTTCCGAAGCGACGGCCGCGCCTCGGCGGTCCGTTTCCGCCGGCGTTTCCGTGCGGCTACGACCCGGCACGGCTTCTGCTCTTTGTCTCCACGACTCTCTGGAAAGGAGGGAAAGCTCATGGAAACCATCCTCATCGTCGTCGTGCTCCTTTTCCTGCTCGGGGGCGGGGGCTATTACTGGAGCAGCAGGCGCGGGTAGGAAGCTCGCCGACGCCATCGAGAAGCAGCGGACGAGAGATTCAGGGCGAGATCGCCCGAGGAGAGGACGTTGAATCGACACTCGGGCGACAGCCGCTCGTTCTGGACGACAACGGCACGGATCGCGAAAAGAAAGCCGCTCGCGGGAGACCGCTCCGCGGACGTGTGCATCATCGGCGCCGGCATCGCCGGCTTGGCGACTGCGCTCGAGCTCCAGCGATCCGGGCAGAGCGTCATCGTCCTCGACGACGGCCCTATCGCCGGTGGCGAGACCGAACGGACGACGGCTCACCTCAGCAGCGTCCTCGGCGACCGCTACGACGAGCTCGAACGGCTTCACGGCGCGGACGGTGCACGCCTCGCCGCGGCGAGCCATACCGCGGCGATCGCCCGGATCGAAGCGATGGCGACGCAGTTCGGGAACCGCTGCGGGTTCGAACGGCTGGATGGCTACCTCTTCGTCCCGCCCGGGGCCGATCCCTCCGTCCTGGATCGGGAGCTCGCGGCGGCCCGTCGCGCCGGACTCACGCGCGTCGAACGAATCCCGCGCGCCCCGCTCGCGACCTTCGACACCGGACCCTGCCTCAAATTCCCCGAGCAGGGCCAGATCCATCCACTGCGCTACGTCGCCGGCCTGGCGGCCGCACTGAAGAAGGCGGGCGGCGAGATTTTCACCGGCACCCATGTCTCCGCAATCGAGGATGGAGCTCCGGTGCGTGTCGAAGCCGCGGGAGGCACGGTTCGTGCCCGCGCCGTCGTCGTCGCCACGAACAGTCCCGTGAACGACCTCTTCGCGATCCATACGAAGCAGGCTGCTTACCGGACCTACGTGATCGGCGCCCGAATCCCTGCCGGATCGGTGGTGCGAGCGCTTTACTGGGATACTTGCGAGGAGCCCGAATCGCAGGCCGCTTCGCGGAGTCCGTACCACTACGTGCGGCTCGCGCGCATCCCCGGCTCACCCCACACGGAGCTCCTCATCGTCGGAGGCGGCGATCACAAGACCGGGCAGGCCCACAACGCGGAAGAGCGGTTCGCGCAGCTCGAGACGTGGACCCGCGAGAGGTTCCCCGTCGACTCGATCGTGTACCGCTGGTCCGGCCAAGTGATGGAGTCCGTCGATTCCCTGGCCTTCATCGGCCGAAATCCTGGAGATCGGGATGTCTACGTCGCCACGGGTGACTCCGGAAACGGCATGACGCACGGGACGATCGCCGGAATTCTGCTCTCCGCGCTGATTCAGGGGCGGGATCACGACTGGGCAAAGCTCTATGACCCCTCGCGCGTGACCTTCGGCGCCGCCGTTGCCTTTACCGAGGAGAACGTGAACGTCGCCGCGCAGTACGCCGACTGGGTGACGCCTGGCGACAGGGAATCCGCCCGCGGACTCCGGCGTGGCCAAGGGGCGATTCTCCGACGGGGAGTCCAGAAGATCGCGGCCTACCGGGACGGCGCGGGCGTCCTCCACGAGCGCTCGGCTGTCTGCGTGCATCTAGGTTGTCTCGTCGGCTGGAACTCCTTCGAGAAGACGTGGGACTGCCCCTGTCATGGCTCCCGATACGATCGGCTCGGCCGCGTCGTCAACGGGCCCGCGAACAGCAATCTTCCCCCCGTCGAAGCCGGAGAACCGAAGAAGGGTTGAGAAGAGGCTCCCCCCGCTCGACGCCGGCGGACACCGGGTGATCATGCGACGCCCACGGCGCCTAACTCCACGACCACGGCCCCGGGATGGTAACGATGCAGCAGGGGTCCTCACCCGGATCTTGATCCGGTGATGCTCTCGTAAAGGGCGTAGATTTCGGTTCGTTCTGAAGCTCCGAAGGGAGCCGGGAGGACGGATCGATGAGAAAGAGCTGGAAGAAGGACGCGCGGGGATATCCTGCCGCCCGCCTACCTCGAAGCCCTCCGCCGTCCGCAAGACAAGGTCGAGCCGTTTCTGCCAGGGCCGCCGCAATTCCCATTGCGCCCCTACACGCCAAGCTAAAGCCCGAGCTGTTTCATGGTCTCGCGCATGAACGCAGGGAGATCGGCCGGTTCCCGGGACGTGACCAGATCGGCGTCAACAACCACCTCCCGGTC
>Ga0097691_1000848_pt1 | contig 24457 bp, 17 predicted proteins | sample NGESurdeep072012_8_FD_72858 | JGI IMG/M metagenome (GOLD analysis project Ga0097691, IMG submission 72858) | Arctic peat soil microbial communities from Barrow, Alaska - NGEE Surface sample 210-1 deep-072012 | ecosystem: Environmental > Terrestrial > Soil > Wetlands > Peat ... | reverse complement strand
CGGCGGCAACGAGCGCGGATGCTGATAGCGTACTGCGGCGTATCCTGGCGCACGCGGCAGGCTGGAATTCCGGCATTCAAGGGCCCATCAATGATGGACCGAGGCAAGTTTCCGCGGTTCGTGCCGGTACTTGAATATCCACGGGAAAGTGACGCCGAGCACTAAAGCATAGGCCGCAAACGTGAACCAGATGCTCTGCCAGTCCTTGACGCCGTTGACGGTGAAGTGGTCCACGACCATGCCGCTCAGTGTGCCGCCGAGGAAAGCGCCGACGCCGTTGGTCATCAGCATGAACAGTCCCTGCGCGCTGGCCCTGATCTTGATGTCCGCCTCCTGTTCGACGAACAACGAGCCCGAGATGTTGAAGAAGTCGAAGGCCATGCCGTACACGATCATGGAGAGGACAAGCAGGTACAGGCCGCTGCCCGGATTACCGAGCCCAAACAGGCCGAAACGGAGGACCCACGCGAATATGCTCATCAGCATCACTTGCTTGATGCCGAACCGGCGCAGGAAAAATGGGATGGTGAGGATGAAAAGAGTCTCGGAGATCTGGGAAATCGACAGCAACAGGTTGGGATGTCGGACCCCGAACGAACCGGCATAGAGGCCCTTGAAGTCGTCGAGAAAGGCGCCACCAAAGGCGTTGGTGATCTGCAGCGCGGCGCCGATGAGCATGCCGAAAATCAGGAACACGAGCATCTTCCGGTCTTTGAATAACACGAAAGCATCGAGGCCGAGCGACGAAGCAAGGCTGCGCTTGGCGCCGGCCCCGCGGGGTGGACAGGCCGGCATGGTGAAGAGGTACACGCCCAGTACGAGCGCCGAAGCCGCGCTGATCTGCAATTGCAATGGACTCTTGGTCCATCCAAACAGGTCGGTCATCCACATGGAGACGATGAACCCAATCGTGCCCCACACCCGAATCGGCGGAAAGTCCCGGATGACATCGAAACCCTTCTGCTCAAGGATGTCGTAGGAGACAGAGTTGTTCAGAGCGATGGTCGGCATATACACCATCGCATTGAGCAGCATGATGACGTAGAGAATCTTGAAGTCGTGGACGGTGGAAGCCCAGAAGAGCAGGCCGGCGCCGATGATGTGGCAGAGGCCGTACACGCGTTCGGCATTCATCCAGCGGTCGGCGACGATGCCCAGGACTGCCGGCATGAACAGCGAGGCGATCCCCATGGTCGCGTACACGCTGCCTACCTGACCGCCGGTGAAGTGCAGGGTGACGATCATGTAGCCACCCAGCGAGATCAACCAGGCGCCCCAGACGAAGAACTCCAGGAAGTTCATCACCACCAGACGATATTTGATCGACATGCGAGGAGTTCTCCAGCCCAAAAGGGTTTTATCTCACAGGAAACAGGTTTTGGAAACAGAAACGATGCATGGCTACGCTACAATTCCGGCTTCGAGAGTATCCCATGCAAACGGCGGAAGTAGTTATCATCGGCGGCGGCATCGTCGGCTCCAGCATCGCCTACCACCTCACCTGCGGTGGCTGCAAGGACGTCCTCATCCTCGAGCGCGAATCGCACCAGGGCAAAGGGTCCACCGGAAAATCCATGGGCGGAGTGCGCGCGCAGTTCGCCACCGACGTCAACATCCAGATGTCGCTCTACTCGATTCCCTTCTACGCCGACTTCCAGGAGCGCGTTGGCGAAGAGTGCGGCTACCGCCCGCAGGGATATTTGTTTTTGGCGACCAAGCAGTCGCACCTGGATTATCTGCAGGCCAATCAGAAGCGGCAGAAGGCGCTCGGGCTGAAAAACGTCGAGATGGTCGCCGGTGACGACATCCGGCGCGAGTATCCGCAACTGCGCGGCGACGATATTCTCGGCGGCTCGTTCTGCTCCACCGACGGCTTTGTCGATCCCTACCTGGCCATGACCGGATTTACCGCCTACGCCACGCAGCACGGCGCCACCGTCTGGAAGCACTGCGAGGTCACGGCCATCCACGCCAACGGAAGCGGTGTTACCGGCGTCGAGACCAGTCGCGGACCGGTTGCAACCCGCATCGTCGTCAACGCCGCGGGCCCGTGGGCGGCGCAGGTAGCAAAGCTGGCGGGCGTGGACCTTCCGGTGCAGCCGCTGCGGCGCATGCTGGTGCCGTCCGAACCGTTCGCGGAGTACCCGCACTCGGCGCCCATGACCATCGACATGACCAACGGTTTTCACTTCCGTCCCGAAGCGCTGGGATTTTTGCTGGCGTGGAACGATCCCGAGGAGACGCCGGGTTTCAAGACCGACTTCGAACCGGGCTTCATCGAGAAGGTCCTGACCCGCGCCGCCGATCGCGTTCCCTGCTTCGAACGGCTCGCCGTGAATCCCAAGCGCGCCTGGGCCGGACTGTATGAAATGACGCCGGACCACCATGGCATCCTGGGCAAATCGCCGGTCGAGGGTTTCTACCTGGCCAACGGCTTCAGCGGCCACGGCGTGATGCATTCGCCGGCTACGGGCAAGATCTTGAGCGACCTCATCCTGCGCGGCTCGACCGAGGTGCTCGACGTCAGCCTGTTCAGCCTGGAGCGCTTCACCACCGGCAAACTGCTGCACGAAACCGCGCTGCTGTAGCGTATTTCCGCGCCGCCGGCACGCGATTCGCCCGAAGCCTCCGCCAGTTAGTGAATGCGCTGGAGGAGTTCCGCGCATTGGGCATTAACTTTGTGAGCCTGCACGAGGGCGTGGACACATCGACGCCGAACGGCCGGCTGGTATTCGGAATCTTCGCCAGCATCGCGGAGTTTGAGCGGGAGTTGGTCCGATGCCGGGTACGCTCTGGCTTGGCGGCCGCCCGCACACGTGGCAAGAGGCGCGGCCGCCCGCGTGCGGTGGTGGAATCGACGTTACTGGCGGTGATCGGCGGAGTGCTGGGCTGCGCGCTGGCCATCCCGATGAACGGGCTGAGCACTTCCACCGGACAGACGACGAGTTTCAGCGAGGTTGCCTTTGCGTTCAAGATCACGCCGCCCGGATTAATCGCCGGGATGGTCTTTGCGGCGCTGATGGGGTTCGCGGGAGGACTGCTGCCGGCGATCCGCGCGGCGAGACTTCCCATTACAACGGCGCTGAGAGAAGCGTAGGACCGAAAACAATTCACCACGGATTTTCACGGATGGACACGGACCAGCAGATGATCTGTGAAAATCCGCGAAAATCCGTGGTTCGTTTTTTGTTCAGAGGAAGCAGGCGCCGGACAGCAGTTACAATCGAGCCGAATGTTCCGCTGGTTCCCCATTATCGCGGTCGTGGTGCCGTCACTCGCTTCGGCGCAGACGTTGCCAGGCGCGCTGACCGGCGCCATGGGAGGGCGTTCGGGTGCGGCGGTGGTGCTGTCGGTGGAGAGTGGAAAGATTCTTGCCAGTTACCGGCCGCAAGTCGTCGCGCAACGGGTCACGCGGCCGGGATCGACGATCAAGCCGTTCGTGTTGCTGGAACTTCTACGCTCCGGAAAAGTTTTGCGGAACACCGAGTGGTCGTGTCGCCGCAGGGTGCAGATCGGGTCGCACAGCCTGGATTGCCAGCACGTCCGCACGGTCGAGGCGATGAACGCGGAGCGCGCGCTGGCTTACTCCTGCAACTCCTATTTCACCGAGATGGGCACGCGGCTGACCGACGCGGAGTTGACGGCCAGTTATCGCCGCGCGGGCTTTGGAAGTGCCACACACCTGGCCGCATCGGAAGCAAGCGGCGCGTTTCGTGCGGCAACGACGCGCGAGTTGCTGCAACTGAAAGCGGTTGGCGAGGAAGGGATTGAAGTCACGCCGTTGCAGATGGCGGCGGCGTATCGACGGCTTGCGTTGGACGTAGGGCGCAGTGAGGGCAAGATGCCCTCACAACTGCCGGCTGGAAGCCAGCGCTACGAGACCCTTGGAAGGCAGCGCTACGATGAAGCGTTGGCGACGGTGCTCGCGGGTCTGCGCTCGGCGGTGACGTACGGCACAGCACAAGGTGCGCGTGCGGAGGGATTCGAAGTCGCGGGCAAGACCGGAACCTCCACCGCCGAGGAAGGTCCGTGGACGCATGCGTGGTTCTCGGGATTTGCGCCGGCAACCAAGCCTGAAATTGTTGTCGTGATTTTTCTGGAACGCGGGCACGGCAGCGAGGCGGCGGAGATCGCGGGGGAGATATTCAAGGCGTGGGCCACGCGAGGGCGGCGATGAAGAGGCTACCCGGTGCCGTCCCTGGCGGGACTCAAGTTTCTTCACGCAGCTTGACCCGGCACTTACGTGCCGGGCTATGTACTGCCGCGCCTGCGGCGCTGAAGCGTGCCGGGCTATGTATCGTCGCGCCTGCGGCGCTGAAGCGTGCCGGGCTATGTACTGCCGCGCCTGCGGCGCTGAAGCGTGCCGGGCTATGTACTGCCGCGCCTGCGGCGCTCCTGTTCATGACGCTTCTCAGTGTCACCGTGCACGCGGAAGATTTGCGCGTGCGGTTGTTCTCGGCCACGCCTCCCACTGAAATCGAAGTCATTCCCCAGCAGGCGACGCTACGCACCTGTGCTGGCTGCAAACCGCGTGCGATCAACAAACCAATAAGACTGGTCGCGACAGCACACTTCGTGCATTACGAGAACGCACACGCGGCGGTTGTGCTGATCGATGGGCGCTATCGGTTGCGAGCCAACGGCGCGGCGACCATCGATCTGGACGCTCCGCTGGAAATCCGTACTGCGCAAGACAAGCTGCGGATCGTGGCGCGCATGCCGATGGAGCCGTACGTGGCGATGGCGCTGGGCGGCGAGGCGGGCGGAATCAAGTCGCCGGAGGCGCTGAAGGCGATCGCGGTCGCCATTCGAACCTATGCTGCGAGATTTCGCGGACGGCATGCGCGGGAGGGATTCGACGTCTGCGACAGCACGCATTGCCAAGTGCTGCGACTGGCCGAAGCGAACCCCGCATGGCGCGCGGCGGCGAACGAAACCGAAGGCGAGATGCTGTGGTACGAGGGCGAACTGGCGTACACGTATCACCATGCAAGCTGCGGCGGAATGCTGGAGGACGGGCGCATCATGCTGGGACGCGCGGTCCCCTACCTGCGCCAGCATGCGGACGAAGTTTGCACGGCGGCGGGTTCCGATTGGGACGCGCAGATCGACAAACTAGATTTGCGACGGGCGCTCACGCAGGCTGGGTTCCGGCTGGGTACGAGCGATGGGGTGGCCGTCACCGATCGCGATCGCTCCGGGCGCGCGCGGCGGCTGCTGGTGAGCGGAGCCCCGGTGGACGCGACATCGTTCCGCATGGCAATTGGCCGCGAATTGGGGTGGAACAAAGTCCGCAGCGAGTTGTACGAGGTGAGCGATCAAGGCGAGTCGGTGATTTTCCGCGGGCGCGGGCGCGGTCACGGCGTTGGGTTGTGCCAGACCGGAGCGCAATTGCGCGGAGAACAAGGCGCGGACTATCGCGAGATCCTGTCGTTCTATTACCCGGGGACGACGCTCGGGGTGACCGCGAAAGGGCTGCGTTGGATGCGGCTGGCGGGCGAACGGATCGAATTGCTGACAACGCAGGAGCAGGACAAGGCGCTGATTGCGAATGGCGAGCGCGTGTTGCGTGAAGCGGAGAGGCGAACTGGGTGGAAGCTGAACGAGAAGCCGCAGTTGCGCGTGTATCCGACGGTCGCCGCGTTTCGCGATTCGACCGGAGAGCCGGGATGGGTGGCGGCGAGCGCGAGCGGGCGAGTGATTCGCATGCAACCGGCTTTGATGTTGCGGCGCAGCGGGACACTGGATTCCACGCTGCGTCACGAGTTGCTGCACATGCTGGTGGAGAAACGCGCGCGCAATGGAGTGCCGCTGTGGTTTCGCGAAGGCGTGGTGCTGTATCTGAGCGGATTGCCGGGGACGAGAAAATCCCCACCCTCCGCCCAACCACCCCAGCACGCGCAAAAGCGGCGCGCGCCGGGGACCCCGGTCAGCGGGCGGAAGGGTGGGGCAACCCTCGGGCGGAAGGGTGGGGCAACCGAGTTGGAGGAACGGTTTCAGCATCCGAAGAGCGCGGCGGAGTTGAGAGGCGCGTATGCGGCGGCGGCGGCAAGGGTGGCGGAATTGGCGAAGAAACACGGTGAAGCGACGGTGCTGAGATGGGTGAAGGATGGGATGCCAGCGAATGTTGGCCAACTCTGAACTTTATTTTTGATTTCTGATTTTCGATTTCTGATTGCTCGCTTCAGACCTTGGGAGCAGCTTCGACCGGGACCGGTTCGGCGGCGGAAGGAGCTTCGTTACGGCGGAGGCGGCCGACGGTGGAGGCGAGCACGATAAAAGCGGTGACGGCGAGCAGGTACGCGGCACCAAGGCGAAGCACCATGTTCAGCGCTTGCGAGATCACGCTGCCGGAATGCGGCTTCATGGTCGCGAGCTTGTAGGGAACGCCGGCGCCCACCAGGAACAGTAGCGCGTAAAGGACCCAGAAGCGCAGGCGCCAAAAGCTGCGCGCGGCCGACGCCCAGCCCCTGGTGAACGCGCCGAATCCCCGCACCGCGCCCTCGCGCAGGAAGGGCACGAAATAGAGCGGGACGAAGAACCAGAAGAAGATTGCGGTTTTCCAGCGGCTGATGGCGGTCAGGGTGCGTACGCTGATACGTGAGCGAATCGGCCCGGGCAGCAGGTGGTGGAACCAGCCGGAGAGCTGCGCGTTGTAATCCAGCCTGAGGCAGAACAGCCAAATCACTACCGCGTAAATCGCGACGCAGATGGCGAACGCGGGAATGTTGCGCGCGCTGCGGCGCCAACTCATCGTCCACGATTCCGGCGCGGTGTGGGCGGCGGCGAAGTACTGGAAGGTCGCGGCATGGAGCCAGAGCGCGAAGGTGAGCCAGGCCAGCCCGACCAGGAAGGTTCCGGCGACCTGCCAGCCGCGGCGGTCAGGAATGAGCAGCCATCCGTAGAAGACCGCTACCAGCGCGAGATTCGCGAAAACATGAGTGAGCCACACGCGCTGGCCGTGCCAGGCGGCGGAGAGCGTGTCGCGTTCGAAGCCGCGCATCCGTTCGCTCATTTCACCTCCACGGTGTAGCCGTCGCTGGTGGCCTGGAATGCGGGCTGGTACATCGGCTGCACGCGCGCCGGGCTGACGCGGAACAGGCCGGGATTGACGACCTTCAGCAGGTAAAAGTATTCCATCTGGCTGCGATTGAAATGCGACTGGAACATGGCGACGCGATCGTCATGATATTCGCGGCGCGTGTACCACGAGCCCCACCACGTGGGGCGGCCGCCCTTCAGCTCGTAGAACTGGTCGTTCTGGATGAACTCGGTCCCGGCGGGGATCGGGTCCTCGATGAGCAGGTACTTCCACTCGGAGCCGGAGACGGTGAGGCGCACGGCCACAATGTTCCCGGTTTGCAGGGGGCCGCTGACGCGCGCCATGTCGTACACGATCTTGTTGTCCTGCTTCGTCGGCGTAAGGCGGTAGTACTCGCGCGCGAGGTTGAGGGCGAAGCTGCCCTGATTGACCAGGCGCTTCTCGTCGGACCAGTAGTCGGCGCGGGCGGACCAGTACAGGCGTCCCGTGCCCTTCTTGCGGACGACGATCTGGTTGGAACCGGCGAGTTGCGATGCGTCGAGGCGAATCAAGGGCCGATCGAGGAGGAGCGCGTCGGCGGCCGTGAAGCGCTTGCTGAGGATGTTGCGGCCGTTGAGTTCGACATCCACGGTGTAATCGGGTTTCAATTCTCCGCTCTGTTTTAAGTAGTCCGTCAGGCCGTAGATGACGAACGCGGTCTGCTTAGTGGAATTCCACCACCAGCCTTCGTCGCGATGGGTCACGAGCCAGACGCCGGCTTTCGGCAGCAGCGGGCTGTCGGGGCGCACGTGGCTGAGGAACTTCACAATGTACGCGGTCGCTTCGGCGCTGATGTCCGCCGTGAAATCGAGCATGGGGTCACGCTTCTGCTCCCACCAGGCTTCCTCGCTGTTCGACTGGGCGGCACGCTCGATCTGCGGAGCGAGTTCGGCGGCACGCGCGTCCTTCGCATCCAGCATGGCAAGACCGAGAAGAGCGGCGCCGTACGCGGACAAATCGCTGCGCTGGTCCCAAACGGCGGCGATGGCGCTGGTGTCGCCGCTTTCGGCGAGCGCGTAGGCCATGTAAGCGCGCAGGTCGGGAATAATCTTCGGATCGCTCTTAAACTTCGCGCTGAGCCACTGGCGGGCCTTGGCGAGGGCTTCATCCTTCACGTCATAGCCGGCGCGCTTTGCCTCGCTCAGCCCGGCGAGCACGTAGGCGGTCATGAAGACGTGGGTGTCGTCGGTCTGCCACCATCCCCAGCCGCCGTCCTCGTGCTGGAAGGTGTAGAGGCGCTCGATGCCGGCGCGGATTTTTTTCTGTAGTTCGGCGTTGTCAATGTTGGTCTTCAGGCCAAGGTCCTTCACCGCCTGCGCGACGACGATGTTGGGCAGGAAGCTGGACATGGTCTGCTCGGTGCAACCGTAGGGATACGAAGTGAGGTACTCGAGCGCGCCAAAGATCGCGCCGGCGATACTGGGCGTGACACTTAACTCCAGCTTGCGCGAGGTCAACTCGGCGGACGCGGGGAACGAGATGGTTTCGTCGTGCTGGCTGCTGCCGTCGCCAATCGAGCCGGAGCGCGCGATAGGTTGCTTCACTCCATACGGTTCGACGGGGAGCGTAATTTCCATGGCATCGGATTCGACGTCGGTGAGCGCCTTGGCGAGAAGCGTGGAACTGGCGACCTTCTGCGCCTTCACGCGCCAGTTGACCGTGACTTCGCCGCGGCTGGGGACCTGCACGTCGCGAGTAACGCCGTCGACGATGGTGAGGCCTTTGACGTCGAGCGAGACGCGCGCGGTCTTGGCGTCGGTGAGGTAGTTGTGCACGAGCACGCCGATGGTGACCTCGTCGTCGTGGCGGAAGAAGCGAGGCACGGCGAGCCGGACCATGACGTTCTTGCGCACGATGACTTTTTCGACGTCGCTGCCAACTCGCGTGTCCTTGGTGATGCCGCGGGCGGTGGCGCGCCATGCGGTGAGCGCATCGGGGAAATCGAAGCGGACCTGCGCGCTGCCGGAGGCGTCGGTGCGGACGTCGGCGACCCAGTAGGCGGTGTCGGGAAATGCCTTGCGTACCTTGGGCTGCACCAGGCGTTCGGGCTTGATTTGCGCCAGCGCGCGCGAACGCCGGACGTCGGTCAACTGCATCTGGCGATGTCCGGCTTCACCGTGGAAGTAATAGGTAAGCGAGGTTTCGGTGCCGACCTGGTTGTAGGTGGAGCCGTAAAACGCTTTTACGATGTCGGTGGCGATCTCGGGATGAATGCTGTAGATGGCCTCATCGACGACGCCGAGACTGAATTCCGCCGCTACGGGCTTGCCGGTATAGTCGGCCGCCTTGATGGTGTAGCTGGCCGCTTCGCCGGGCTGGTACTGCGGCTTGGAGGGCTGCACCTGCACCTGGAGTTTGTGCTCGTCGGGCGGGACGGAGACGCTCTTTGATCCTTCGTGAGCTTCGCTGTCGCGCAGGAAGACGGCGTTGACGAAGAAATTCGGCGAGTAGGTGCCGAGGATTGGGACGTCCACCGTGATGCTGCTGCCGGTGGTGGCGACGACGCGGCGGGAGTAGAGGTCGGCACCTTCGGTAGTGACCAGAACGTGCGCCGGACCTCCGGTAAGAATGAGGACGTGCGCGGTGTCTCCGGGCTTGTAAGTTTTCTGGTCGGGAACGATCTTGATTTGCGCCGCGCTCGGCCATGCCCATCCCGGATCTTTGCTGGTCACCCAGAGCCAGGTGCGGTTCTGGATCTGACGATTCTCGGGAGTGGTCGCACGTGCCTCGACCGCGAACGAGCCCGCTTTGCTGATGGGAACCGTTATGACGGCGTGGCCAGCGACATCGGTGTGGCCGGATGTGGTGAACACCGTCGTCCCCGGTGGCAGGGAATGTTCTTCACTCACCTTGACGTCGAATGCGGTCGAAATCGGATTCTTGTCGTAGTCGAAGGCCTCGACGGTGATGCGCGCTTGCCCGCCGGCCTCGTAGACGTATCTGTCCGGCCGCATCTGAAGATAGAAACTGCCGTAAGTGCCAAGTACGTAGCCGTGCCCGGTGATCTCGCGATTGGACTGGTCGGTGACGCGCGCTTCAATGCGGTAGGTATAGTCGAACTTGGCGCTGTCGGGCGTGGTGGGGATTTCGACCTTGAGGCGGCCATCCGCATCGAGGACACCGGTTTTTTCGGTCTCCTGTTCGCCGCCGTACCTGCCGACTTCTTCGCCGCCAGCTTCGTCGCCGCCCTCTTCGCCTTCGCCTCCACTCTCCGCCTGAAGTTCATCTTCCTGCGGGTAGTCCCACGCCCAGTAACGCCACTTGTGGAGGACCCAGGTGACCTTGGCGCCCGCGACCGGCTCGCCGAAGAAGTAGCGCGCCTCGATGGTCGCGCGAATCGGATTGCCCTGCAGCACGCGCTTGGCTTCCGCGGTTACGCGGACGTCGTACTCGGGCTTCTTGTACTCCTCGATGTAAAACGTACCGGTGCCGCGCACGGAGTCGCTGGAGACTTCGAGTTGGTAGTCGCCGAGCGAAGCGTCGGGCGGAACGACGTACTCGCCCTTGATCGTTCCGTAGTCCGCCGAAGGTGTGGCGTTGGTGCGCGACACGACCTTATAGGTCGCGTCACGAACCTCGACGGTGAGCTGCTTGGCGGGCGGAAGCTGGTAAACGCCGTGCTGGCGCGAGCGAAGAATGATCTTGTAATGGACCGTGTCGCCGGGACGATAGACGGGGCGGTCGGTGTACACATATCCGGTGAGGGCGGCGTCGGAGTCGGAGCGCATCCAGTAACTGCCGGGCGTGTTGACGGCAAAGTCGTCCTTCACCTGCGCAGTGACGATCGCCGCCTCCGGCTTCTGTTCGCTGATCGTGGTTTCGGCGAGGCCGTCGGCGTCGGTCTGGGCAGTGGTTGCGGGTAAGTTGCGGGTCCAGAACTGCACTTGCGCATCAGCAATAGGTGCGCCCGTCTTGCGGTCGGTCACGAAGACCAGCACGCGGCCGCTAGCCGTCTTGGTGACCACCGCGATCTCGTTGATCATCACGATGGTGTAGGCGCGCAGTTTGCCGTTGGTGGCTTCGACCAGGTAAACGCCCTTGTCCGTGACCGGGACCTGCACGGTCGCGGATTCCCACGCTTCCTTCTGCGCCACCGACTCGCGCCACGTCGCGACCAGTTGCTGGCGGTTCAGCACCGGGACCTGCGCGTAGGTGTCGCCCTTCTGCACCGGCACGCGGTTGCGGTTGAGCATCCAGTCGCGGATTTGCGTGCGCGCGGCGGGCGTGAATTGGGCGCGGAAGTAATCGCGGATATTCGCCCAGGCGCCGTGCTTCCAGCTATGGAAGCTCTCGATCCAGTTGGTGACGTGCGGCACCTGGGGCGCGCGTCCGCCGAAGGAGTGCGCGTCCTGGATGGTCTGGAAGAATTTAACGGGATCGCTCACGCGGTAAACGCGGAACTCGAGGGTGTGGATGTTACGGCCCCAAACGCTGATAGTGGGCTTCTGGCCGGGCGCCCACGTGCGATTGGTAGAGAGCGAGAAGTAGGCCTGATCGCTCGACTCCTCCTGGGCAAAAGAAAACGAGGAAAACAATAAGGACGCGATCAGGATAGAGACGAGCCCCACCCTCCGCCAAAGGATGGCGGAAGGGTGGGCCACCCGGCTTCCAAAAGCAGTCAGGGTGGGGCACCCGCGCGTCATTGGCCACCTCGGAGGAGGTTCCAGCGATAGACGCCGAGGAATGCCGGGTTCTGCGGCAGCGGACGCCAGCGCGGATAGGGATGCTGGAGCAGTTCGCGCACGGCCACGCGGCGGATCTCGCCGGGGCCACCGGCGTCCGGACCGGTGTGATAGACGACCCATGTGTCCTGGTTATCGCCGCCGGTAATCTGGCTGGGGCCGACATAAATCATGGCGTGATACGGCATGCGCTGGTCGGGCTGGCGGTAAAAGAGAAGGTCGCCGGGCCGCGCCCGCCGCACGTCGCGAGAAACGAAGTGCGTGTTCAACATCCGGAGAGCTTCGGCATCCGCGAATTGTCCGAAGGCGCCGTTCGAGGCATCGTCGCGGCCGAGATCACCGGCACGGACGCGGAATAACCCTGACCCAAGCGGCGTGCGCGGATACGAGTACTTCGCGATCGCCGGCATGGGCGGAACATGCGTCAGACGCAAACCGGAAGCCCACGCGGCATCGTGCGCACGCAGCGTTTCGCGATAGGCGAAACGGATGAGGGCCGCGCAGTCGGTGATCTCATCCGGCGGATGCGAGGAGAAGTACGCGGACTCGGCCAGGAATGTGAACCACGAGCGGAAGGCGAGGCGATCGGCGCCGTCGCTGAGGCGGAGGAAATCGGGCGTGCCGTCGCCGAAACTGTCGGTCCATTCGACAGCGGGGCTGGCTTCCGCCGAAGTGATGGTGCGCGCACGCGGACGCAACTCCGCCGTAGCTGCAAACAACAGCAGCAGCCCGGCAGCAACAGACAGCTTGACGCGCGCGCTTGGTAAACGCTTCATGCCAGAAGAAAACGGCGAGGAATTATAGCGCCGGAGTTGCGCGGTAGCGGTTAAAGAAGTGAACGCAAACTTTTGGCCGCCGATTCGGGAGTGATATCGCGCTGCGACGAGGCGAGCAGTTCGTATCCGACCACGTGCTTGCGAATCGCCGCCGAGCGCAGCAGTGGCGGATAGAAATGCGCGTGCAGGTGCCATTCGGGATGCGACTGGCCGTCGGTCGGACGCTGGTGGAAGCCCATGGTGTAGGGAAATGGGGCGGCGAAGAGGCGGTCGTACAAGGTGGTCAGGCGCTTCAGGACATCGGCGAGAGAATCGCGCTCGATGGAGTTAAGCGCGAGAAGGTCGGGCGCGTGGCGTCTGCCAATCACGATCGTTTCGAAAGGCCAGAACGCCCAGAACGGCACCACAACCGCGAAGTCGTCGTTTTGCAGAACAAGACGTTCGGAGCTTTCGCGTTCGAGGGCCAGATAATCGCAGAGCAGGCAGCTTCCCTGCGCGTGATATTCCGCCTGCGAAAGCTGTTCCTTGAGCAGCTCGCCGGGGACGGTGCGGTTGGCCCAAATCTGCCCGTGGGGATGAGGATTGCTGGCGCCCATCATGGCGCCCCGGTTTTCGAAAACCTGGACGTAGTTGATGCCGTCGCGCGCGCCGAGTTCGCGGAACTGCTCGGCCCATAAATCCACAACGGTTCGTACTTCCGCCGGGCTCATGCGCGAAAGCGTAAGGTCGTGGCGGGGCGAGAAACAGACGACGCGGCAAATACCGGGCTCGGCTTCGGCAACGCACAGTCCGCGCAGGTCATACCGGCCTTCGGGAACGTCAGGCTGAAGCGCGGCGAAGTCGTTGTCGAAAACGAACGTCGAGGTGTACTGCGGGTTGCGTGCGCCGCCGGCACGCTCGTTGCCGGGACACAAGTAGCAACCGGGATCGTACGGGGGGAGCACGTCGGCGGGAGCTTCGGCTACCTCACCCTGCCAGGGCCGCTGGGTGCGATGCGGAGAGACCAACAGCCACTCGCGGGTGAGCGGATTGAAGCGGCGGTGCGGGTGGCGATTCAGCTCTTCGAGGTTCATCTCGCGGGAACGAGATTACTACAGTGCAGGTTCCCACACATCGCGCCCAGAAGCTCGAATGGGAGAAGATTGACGCCGCGCGATGTGTGGGGCACCCGCTCGAATCGGATAAGACTCGACGCCGCGCGATGTGTGGGGCACCCCGCGAATCATGAGTACTCTCCTGTCTTGAGTTACTTGAGCGCGGATCACGCCATGTCGAACAGCAGAATTTCCGCAGGAGCGTCGGACGCGCCCGTAATATCCAGCGCCGCTTCCTTCTCGATCCCGGCGCCGTCGCCCTGCTTGAGTTCCTTGCCGTTGACGAGCACCGAACCGCGCGCCACCTGGATCCACGCCTTGCGCTTCGGCGCAAGCTCGTGTTTCACGCTCTTGCCCTTCTCCAGCAACGAGACGTACACGCGGGTATCCTGATGGATCGTGACTGAGCCATCGGCACCATCGGGCGAGGCGACCAGCCGCAGCCGGTCCAGCTTTTCGGCGGTCGGGAAATCCTTCTGCTCGTAGCTGGGCGGGAAACCGTCGCTGTCGGGAATGATCCATATCTGCAACAGGTGCAGCGGCTCCGTCTCCGAGCTGTTGAACTCGCTGTGGCGGACGCCGGTGCCGGCACTCATGCGCTGCACCTCGCCCGGACGCATGGTTGAGCCGTTGCCCATGCTGTCCTTGTGCGAGAGTTCGCCCTCCAGCACGTAGGTGATGATCTCCATGTCGCGGTGCGGATGGGTGGGGAAACCCATGGCAGGGGCGACGCGGTCTTCATTGATCACGCGCAAGGGGCCGAAGCTCATGTGGTGCGGGTCCAGGTAATCGGCGAAGGAAAAGGTGTGATAGGTGTTCAGCCAGCCGTGGTCGAAGTGGCCGCGTTCGGCGGCGGGTCGGAGGGTGATCATGGGTCGTTACCTCGGTTCCAGTCCTATAGATGCTTTAACGTTGAAATAGTTTCAGAACGTCGCATTCACCGAGATAAGTTTCGGGTCCTAAAGAACTTAACGAGATTCGATGCGGATTATTCGGAGGGAGTGGCCCCGCCCAGTTTGCGGCAAAGGGAGGCGAGTTGTTCCTGCTCCCCGGCGCTGAGGCGGCCCATCCGTTCGGCAATCCGGGCGGCATGTTCGGGGAAAACGCGGCGGATCAGGTCGCGCCCGCGCGGCGTAATCTCGGCGGTGACAAAGCGGCGGTCTTTCGAGCCCGCAATGCGTTTGGCGAGTCCGCGCTTGGCGAGGTTGTCGAGCACCATGGTCAGGTTGCCGGCGGTGCGCAGGATCTTCCCTGCCAGTTCCTTCAGGCACATGGGTCCGACGTGATAGAGCGCTTCCAGGACGGCGAACTGGCTGGGGGTGAGGCCGTACTCGCCGAGGCGTCGATTGGATTCGGCCGACACGGAGTTGCCGGCGCGAATCAGCTTGATGAACGTGTCAAGTGCGCGCTTTTCCCTGGCGGTGCCTTGGTTGTGGGTGGGCATGTGTGCAGGCTCTGGCTATGGGCTCCGGGTTTCAGGATAACAGGCGAGGAAGACCACGGAAGGCATGGTAGAAACGACTGAGGGCAGCCGGTTCCACAGAATGGCTACTCTTCGGCGGCGTGGTGGCGGATATCGAAGCCGCGCACCCAGAAGATGACGTCTTCGGCGATGTTGGTAGCGTGATCGGCCATGCGCTCGAGGTTGCGTGCGATGAGCAGGGTATCGAGGGCAGGTTGGATGTACTCGGGTGCGCGCTGCATCTGCCGGACCATGGCGAGTTCCACCTCGCGCTTCATGCGGTCCACATCGTTGTCGCGGAGCAGGACGCGCTGGGCGAGGTCGGCATCGGCGTGAATGAAGGCTTCCAGCGCCTCGCGGATCATGCCGGCGGCGAGGGTCCCCATGCGCGGGATGTCGGCCGGCATTTCGCCGACGGGCGATTCCAGCTCGTCCAACACTCGCTGGACGATGTTCACCGCCTGGTCGCCAACGCGTTCGAGGTCGCCGTTGATCTTGATGACGGCGAGGATGAAGCGCAAGTCGGAGGCCATGGGTTGCTGCATGGCGAGCAAGTCGAGCGCGAGTTCGTCGATTTCGCGTTCGGCTACGTTGATGGCATGCTCTGTCTGGAAGACGTCCTCGCAAAATTTGGCGTCGTGCTGGCGGTAGGCGGCAATGGCCTGCTCCACGGACCTTTCCGCCAGCCCACCCATGCGGAGCAACTTGTCCTTGAGTTCGTCGAGGCCTTCTTGAAAACGCGTGCGCATTATCCAAACCTGCCAGTAATGTAATCCTCGGTACGCTTGTCCGACGGATTGGTGAAGATTTTTTCGGTCTTGTCGAATTCCACCAGGTCGCCGAGGAGGAAGAATCCGGTGTAACTGGAAACGCGGGCCGCCTGCTGCATGTTATGCGTCACGATCACGACCGTGTAGTTCTCTTTGAGCTGGTAGATGAGTTCTTCGATCTTGCTGGTGGAGATGGGATCGAGCGCCGAGGCGGGCTCGTCCATGAGAATCACCTCCGGTTCGACCGCCAGGGCTCGCGCGATGCACACGCGCTGCTGCTGGCCTCCGGAGAGACTGGCGCCCGACTTCTTCTTCATCACGTCTTTCACCTCGTCCCACAGGGCCGCCATCTTCAGGGACCGTTCGACGACCTCGTCGAGGCGCTTGCGGTTGCGAACGCCATTCAGCTTCAGTCCGGCGGCTACGTTGTCGTAAATCGACATCGTGGGGAATGGATTCGGTTTCTGGAAGACCATACCAATGCGGCGGCGAACTTCGACGGCGGGAGTGCCGTTACCGTAGATGTCGATGTCGCCGACGCGCACGTTGCCCTTGACCGTCGCCCCGGGGATGGTCTCGTGCATGCGATTCAGGCAGCGGACGAAGGTGGACTTCCCGCACCCGGAGGGGCCGATGATGGCGGTGACGCCGCCGTGGTCGATGTCCATGTTGATGCCGTGCAGCGCTTCCAGGGTCCCGAAGTATGCCTTCAGGTCGCGCACGTGGATTTCTGTTTTCACGCGGCTCCCTTCAGCATGCCGCGGCCGGCAATCCATCGCACCATAGCCACCGTGCCGACAATGAAGGCGATGAGCACCAACGATGCCGCCCACGCCTGGCGGTGCCATTCGTCAAAGGGAGAGATGGCGTAGGTGTAAATCTGGAGCGGCAGCGCCGCCATGGGCTGGTTCGGTTTCGTGTTCCAGAACTGGTTGCCGAAGGCGGTGAAGAGCAGGGGCGCTGTCTCGCCGGCAACGCGCGCGAAGGCCAGCATCACTCCGGTGATGACGCCTGAAGTCGCAACGCGCAAGGTGACCGATAGGGTGCTGCGCCATTGCGGAATGCCCAGCGCAAGCGCGGCTTCGCGGATCGATTGCGGCACCATCAGCAGCATCTCTTCGGTGGCGCGGGTGACGGTGGGGATCATCATGATGCCCAGCGCCACGCCGCCCGCGAAGGCGGAGAAATGTTTCTGGCGCATCACCACGACGCCGTATACCGCGATCCCAATGACGATGGAGGGCACGCCGTTGAGCACGTCGGCGGTGAAGCGTATGAAATATCCAAGGCGATTGCGACCGTATTCGGCGAGAAAGATTCCCGCACCCACGCCGAGCGGAATCCCGATCAGGCAGGCGATTCCGAGAATGATCCCCGAACCTACGATTCCATTGCCGACTCCGCCGCCGGCCTCACCCACCGGCGCAGGAGGATGGGTGAGAAAGCTCCAACTCAGGGAGCCAACACCTTTCACCACCAGGTAGCCGAAAATGGCGAGCAGGGGCGTGAGCACGATTACGGCGGCGGCGGCGGCGGCCATCGTCGCCAAGCGGTCCTGGAGGCGTCGGGACAGGCTCAGGCGCCCGAGAGTAAAGCCACTACTGGACATCGGCCCTCACCGGCATTCCTCCCGTGGTCATCCACACGAGAGCGCGCGCGATGACGTTCACGATCAGAGTGATGATGAACAGCGCCAGGCCGATCTCGATGACGGCGCTCAAATAAAGATCGGTAGAAGCCTCGCTGAATTCGTTGGCGATGACGCTGGCCATGCTGTGCGCGGGTGCAAATAACGACTTAACGATCTGTGGCGTATTGCCAATGACCATGGTGACAGCCATGGTTTCGCCCAAGGCGCGTCCGAGGCCGAGAATGACCCCGCCGACGATTCCGGCGCGCGCGTTTCGCAGAACGCCGATGCGGATCATCTCCCACCGTGTGGCGCCCAGGGCCAGTACCGCTTCGCGCTGGGGATGCGGCACGGCGAGCATGACTTCACGTGTGATCGAGGCGATGATCGGCAGGACCATGATGGCCAGGATCACGCCCGCGGCCAGCATACCGATGCCGTACTTCGGGCCGGTAAACAGGCCGGTCCAGCCCATCGTGCTGGCCAGAAAGGGCTGGACATGATTGCGCAGGATGGGCGCCAGCACGAAGATCGCCCACAGGCCGTAAATCACGCTGGGAATCGCGGCGAGTAGTTCCACCAGAAACGAGATCGTTCGGCGCAGCCCCGCGGGACACATTTCGTTGATGAACACGGCCACACCGATGGCGAGTGGGACCGCCAAAAGAAGAGCCAGCGCGGACGAGACCAGGGTGCCATAAATGAAAGGAAGGGCGCCGAATTCACCGCCGACCGGGTCCCACTGGCTGCTGAAGAAGAATTTCCAGCCGAATTCATGCAGCGATAGCTTGGAACGAGTGACCAGCTCCGTCACTACCAGCGCCACGATGCCGAGCACGGAGAGCGCGCAGAGAAGCATTACGCCCTTGAAAATGCGATCGGGCAGCCCCGTAAATTTGCTGGGAGCAGGAGGTACCTTGGGGGCAAGAGGAGCGGGAACCGGTCCGGCATTCGCAATGTGTCCCGAATTCTGGGCAGCCAGGTTTCCCAAGGACGGCGCCTCCTAAGAGGAACCTAACAAGGTTTTGTTACAGGATGATTACAGGGCGGGAAAAGGGTGCGGAACGGCCGTCGAGATCAAGGTTTACTGAGCGACGCTCGCCTGAACCAAGGGGAGAACGAAGGAAAAGGTAGCCCCGTGGCCCAATTCACTACTGGCATGAATCGAGCCGCCGTGGGCCCGCACGATGTGCTTGACGATGGCAAGGCCCAGGCCGGTGCCGCCGGCTTCGCGTGAGCGCGCCTTGTCCACGCGATAAAAGCGCTCAAAAAGCCGGGCCAGGTGTTCGCTGGCGATGCCGGGACCAAAGTCGCGGATATAGAACTCGACGCCATCCTGATGCCCGCGCGTCCCGATCTCAATGGCGCGTCCCAATCCAGCATATTTCACGGCGTTATCAAGAAGATTGGCAAAGACCTGGTGGATGGCGTCGGGATCGGCAAGCACGCACTCGTCGCCGGTCTGGTTTACCTTCAACACGATGCCGCTGGCGCCGGCGCTGGCTCGGAATGTCTCCGCTGCATCGGCGAGCAGCTCGGAGGCGTTGACCGGACGAATGGAGAACTGCTGTTCGCCGGACTCCACGCGGGCCAGGACCAGCAGGTCTTCGGTCAGGCGGGCCATGCGGCTGGCATTCTTGCGGACGATCTCGAGAAACTCGCGCGCAGCGGGACGGTCTTCGGTATCGAGCAGGGTTTCGGTGTATCCCTGGATCGAGGTGAGCGGCGTGCGCAACTCGTGCGAGACGTTGGCAATAAAATCGCGGCGCGTCTTCTCCAGGCGCTCGACATCGCTGACGTCGTGCATGACCACTACGGCCCCGCCGCCCGGCATGGGACCCACGAACACGTCGAAGTTGCGGCCCGAGATCAAGGCGCGGGCCGTCTGCACCGACTGAGCATGGAGCGCAGCCTCCACCGCCTCTAGCAACGCCGGATCACGAAAAGAGTCGATCAGGACGGCGCCTGTCCCGACATGCGCCAAGCGAATGACCGGGAGATTCGCCCACTGGACGCGCTTTTCACGAGAGACCACGAAGACCGGGTCCTGCATGCTGTTGAGCACGGTTTCGAGTTGACGGTGGCTGGTTTCCAGCTCGGCGAAGCTGGCTTCGAGCTTGCGCGCGGTCTGGTCGAGAGCCGCGGCGACCTGGGCGATCTCGTCGGTGGCAGTCTCGTCGAGACGGGCGCTCAAGTCGCCTGCGGAAATGTGGTTGGCGAATACCACGATCCGCCGCAGCCGGCGCGCAATCAATTGCGAAATCAGTGCCGCCAGAAGAGTCGCCAGGGCCAGAGAAATTCCCGATGCGGCCAGCAAGTGCAGGCGCACGCTACGCGTCATCTTCTGAATCGAATCGAGCGGGTAGGCGAGCCGGACGGCACCCCCCGCCACCGGGGCGGCGACGTAGAGAAATGGAATGCCGACGGTGTGGCTCGTCCGGGTCGAGCTTCCGCTCTGCCCGTGCAGGGCAGCCACGAATTCCGGGCGGGTAGCGTGGTTCTCCATTTCATTGGGATGGGCGCGCGTGTCGGCGAGCACCCGGCCGGAGGAGTCGATGATGGTGACGCGCGCGTCCACCGCATCGCCGAACTGCTGCGCCAGCTCGGTAATCGGCCGCTGGCGCTCGTGTTCCACTTCGTCCGCCAGCACGCGGACCTTCTGCAACAGTCCGGTGTGGATCTCCTGGAAGAGCGATTCTTCCCAGGCCTTGCGCACGCTCAAATCGAGTGCGAGCGTGGCGACAAAAATTACGGCCACGAATGCGGCCAGCAGCTTGATGAAAATGCGGCTCTTCACTTCGGCACCTCGAAGCGGTAGCCGGCGCCGCGGACCGTCCTCAGAAACTCGGGATCGTCAGGATTGGTTTCGATTTTCTCGCGCACGCGCCGGACGTAGACATCCACCGAGCGCGGCGTGACGAAATGCGTGTCCTGCCAGACGGCGTCGAGAAGCTGGTCGCGAGTGAAAACCCGGCCCACATGGCGGGCAAAGTATTCGAGCAGACGAAACTCGGTGGCGGTCATGCTTACCGGTTCTCCGCTCACGGTGACGATCATCGAGGCAGTATTGATTTCAAGGTTACGCGCGCGCACGACGGCGGCAGCCAGCGGCGAATCGAAGCGCCGCAGCACGGCCTTCACGCGCGCCACCAGCTCGCGCGGGCTGAACGGCTTGGTAACGTAATCGTCGGCGCCGAGCTCGAAGCCGACCACTCGATCGGTTTCCGCTGTCTTCGCCGTGAGGAAGATCACGGGCACTTGCGCCAGGGCGGGAGACTTGCGAATGCGGCGGCAAATGTCGAACCCGTCGCCGTCGGGAACCATGACGTCGAGCAGAAAAAGCGATGGCGGGGCCTTCTCCGCCTGCGCGAGCACCTGCAATGCTCCGGGGAACCATCGCGTGGCGTAGCCGGCGGCCTCAAGATGATGCTGGACCAGCCGCGCGATATCGGCATCGTCTTCGACGATGAACACGGTTTGGCGCATACCGGCCATTCTAGCGAAGGAGTGTTACAGGATGGTTACAGCGGCCGACGTACAGACAAAAATGGGTGCCGGGCGTACTGCCCGACACCCGAGGCGAATTGCGAGACGGAAACTGTCCGTTGCGGAAAACCTAGCAAAGAGGGAGCCCGCCCGGACGCGAGGGGTGATTTTGTTCCGAAATCCGGAATCCCCCGTTGTGCGTCCCGTTCGCCGCGATTCAAGTTTGTGACGACGCCGGCATCGCAGATGCGTCAAATACAACAAAAATGCCGGTAAAGTTGCGCGCTTCACCGGCGGCCAGGAATAAGACAACACGTCTGGCGTCTTTCCAACGGTCGCGGCACCCTAGCAGAAAGACGCAAGTGACGATCGAGTACGGCCAAAATGTTCGGATTTCGGAAATTCCCATTTTGGGACGAGATCAGAAAGCGGTTTCAACCGGGGCCTCTTCGTCGCCACCGCGGTGGTGCTTGCGCGGCAGGAAACCGCGAACGATCACGTAGAGGATCGGAATGATGAAGAGATTCAGCAAGGTGGAGACGATCATGCCGCCAAAGACGGTGGTGCCAACCGAATGGCGGCCGGCCGAACCGGCGCCCGTCGCGAATACCAGCGGCAGCACACCCAGGATGAAGGCAAACGACGTCATCAGGATGGGCCGCAGCCGCAGGCGCGCGGCTTCCGTCGCCGCTTCGAATAGTTCCATGCCGCGGTCCTGGAGTTGCTCCGCGAACTCGACAATCAGGATCGAGTTCTTGCTGGCGAGTCCGATCAGCATCAAGAGGCCTACTTGCGCGTAAACATCGTCGTTGAGGCCACGCAGTCCCTGCGCACCCAGTCCGCCCAGCACCGCCATCGGTACCGCGAGAAGAATGATGAAGGGGAGCACGAAACTCTCGTACTGCGCCGAGAGCGTCAGATACACGACCAGCAATCCGAGCCCAAACAAAACCAGCGACTGGCTGCCGGACTGGATTTCCTCCAGCGCCAAGCCGGTCCACTCGTGCCCATAGCCGGCCGGAAGCGTTTTGCGCGCGACATCTTCCATCGCGGCAATCGCCTGTCCGGAGCTGTAGCCGGGCGCGGCACTGCCATTGATTTCCGCCGAACGGAAGATGTTGTAGTGGCTGATCGCGTTCGCGGTCGTGGACTCCTTCACGGTGACGATATTGTCCAGCGGGACCATCTGCCCGGAATCCGCGCGCACGTAGAACTCGCGCAAGTCGCGCGGCTCGGCGCGGAATAGCTGGTCCGCCTGCACGTACACGCGATAGGACCGGTTGTTGAAGTCGAAGTCGTTTACATACTGCGAGGCCATGAAGACCTGTAGGGCGGACGTGATCTGCGAGAGCGGAATGCCAAGGCTTTTCGCCTTTTCGCGATCCATCGTCACCAGGAACTGCGGATCGCGCGCCGTATAGCTACTGAAGATGCCGCGCAGTTCCGGGCGCAGCTGCGATTCGGCCTGGAACTTGCGGAGCACACCTTCCATGTCGGACAACGAACCGCCGGCGGTCTGCTGCAATTCGAATTGGAAGCCGCCAAATGCGCTCAGGCCCTGGATCGCCGGGGGCAGGAACGGAATCACGATTGCATTATTGATGGCGGCGAATTGCGGCCGCAATCCGTTGACGATGCCTTCGACCGTGTGCTGTGGACCGTGCCGCTCATCAATGTTCCTGACTCTGACGAAAGCAAGCGCATTGTTCGGTCCGCCGCCGCCAAAGCTGAAGCCCGGCACCGCGAACACTGCGACGATATCGGAATTCTTCATCAGGATCGCGCTCACGCGGTCGGCGACATCGCTGGTGTATTCCAGCGACGCGCCCGGGGGCGCCTGGATATTCATGATGAAGTAGCCCATATCCTCGTCGGGAACAAAGCTGGTGGGCACTTTGCGGTAGACGACGTAGGTCAAGCCAAGGCCAACCAGAAAAACGACCACCATAGCTACGCGCTGGCGCTCCAGCACGTGCAGGACCCGCACGTACCCGGCAGTACCATGCTTGAGCGACCAATTGACGGCGCCGAAAATCGGGTTGTGCTTGGCGCGCGCCGGGTGCAGCAGCAGCGCTGAAAGCGCCGGGGTAAGGGTCAGCGCGTTGAATGCCGAGAGCGCGATTGAAAACGCAATGGTCAACGCGAACTGCTGGTACATGCGGCCGGTGGTTCCGGGGAACAAAGACACCGGCAAGAACACGGCGATGAGCACGAGCGAGGTCGCGATCACCGCGCCAGTCACCTCACCCATCGCGACTTCCGACGCCCTGCGTGCTTCGGCAATTCCCTCTTCCATGTGCCGCTCGACGTTCTCGATCACCACGATGGCGTCGTCCACCACCAGTCCTGTGGCGAGCGTGATCCCGAACAACGTCAAGGTATTGATGGAAAATCCGAACAGCTTGATAAAGGCAAAGGTGCCGACCAGCGAAACCGGGATGGTAATCGCCGGGATCAGCGTGCTGCGCCAGCTCTGCAGGAAGAAGAAGATGACGAGAATGACGATGACGATTGCCTCGGCCAGCGTCTTTAGCACTTCGCGGATCGAGTCGGCCACGGCAGTCGTGGTGTCGAACGCGATCTGGTACTTCAATCCGGGCGGAAAGGATGCCGAAAGGCGCAACAGTTCTTCTATGACCGCCTTGTCCACGTCGAGAGCGTTCGCGTTGGTGAGCTGCTGAACGCCGAGGCCCATGGCCCGATGGCGATTGAACGTCAGATTGGTGCTGTAGGTTTCGGCGCCGAGTTCGGCGCGCCCCACGTCGCGCAATTGCACCAACGCGCCGGGCGCGGTCTTCAAGATGATGCGTTCGAATTCGCCCGGGTCCGTGAGCCGTCCGGCAACGCGCACGCTGATTTGGTATTGCTGCCCCTGCATCGACGGAGGCTGTCCGACGGACCCAGCGGCAACCTGCACGTTCTGCTCGCGCAGCGCGCTGACCACATCCTGGGCCGAGAGGCCGCGCTTGGCCAATTTCAGCGGGTCGAGCCACAGGCGCATCGCGTACTTGCGCTCGCCGAAAATCACCACGTTGCCGACGCCCTTGATGCGCTTCAGCGCATCGACAACGTGGATGTCGAGATAATTGCTGATGAACAGCGAATCATACTTGTCGCCTTCCGAATAAAAGCCGATGGCGAGGATGAAAGCGCCAGAGTTCTTGGTAATCGTGACGCCGGTGGATTGTACTTCCCCAGGCAGCCGGCCGAGTGAGGCGGACGTACGGTTCTGGACGTCCACGGCCGCGATGTCCAGATTGCGGTCGAGGTCGAACGTAGCCGTGATCGAAGACTGACCGCTGTTGGTGCTGCTCGAGGTGATGTAGCGCATGCCCTCGGCGCCGTTGATGGCCTGCTCCAGCAAGGTGGTGACGCTGGTCTCCACCGCCTCCGAATTCGCACCGGTGTAAAAAGCCGATACGGTCACCTGCGGAGGGGCCAGTTGCGGAAACTGCGCGATGGGCAGGGTGGGAATT
>Ga0097691_1000846_pt1 | contig 24506 bp, 22 predicted proteins | sample NGESurdeep072012_8_FD_72858 | JGI IMG/M metagenome (GOLD analysis project Ga0097691, IMG submission 72858) | Arctic peat soil microbial communities from Barrow, Alaska - NGEE Surface sample 210-1 deep-072012 | ecosystem: Environmental > Terrestrial > Soil > Wetlands > Peat ... | reverse complement strand
TGCGTCTCGTTGCGGGTCGGTGGTCTGGGACCCATCCGCCTTCGAGACACGCATGTAGCCAACGAGCATCGTCACTTCCTCCTGTCACTTATACGGCCGAATATGTGACAACCCGGCGGTACTTCCGCGAGAGCCCGCAAATCGTCACTTAACCCGTCAATTATTCTACGACTCGTGAACGGTCCAGTTCCGGATAATGAGACGGGAATGACGCAGAGGATGTCAGTTGTCGATGCCCGAACTCGAGACTCCATTACCCCTTGACGCCCGACGTGAACCGGTGACAGCGTCGTACTGCACAAACACTCTCGACGTGCACAATCGTGCACAGGATCATCTCGGAGGAGTCGTGTCCGTCCGTCGCGCAGATGACAGCTTCGTCGTCGCGCTCGACTGCGGTACGGAAGGCGTCCGAGCCGGGGTGTTCGACCCGTCCGGTCGACCGGTTGCGTTCGCGCGGGCACCATACTCAACCACCCACGCGCGGCAGGGCTGGGCCGAGCAAGATCCGGACGACTGGTGGGAAGCGGCCGTGAGTGCCACCCAGCAGGTGATGGCAAGCGGCGTCGACCCGGCTGCCGTCAAAGGCTTCGCCGTCGCGTGCACGAGTTGCACCGTCGTCGTCTCAGATGCCAACGGCCGACCACTACGCCCCGCGCTGCTCTGGATGGATGTCCGCGCCGCTCCGCAGGCGCGGCGCATCGGCGAGACTGGTAACCCAGCTCTGAAGTACAGCGGATACGATCAGACCTCGGCGGAGTGGCTGCTCAGCAAGGTTTTGTGGATCGCCGAGCACGAGCCGGAGACCTATGCGCGAGCAGTGCATATCAACGAATACACCGACTGGCTCGGCTACCGGCTCACCGGCGAGTGGGCAGCGAACATCAACACCGCGGCCATTCGTGGGTATTACGACCGCAATGCAGGTGGCTGGCCGACGAGTTTGTTCGCCGACGTAGGCCTCCCCGACCTCCTGAGCAAGCTTCCCACTCGGATCGTCGACCTCGGTGACACGCTCGGCCAACTCACACCTGAAGCCGCCGCCGCTCTCGGGCTGCGCCCGGGAACGCCGGTGGCGGAGGGCGGGGCCGACGCGTTCGTCGGCATGGTGGGGCTCGACGTGTTGGCACCCGGTCGGGTAGCACTGATCACCGGCTCGTCGCACCTGCACCTGGCCCAGATACCCAGCCCGAGCTACGCCGCCGGGATGTTCGGCGCGTATACCGACGCCGTCGTCCCGGGGCAGTACACGATCGAGGGTGGTCAGACCTCCACCGGCTCGGTCGTAAAGTGGTTTCGGCAACTATGCGACGGCGGGTACTTCGGTGGCGAGGTCGTCCCCTCCGAAACCGTTTACCGCGTGCTGCAGGAGAATGCAGCCAAGATCCCGCCAGGCTCAGAAGGCGTCCTCGCTTTGGACTTCTGGCAAGGCAACCGCACACCGTACGTCGACGCCGAGGCCCGCGGGATGATCTGGGGCCTCAGCCTCGGTCACACCCCGGCGCACGTCTATCGCGCCCTCATCGAGGCCGTCTGCTTCGGTACCGAGAACATCTTCCGGACGTTCGCGCAATGCGGCCACCCGATCACCGACGTGGTTGCCTGTGGCGGAGCGGTGAACAGCGAGCTCTGGATGCAGATCCACGCCGATGTCTCCAACGTGCCGATCACGGTGACCGCAGTGCCGGAGGCGGTCACGCTCGGCACGGCGATCCTCGCGTCGGTCGCAGGCGGTCTCCACCCGGACGTCGCCAGCGCTGCACGCAACATGGTCTCGGTCGTACGCACTATCGAGCCGGACGCCGAAGCGCACGAGGCTTATCAGTTCTTCTTCGACAAATACGTTGCGTCATACGGCGCGATGCGTGATCTCATGCATAAGGTGGTCGAGCATGTCTGCACCTGACCCGACAACGGCGGCGGCGGCCGAGACGGAGACCCTCTCGCGGCTCTACCGCGGACTTCTTCGGATCCGCCGAGCGGAAGAAGGCATCCTCGAGCTGCTCCTCAAGAACAAACTGTCCAGCACGATGTGTCACGTCAGCATTGGCCAAGAAGCCGTAGCAGTCGGTGTCTGCGACGCGCTGCAACCCGACGACTACGTCACAAGTACGCACCGTGGTCACGGTCACTTCCTTGCTCGCGGTGGCGCCATGAGTGCGCTTATGGCCGAGCTCATGGGCCGCGAGGCAGGAGCGTGTCGTGGCCGCGGCAGTTCCATGCATCTCGTCGATGCCTCGATCGGCCATCTCGGCTCGAACGCGATCGTTGGCGGTCACATCCCGATCGCCACTGGAGCGGCCCTCTGGACCGCGCTGCGAGGCGAACAGCGGGTGGTCGCGGCCTTCTTCGGCGACGGCGCCACCTCGGAGGGCATCTTCCACGAGTCGGTCAATTTCGCCGCGGTGCAGCGGCTGCCGATCGTCTTCGTCGTCGAGAACAACCACTGGGCGATGTCGCTGCCATGGGCGAAGGCAACCGCCCAGCCGAGCATTGAAGTGAAAGCGGAGGGATACGGGATCGTAGGCGTCGACGTCGACGGCCAGGACGTGCTCGCCGTCCGCGCTGCTGCCCGCGAGGCCGTCGGACGCGCGCGGCGCGGCGAAGGTCCGACGCTGCTCGGCCTGTCGACGTACCGGTTCCTCGGCCACTCACGCGCCGACCCCAGTTCCTACCGCGACAAGGCCGAGGAGGAGCAGTGGCGCTTACGTGACCCGGTCGTCCTGACCCGCAACCTGCTCCTGGCCCGCGGGCTCAGTGAGGGCTGGTTCGACGAGGTCGACCGCGACGTCGCCGCCGAGATCGCCACGGCCGTCGAGGTAGCCGAGAACAGTCCACCCGCAAGCCTCAACGAGGTCTTCTCCGACATCTATGCCACGCCGCTGGAAGGAACCCGATGACGAAGACGCTCACCCCTCCGCGCACCGTGACTTACCGCGAGGCGTTGCGCGAAGCGCTGTTCGAGGAAATGGAAGCCGACGACCGCGTGATCGTGATGGGAGAGGACGTCGGGAAGTACGGCGGGGCATATGCCGTCTCCAAGGGCCTGCTCGAACGATTCGGTGACCGGCGAGTGATCGACACGCCGATGTCAGAGGCGCTCATCGTCGGCGCCGCACTCGGCGCGGCTGCCGTCGGCGCGCGCCCTGTCGCCGAGATCATGTACATGGACTTCGTGACCTTGGCGATGGACCAACTGGTCAACCAGGCGGCGAAGCTGCACTTCATGTTCGGAGGGCAGCTCAGCGCGCCGATGGTAGTGCGGGTGCAGCAGGGCGTCGGCCGCGGTGCTGGATCACAGCACTCGCAAAGCCTCGAGGCATGGTTCGCCCACGTGCCCGGCCTGAAGGTCGTGGCGCCAAGCACACCGGCCGATGCGAAGGGGCTGTTGAAGTCGTCGATCCGAGACGATGACCCCGTGCTCTTCATCGAACACAAGGGTCTCTACGCCCGCAAGGGCACCGACCCCGGCCGCGAGCACACCGTGCCGATCGGGGTGGCAGAGGTCAAGCGTTCCGGTGTCGATGTGACCGTCGTCGCGTGGTCCAACATGGTTCACACGGCGCTGGCAGCCGCCGAGTTGCTCGCCGGCGACGGAACTGACGTGGAGGTCATCGACCTGCGCACCATCGCACCGCTTGACATGCAAACGGTGCTGGCCTCGTGCCGACGTACCGGCCGACTCCTGGTGGCGCACGAAGCCTGTGTTACGGGCGGGCTTGGGGCGGAAATCGTCGCGCAGGTGGCCGAGCAACTCCACGGGCAGCTACATGCGCCTGCCCGCCGGATCGCCACGCCCGATGTGGTGCTGCCCGCCAATACGACGCTCGAACGGGCACTCGTGCCCGATGCCGACGCCATTGCGTCGGCGATACGCGACCTAGTGAGGAGTTGAGCAGATGGACGTGCCTGTCGTGATGCCGCCCCTGGGTGATGCTGCCGGTGAGCTGGTGCTCAGTCGCTGGTTCAAGGCCCCAGGGGACCGGGTCGACAAAGGCGAGCCGTTCTTCGAGGTCGCGACAGACAAGGTCGAGAGCGAGGTGGAGGCGCTCGACTCCGGCACGGTTTCGAGGCTGATCGTGGCAGAGGGAGAGTCGGCCGAGGCAGGCCAGATCATCGCCTACATCGACCCAAGTGCTGGGTGAGTACGGTGGTCGAGCTCGGCGCCGCGCGTAAGCGCATCCAGATCCCGGAACCACGCCGCGACGACCTGCTCGCCGAGGTGGCCACGCTCTATTACCGTTCGCGGCTCGACCAAGAGAAGATCGCGGTCAGGATGGGAGTCTCGCGCTCCACCGTGTCGCGTCTTCTCAGTGAGGCGCTGCAGACCGGTGTGGTCGAAATCCGAATCCGTCACGCGCTGCCGCTCGAAGAGGAGCTGCAGCGCGACCTCATTGGCAGGTTCGGGTTGCGCGATGCGATGGTCCTCGACTCGAACGGACGACGCGACGACGCGCTGCCCCGCGTGGGCCAGCTCGCTGCTCGCTATCTCAACACGATGCTCGGCGAAGGCGATGCCCTCGCGATCAGCTGGGGCACGGCAGTGCGTGCCGTGGCAGACGGGCTCGGACCGAGGGTCCCGCGAAACGTCGAGGTCATCCAGATGCTCGGTGGTGCGGGTAGCCGCGACCCCGGCGTCGACGGCACAGAACTGGCACGTCGCCTTGCCGACTCCCTCGGAGGCCGATGTCGGTACTTGAACGCGCCGCTCGTCGTCGACGAGGAGCGAGTGGCCGCTGCATTGCTACGCCACCGTGACGTCCGTGAGACTCTCGCCGCCGCCGCGCATGCCGATCTCGCGGTCGTGGGTATCGGCGCGCTGGTGCCGTCGGTGTCGTCGTTCCTGCGCGCCGGCTATCTGACCCGGCGCGGCATCACCGAGATACGACGCTCCGGTGCCGTCGGTGACGTGTGCGGTCATCTGTTCAGCGTGGACGGCAAGCTCGTTGACGCCGAGCTCACCCGCCGCATCGTCACCATCGACGTCGCGGCCCTGCGCCGGATCCCACGGGTGGTCGGCGTGGCGGTCGGCGCCGCCAAGGCGGAAGCGATCCTCGGCGCCCTACGCGGCGGGCTGATCAACGTTCTGGTGACAGACGATGCGACAGCCCGCGACGTGCTCACTGCGATCTAGACGAGTGAGGTCGGGCTGACGCCATATATTCGACGTCCGGCATCAATTCGACGACAACCAGTCAAGGAACGAGGACGAGGCGACCACGGACGTCGCCGCGCGCGAGCTTGCGAAGCGCATCTTCGGCCTGTTCGAGCGGGTAACTCTCCGCGCGGACCCTCACGCGGCCTTCACCCGCCATCCGCAAGACCTCGCGCATCATCTGCCGTGACCCGAGGAGTGAGCCGACGACCGTCTTCTCCTCCACGAATGGGAACGGCCCGATGTCGGCGTTGACTCCGATGACTACGATACCTCCGGGCTTCGTGGCCTCGATGGCCTGGCGGACGACGTCGTTCGACGGGGCGAAGACAAGGGCTGCGTCGACCCCTCCGCTCTTGCGCAGCACCTCTCCGGCGTCACCTCGAGAGGCGTCGACGATGCGGGAGGCGCCGAGTTCCTCGGACAGGTCGAGCCGCTTTGCGCCGCGGGTAACCGCTACTGTCTCCGCGCCGGTCAGCTTCGCGAACTGCAGTGCGACGTGCCCAACGCCACCCACACCGAACACTGCGACGCTCTTTGCGGGGGACAACCGCGCTTTGGCGACCGCGCCGTACCCGGTGATACCCGGGCAGAAGAGCGACGCGGCCTCGACATCCTCAAGCGAGTCTGGCAATGCGTAGGTGTGCGCGGCCTTCGCAAGCATCAACTCGGCGTACCCACCGTCGACCGTCTCACCGGTGATCTTCTTGGTCTGGCAGAGCTGCTCAGCGCCGGACATACAGTACGAGCAAACACCACACGTCGACCACAGCGGTTGGACGCCGACGCGGTCGCCGATCCGCAGTTGGTCGACCGCGTCACCGACTGCGGCGACGACGCCCACGACCTCGTGCCCGGGGATGATCGGGGTCTTCGCCGGAACACCCGCCGCGACCCAATCACCCTCGATCATGTGAAGGTTCGAGCGGCACACGCCGCAGGCGCGAACCTGGATGACGATCTCGCCGGGACCAGGTGTCGGCTCAGCGACCTCCTTGAGTTGTAGTGGGCCGCGGTCGAGCGGCGACGGCGTGGTGAGAACAACTGCCTTCATGATTGGCCTTTCATCGTTGATATGAGCCGGTGCGGCTCAGGTGTGCTTCGGATACCGCCGATCGGGCGGCCCGATCTTGGCGCCGTTGCTGATCTTGCAGACGAGACCGAGGTCCTCCTGGGTGTCGAGGAACCGGTGGACATCTCTGCCGCGCGCACGTGCTTCTCGAGCATCTGGTTCCTCCTCGTTACGTCGGCCAGGACGCGTGCAGCGCTTCGAGCAGCCTCAGGTATGCCGTCGCGCCCGGGTCGGGGTGTCCGGCGCTACGCTCGCCGATCCAGGCGGCTCGCCCGCGCCGCGACTGCAACGGCGTCGTCTCGTCGACCGCGCGCCCCGCGGCCGTCACCATGGCTTCGAGGCGGTCACCGTCAGTGGTCGCGTCGAGCGCGTCGAGCGACGGCAGAATCGCGTCAAGAATGGTCTTGTCGCCGAGCTGGGCCTTGCCTCGGGTCGCGATGCTCGCTGCAGCGGCGCGGACGAACGCGACTGTCTCGCCAGGACCGAGATCGGTGGCCTCTGCGACCGTCTTGGCACCGACGAGCAGCGCTCCGCCGACGAGCGCAGCCATGGTGGAGGGGTTGGCGCTAGCGAACGCCGTCCCCGCTGTACGCAGCACATCAGCGGGCGACGGTTCGGTGAGGTCGGCCAACCGGGCCCTGACCGCTTCGCAACCCTTGCTGACGGTGACACCGAGGTCACCGTCACCGAGTGCGGCATCGAGGTCGCGCAGCTCGTCGCGGCTCTCGGCCAGCCGAGCGAGCGCCTCGTCGAGCAGCGCGACCACGCCAGCGCCGTTCATTGGCGGAAGAACGGTGACGCCGCCGGCGCATCGAGTAACGCCGTCAACTCGTCGTCGAGCCGGATCACCGACACCGACGCGCCCGCCATCTCGAGGCTCGTCGCGAACTCGCCTACATACGGCCGGTGCACCGCGACCCCGAGGTCGCCGAGCAACCGGAACGCCCGGCGGTACATGACGTACAGCTCTTCGAGCGGTGTAGCCCCGAGCCCGTTGACGAGCACCGCAACCCGGTCACCGGACTGCAGCTTCATGTCGTCGGAGATCGCCCCGACCAGGCGCTCCGTCACCTCGTCGGCGCTCTCGAGAGGGCCGCGGTGCACGCCCGGTTCTCCGTGAATGCCGATGCCGATCTCCATCTCGCCCTCGCCGAGCTCGAAGGTCGGCTTGCCTGCGCTCGGCAAGATGGCCGGCGACAGCCCAACGCCCATGGTGCGGGTGGCGTTCACGGCGGAGGTGGCAACGGCTGCGACCTGGTCGAGCGAGTCACCTCGCTCGGCGGCCGCACCGGCGCACTTGTAGGCGAAGAACAGCCCTGCGATACCCCGCCGATCGGCGGCCCGCTCCGGTGGTGCTGACGCCACGTCATCGGTGACCAGCACGGTCCGGGTCGCAATCCCCTCGGCGTCGGCCAACTCTGCGGCAAGGTCAAAGTTGAGCACGTCGCCGCCGTAGTTCCCGTACAGGTAGAGCACGCCGGCACCGCCTGAGGCGGCGCGCGTAGCCGCAAGCATCTGCTCGGCCGAAGGTGACGAAAACACGTTGCCGATGGCGACGCCGGTGCACAGTCCGCGGCCGACGTAACCGAGGAAGACCGGCAGGTGCCCCGACCCGCCACCGGTGACGATCCCGACCTTGCCCTGCAGCGGAGCGTCGGACCGGACGAGGGCCCGACGATCGTCCGACGCCGCTTTGAGCATGTCCGGATGCGCCAGCAGCAGGCCCTCGAGCATCTCGTCGACGAAGGCGTCGGGACTGTTGATGAGCTTCTTCATTGGTTCTCTCCTTCGGGTGGTGACCCCGGGTCCTGTGACCGGCCACCGGCCAGTTGGTCTGGGTCTGATCGCACGAACGCTCCGGGCGGTGCGATACCCGCGAGCGCGGCCGGTGGCGACGATGCGGCGCCCGGTCCGTTGCGTCTGCGTCGGCCAAGGATCGCGAACCGACTGCTGGGGCTCCAGCGTGCCGACACGCTGTTGATCCCCAAGACGACGATGAGGATGCAGCCCTGCGCGATGCTGTAGAGGAAGTTGTTGAACCCGACCTGGTTGAACCCGCTGGAAACGAACTGCAGCACGAACGCCGCCAGGACCACACCTGTGACGGTTCCGGAACCACCCGCGTAGTTGACCCCACCGAGGACGACGATCACGATCGCGAGCAGGACGTAGGACGCACCGTAGTCGGCGTTCGCGCTCGCCGACCGCGCCGCGATGAGCACACCAGCGACCGACGACAGCAGAGCGCTGGCGATGTACGTCATCATCAACACGCGGTCGTTGTTGAGGCCCGAGTAGCGAGCAGCGGTCGAGTTGGCGCCCACCAGCTTCATCCGCAGACCAATGCCCGTGCGGTTGACGAACACCGCGGTCGCGGCGGCAGCCACGAGCAGGATGATGACCGGCACCGGGATCTGGGCCACGTAACCCGTACCGATGTTGAGGAACGCATCGGGCATGCCGTAGATAGCCATACCGCCGGTCCAGATGATCGCGATGCCGTTGAGCAGCTGCAAGGTGCCGAGGGTCGCAAGGATCGGGGTGACGCGCAGCTTCGTGATGATCAACCCGTTGAGGACGCCGCACGCCGTGCCCGCCGCGATCCCGACGAGCATGAAGCCGACGGTCATCACGAGCGCCTGACCGCCCGTCGCACTATCGGCGTGTTGGCTCTTGAACAGCTGCGCCGCCACGAGCGCGGCGATGTTCGCCACGGACACGATCGACAGGTCGATGCCACCGGTAAGCATCGAGAGCATCACCGCGAGGCTGAGCAGGCCAACTTCGGCGACCTGGAACCCCATCGACTGGAAATTGACGACGCTCAGGAAGTTGTCGCTGACGATGGAGAACAGGACGACGACCAGGATGGCGAAGATTGCCAGCCCGAACAGGTTCCGCTCCGCGAGCATCCGTCGCACCATGCGCTCGGTCAGGTCGCTCATGCCGGCGCCTCCGCGAGAACGTCGACGTGCTGCCGTCTCGACCGCACGCTCAGTGCCTGGGCGGAGACGCCGACCAGCAACAACAGACCGACGGTGGCCCGCTGCCAGGTGCCGGGCACACCGAGCAGGATGAGCGAGTTCTTAATGAGAGCGATGAGGACGACGCCCAGCACCGTGCCACTGACCGATCCCCTGCCGCCGAAGATCGAGGCGCCGCCGATCACTACCGCGGCGATGACGTCCAACTCGCCACCGACGAGCTCGTAGGGGTTCGCGAGCTGTACCTGTGTTACGTGCATCATGCCGGCGATGCCAGCCAATAGACCGGCGAACACGTAAATGAAGACCTGGGTGCCGAACACCGGGAATCCCGCGCGCCGAGCGGACTCCGGGTCGCCACCGATCGCGTAGATACCTCGTCCGAGCGTCGTGTAACGCAACAGCAGGCTGACAGCGACGCAGATCAAGACGGCCGGAAGGATGAGGATGTTCAGGCGGGTGTCACCCCCGGAACCATGTGCTGTGACCAGATAGTTGGTGGAGAGCTTGTCGAGACCGTGCGGGTAGTTGGGTATCACCTTCGCCCCGACGTAGGCCAGCAGAACGCCGCGGATGATGCTTTGCGTGCCGAGGGTCACGATCAGCGTCGGGAGGCGCAGGGCGGCGATCGCCGCGGCGTTCAGCGTGCCGAGGAGGATGCCGATTCCGGCGGCGAGGAGAAAACCGACCCAGGCGCTGGATGCGCCGAAGCCGGTGTGGTTGGTCATCACGATCACGCCGTAACCGGCGAAGATGCCGATCGCCATGAACGAGACGTCGATGCCACCGGACACGATGATGATCAGCACTGCCATGGCGAACACGACGTTCTCCAGCGATGCGCTGCCGATGTTGAGCAGAGTGGGGAGGCTCCAGAACGACGAGTCGGAGAAGCCGACGACCAATGAGAGCACGATGATGCAGAGAACGAGCACACCCTCGTTGTTGCTGCCACGGAGCCGGTGCACCGGGAGCCGGCGCAGCGCCGGCACCAGCGCGCTCATGCAGCCAGCTCCTTCAAGATGGCCTGCTCGTTGAGCCGCTCTCCCGCCAGTTCGTCGCTGATCCGGCCGCGCCGCACGACCAGGACGCGGTGGCAGACCGCCACCAGCTCGGGCACGTCGTCGGAGATGACGACAATCGCCATTCCCTCGCGTCCCTTGGCTCGCAGCATGTCCAAGATCTCGCTCTTCGAGCCGACGTCGACGCCGACGGTTGGGCTGTTGAGGATCAGGACGCGTGGGTCGCGCGCCAGCCACTTGGCGAGCACCACCCGTTGCTGGTTGCCGCCGGACAGGCTGCGCACGGGCGCCGATGCCGACGACATGCGGATGCGCAGCTCGGAGGCCGCATCGTCGACCATCCGCTGTGCCTTCCCTCTGCGCAGGAGGTTGAGCCGACCGACGAGACGGTCGAGGCTGCCAGCGATCACGTTGACGGAGATCGCCTGGTCGAGGAACACGCCCTGGGTCAGCCGGTCACCCGGGACGTATCCGATTCCGGCGGCGATCGCGTCGCGCACCGAGTGCAACCGGACCTGCTTGCCGTCGACTCGCACGCTGCCGTGGTCGGCAGGAGCGACGCCGAACAACGCCTCAGCAATCTCCGTGCGACCTGACCCCAGCAGACCTGTCACACCGAGTACCTCGCCGGGGCGGACGGCGAACGAGACATCCTCGAACAGTCCGCGTAGCCCCAGGTGCTCGACCTCGAGAAGCGGTGCGTGGTCGCTGCGAACGGAATCGGCAGGGCTCGTGTCGGTGAGGACCATCCCCGTCATCGCCTTGACGATGGCCGGCCGGTCGAACTGGGAAACGTCGCCGGTCACGGTGACGGCGCCGTTGCGCAAGACGGTGATCCGGTCGGAGACCCGCAACACCTCGTCCAGCTTGTGGCTTACGAAGACGAGCGCGACGCCGCTCTCCTTCAACGACTGCACGACGCGGAACAGCGCCTGCACCTCACGCCACGTCAAAGCGGTGGTCGGCTCATCCATGAAGATGACCCGCGCGTCACGTGCGAGGGCGCGGCAGATGGCGGTGAGCTGCCGGTCTGCGACCGTCAACTCTTCGACGCGTGCGTCGAGATCGAGGTGAACACCGATGCGGGCCACCACCTCGGCGGCGCTGCGTCGCAGATCGCGCGGACGAACGGTCCGCTGGCCGCCTGCGACATACGTCGCCACCGCGATGTTCTCGGCGACGCTGAGGTTCGGGAAGAGCGAGAAGTCCTGGTAGATCACCTCGATGCCCAGCGAGATCGCCTGCCGCGGGGTGAGCCGTGCGAAGGCCTGGCCGTCCATCGTGATGGTGCCAGAGTCGGGTGTCTCCACTCCGCTGATCACTTTGATCAGCGTCGACTTGCCGGAGCCGTTCTCACCGACCAGGCAGTGCACCTCACCGGGTCGCACCTCCAAGGTCACGTTATCGAGTGCGGCGACGCCGCCGAAGCTCTTCGACAAACTGCCCGCCACGAGCAGTGGTTGCTCCTCGGTCATCCCGCCTCCTCTCGTTGTCCCGGTGGGGGTGGGCCGCTCTCACGGCCCACCCCCAAACCATTCCGTCAGTGACGGGTCAGAAGGGGTACTGCGCAACGTTGCTCTTATCGACGTCGATCCACGCGGAGCCGTGTATAGCGTGAGGGGTACCGCTGATCGGCTGCAAGTTCTCATAGCCGGTTAGGTGCAGGTTCAGGCCCGGCTCGATCTTCTGGCCCTTGACGAGCATCACGGCGAGGATGTCCTGGGCCTTGCCTGCGATAGCCGGGTCCCAGAAGAAGATCTTGTCGATGGAACCGTCAGTGAGGTACTTGCTGGCGATCGACGGGAGGCTAGTGCCCATGACGCACGTCTTGTCCTGCAGGCCGGCCTCCTGGATCGCGCGGCCGATGCCGGCGACGTCGGTCGCCGCACTACCCTCAAAGCCCTTGATGTCGGGGTACTTCGACAGCAACTCCTTGGTCTTCTGATAGGCAACGTTCGCGTCTTCCACAGCCTCGATCGGGCCTCCGATCCGCTGAACGTTGGGGTACTTGGACTTGGCTTCATCGAAGGCGCCCTTCACCCACTCCATGTGACTTTGCGCAGTGAGGTGGCCCACGAACGCGACGTACTTGCCGCTGCCGCCCATGCACTTGGCCATGCTGTCCATGATGTGAGCGCCGTACGCCGTGTTGTCGAATGCCTCGATGTCGACGTTGGTGTTCTTCTGATTGCTCGCCTCATGGGTTACGACCTTGATGCCAGCGCTCATGGCCTGCTTGAGAACACCTTCGAGCGCCTCGGGTGAGTTCGGCACGGCGGTGATCGCGTCGGGCCGCGTGGCGATGGCGTCCTGGATCAGCTTGGTCTGCTTCTCCGGGCTGGCGTCATCGGCGCCCTGCATCGAGGCCTGGACACCGGTCTGCTTGGCGTACGCCTTGATGCCCGTTTCCATGCGGTCGAACCAGCCGACCCCACGGAGCTTGACGACGGTGATCACCTTGATGTCCTTGTCGGCCTTCGTGCTCGCGTTGCTTGAGCTGGGAGTCCCGGACCCGGAGGAGCAGGACGCGAGCGTGACTGCCAAGCCGGTGACCACGACCATGGTCTTCATTTTGTACACTGAGTTCTCCCTTGCGACTGGTATGTGTTCGAGTAGTCCCGGCCGTCGACCGTGACCAAATGGACAGACTTGCCGACGTACTCCTATGATCTGCCGACGTCCGGCAGTACGACGGCCAAGTTTGACCCACCTCCTCGTCTTGGCGCCCTAACGGTGCGGCGCAGCGAGCTGCGCCTCTGGTCTAGATGGAGCCCATTGACCGCTATCCGCCGCGGCAGCCAGGAGGCGCTCGACGCGGGTGGGGTCGACGGGGTTCCAGGTGATGCCGTCCTGCTTGAGCGACGTCCCGACGATGCAACCGTCGGCGATGTCGAGCATTTGCCCGATGGTCTCGGGGCGAACTCCCGTATTCGCGATCACCGCCACATCGGAGCCGACGCCCTCCTTGGCGGCCCGCAGTTGGCTCACGTCGACCCCCGTGCCAGTGACGACGCCCGACACGCAGACGGCGTCGGCGAGGGAGCTGAACACAGCCGAGCGAGCAGTCAACCCGATCTCGCGGGCCCCGATCGGTGCCGCGAATTCCGCTGTCACGTTGAAAAAGAGCTTCACGTCGTCCGCGCCGATCCGACGGCGATAGGACAGTGTCTCGGCGGGATTCGTGTTCCATACGCCGAAGTCGCCGGCGTAAGCACCGGTGAACACCTCGCGAACGAACCGGGCGCCAACGGCCTTCGCGAGGGCGATCGCTGACCGCGGATCCCAGAGAATGTCCACGCCGAAGGGGATCGGCAGGTCGCGCTTGAGCTCGGTGATGACCGACGCCATCACGGCCGGGACCTCCGGCCCGACCTCGGTGCGGTACGGCCGGTCTCCCTCGTTGCAGAACATGACCGCATCGACGCCGCTGCCTGCGAGGATCTCCACGTCATGACCCACCGCGTCGAGCATCGCCTGGATGCCGCCACGCGCATCGTGCAACGGCTGGCCAGGCATCGGCGGGAAGTGGGCCATCGCGATGATGGCCTTGGGCTTTCCGAAAAGGTCGGTGAGTGCGGTCACGCGAACCCTCCAAGGGCTATCTGCGTCGCTCCACGGGACAAATCCACCTCGGCCAGGCGCGGGACGGTGGCGGCGAGCAAGTCGAGGCATCCTGCGACGTCGGACAACTGCGCGGTCTCGACCGGGGAGTGGGTGTAGCGCACGGGAATGCCGACGCCAACAGCGGCGATCCCGTCGGCGGCGGCCATCGGCACGAATGCCGCGTCGGTGATGACTCCCACCATCGCGTCGTGCTGGATGGCGATGGACTCCTTCTCGGCCGTCGTTTCGATGGTGCGGACGAGCGCCGGATGGGGGATCAGGCCGCCCAGCGTGCCGCGCCCATGGAACGACAAGCGGGACAGCGTCGGGCCACCACCGAGCCGGACTACACCCTGCCCGGCGAGGTCGGGCGTGTCGCTGGCCGGCGCGATATCGACGTTCACGACCACGTCCGGGGCGAACTTAGCGACGAGCGCCAACGTGCCGCGAACGTGGAACTCCTCCTGCGTCGTGAAGCCCACGACAACGCGCTGGGCCGGCTTCTCGTCGACGAGCCGGTCGACGTAGGCCAGCAGCGCGGCGACACCGAGGCGGTCATCAAGGGACTTGGCTGAGAATCTGCCACCGGCCAGCTGGGTCCACTCCGGCCGGTAGGTCGCCGGATCGCCGACGCGGACTCCGGCAGCTCGAGCTTCTTCCGCGCTGGATGCGCCCACGTCGAGATAGAGCTCGGTCGCCGGCTTGGCGACGTACTTATCTTCAGGTGGTGTGAGGTGATGGCTCTTGATTCCGACGACGGCCGGGAGGTCACCCGCGCGGGTATGCACCAGCAGTTGCAGGCCGGGCAGCACGCGCTCCGGCATGCCACCGAGCCGGTGGACGCGCAGCATGCCGTCGGGGTCGATGCCTCGCACAACCAGACCGAGCTCGTCCAAGTGCGCGGTGACGAGCACGAGAGGCGTGTCGTCTCGATCCGCTCCGAACGCCACGGCGACCTGGCCGAGCCGGTCGACGTGCGGCTGCAGCCCGAGGCCCTGCAGATGCTCGACGACGGCGGCGGTCAACCGGTCCTCGTTGCCCGCGGGCGCGGCCACCGCCGACAACCGCCGGCACATGCCCAGCAGGTCACGGGTGGCGTCGCCAAGTGCGGACTGCACGGGTTCGCTCCCTGCTCTCAACAATGATGCACGAATTCGTGCATGCGCCACTTTCCACCTTCGGAATGTGCGCGTCAAGGGCCTTGCGAACGCTGTTATCTGCACGTTACCGTGTGCGCGCTCGGTGAACTACCTTGTTGCCCGTTTCACACCAAGCTAGGAGCAGAGGCTCATGCGCACAGGGCAGAGGCGGCTCGAGATCCTCCGCCAGCTGTTCCTGACGGGCTACGTCGAGGCCAAGGAACTCGCTCTCACGCTCGACGTCGATTCCTCTACCATCAGGCGCGACCTGGAGGCTCTCGCCCGCGGGGGCCGTCTGCAGCGTACGCACGGCGGCGCCCGCGTGAATGCCGGCGCCGTCGACGTGCCGTACGCCATGAAGCAACAGGAGCGGATGTTCGCCAAGGACGCCATCGCCTCAGCGGCCTGCGAAGTCGTCCGCGACGGCGATAGTGTGCTGCTCGACAGCGGTTCGACCACATACCAACTCGCCATCGCGCTGAGAGCCCGGAACGACCTCACAATCGTCACCAACGACCTGCGAATCGGTCGACTGGTCGCCGATTACCCCAATGTCCATTTGCTTGTCACGGGCGGAGAGTTACTAAGCTCGACGTACACCCTCTTCGGGGAACGAGCGGTCACCTTCATCGAGGACCTGCGTGTCGACTGGGCGTTCCTTGGTGCCGATGCGATCGATGCGATCGCTGGGATTACCAACACCAATACCCTCGAGATTCCACTGAAGCGCGCGATGATCGCCGCCGGCAGATCGACCGTGGTGCTCGCCGACAGTACGAAGTTCGATCGGCGAGCACTCGTCCGCGTCGCTGAACTGCACGAGGTTGACCAGGTGCTCACCGACGACGAGCTGACCCTGGAGCGGGCCGCGCCATATGGCGAGCAGGTGCGACGCGCCCCGCAAGCACCCGAGCCACCGCGACGCATCGTCGCGGTCGGCGAGGTGCCATGACTTATCTCGGCGTCGATATCGGCACCGGCAGCAGCAAGGCCGTGGTTACGGACGCCGACGGCAATATCCTGGCGTCCGCCACGAGACCGCACCCCACGTCGTCGCCCCGACCGGGTTGGTTCGAGCACGACGCCGACGACATCTGGTGGGCCGACTTCCGCGGACTCGTAGCAGAACTCCGCCGGACAATCCCGCTCCACGATATTGACGCGGTGGGGGTGAGTGGCATCGGTCCCGTCGCCCTGCTCGCCGACGCCGACGGTCGTCCAGTGCGCTCAGCGATCCTCTACGGCATCGACACCCGGGCCCAGGAGGAAGTCCGCGAGCTGACTCAGGTCCTTGGCCGCGACGCACTGTTGGAACGGACCGGCAACCTGCTCACGAGTCAAGCCGTCGGCCCGAAACTGCTCTGGGTCGCCCGGCACGAGCCGGAAGTGCAGGCGCGCGCGCGCCGGTGGTACTCGGCGTCCAGCTACGTCGTCGGCCGGCTCACCGCCGAGTACGTCATCGACCACTACACCGCAAGCACCTCCGACCCGCTGTACGACCTGATCGCCATGGACTGGTGGCCGTGTGCATGGGACGTCACGGCAGCATCGATCGAACGCCCGCGGCTCGCCTGGCCGGACGAGGTCGTCGGTACGGTCATCCCCGCCGTCGCACAGGAGACTGGCCTGCGCGTCGGCACTCCGGTTGTCGCTGGGACCATCGACGCGATGGCGGAGTCCTACAGTGTGGGTTGCCGCAACGTCGGCGACACGATGGTGATGTACGGCTCGACGCTGTTCTTCATCCAGACGGTCGCGCACCCGACCGCGCACCCGGGGCTTTGGGCCGCCACGGGCCGTACCACCGAGACCTTCTCGATCGCCGCTGGCATGGCGACATCCGGGCTGGTCACAACTTGGCTGGCCGACGTCGTCGGCACGGATGTCGGCACACTCTTCGAGGAGGCCGCAGCCGTGGCGCCGGGAAGCGACGGCCTGGTGCTCTTGCCGTACTTCGCAGGCGAACGCACTCCCCTGTTCGACCCCGAGGCGCGCGGCTGCTGGATCGGTCTTACTCTCGGACACCGGCGCGGGCACCTGATCCGTTCCGCCCTCGAAGGCGTCGCGTACGGCGTTCGGCACAACATCGAGGCCATGGCCGAGGCCGGCGCCACGCCCGGGCGCCTAGTCGCCGTCGGCGGCGGCACACGAGGAAATCTGTGGACCCAGATCGTCAGCGACGTGACGGGCCTGCCACAAGACCTCCCATCGATCACGATCGGCGCGTCGTACGGCGACGCGCGGATGGCCGCAGACGCGAGCGGAGTCGACACCGACTCATGGAATCCCGTGGCGCACCGGCTACGACCGCGCATCGAGACCGCGGATACGTACGCGGCACTCTACGGCGTCTACCGCCGCAGCTACCTGGCCCTGCGCGACGACATGCATCTGCTGGCAAGGAGATCGGTATGAGCCCTGGCCACCCTGATGCATCGGCGCTGCGTGACCTCGCCGTCGCGCTGGCCCGTAGCGCTGGCGATCTACTGACGACCGACCGCGCCGACGACCTCCTGCCCGGCACGAAGTCGTCGCCCACCGACCTGGTCACGGTCATGGACCGGGCAGCGGAGCGACTCATTCTTGATGGCTTGCTTGAGGCGCGACCAGAGGACGCCGTGCTGGCTGAAGAGAGCGGCTCGCGACAGGGCAGTACCAACGTGCGCTGGATCGTCGACCCGCTCGACGGCACGGTGAACTACTACTACGGCATCCCCGCATACGGCGTCTCCATCGCCGCTGAGGTCGACGGGGTTGTGGTCGCCGGCGCTGTCTACAGTGCACTTCACCGCGGTGTATTCGACGCTGTCCTCGGCGGAGGTTCCCGGTTCAGCGGCTCCACAGCCCGTTGTTCATCAATCACCGATCTGTCGTTGTCGCTCGTCGGTACAGGGTTCTCCTACTCCGCCGAGCGACGCGCAGGCCAAGGTCGGGTCGTCGGCAAACTACTCCCGCAGATACGCGACATACGCAGGATCGGAGCGGCGGCACTCGACCTGTGCGCAGTCGGCAGCGGTCACCTCGATGCGTTCTTCGAGCTGGATCTCAAGCCTTGGGACTACGCGGCTGGGCTGCTCATTGCCGCCGAGGGGGGCGCTCGGACGGGTACGTTGGATAGCCCGGACGGCCAAGTCGTCATCTCGGCCGCGCCAGGCGTGTACGAGGTTCTGGTGGGCGAGCTCAGGCGGCTGTACGGAGCCGGCTCGACGTGAAGGACACCGCCGCTCGGGTACCACGACGGAATCTGCAAAGGCGGAACGCCCGGTCGTCGGCGAAGTTGAGGCATCGATCACCACGAAGGAATCTGAGGAATGGCCCTCATTCGTCGTCGTCCGGCTGGGTTCGGTGACTGCCGCGGACGGGCTCGTTGAGCACGAGACGGACGCGACGCCGGCGACTGTGTCTGAACGTGGGTTCGCAGAACTCGAAAGCGTGTGTGGGTGAAAGTCCACCGGGGGTTCAAATCCCACCGCCACTGCCAGCCAGATCTGAGCACGAAATTGGGCTCGGCACGCCGCCCCGGGCAGTCAGCCCAGGGCTGCGTTTTGGGCGAGATCCGTGCCGCAGGTCTTTCAACAAGTACGTAGCAACGAACCCACATCGGTGCGAGCGTGCTGTCCGGGAGACCCTGCCGATGCCCGGTCAGCGATGGGCCTTCCGGGACGAGTGACGCTGCAGCAGTCCGTTCAGCGGAGTTTCGTGGACGACCGCCCGAAGGGGGTGCTCGGACTGCGTTGGGAAGGTTCGGCGTGACTGCTAGAGCTAGACGATCGTCGCGCGGAAATCCTTTGCTGCATTCATGAGCTCTGTGACACGGGCCGTATCTGCTCGGTTCGCGAAAATACCGCCCTCCTTGAAGTAGGTTCCGACGATCGCCCCGTCAGCGACGGCGAGCTGCTCTCCGATGTTGTGTGCTCTCACACCGGTGTTTACAAAGACCGGCACCGAGCCGGCAGCAGCCTTCACGGTGGTGAGGGCGTGAGTTTCCGTCGGCGCGCCGGCTGTGAGGCCCGAAACGCAGATTGCGTCGGGGAGGGTTGCGAAGACTGTCGTCACAGTGATCGACGTCAAGTCCCGGTCCGTGAGGTATTGCGCCGACTCAGGCACGATGTTGAAGAAGAGCTTGACGCGCTCGCCCCCGACTCGAGCGCGGTGGCGGGCAACTTCGCCGATATTGGTGTTCCAGAGGCCGAAGTCGCTTGCATAGACGCCAGTGAAGATCTCGCGCACATACTGTGCACCCGTTGCAACGGCGAGATCTATCGAAGCTCGGCCGTCCCAGAGAACGTTGACGCCATAGGGCACTGAGATGTTCGAGAGCAGTTCGCCGACGATGCGGGCCATCGTGATCGCTGTGATCGGTTCGGTCTTCGTGAGGTACGGGAGGCTGAACTCGTTGGAGAACATGATCCCGTCGACGCCTCCCTCTTGCAGTGCATCGAGCTCGTACTTCGCTCGATCGACGACGGCCGCAAGGCCGCCTGTGCTGTCGAAGCCGGGATCCCCAGGCAAAGCCAACAGGTGCAGCATCGCGATGACAGGTTTTCTGACGGGGAAGACGGTTGTGAGCCAGTCGCTCATATGGGTGCCCTTTCGAGCTGACGTGTGCTGGGTCCAGACAGCCTATGTCTAGCTCGAAAATGGGTGGTGAGTAGGCCGGCGAAGCATCCCGGCGGAGCGCAGCGGAGCCGGGATGGGTTGTAGCGGTGAGGTTCAGTGCTTGGGTCAGGCGGCGGGTTGCAGGGTGACTTTGTAGCCGAGGGCTTCGAGTTCACGGATGTGGTTGCGCTTCTTACGTTCTGGGTTGATGCGTGAGTCGTATTAGCCGGAGCCCAGGTCGTGGTAACGGGTTTCGGGATCGAGTAGTAGGTACCAGACGATGACCAGGATGGAGCGGCCGACGGCCACGACGGCCTTCTTCTTGCCGCGCCGTCGAGCGATGCGCCGGTAGCGTTCGCCCAAGAACGTGGTGGTCTTGCTCGTCCCGACGGCGGCCTCGCCCAGGACCCGGGCTAGGTAGCGGTCGCCGTGACCGGTGGAGGCGGTGCCCTTCCTGCGGCCCGCGGACTCCTTGACGCCGGGGGCGAACCGGGCCCAGGACGAAAGGTGGGCCGGGGTCGGGAAACGGGTCATGTCCACGCCGACCTCAGCGATGATTACTGCGGCGGCGATAGGACCGACCCCGGGGATCTCATCCAGGCGCGCCACGGCATCAGCGAAAGGGGCGATTTGGGCTTCGATCTTGGCCTGGACGTCGGCGATGTCCACGTCCAGGGCGTCGATGCTAGCGAGCATCTTGGTCAGCAGGAAACCGTGGTGGTCGGTGAAGCACGACCTGACCAAGCTCGAGACGGTGTTCTTGCAGGTCAGCCGGGACGGCAGGAAGCGTCGGAGCTCTGTCGGTGTGCCCCCGTAGCCTTGCCCTCCATGAGCGAGCAACCGGTAGGCCGGCTGACCCTGGAGCAGCAGAAGGCGATGGCCGACATGCTCCAGCGGCTGGTTCAGTCCCCAGAAGTGCAACGGGCCATGCGCACCAACGTTGAGAGCTTGCGCCGAGCGCTGGACACGTCCGATTCGTATGCGCGGATGCGAGTGAATGCCCAGCGGATTGCAGGGGGGATAACTGCACCTATCGCGGCTCGGGTCAATCAGATTCTCGAGGCCTCCATGCGAGTCAATCTGGAGCCTTTACGGCGAGCGGTCAAGGTCGGTACCGAGGTCTTTCTGCAATTCTTCCCGCCGAACATTCGGGCTCTACCCGGCCTGTGGCCTCACATGGCAAATTTGGCCGCCAACGAGCAATTGTGCCTCGTGTGGGCGCCCAGGGCCGAGATTGTCGAGGAGATCGTGGCCGCACCGGACCGGGAAGAACGCGAGAAGGTCCTCCTCGCCCATGGCGGGCGCATCGTCGATGACTGCCGTGCGGCCGTAGCTGTCGTCACCCCCGAACTGCAGGACGTCGTCAAACTGCTCCAACGCGCTTACCACGCTCACGACGCAGGCCACCATGAATCCGCCCAGGCCCTGGCCACCTGCGTGCTCGACTCCATGCTCGAGCAGGTCCTTGCTGCGGGAGAGGGGAAGATCTTGGGTGTCATCAAGAGTGAGCTGCGAGAGACAGAGACAAAACAGATGACAGCCATGGTTCTCCGGGACACATTGGCCGCCTGCCAGTCCGCTCTCAAAACCAAGGGCACTTGGGGGCAGGAACCCGACGGTTACCTGCGCAATGCGAGCGTTCACGCCGCGTCCACCAGCGTCTACGCGCCCGTCAATGCCCTCAAGGCGATGGCGAGCCTTCTAGCCACATCAGTTGCCTGCATGCTCTCCCATCCGCTGACCGCGTTCCGTCGCATCCGGGAAATCGAGGCTGGATACCAACTTGTAGAGGTGGGGCGGTAACCGGGAATCCGACTTGCCGATGTGCCTCCCGTCCGACTGGGAGGCGGCCTATACCGTACGAGACAAGGCAGCACACTGGGCGACACGCGAGGGAGAGGACGGCACCGGTGGCCAACGGGACCAGTATCGAGTGGACGGAAGCGACGTGGAACCCGACGACAGGGTGCGATCGTGTCTCCACGGGGTGTGACAACTGCTACGCCCTCACACTCTCCAAACGACTCAAGGCCATGGGGGCTGCTAAGTATCAGAACGACGGCGACCCTCGAACCAGCGGGCCAGGTTTCGGCGTGACCGTCCACCCGAATTCCCTGGACATCCCCTACACCTGGCCGACATCGAAGCTGGTCTTCGTCAACTCGATGAGCGACCTTTTCCATGCCAAAGTACCGATCGCCTTTGTCCGCGACGTTTTCGACGTCATGCGAGACACCCCACAACACACCTACCAGGTCCTCACCAAACGCTCGCGCCGGCTCCGGCTCCTCGCCGAGAAGCTGGACTGGCCCGACAACGTTTGGATGGGTGTCTCCGTCGAAAACGAGGACGTCCTTGTCCGCATTGACGACCTCCGAGGGATACCCGCCAAGGTCAAATTCCTGTCGTGTGAGCCGCTACTCGGCCCCCTCACAGGCATGGACATCACCGGCATCGACTGGGTCATCGCAGGCGGGGAATCAGGGCACAAACACCGCCCAATGGACCCCAGATGGGTCATCGAAATCCGCGACATATGCACCGCCGCCGACGTTGCCTTCTTCTTCAAGCAATGGGGTGGACACACACCGAAAGCTGGTGGCCGCGAACTCGAAGGCGCCTTGTGGGACGAGATGCCCATCAGGACAAGGGTTTCCTAGCTTCCGCCGTCGACGATGAGTGCATCCTCAGAGTCAGCCTCCGGTCGGAAGATCACGATGCGTGATGTCTCTGGCCACTGCGACGCGGACGTCAGCGGCGAGATTCTCTCGGCGAGGCCCTCAGACGACAAGTCGTTCAGGACCTCTCGAAGGTGTTTCGTGGTAAATCCCGCTTCATGGGCGACCTGTTCCACCTGCTGCCATGCCAGTTCATTGCCCGCCAGAGTCGTCAGGGCGCAGCGCAGAGGTTGGAGGTCAGGTCCGAATTGCAGTTCTGCCTGCACGGCAGCACCCGAACCAGAGTTTGGATCCATGTGCCAAGCGACTGGCCTCCAACAGGCCAGCCCCTTCGGGTGCCGAGTGATGAGGATGAGGGAGTAGCGCGGCGTCCTATTAGCTACGCGAACGTCAAAGCGGGCCGTTTGACAGCCCAGACTCTTGAAGCGGTCTCGGTAGATCTGCACGAGCGCGTCCTTGCTTCTTCCTTCGTCTGATTCGGGCACGGCTGCCTTCCAAGCATCGCCTCCGAAAACAGTGTTCAAGGTGGACTCGAACTTCGGCTGCGTCTTGAAGCGGTGCATCTCGTCGAGCATCAGGCTGACGATCGCTTCCTGACCCGGTTGGGCGACACACGCCGCCACGTCGTCAAAAGGGATCTGCTTCAGGCCCCAGGGGTCAATCAGCCACAGGGCTGGTTCGCGATGACTGAGGAAGGTCGACGCCAAGCCTTGGCGTCGGGTTGAAAACTCGCCCGGATCCTGCACACTTGGCGTGAATCCGGGGCAGGACGGCATGGCCGCGAGTTTCGCCCGCAGCGCCTCCGTTCGGTCCTGCCGCTCTTCCAGCGTGACCAGTTGCAGCGGCTTGAAACGCAAGCGGGCCTGATGCTCAAGGAACGTTCGCGCAACCAAGACTGGGCTGCCTTCGAGACCGTCGCTGTAATAACCGGCGCCGCTGAAGGCATCGAAGACGACGGCGCCTTCGTGCCAATCCGCTTGCAGGATCTTCGGCATCCAGCAGTTGAGGTAACCCCGATAGATCCGGTGTTTGATGCGCATGTGAGGGTCGGAAGGGTAGATCGTCTTGTCTCGAAGTTCTTGCCTTCGTCCTGGCATGTGCTCCCCGGTCTCCGCTGGCCCCTTTGCATCTTGCCCCAGATTTCGGAATGCAGGGTGTACATCGTCATACGTGTCGCTTCCGGCCCCCAGCAGATGACCCATACCCGGGCCGTAGCGAAAACCCCCGACAACCCCTGTTGTGCGACACGGGTTTCGTACAGAGGTTTTGAACAGTGGGTTTGAGCGTGGAGCCGACCGCCGGGCACCAGCGTCTCGAAAACGGCCGTTATTGAGTCACTGCATTTGGCGACGGAAATGGCCACCGGGATGGTGATGTCCTGACCAACGGAGTAGGGCGGGTCCCCGGAGCTCTATGTATGTTGCCAGCGGGTTGGACTCTGACAAGAGCGATCACGCCTTCAAGTCGACAGATTTCGGCGTCACGAGCAAACGTGGTGCGACGGCAGTTCGGCGCATCGCCCGCCACAAGCCGTTTCGAATCTCCGATGAGGCCCCCCAACTACGTGGATCCATACCGTCTAGGGCAATGGCCACGGCATCGCGTACGTCTGGACTCTGGGGGTACGGGGCGTCGAGGACTCCGCGCCTCAGCAGCGACTGCCCTGGCGGCAATACGATTCGTCGGTCGGCCCTCAGCACTCGCACTCTCCGTTGTGCCAGTGTCGCCATGAACGCATCAACTACCTCACGGTCGTCATCGCTTTCCAAGTAGTCCCGCGGGTCCTCCAGAACAAAGGCTGCCAGCTCAGCCCAGTCGGACTCGGCTTCACTTGGCTGATCACCACCATCATTGAGCCAAGCACCCGTCGCCTTCAGCTCGAGCGTGTCCAACTTGACCTGGTGTAGGAGTTGTCGCGCTGTTGCAGGCAGGACGCCGACGTGCCGCGCGATATCGGTAAGGACCAACCACATCGCAGCCTTTGTGTCTTCCCGTCCCTCGATACCCCGCTTGAGCGCCTCAGTGATCGTTGACCTGTACAAAGGTCGTTCCTCGGCAAGTTCGACCAACACGTCCCCGACCGCGATGGGGCGCGGCGGTAGAGTCAAGATCCCTAACACGATGTCCAACAGTTGTTGCCGGAATGTGGGAACCTCGTGCGCGATGGAGTCAGCCAGTAGGTCCCGCGCGAGCTCCGGCCCGAGCCCGACTCGACCCGCGAGAGGATCGGAGTCGAGGCCTCGCAACATGCCCA
>Ga0097691_1000845_pt1 | contig 24518 bp, 21 predicted proteins | sample NGESurdeep072012_8_FD_72858 | JGI IMG/M metagenome (GOLD analysis project Ga0097691, IMG submission 72858) | Arctic peat soil microbial communities from Barrow, Alaska - NGEE Surface sample 210-1 deep-072012 | ecosystem: Environmental > Terrestrial > Soil > Wetlands > Peat ... | reverse complement strand
GCGCGATCGTCGCGGGTGCGTTCGACAGGTAGCACTTGATCTCGGCCCCCGGATCGGACCCGACCGGGCGGCGGGCCATCAACCAGCCTTCCGGTCCCGGCGCGCGATGGATCTTCTCGAACACGCGCAGGCGGGCGAACTCGTACTCGCGGGGACCCTTCTCGCCCTCGGTGACGCGATGCCGGATCCAGTCGCCGACCGGCAGCGACCGGACGATCTCGTCGGCCGTCTGGGCGGGCAGTGCGTCAGGCCGAGGCCGGGCCCGGGTGCGCGGCCGGCCCTTTTCACCTGACGGCGGCGGCACCTGCCAGCCGGGATCCGCGGTCCACACTTCGGCGGTCCCCCTGACCTCGAAGCAGTACCAGCGGCCCTGGCTCGCCACGAGCCGGCGCAGCTCGTGGCTGTCGCCATAGGCGGCGTCCGCGGTCACCCACTGATAGGGCAGGTGACCCCGGGCCGCGGCCGTCGCCAGCATCTCGCCCGCGAGCTCGAGCTTGGTCCGAAAGCGGACATCCGCGGGCACGGCTGCGCGCGGTGAGCCCCGCTTCGCAGGATCGGCGAGCCAGCCCTCGGTGAGGTACAGCCGCCGATCGACGAGGGTGTGGCCATGCGGGCTCGCGTATCCGAGGAACACCCCGACCTGGCAGTTGTCGACTCGCCCAAGCGTTCCCGAGTACTGGCGGCCGACGCCTGCCGAGTGGATCCCCTTCTTCGGGAAACCCGTGTCGTCGAGGACGAGGACACCACCCGGGGCCCCGAGCTGCTCGCCGACGAAGCGCTGCAGCTCCTCGATGCAGCCCTCGTCGTCCCAGGGCGAGTCGGACAGGAACTCCTGGAGCTTGCGGGGTGGGGCGCCGACCTGCTCGGCGATGTTCTCGACGTTCTTGCGCTCGATCGGGAGCGCGAGGCCGATCAGGTACTTGCGGCTCGCGGCTCGCCCTTCCGACCGACGGAAGAAGCGACCGAACCGGGCGTGGAAGGCCTCCAGCGCCGGCAGGAGGGCGGCGAGATCGGCGTCGAGCATGCGGGCGACCCCTTCCTCGTGGGGACCGCCAACGACACCAGTAACCGGCGGCCCTCTCGGTGTGCCACCCTACCCTTGACGCCCAACCGAGTCAATAACCGGCGTTGTAGTACTAGGCCAGGGTGGAAATGTGACTTCTCGCGCCACGAACATCAGCACCCGATCGTAGCGTCTCCGGAAGGACCTCCTTGCGGTGAGCAGGCGGCCGGTCCATAACGAGCAGATGGAGGCGGCGTCGGGTTCGGCTCGACGGTGAGCACCGACCAACGGAAGAGGTCAACCGTGTAGATAAGGAGACGGCTCGTCGACGAAGAGAGGTACCGGAGCGGTCTGCCAGGCGACTGCGTCGACGGCAGGCCCATCCTATTGACCACACCTGCGCTCCGAGGCCTGACTCGCAGGCCACGCCCGCGCCATGGGCGCACATTGAGCACGAATTCACTCGCGGAGAGGTGGCAGAGCGGTCGAATGCGGCGGTCTTGAAAACCGCTGGGCGCAAGCCCCGTGGGTTCGAATCCCACCCTCTCCGCCAAAGGTCCGAGCGTGCGACGGGTACGTGCCGCACCACGGATGGTGGCCAGCGCCGCTTCGGGTGCGCTCACGCCGAGCGGCGGAGGACCGACGGCAGGCGCCGAGCTCTGGCCCAGTCCACGCGCCGCCTGGCGGCACATGCCGCGACACCGCCGTGCGCCGTTCCCAGCTGAGGACCGTGCGCTTGACCGTTTCGGCAGGCGCCTCGTAGACTCCGCGGCAACTGAAGACGTGGGCTGTGAACGGGACGAGTACCCGTCGTGCGCCGGCACAGAGACCCGGCGGCCGGTGGAAGACCGGGGTGGCGGCGGCGGTGAATGGACCCGGGAGCCTCCGGACCGAAACGCGCCGGCAGGGCCGGCGCCAGTAGGCTCCGGCGCAGGGCGCCAGCGATAGCGGGCAGCGCCGATCGGACGGATACGCCGTCCCGTCGGTCAGGTGAGTGCGGCAGTGCCGAAATCGGGTGGCACCGCGGATGGTCGAGCCGACCGTTCGTCCCGAGTGGACGAAGGTCGGTTTCGTTGTCTCTGGAGGTCCTCGCGGCAATGTCCACCCAGCACCCGCTCAGCCTCGGCGAGGTCAAGCGACTCGCCGGCAGCGCGGACACGATCCGTCTCCGGGCGAGCCGCGACGCCGATCTCGAGACCCCGATCGGCGCCTTCATCCGGCTCGACGACGGCGTCACGCCGGCCTACCTCCTTGAGTCGGTCGAGGGCGGCGAGCGGCTCGGCCGCTACAGCTTCCTGGGCGTCGGTCCGCGCCGGCTGCTCGAGGTCCGCGACGGCATGGCGCGCATCCAGGACCGGCCCGTCGGCGTGATCGCGTATGCGCCCGACCTTCCCGTCACTGCCTTCCCGGCAGCCGACCCGCTCGCGGCGCTGCGCGCGTTCGTGCCCAGGCGCGTCGTCGAGCCCGGCGAGGGAATGCCGCGGTTCACGGGGGGCGCGGTGGGCGCCCTCGCCTACGACGCGGTCTCGGCCTTCGAGCCCACGGTCCCGCTCCCGTCCGCCGACCCGGTCGGGGTCCCGCTGGCCAGCTTCATCGAGACGGACCTGGTCCTCGTCTTCGACCACCTGACCCATGAGCTCAGCGCGATCGCCTCGCTCCACACCGACGCGCCGCACCTCGAGGAGCGCTACCGCATCGCCGAGCGGGCGATCTTCGAGGCGCTCGAGCGGACCGCGCGTCCGTCGGCGGCCGAGATCGCGGGCGGCGCACCGGCGAGCGGCCGGCCCGGATCGGGCGGGGCTGCGGCGACGGCCCCCGTCGCGTCGCCGGCGCTCGAGGAGCCCCGCACGAGCCTCGGCCGCGCCGCGTTCGAGGCTGCGGTCCGCGCCGCCAAGGACGCGATCGCGGCCGGCGAGGCGATCCAGGTCGTGCTCGCTCGGCGCGAGACCCGTGCGCTGCCGGCCGGTCCGGACGGCCGTCCGGTCGACGGGATCGGCCTCTACCGGGCGCTGCGCCGCGTGAACCCAAGCCCATACCTGTTCTTTGTACGGACCCCGTCGTTCGAGGTGGTGGGCGCCAGCCCGGAGCTGCTTCTCCAGGTGGAGGGCGACCGGATGACCACCCACCCGATCGCGGGCACGCGGCCCCGAGGCGCGACTCCGGCCGACGACGCGCGTCTCGCCGACGAGCTGGCGGCGGATCCCAAGGAGCGCGCCGAGCACGTCATGCTGGTGGACCTCGGCCGCAACGACCTGGGTCGGGTCGCGCGGCCCGGCACGGTCCGCGTCTCGAAGTACATGGAGGTGGAGCGCTACAGCCACGTCCTGCACCTCGTCAGCCACGTCGAGGGCCGGCTGGCACCCGGGCTCGATGCGCTCGACGCGCTGCGGAGCGTCTTCCCCGCCGGGACTCTTTCCGGCGCCCCGAAGGTCCGCGCGATGCAGCTCATCGCCGCCGCGGAACGCGAGCGGCGCGGCCTCTACGGCGGGGCGATCGGCTATCTCGGCTACGACGGCAACCTCGACACGGCGATCGCCATCCGGAGCGCCGTTCTGAAGGACGGCGTGGCCCACGTCCACGCGGGTGCCGGGATCGTGGCGGGAAGCGTCCCGGAGCGCGAGTTTGAGGAGACCGAGCACAAGGCGGCCGCCCTCCGCCGCGCGCTCGAGCTGGCGGCAGGCGGGGGACGCGGGGCGGCCGCGTCCGACCCCGCGGCGTCCGGCGCGACGGCCACCGACGCCACGGCCGCGGGGGGCTCGCGGTGATCCTCGTCATCGACAACTACGACAGCTTCACGTACAACCTGGTCCAGGCGCTCCAGGCCGCCGGTGCGGACGTCCGGGTCGTGCGCAACGACGCGATCGACGCCGCGGGCCTCGCCCTCCTCGCCGACGATCCGGCCGCCGACCTGCGCGGGATCGTGATCTCGCCCGGGCCGTCGGACCCGGCGCACGCGGGCGTTTCCGTCGCGGCGGTCCGCTTCGCCGCGAATCGCCGGATCCCGCTCCTGGGCGTCTGCCTGGGCATGCAGTCGATGGCGGCCGCGTTCGGGGCGTCGATCGTGCGTGCCCCGACGCTCGTGCACGGCGAAGCCTCGTCGGTGGACCACGACGGGGCCGGCCTGCTGGCGGGCATGCCCGCACGCTTCGGCGCGGCCCGCTACCACTCGCTCTGCGTGGAGGCGGCCACGCTGCCGCCAGAGCTGTTCGTGACGGCCCGCAGCGTCGACGACGACGTCGTGATGGGGCTGCGGCACGCCTCGCTCCCGATGGAAGGCGTGCAGTTCCATCCCGAGTCCGTGCTCACGCCCGACGGCCCGCATCTCCTGGCCAACTTCCTCCGGCTCGCCGGGGAGGGCGACGCAGGTGTCCTCGACGATGCCTCCGGGTCGTTCGCGACGCGGGGCCTGGCCGCCACGCTGACAGCCGCCCCGGCTGCCGTCCCGGCCGTGGGGGCACCCTCGTGAGCGACACGGTCCGGGCAGCCCTGTCGACGGTCGTCGACGGGGGAACGCTGAGCCGCGACCAGGCGCACCGGGCGATGGGCGCCGTGATGGACGGCGAGTCGACGCCCGCGCAGCTCGCCGCGCTCCTCGTGGCGCTCCGGATGCGCGGCGAGACGGTGGACGAGCTGGCCGGCTTCGCGAGCGCGATGCGAGAGCGCGTCGTGCGCGTCGATGCGCCCGCGGGGGCGATGGACGTGGTCGGGACCGGCGGCGACGGATCGGGCACGTTCAACATCTCGACGACCGCTGCGTTCATCGTCGCGGCCGCCGGCGTCCCGGTCGCCAAGCACGGGAACCGGGCCATCACGTCGCGGTCCGGCTCGGCGGACGTCCTGGATGCCCTGGGCGTGAGGATCGACCACGACGCGGACTCCGCCGCCGCGTCGCTGCGGAGCGTCGGCTTCGCTTTCCTCTTCGCGCCCGGCTTCCATCCGGCAATGCGGCATGCCGGCCCCACCCGGCGGGAGATCGGCGTGCGGACGGCCTTCAACCTGCTGGGCCCGCTCACGAATCCGGCCGGGACGCGGCGACAGCTCGTGGGCGTCGGGGACCCCATCGCGGCCCCGAAGCTTGCCGAGGTGCTGCGCGTCCTGGGCACCGAGCGATCGCTCGTGGTCCACGGGGCCGGCGTGGACGAGCTGCCGCTCGACGGCAGCGGCGTCATCCACGACGTGACGCCCGGCGGCGTCGTGCGCCGGGAGGTCGACGTGGCGGCGCTCGGCCTCGTTCCCGCGGAGACTGCGCGGCTCGCCGGCGGCTCGCCCGCCGAGAATGCTGCGCTCGTGGACGCCGTCCTCGCCGGCACCGAGCGCGGGCCGCGACGCGACGTGGTCCTGCTCAACGCGGGAGCGGCGCTCGTGGCCGCCGGGAGGGCGACGGACATGGCGGAGGGCATCGCGCAGGCAGCCGCGATCCTGGATTCCGGGGCCGCGTCCCGGCTGGTCGCCCGCCTGCGCGCCGAGCGGCTGGCGGCGGACGCGACGAAGGCCGCCCGGGCGGCCGCGGAGGTTCGAGCATGACGATCGAGGTCCCGGCCCCGCCCCGCCGGCGTTCCGCACCGGGCGGCGTCCTTGCCGAGATCGCGGCCCGGCGCGCCAGCGATCTCGCGGCGGAGCTCGGCGATGCGACGTACGCGGCACTTGCCCGCTCGGCACGGTCAGCGCCCGCCCCGCGACCGGTCGCCGAGCGACTGGCGGCGCCTGGGCTCCATCTCATCGCCGAGGTCAAGCGCTCCTCTCCGTCGGCTGGATCCATCGCCCCCACGGATGACGTGGTCGAGCGTGCCCGGGCGTATGCGGCCGGCGGCGCGGCTGCGATCTCCGTCCTGTGCGAGCCGCACTGGTTCGGCGGGTCCGTGGAGGACCTGCGGGCCGTGCGGGCCGCCGTGGCCGTCCCGGTCCTCGCGAAGGAGTTCGTGGTCGATCCACGCCAGCTGCCCCTCCTCCGATCGGCCGGCGCGGACCTCGTGCTCCTGCTCGCCGTCCTCCACCCGGCGCGCCGCCTGGCGGAGCTCGTCCGGCGTGCGGTCGACCTCGGCCTGGAGCCGCTCATCGAGGTCCACGCGGAGCGCGAGCTCGACGCCGCGCTCGCGAGCGGCGCGCGCCTCGTCGGCGTCAACAGCCGCGACCTGCGGACCCTGGTCGTGGACCCGGACCGCCCGATCCGGCTCCGGGACCTGGTGCCCGCCGACCGGATCGCGATCGCCGAGTCCGGCGTCCGGGACGCGGGGACGCTGCGCCGGTGGCGTGCGGCCGGCTACGATGCGGCGCTGGTCGGGGAGGCCCTGGTGCGGGCGGCCGACCCCCGCGCCGCCGCGGCCGCGTTCGTCGCAGCGGGCGCCATCCCCGACGATCCGGGTGCCGTCGCCCGCGCCCCGCTCGTGAAGATCTGCGGGATCGTGGACGCGGCGGGCGTCGACGCCGCACGTGCGGCCGGCGCCGATGCCATCGGCCTCAACTTCGTGGCCGGGACGCCGCGCGAGATCTCCCTCGCGGAGGGCGCGGCCCTCGCCCGACACGCCCGGTCGGCAGCTCCGGCCGGCCGCGCCCCGTTGGTGGTGGCGGTCACAGCGAACGCGGATGCGCCGCTCCTTGCCGCCATCGCGCGCGACGTGGACCCCGACGTCATCCAGTTCAGCGGCGGGGAGCCCGCGGACCGGATCGCGGCGTCGCCGCGCCCCGCGTGGAAGGTGCTCCACCTGCCCGCGGATGCCGGCGACGGAGCGGCCGGCGTTGCGGCGAAGGTCGTGGCCAACGGGCGCCGATACCTCGCCGCCGGCGCGGTACGGATCCTCCTGGACACCGCAGGTGGGCCGCACCCCGGCGGGACGGGCACGCGCGCGGACACGGCCGTCGCGGCCGCCGTCGCCCGCGAGATCCCCGTCATCCTCGCCGGCGGGCTCAACCCGGCAGGCGTCGCGGCGACGCTCCTGCAGGTGCCCGCCGTGGGGGTGGACGTCGCCTCGGGCGTGGAACGCCCCCGGCTCGCGGGGGAGCGACCCGTCAAGGACCCGCTTGCGGTGGCGCTCTTCACGAAGCGTGCCCGGGCGGCGCGCTTCGACCGGCCCAACGCCGCCGCGCGCCCGGAGCCCGTGGACCCGGGCCTCCTCGCCGCCGACGAGGCGGGTCGCTGGGGCGTGGACCGCGCGTTCGGCGGACGCTATGTCCCCGAGACGCTCATGACCGCCCTCCGCGAGCTGGAGGAGGCATACGCCTCGCTCCGCGGCGACCCGGTCTTCTGGGCGGAGCTGCGCGCCCTCCTCGCGACGTACGCGGGCCGGCCAACCCCGGTCTACCGCGCCGACCGGCTGGCCGCGCAGGTCCTGGATCGCGCGGGAGAGCTCGATCCGGCCGCCGACGTGCCCACGCGCCTGCGGATCTACCTCAAGCGCGAGGACCTGGCGCACACGGGCGCCCACAAGATCAACAACGCGCTGGGCCAGGCGCTCCTGACCCGGCGCCTGGGCAAGACGCGCGTCATCGCCGAGACCGGCGCGGGGCAGCACGGCGTGGCGACCGCCACGGCCTGCGCACTCCTTGGCCTGCCCTGCGTCGTCTTCATGGGCGCCGTCGACATCGAGCGCCAGCGGCCGAACGTCCTGCGGATGGAGGCGCTCGGCGCGGAGGTCCGCCCGGTGACCTCCGGCACGGCGACGCTCAAGGACGCGGTCAACGACGCGATGCGCGACTGGGTCACGAACGTCGCCACGACCCACTACGTGCTCGGCAGCGCGATGGGACCGCACCCCTACCCGACGCTCGTCCGCGACCTGCAGCGGGTCCTCGGTGACGAGGCGGCGGCCCAGCTGCAGGCCGTCGAGGGCAGGCTGCCCGACCTCGTCGCGGCCTGCGTCGGCGGCGGCTCGAACGCGATCGGCCTGTTCTCGCGCTTCATCGGCGAACCGGCCGTCCGGCTCGTCGCGGCCGAAGCCGAAGGGGAGGGGATCGCGACCGGCCGACACGCCGCGGCGCTTGCCGCGGGCACGCCGGGCATCCTCCACGGTGCCCGGTCGTACATGCTTCAGGACCGGGACGGGCAGGTGACCGAGGCGCACTCGATCTCGGCTGGGCTCGACTACCCGGGCGTCGGGCCGCAGCTCTCCGCCCTGTACGAGGCGGGGCGCCTGGAGGTCGTCTCCACGACCGACGACGACGCCGTTGCCGCGATCCGCGACCTGTCCCGCGCGGAGGGGATCCTGCCCGCGCTCGAGCCGGCCCATGCGCTCGCCGCGCTCCCGCGAATCCTCGTGGGCCGCACCCGCGGGCCGCGCGGACCGCTCGCGTTCGCGCCGCTCCCCGACGACGCGGTCATCCTCGTGGGCCTCTCCGGCCGCGGTGACAAGGACCTGGCCGCGCTCGAGCGACGCGAGGTGACGGCATGAGCGCGCCGATTGCCGCTCCCTCCGGCACGACCCGCGCAGGCCGGGCGACCTCCGCGCAGGGCACCAACGCCACGCCAGGCGCGACCCGCATCGCGGACGCATTCGCGCGGGCAGGCGCCGCGAACCGCGCCGCGCTCATCCCGTACGTCGTGGCCGGGTACCCGGACGCGGCCGGCAGCCTGGCGGCAGCAGCCGCGGCGATCGACGCGGGAGCCGATCTCCTCGAGGTGGGCCTCCCGTACTCGGACCCGCTGGCCGACGGCGCCACGCTCCAGCGGGCGTCCGGGGTGGCGCTTCGGGCGGGCGCCACCCTGGACCGGTCGGTGGCCCTGCTCGCCGAGATCGCGGCGGCCCGGCCGGGCATCCCGCTCGTGCCGATGTGCTACGCGAACCAGCTCCTCGCCGGGGGCGGCGGCGCGACAGCCTCGCGGCGACTCGCCGACGCGGGGGCATCAGGCGTCATCGTGGCCGACCTGACGCCCGACGAGGGAGCACCCTTCGAGGTCGCCTGTCGGGACGCCGGCATCGCGCTCGTCTACCTGGTCGCGCCGACCACGCCGGCCGATCGCCGGCGTGCGATCGCGGCCCGCACTGGTGGCTTCCTCTACACGGTCTCGCTCGTCGGCGTCACGGGGGCGAGGACCAGCCTCCCGCCGGAGGTCGGCCGCTACGTCCGCGCCGTCAAGTCGGCCAGCCCCGTACCGGTCGCGGTCGGCTTCGGCGTCTCGCGCCCGGCGCACGTGCGGGCACTGGTCCGGGCGGGCGCCGACGGGGTGATCGTGGCGTCGGCGCTCATCGACGCGCTGGGCACCGACGGGCGCGACACGGCGGGCCTTGGGCGGCTGGTGGCGCGGTTGCGGGCAGCGGCTGCACGCTGAGCGGCGTCGCGCGCCCGGTGCCTCAGTCGGTGCTCGAATCCGGGGCATCGGCACGTCGGCCCTCCCGTTTCTGGGCGTGCTGCACGCGGCGCGTCGCCGCGATGAGCTTCCGGTACAGGGCGACGAGCTCCGGTTCCGGGAAGAGCCCCGCGGACGCGCTCGTCACCCGCTCCAGGACCTGTGCCTCCCGGGCCGCGTCGCGCACCGTCCGGCGGCCGGTCTCCTGCTTGACGCGGCCGATCTCGAGCGCGATCTGGGCGCGCTCGTTGAGGAGCGCCACGATCTCGTGGTCGATCGCGTCGATCCGGTCCCGGAGGGGAGCGAGCGCCTCCGTGGTGGGATCACCCTGCGGAGCCGCGCCGTTCGCAGACTCCGTGCCCGCCTGATCAGGCCGACGCTCACCCATTCGCGTCCTCCCCGTCCCAGGCGCGTGCGGGAATGAGGTCCGCGGTCCACCGGCGAGCCAGCTCCTCGAGCGCGAGCGTGTACCCGTGGGCACGCAGGCCCACGAACCGGGCCACCGCCACGTCCTCGAGGAAGTTGACGCGCCGGAACGGCTCGCGCGTCGCGGGGTCAGAGAGATGCACCTCCACGAACGGCCGCTCCACCGCCAGCAGGGCGTCCCGCAGGCTGACCGAGGTGTGCGTGAGCCCGGCCGCGTTCACGATCGCGGCGTCGAAGTCGCGCCGGTGGAGCCGGTCAATCAGCACGCCCTCGTGGTTCGACTGGAAGAAGTCCACCGCGATCCCCAGCTCCGCGGCCCGCGCGGCAATCCCGGCGTTGATCTCGGCGAGCGTCTCGCTCCCGTAGATCGCCGGCTCGCGCTCGCCCAGCAGGTCCAGGTTCGGGCCGTTCAGCACGAGCAGGCGGAGCGGCCTGCGCTCGACCGTCCCGCTCATGCGCCGACCCGGGCCGGCCTGCCCGCCAGCACGCTCCCGGCCGCCGCCGCCACGACGTCCGCAGGGATGTCGGCCCGGACCGTCCAGCCCCGGGCCGTCGCGAGCACCCAGCGGAGCTGGCCGCCGCGGTGCTTCTTGTCCGCCGCGACCGCATCCAGCACCGCGCCGGCCGGGTAGGGGAGCGGCGCGCTTCCGAGCTTCAGCCCGTCCAGGAGCGCCTCGACCCGTTCGGCACGTTCGGGCGGGGTAACGCCGACCGCGAGGCCGATCCGGAGGGCAGCTCGAAGCCCGTACGCCACGGCCTCGCCGTGCAGGATCCCGCGGAATGCGGCAACCGTCTCGATCGCGTGCGCCAGCGAGTGCCCCAGGTTCAGCGAGATCCGTCCGCCCTGCTCGCGCTCGTCGGCGGTGACGACCTCGATCTTGGCCATCGCGCAGCGCTCGACGAGCTCGGCCATCACTCCCGAGGCGAAGGCATCCGAATCGCCGGCCGCGAGGGCGGGCCCACTGGACTCCAGGAGCTCAAGGAGCCGCTCGTCGCCCAGCGTTCCCATCTTTACGGCCTCACCCAGCGCGGCGCGCAGCTCGCGTGGCTCCAGCGTCCGAAGGAACGCCACGTCCGTGACGATCGCTGCGGCCTGGTGGAATGCGCCGATGAGGTTCTTGCCTTCCGGAAGGTCGACCGCCGTCTTGCCGCCGATCGAGCTGTCCAGCTGGGCGACCAGCGTCGTCGGGACCTGGACCAGAGGGACCCCTCGCAGCCAGGTCGCGGCCAGGAACCCGGCCGCGTCGCCGAGTGCCCCGCCGCCGATCGCGACGATCGGGTCGGTGCGCTCGGCCCGCAGCCCCGCCAGCTGGCGGGCGGCGTCCTCGATCACGCCCAGGCGCTTGGCGTCCTCTCCGCGCGGGAGCAGGATCCGTTCGGTCGGGATCCCGGCGGCGCAGAGCGCGTCCGCCAGCGCCGCGCCAGCGACCTCCCACGCCCGCGGCTCTGAGACGAGGATCGCGCGCCGCGCCTCCAGGCCGCCAAGCACCGCCACGACCCCGGCCGCCGCCGTGCCGTCACCCAGCTCGTAGCTGCCCTGGGCAGTCTCGGCGCGGAGGAGCAGGGTTCCGTCCCGGATCGGGTCATCGAGATGTCGCTCGAGCGCCTCGACGATTCCCGCTAGCCCCACGATGCCGTTCACGCGGATCGCCGGCCCGTAGAAGGGGGCGCGTGTCCCGGCAAGGCCGCGCATCGTGGCGACGGCGTCACGCCCGCTCAGCAGCGGCCGCGGCACGGGCGACCTCAGGACCCGCTGGGCCAGAATCTCGGGCGGGGCATCCAGCCACGCTGCCAGCCGGCCGCGGTAGAGGCGCCACCGATTCCGCGGGTCCACGGGGGCGCCACCGCCGGTCGCGATGACGCGGGTCAGGCCAGGTCGCGGGTCGGCAGGCCCGAGGGCCTCGACCGCGCGGCGCTCGCGGTCCCGGAAGCCCTGCTCGCCCTCCTCGGCGAAGATGGACTGGATCGGCCGGCCGGCGTCCCGCTCGATCTCCTCGTCCAGGTCGACGAACGTCGCCTCGTGGCGACGCGAGAGGCGGCGTCCGACCGCGCTCTTGCCACTCCCGGGCAGCCCGACGAGCACCAGGTCCACGGGTGCCCTCTCAGTCGTCGCCGCCGGACCCGGCGGCTCCGGATCCGGGGCCGCCGGGCGCCCCCGCGTTCGCCACCCCGTCATCGTCGCCGGACCCCGGGAGGTGGGTGATCCGCTCGACGTAGCGCGCCAGGTTGTCCAAGACCTCGGCAAGCGAATCGCCGCCGAACTTCTCGAGCACGGCCCCGGCCAGCGTCAGGAGCACCATCGCCTCGCCGATCACGCCCGCTGCTGGGACGACGCTGATGTCCGAGCGCTCGTAGTGGGCCTTCTCCACTGTCGCGCCGCTCACGAGGTCGGCCGACGGCAGCGGTCGCGCCAGCGTGGAGATCGGCTTCACCGCCCCGCGGACCACCAGCGGCTGCCCGTTCGTGATGCCGCCGGTGAGGCCGCCCGCGTTGTTCGACCGGTGGATCCACGCGCCGCTCGCGTCGCGGCCGTCGATCACGTCGTGGACCTCGGAGCCGAGCAGGCGGGTCTGGGCGAAGCCGAGCCCGAGCTCCACGCCCTTGACGCCCTGGATGCTCATGATGGCGGCGGCGATCGCGCCGTCGAGCCGCCGATCCCAGTGGACGTGGCTGCCCAGGCCGATCGGGAGCCCGTGGGCGACCACCTCGAAGACCCCGCCGACGGTGTTCCCGAGGGCGCGAGCCTCGTCGATCCGCGTGACCATCCGGGCCTCGGCGTCGGGGTCCGGGCAGCGGAGCGGACTTGCCTCTGCCTCGGCGCGGCTCCGCGTGCAGCTGGCCGGGTCCACGGCCACGCCGCCGACCTCTGCGGTGAACGACCAGACCTCGATCCCGAGCGGAGCGAGGAACGCGCGGCAGACCGCGCCCGCCGCGACGCGCGCGGCCGTCTCGCGGGCGGAGGCGCGCTCGAGCACCGGGCGGACGTCGCTGAAGCCGTATTTCACGGCGCCGGCCAGGTCCGCGTGCCCGGGCCGGAGCCGCGTCACCGGCTGCGCGCGCTTGTTGCCCTCGGCGGCAAGGGTCGCCAGCTCTTGGGCCTGGGTCGCGGTGAGGGGCTCCACCTGCATCACCCGGGTCCAGTTCTCCCAGTCCCGGTTCCGGACCAGGAGCAGGATCGGCGAGCCGATCGTGAGCCCGTGCCGGACCCCGGCCAGGATCTCCGCGCGGTCCTGCTCGATCGCCTGGCGGGCGCCCCGTCCGTAGCCGCCCTGGCGCCGCCGCAGGTCGTCCGCGATCGCCCCGGCGGTCACAGGCACGCCGGCGGGGAGCCCCTCGAGCGTGGCGCTGAGCGCCGGCCCGTGCGACTCCCCGGCCGTGAGGAACCGGAACGCGGTCATCCCGCTCCCGGATCACCCGGCTCGGCCGCCGACCCCGTTTCGGCGGCGGCGATCGCTAGCTCGGCCTCCAGCTTCTCGCGCATCAGGTCCACCGGCGCGGGCTGCCCGGTCCAGAGCGTGAAGGCTGCTGCCCCCTGGTGCAGCAGCATCAGCTCGCCGTTCTGGGTCGTGCAGCCGGCGGCGGCCGCGTCGCGCAGGAGCCGCGTCTGGGGCGGGTTGTAGATCAGGTCGAGGACCAGCAGATCGTTCGGCAACAGCTCGGCCGGGATCGGGCTGACGTCCCCGGCCAGCCCCACGGAGGTGGCGTTGACGAGGACCCGAGCCCGCGCGAGCTCCGCCTCGATGATGGACTCGTGCCAGGGCATCGCCCGCAGCTCCATGTGGGCGGCGCTGCGCCCGAAGAACTTCACCAGCGCCTCGGCCCGGTGGAGGTGGCGATTGAAGACCACGATCCGCTGGAACCCCTCGGTCACCAGCCCGTGGACCACGGCCCGGGCCCCGCCACCCGAACCGAGCACCACGGCCTGGCGCGGCATCTTCTGCTTGCCCACCAGCCGGTCCAGCGCGACCCGGAAGCCCGGCACGTCCGTGTTGTGGCCGACCAGCTTGCGGCCTTCCTTCGTGATCGTGTTGACCGCGCCAGTGGCGTGCGCCTCCTCCGTGAGGCGATCCACGAGCGAGGCAACCTTCTCCTTGTGCGGGATCGTGACGTTCGCGCCCAGGAAGTCGTCGCCCCGCAGCTCGGTGATCGCGTCCGCGAGCTCGGCCGCCGGCCGGTCCCAGAGCTCGTAGGTCGCCGGGATGCCCAGCGAGTCCAGCGCGGCCTGCTGCATCGCGCCGGACAGGGAGTGGGCCACCGGATGGCCGATAAGGACGATCCGCTTCGTCATGCGCGCACCCTTTCCAGCTCGTCGAAGAAGCCCGGGTAGGAGACGTCGGCGGAGCCGGGCTCCCCGACGTGTGTCGTCCCCGGGGCGATGAGGCCCGCGACGGCGAACGTCATCGCCAGGCGGTGGTCGTCATGGCTGGCGACCGCCGCTCCCCGGAGCGCCCGGCCACCGTCGATCTCGATCTCGTCGCCGTCCGCCCGGATCCGGGCTCCCAGGGCCGCGAGTCCGGCGACGATCCCGTCGACGCGGTCCGATTCCTTGTGGCGCAGCTCCCCGATGCCGCGGATCCGGCTGCGACCGGACGCCGCCGCGGCAGCGAGGCAGAGAATCGGGATCTCGTCGATCGCCTCGGCGGCCTCGGCGGGATCCACGTCGATTCCGTGAAGAGCGCTGCTCCGGACGGCGAGATCGGCGATCGGCTCGCCGGACGCCCCGCCCGGGCCGGTCCCCACCGGCCGTTCCTCGATCTCGGCGCCCATCCGGCGCAAGAGGTCGATGATCCCACGCCGCGTCGGGTTCGTCCCGACATTCCGGAGGAGCAGGTCCGCGTCGGGGTGAATGGAGGCGGCGACCAGCCAGAACGCCGCGGCCGACACGTCGCCGGGGACCCGCTCATCGAGCGGGAGGACCGTCGCCGGTCCCGTGACCCGGTGGATCGCGCCACCGTCGTCGAGGATCTCGGTCAGGACGTCGACGCCGCGGGCGCGGAGCATCCGCTCCGTGTGGTCGCGCGTGGGAAGCGCCTCGCGGACCGCCGTCGTTCCCGAGGCGGCAAGCCCGGCCAGGAGCACGCACGACTTCACTTGGGCGCTGGGGACCGGCGTCGCGTGATCGATGGCGCGGAGCGCGGCGGAGCCCGTGATCGCGAAGGGCGCCAGCGTCGCACCGGCGCGCCCGAGGATCGTGGCACCCATCGCGGCGAGCGGCGCCGCCACCCGGGCCATCGGCCGGCGGCGGAGCGACTCGTCGCCGTCGAGGATGCCGAAAGCGGGCAGCCCGGCCAGGATGCCCGCGACCAGCCGGAAGGTGGTGCCGGAGTTGCCGCAGTCCAGGATCCCGGCCGGCTCCACGAGCGCTGCGCGGCCGGGCGAGAAGACGTGGTAGTCCACGTTGCGGGCATCCCCGCCGGTGCGCGTCAGGCTGGCGCCGAGCGCCGTCACGGCGCCGGCGGTGGCGCGCACGTCGCGACCGTCGCCGGCACCCGTGATCCTGCTTTCTCCCGCGGCGAGAAGCGCCAGCAGGAGCGCCCGGTGACTGATCGACTTGTCGCCGGGCAGGCGGATCTCGCCGCGCAACCGGCGTGCGGGGCGCACGGTGATCGGGCCGGCGAGGGGCACCCCGATCACGGTCGTCCTCAGCTCCTTGAACCGGCCGCGACGATGGCACCGCCGCGGGGAGCGTGGAGCGGCGCGGCCCGGTCGTGCACCGGCCGGACGGCCGCCACGAGCGCCGCGAACTGGTCCAGCGTCATCGACTGGTCGCCGTCGGAGAGCGCCTCCTCGGGGCGCGGGTGGACCTCGATGAGCAGGCCATCGGCGCCGATCGCGGCCGCGGCCATCGAGAGCGGGGCCACCAGCCAGCGCTTGCCGGTCGCATGCGACGGGTCGATGATCACCGGCAGGTGTGTCAGCTCGTGCAGCAGCGGCACGGCCGCGATGTCGAGCGTGTTGCGGGTCGCCGTCTCGAACGTCCGGATGCCCCGCTCGCACAGGATCACGTTCGGATTCCCGCTCGACATCACGTACTCCGCCGCCATCAGCCACTCCTCGATGGTGCCTGACAGGGCGCGCTTGATCAGGACCGGCCGCCCGGTCTTGCCGACGGCCATCAGCAGCGAGTAGTTCTGCATGTTCCGCGCGCCGATCTGGAGGATGTCGGCGTACTCGGCGACGTGCTCCACCTGGCCGGGCTCCATCACCTCGGTGATCACCGGGAGGCCGGTTCGTTCGCGCGCCTCGGCCAGGAGCCGCAACCCGTGGAGGCCCAGGCCCTGGAACGAGTAGGGGCTCGTGCGCGGCTTGAACGCGCCGCCCCGCAGCACGTCCGCGCCGGCGGCGGCGACCGCGTCGGCCGTCTCGAAGAGCTGCTCCCGCGACTCGATCGCGCAGGGGCCGGCCATGATCGCGAGCGAGCCATCGCCGATCCGGACACCGCCGACCTCCACCACCGTGTCCTCGGGGTGGAACGCCCGCGAGGTCAGCTTGAACGGGCGGTTGGTCCGGGTCACCGACGCCACGCCCGGCAGGACGGTCAGCCTGGCGCCGAGCCGGTCGAGCCGCGCGCCGCCTTCGCCGAGCACGGCGATCACGGTGCCGCTGGCTCCCCGATTCTCGTGGGGCGTCAGGCCCTCGTCGAGAATCAGGCTGCGAACCGCGTTGAGCGCTTCCTCGCTCGCCCCGAGCGACATGACGACGAACATGTAGCCTCGCCTCGCGTCCCGATGATCCCGTGCCGGGCAGAGTGCTGGACAAAGAAAAAAGCAGAGGCTTGCGACCCCTGCTTCCACCCGGCACGAGCCGTGCCCCGGAGCCTACGCCCCGCGGTCGGTCATGCCGGGTCCATAAAGAAGAAGTGGTGGTGCGCCTGCACGGTGCCCGGACCATAGCCGCCGCCGGCGGACCCTGTCAACGCGCAGTCCCGCTCGTGTCGAAGTCCCGCTCGCCGGGCCCCTGAGCGCCTCACCGGCTCTCCGCTCGCGGGCAGACATCCGCTGACTGCCGCGCGTCGGCGTCTGCTAGAATCCGCCGGCCGTGGCCCGGAGAGGTCGCATAGAGGCCTAGTGCAGCGGTTTGCTAAACCGCCATGTGGGGTAACCTGCATCGAGGGTTCGAATCCCTCCCTCTCCGCCACCCTTCGTGCGCCCGTAGCTCAGTGGATAGAGCGCCAGGTTGCGGACCTGGAGGTCGTGGGTTCGAGTCCCGCCGGGCGCGCCACGATTCCGGGCGGCCTCGCCTTCGAGCCGTCAGCGGTGCAGGTTTCGGGCCGCCAGGAAGCTCAGGCCGTGCTCCGTCAGGGCGCGCGCGGTGTGGTTGGTCGCATCCAGCTTGTCCATGAAGTTGAGCGCGAGGCTGTCCCAGTCGCCGCTCGCGATCACCTCGGCCTTCTCGCGGAAATAGTCCAGAGCGTCCGAGGGATGGGGCCTGACCCCGTCAACGGCCGGGTCTCCGCCCTCGTGCTTCGCCGAGATGTTGGGCACGTGTTCCGCCAGCGCCATCAGCTCGTCCCGGCGGTCGTACGGCTGGAGGACGATGCTCTTGAACGTCTCGGTGATGTGGTGCTCGAAGCGGACGTTCTCCTCGAACCCGAGGGCGCGCCGGATCTCGGCCGTGATCTCCAGCGTCTCGTTGTTCACGGAGTTGCCCCAGTTGAACCCGACGAGCGGCGTCGTCCCGTCCTCGCGCGCGAAGAGCTTCGCCCCGATGAGCGTCCACAGCCCGGCGAACGGGTTGTCGGTGCCCATGAAGACGGAGATCTTGAACTCGACGTCGACGCCGAGGCGGTGCAGGAGGTAGCCCGCCAGCACGGTCCCCGGGTTGATGTTGAGGACCTGGCGCACCCCGAACTCGGTGTAGTAGTGGAGGAACTCGTCGAGCCACAGCAGCGGATGGTCGTTGGGCTCGCCGATCCCGCCGAAGTAGCCGGTGATGGTGGCCGGACCGCCAAGGTGGATGTTCGAGCCGTCGGTGCCCTTCGTGTCGAGCGTCTCGACGAGGCTCGCCCCGATGATCTGCATCGCCGCCGCGATCGCGGGCAGGTCGCCGTCCGCCTCCTGCTCCTTCATCCGGCGGACCTGGATCCAGCGGGCCGGCATCAACGAGCGCTCCGCGATTGTCTTTCGCGCGGCCGCAATGACCCACGGGAAGTACTGGAGCGCGCTTACCTCGAGCGTCACGGCCATGTCGTCGCGGAAGGCGGTGGTGTCCGCCCGCGCGCCCACGACGCCTCGGCGGAAGTCGGGCACGCTCACGAACGCGCCCCGGTCGCGCTCGCCGGCGAGCCATTCCAGGTCCGGGAGGTACGCAGGGTGGGCGGTCCGGACTCGGTCGAGGAGCGCAGGCAGCTCGCCCGCCGCCCTCGCCTTCCGGTTGATCTCCTCCGGGGTCCCGTAGTGGGCGATGACCGCCAGGAGGTCGTTGACGACCCGCGAGCCCGGGTCGAGCAGGAACGCGTTCAGCTCGTCCAGCCGGTCGGCCGGGATCGCGAGCCGGCCGCGAAGGTCGGCGCTCACGTCACGCGCGCGGCCGCTCATCCCAGCAGCCTCACGAGCTCGTCGTATTCCTCGTCCTTCATCCCGAACCAGTTCTCGGGCTGCGGGAAGGTCCGCCCGGTCACCTCGCCGACGTAGGCCGCCAGGCCCTCGCGGATCACCGCCCCGGCGTCGGCGAAGACCTTGGCCATGCGCGGGGTGAACTTCGGGTAGAGCCCGAACGCGTCGTGGTAGATGAGCAGCTGGCCGTGGGCGTCGGGCCCCGAGCCCAGGCCCATGACGATGCAGTGTTTCGCGCGCTCGGTGATGAGCCGGCAGAGGCGGTCGGGCACCAGCTCGAGGAGGATGCAGAACGCCCCGGCTTCCTCGAGCGCCTGCGCGTCGTCGACGATCTTCTTCGCCTGCGCGGCGCCCTTGCCCTGGAGCCGGAAGCCGCCCAGCGCGCTGACGCTCTGCGGGGTGAGGCCCAGGTGGCCGATGACCGGGATCCCGGCCCGCGCGATCCCCGCGACCCGGTCGGCCATCTCGGCGCCGCCCTCCAGCTTGACGGCGTCGCAGCCGGCCTCGGCCATGAACCGGCCCGCATTCCGGATCGCGGACTCGACGCTGGGCTGGTAGCTCATGTAGGGCATGTCGCCGACCAGCCAGGCGGTGGGCGCCCCTCGCCGCACCGCGGCGGCGTGGCGGATCATGTCCTCCATCGTCACCGGGAGCGTGCTGTCGAAACCCAGCATGGTCATGCCCAGGCTGTCCCCGACCAGGATCATGTCGATGCCGGCCTGCTCCTGGAAGTGGGCGGTCGGGTAGTCGTAGCAGGTCAGCCACGTGATCGGGGTGCCCTCCGCCACCTTCGCGAACAGTGCGGGCAGCGTGACCTTCTTCCGCTCGGACACCCGTGACCTCCTCTCGCAGACGGCCGCGGCGCGGCATCGTCACCGCCGGATCATTCCTGCTGCGGCGGGCCCCGGGGAAGTGCCGTTCCGCCTACACTCGAGGCCATGTCCGATCGAACCCAACCCCGCGTCGGCGTCCTCGGCCTCGGGACGATGGGCGCTGCGATGGCGGCCAACCTTGCCCGCGCCGGTTTCCCGCTCGGTGTCTGGAACCGGACCGCCGGCCGCGCGACGGAGCTCGGCACGCTCGGGGTCGCCGTCGCCGAGACACCCGCGGCGCTCGCGGCCGCGGCCGACATCGTGCTCGTCTGCGTCTCCGACACCCCGGACGTCGAGGCGGTCCTCTTCGGCCCGGCGGGTGTCGCCGTGGGCGCCCCGCCGGGAACCCTCGTCATCGACTGCTCGACGATCGATCCGGCGGCCAGCCGGCGGTTCGCGGCCCGCCTCGCGGAGCAGGGGATCGCCTTCGTGGATGCCCCGGTCACCGGCGGCAGCGAGGGAGCCCGCAACGCCACGCTGGCGATCCTCGTCGGCGGCGCGCCCGCCGATGTCGAGCGGGCCCGGCCGGTTCTCGCGGCGATCGGCCGGACGGTCACGCACCTCGGGCCGGTGGGCGCAGGCCAGGCTGCGAAGGCAGTCAACCAGGTCATCCTGGCCGGGACGTACCTGGGGGTCGCGGAGGGGCTGGTCCTCGCCCTGAAGGCCGGTCTCGACCCGCAGCAGGTCGTCGAGGCCCTCTCGGGCGGCGCGGCACAGAGCTGGGTCCTCGCGAACCGGAGCGGGCGGATGCTGGCCAACGAATACCCGCTCGGCTTCAAGGTTGCGCTGCACCTGAAGGATCTCGGCATCGCCCTGGACCTGGCCCGTGAGTCGGGCGCCGTCCTGCCGGTCGCGGCCCTCGCCGCGCAGCTGGAGGCCGGCCTGGTGGCGACGGGCCACGCCGACGACGACATGTCGGCCCTTGCGCGCGCGCTCCGCGGCCTGTCCGGCCTGGATTCGTGACCGGCATCCACCCTGGCGGGGTAGGCTGACGGCATGCACTACGAGCTGTTCATGGGCGCCGCGCTCGCCGAGGCTCGCGCCTCGATCGAGAAGGGCGAGCGCCCCCGGGGAGCCGTCGCGGTCCTCGACGAGGCGTTGGTGGCCAGCGGCCACGAGGAGGTCGCGGCCCGCACCGACCCGACGGCCCACGCGATCATCGTGACCCTGCGCGAGGCTGCGGGCCGCCTGGGGACCACGTCGCTCGCGGGCGTGACCGTCTTCGCGGTCGTGGAGCCGTGCGCGATGTGCGTCGGCGCGCTGCTCGAGTCGGACGTGGACTGCCTCGTCTACGCGGCCTCGAACCCGACCGCCGGGGCGGCCGGCTCGGTGATCCAGCTGGCCGACCATCCCGGGTTCCTCCGGCGGATGGACCTCGTCTCCGGGATCCTTCGCGCCGACGCGGCGGAGCTGCTCGAGGTGGCGACCCGGGCCTGAAGGCTGCCCGCCGCCGCCCGCGGATCGCCCGGCCCCGGCTGCCGGGCGACCACGCGGAGCGCCTCCCAATCCCGGGTCCGTTCGCCTTTGGTATCCTCTCGCGCGGAGAGGTGTCCGAGTGGTTGAAGGTGCCGCTCTCGAAAAGCGGTGTGCGCAAGCACCGTGGGTTCGAATCCCACCCTCTCCGCCACGCCACGCACCCGACCCGCCGGCCCCGGTGCCGACATGCCCGCGGAGAGGTCGCCTAGAGGCCTAGGGCGCCGCACTGGAAATGCGGTATGGGGCAACCCATCGAGGGTTCGAATCCCTCCCTCTCCGCCACCGCCCTCGCCGGCCCGGGAGGATCTCCCGGGCCCCCTGCTATGATCCCGCTGCCGTGCTAGGCGGGGAACTAGCGGTGCCCTGTACCTGCAATCCGCTCCAGCAGGGCTGAATTCCCTCCCGAGGTCTTCGTCTTCGAGGGCCGCCGGCGCGAACGGCGTCGAGGATCGGGTCCCGCGCAGCGGCGACACGCGAACCGCGTCAGGTCCGGAAGGAAGCAGCGCTAAGCGAGGCTCGTCGGGTGCCGCGGCAAGGCCTGGTCTGAGCCGATCGTGTCGGTGGGCGCGGGGACGTCCTGGTCGACGGAGGGTGCACGGCACTTCGTCCTTCTGTCGCCGCGACCCGATCGGGAGCCAAGTGAGCGAAAGCCCCACGCACCAGGCCCTCTACCGGCGCTGGCGTTCCCAGCGTTTCGAGGAGATCGTCGGCCAGGACCCGGTCGTCACCACGATCCGGAACGCGCTGCGGACCGGCCGGACCGGCCACGCTTACCTCTTCGTCGGCCCGCGCGGAACCGGCAAGACGTCGCTTGCGCGGATCGTCGCCAAGGCGATCAACTGCCCGAACGTCGCGGACGGCGAGCCGTGCGACGCCTGCCCCTCGTGCGACGCGATCCGCGAAGGCCGGGCGCTCGACGTCGTCGAGCTCGATGCCGCGTCGAACAATCGCGTGGACGACATCCGCGAGCTGCTGCCGCGCATCTACACCGCGCCCGCGGACCTGCCGACGAAGGTCTTCATCATCGACGAGGTCCAGCGCATCACGCAGGGCTGGGACGTCCTCCTCAAGACGCTCGAAGAGCCCCCGCCGCACGTTCTCTTCATCTTCTGCACCACGGACCCCGGCCAGATCCGCCCCGCCGTCCTCTCGCGCGTCCAGCGCTTCGACTTCCGGCCCCTGCCGCCGGTCCTCATCGAGGGCAAGCTGCGCCGGATCCTCGACGCGGATGGACGCGCCGCCGAGCCGGAAGCCGTCGCGCTGGTCGCCCACCTGGCGGACGGCGGGATGCGCGACGCAGAGTCGATCCTCGACCAGCTGCTCTCCGGTGGTGGCGACCTGCTCACTGCCGACGCCGTGCGCGACCTGCTCGGGCTCGCGGACGGGGATTCAGTCGCGCGGTTCGTCACCGCGCTCGCGACCGGCGAACCCGTGGCCGGGATCGCGCTCCTGGATGCCCTCGAGGACCGCGGGCGTGACCTCCGTTCCTTCACGGACCAGGCCATCGACGCGCTTCGGGTCGCCCTTCGAGCCGCGCTCGCGGGGACCCCCGGCGTGAGCCCCCTGTCGGACCTCGGTGCCCCGGCGCTCGTCGCCGCGGCGCGCCGCCTCGCCATGATCGACCCCGCGAGCGCCGCGCCCGGCGGCATGCGGTTCCAGCTTGAGCTCGCGCTGCTCGGGACCGCCCAGCCCACGGCGCAACCGCCCGTGCCGGCATCGGATCGAGCGCTCGCCCGGGCGGCCCCGGTTTCGGCCTCGCCGCCGGTCAGAGCGGCGCCGGCCGCCGCGTCTTCCGTCGCGCCTGCCGCAATCCCGCAGCGCGCCCCAGTCGCCCCGCCGACCGTCGCCCCGCCGGTTGCATCCGGCGAGGTGGAACCGCACCCCGACCCCGCCCCGTCCGTGGCGCCCATTCCCGGGCCCGAGGCGCCCCCGACCGAGGAGCCGCTTGCCGAGCTCCGGCGCCGCTGGCCCGAGATCGTCGCCCTGATCAGCCGGCATCCCCCGACGAAGCCCCTCATCGAGGCGTGCCGGCCCATGGCGGTCGACGGCGCCATCGTCACGCTGGGGTTCCCGGAGAGTCAGCTCTTCCTCCGCGACGTCGCCGATCGGCGCCGCCCAACGCTCGAGGAGGGCCTGTCGCGGGTCCTCGGCCGCCCGGTCGCCGTCCGCTGCGTCGCGACCAATGTGGAGCTCGATGTCTCGCCGCCCGCCGACGCCGAGGGCTCCGCGGTGATCGCCGCAGCGCGAGCGGTCTGGGGTGACGAGCTCGTCGGCGTCCGCGACGTCGACTGACGGGCTCGCATCGCGCGTGGCCCTGCGCGCCTCGGCGCGATGTCGCAGACTCTGGCCACGAGCGGTCCCCGCACGGCGGACGACGGAGGATGGAAATCGGATGGGCTTCGGCAATCTCCAGAAGATGGCGCTGCAGATGCAGCAGAACATGCAGCGAGTCGAGGAGGAGCTGGCCGCGACCGTGCTCGAGGGAACGGCCGGCGGCGGCGTCGTGCGGGCCGTCGTGACCGGCAAGCAGCACCTCGTGAGCGTCGAGATCGACCCGAGCGCGGTCGACCCGGCCGACGTGGAGATGCTGCAGGACCTGGTCGTCGCCGCCGTCAACGACGCCCTGCGGGCCGCCCGAGAGCTCAGCGAGTCGAAGTTGGCCGCCGTGACGGGTGGCCTCCGCCTGCCGGGGATGTAGGCGGGCGCCCCCGTGCCATCCGCCGTGATCGAGCCCGTTGCACGCCTGATCGAGGCGTTCTCGCGGCTGCCCGGGATCGGCCCGAAGACCGCCCAGCGTCTCACCTACCACCTGCTCCGCGCCCCGGATGCGGAGGCGCGGACGCTCGCGACGGCCCTCGTGGCCGTTCGTGACGAGGTCGTCTTCTGCACGATCTGCTTCAACATCAGCGACGCGCCCACGTGCCCGATCTGCCGCGACGGATCCCGCGACGGCCGCCGCATCTGCGTCGTCGAAGAGCCCCTGGACGTCCTCGCGATCGAGCGCACGGGGGAGTGGCGAGGCCGGTACCACGTGCTCAACGGGGCCATCAGCCCGATGGACGGGATCGGACCGGAACGCCTGCGGATCGCGGAGCTCCTCGAGCGCGCCGTGACCGCCGAGCTGGATGGCGAGCCTTTCGAGGAGATCATCCTCGCCACCAACCCCTCGCTCGAGGGAGATGTCACCGCGGCCTACATCACGGAGCGGATCGAGGGCCGCGTGGGAGCCGTCACGCGGCTCGCGCGAGGCCTGCCGGTCGGCGGCGACCTGGAATACGCGGACGAGATCACGCTGATCCGGGCGTTCCAGGGCCGCCGGGCAGTCTGACCTGTGAGCAACCTCGTCTTCGAGGTTCTTCTCCGCCTCGCGAAGGCGGGGGTCGCGCTCGTGGTCGGCATCGTCATCTACGTGATCGCCGTTGGTCCCCTCGGGGTCCCGGGATCACCCGAGCTCGCCCTGCTCGCCTGGATCTCCGGCGCGGCCTTCATCCTGCTCGTCGAGTCCAGCCCGCTCTGACGGCCCGTCGGTCCTCGGCGTCCGGGATCGTTTGACACCCTCACCGGCGGCCTCTACCATTCGCCGAGTTGCCCCGCCCCCGGGTGAGTCCCGAGCGATCGGAGACCCCGAGGCCGGCTGGGTTGCTTGACACCATGGACGTGAACCGCCACAATCGGTGGTCGCGCCCGCTCCTCGGGTCAGACCGGGTTGCCTCGTGGGTGGCACCTTAACAACTGAAGAGTGGCAGGAAATCCGGAAAACGGATGTGCGAGCGGTCAAACCCTGCGATGTCAGTCACGGCGCAAGCCGTGCGAAACCTTCGGAGAGTTTGATCCTGGCTCAGGATAAACGCTGGCGGCGTGCATGAGACATGCAAGTCGAACGGACGAGTGGGCTTGCTCACTCG
>Ga0097691_1000844_pt1 | contig 24554 bp, 29 predicted proteins | sample NGESurdeep072012_8_FD_72858 | JGI IMG/M metagenome (GOLD analysis project Ga0097691, IMG submission 72858) | Arctic peat soil microbial communities from Barrow, Alaska - NGEE Surface sample 210-1 deep-072012 | ecosystem: Environmental > Terrestrial > Soil > Wetlands > Peat ... | reverse complement strand
CCGGCTTCTCTACCGCGACCGTCCAGCAAGCCGCACTTCCATAAAATTCCCACAGTCCGGTTTGGCCGAGAAAATGACGGTCAGGTTCTAAACTTAAGCGGACGAAATATGGTAGATTCCGCCAGCATATGTGTGTCCGCTATGTGGCATCTTTGCTAAGAGGTCACTTTGTGCCAAAAGCTGACATCCAGCATGGCAACGGAAAGCTTAGTATTTTCCCTCTGCCATATTAGCTGCTAAGCTTAACTCGTGCTAAGGAACAGTAACTGTTCAATTCGGGGAGACGACCATGACCAAACAATCACATCCTGCAGGCTTTCACCCCATCCGCCGCGACCGGATGGCGCTTGAAACAGTGATGGACAGCTACAAAACCAAGGGCAAACTTCCTGAGCCGACAGTCTGCCCGGACTGCGGAGCGGTATTCCACACCGGGCGGTGGCAGTGGCTGGACAAGCCGAAGGATGCACATCAGGCGATCTGCCCGGCCTGTCATCGCGTGCGTGATGGTTTCCCAGCTGGTTATGTATTGTTGGCAGGGGAATTTTTCGCTAAGCACGAACAGGAAATCCTGCAACTGATACGACATCGGGAAGCGCAAGAAAAGGCGGGACACCCGTTGCAACGCATCATGGCAATCGAGAAGACGAAACACGGCACCGAAGTGACCACCACTGACATCCATCTGGCGCGCGGCATCGGTGAAGCATTGCACCACGCCTATCAGGGCGAACTGGAGTTGCACTACAATTCGGACCAGAATCGGTTACGCGTCAGCTGGAGCCGCTAACACACGATCACGGTGGGCATTCGTATAGTGAGTGCCATCACCACCACGGCGTTTCGAAAAATCGTTGTCGTGCCTTTGTCATTGCCTTTATTGCAAGTCATCAGTGTCTGGAAACGAGTCGCCAAATTAATGACCGAATGAAAACCTCGATGACCGCTTTCAAGTAAGCTACTACAAAGCTCCAAGGGCAGCTGTGTGCCATACAAGCGGAAGTTCGAGAATGTTCTCAATCGCAGTCGTTCACCTGAGGCAAGGTTTATGGACAGATTTACAATTACCACCTTTACGCTTTCATTAATCGCAATGGTTTCCGTCGCTCATGCCGATACCAAAAGTCTCGCGATGGAAAAACAATGCTTTTTCTGCCACACTTTATCCATGGATAAGCGCATTGCCATACAGGTTAACAAGGCGCCTGACTTTAAGTCGATTGCAGAAAGATACAAGGGCCAAGCCAATGTCGAAGCGAGTTTGGCACTAAAAATAAAAAACGGCGGAATAGACCACTGGGGTTCCACCCCAATGCCCCTCCCAGAAGGGCATCGGCCTGATGTGTCAGATGCCGAGGCAAAGGAATTGGCTTCTTGGATACTTGAACAACACTGATTTATTCTGCTACCGTCTCTGACGGCGAATGTAATAGGGCGGACTGCCTTTTGCGCGAGGACTGTTTTGATCCCGCTCACAAATAAAGGAGACTTAAAATGAAACCGAAGAAGATACTATTCCATCTAGCTCTTGTCGCGGCGACGACTTGCGTCTCAGGGGTCACTTCCGCCGCTGACAAAATTGACATCGGCAATCTGGAATATAGCATCAGCTGTGCCGACTGTCACGGATTCAACGGGAAAGGAACTGGGCCGTATGCGGAATTGCTGAAATCGCGTGTCCCGGATTTGACCGTCCTATCCAAGAATAACGGTGGCGTATTTCCCGTTGCCCGTGTGTATGACGCCATCGACGGCAGGGCATTGATTAACAGCCACGGCCGGGACATGCCAATATGGGGTAACCGCTACAGCACCGAGAGTGCCTCTCTTTTTGGGGATGATTACTTGTCCCACTCTGAAGCGGTCGTGCGCGGCCGTATACTCGCGCTGATTGACTATATCAACCGCCTTCAGCAGAAGTAAGAGCGGGATAAGCCGGACTTGGATTCAGCCGTCACAAACGCGCCATTCCATTGGTATTCGGAATTGGCAGCATATCCCGCTTCGGCGGGATTTCTTTGTGCGATTCTTGAACGAAATTGCCGCCACACAGCAGCCTGAACGTTCGCTTTGTGTCGCGTGCTGTGCATTAAGACTGGCTGCTTCGGGCATCGAGTTTGATACTATGAGGCTCCGCTGTGTGCCAGCCGGACGTGTTACACAACAATTCAATGGCTGCGCAGCCATTTTCGCCCGACAATCAGCTGCGCCGCCACTGCAAGGGCACCATTGAGCCACAGCGCATGAGTTATACCCAATAGGCTTACTGAAATACCAGTCAACAAGCTGCCGATCGAAAGTCCTCCGCGCATGGCAAGCATGTAAAGGCTGACGGCCTGACCGCGCAGCTGCGACGGAGTATCTGATTGAACGAGTGTGTTCGCGGAAATGTTGCTGACGCTCATCGTCGTGCCAGCAACAACCAACAGCGTCGTTAGTCCCCAGAACCATGGATTCAGGGCCACAAGCATCAGTACCAACCCGTATGCTCCGGCGAACCATGAACACAAATATCGCCGATCATGTTCAACGTCAATGGAAAGAAGCATGACGGCACCGAATAGTCCGCCGACGCCGAATGCGCCAACAGCAATACTGAATTGACCTGCATCACCATGAAATGCATCCCTGATGAGCACCGGAATAAAAGTGACAAGAGGTGCACACAACAAGCTGGTCAGGAATACCGTGAGAAGAGCGCCACGCAGGCGCGGTATTTGGGTAATTTTCAGTATATTGGAAAACAGCTTGTCAGAGCCGCCTTCGGCAGCCGTCGTGGCTGCCCGATGCGGCAGTATCCATAGCGCGACGGCAATGAAAGGTATATACGATGCAGCGCTCACCGCGAAACATCCCACTGCACCGATACTGACCAATAAAATCCCTGCTATGGCTGGCCCCAAAATGCGCGAGAGATTGAACTGGGTCGAGTTCAATGCAAGGCCGGAAGCAATCTGTTTGCGTTCAACTATGGATGGCACTATAGACTGGAACGATGGCATGGAGAGCGCATCGGTGATACCAATCACCAGCGAAAGCGCAATGACCATCCAGGGCTTTACCATCCCCAACAGCAGAAGCACCACCAGTAGAATTGGGCACATCATCTGAATTGACTGAAACTTGGCGATCACGCGGCGACGATCAACGCGGTCTGCCAACAAACCTCCTACCAGTGTCAAGAACAATACCGGCGCATTTAATGCAAACGCATCAAGTCCTATCAGGAGCGAAGATGCGCCAAGACTGAGTAGAAGCCACGGCTGGGCTATCTGCTGGGCCCAAGTGCCGATGTTGGACAGCAAGCTGGCAAACCAGAATGTGCCAAAACGCCGGGTTCGTAAAAGCCCGATTGAATCTCTGAAGGTTGAGACCAGGCTTGTTTCAGATTTTCTATTGTCCGGCATAGCTTCTATGCTGCCAGCTTTTACCAGTTAAGCCAACCGGCGTATTTCAAGTTAACAATACTGATAGCACACATTTAGATTTCTTGGACGTAAAGGAAGTAAAATGGGATTGTGAGTTTTGTTAAAATTGAAAATCTCGCGGACGCAGGTGTTAGGCTTCAATAAAGCCAGAGGTCATCGAAGCTCCACCCTGTTGATGGGTTCTTTGCAGCCGATCTCAACTTTTGCATGGAGGCAACATGAAACGATCAATCCGATTTGGTTTGAACGGCCAGTCCATTACACTGGACACCGACGACGACCGCTCGCTTCTGTGGGTGTTGCGAACTGACCTTGCCCTCACCGGCACAAAGTACGGATGTGGTGAAGGATTATGTGGCGCATGTACAGTTATCGTTGGCGATAAAGCGGTGCGTTCTTGCATGACATCACTCAAGAATATACAGGGCAAGGAAGTAGTCACGATAGAGGGCCTTGCCCGCGATGGCAAATTGCATCCGTTGCAACAGGCATTTATCGATCACGGCGCGTTGCAGTGCGGTTACTGTACCTCCGGGATGCTGCTGAACGCATATGCGTTCCTCCGCGAACATCCGAAGCCGTCGCGTGATGAAATTGTTGCTCATATGGAGCGCAACCTTTGCCGCTGCGGAGCACACCAGCGGATTGTTGCGGCGATCGAATCCTCTTCCGGTCAAATGGGGAGGCAATCATGAGTACTTCTGCAGGGATGAGCCGTCGTACTTTCCTGAAATTGGCTGGCGGCGGCATTGTCGTTTTCGTCGGCCTTGGCCCTTTGCAGGTATTCTCGCAAGATGCGAAGCTCCTCTACCCCGAGGATTTCAACGCATATCTGTTGATCGGCAGGAACGGACGGGTTACTGTTTTTTCCGGGAAGATCGAGATGGGACAAGGGGTATTGACCTCGCTGGCGCAAATGGCGGCCGAGGAATTGGGCGTTGAACTTGCGTCGATCGACATGGTGCTGGGCGACACCGACAAATGCCCGTGGGACAGGGGGACGTTCGGTTCCCTCACCACGCGCATGTTCGGGCCTGCACTGCGGGCGGCCGCAGCCAAAGCACGGGAAGTTGTGATAACGCTTGCCGCTAAAAAGCTTGGTGTTCCTGATGAAAAGATCATGGTCAGGGACGGTATTGCCTTTGTCGCGGGCGAACCGAACCGGAAAGTCAGTTACGGCGAGCTTTCCAGGGGAGCCCGAATCACGGAAGTGGTAGACAAAAAAGCTGTTTTGCGGTCTGCCTCTGAATTCAGTGTGATGGGTAGTTCACCCAAGCGGCTCGATGCGCTTGAGAAAGTGACGGGTGCCGCGAAATACGCTGCCGACATCAGAGTCCCGGGCATGCTCTACGCGCGGATTCTGCGTCCGCCTGTGCATGGCGCCGCATTGCAGCAGCTTGATACATCCGATGCCGGGAAACTGCCCGGGATTACCATCGTTAATCGTGGAGACCTGGTCGCAGTGTTGCATGCCGATCCAGAAGCCGCCGGAGATGGGTTAATGCGCATCAAGGCGGACTGGCGATTGCCCGAGGCGAAGGTCGACCCGGAAAGCATCTATGACCACATTGTCCTTCAGGCAGCCCCGCTGAAGAATTTCAGTGATCTAAAGGAGCGGGGCGATCTTGAGGCAGCTCGCGCCGGTGCCGCGCGCGTGTTCGAGGCGACGTACCACAAGGGATATGTCGCACATGCGGCAATGGAGCCGCATGCGGCCCTGGCCGAAATCAAGGACGGGAAGGCAACGGTCTGGGCGTCGACGCAGACCCCGTTCCCGACACGCGATCGAATCGCCCAGGTTCTCGGGCTGGACCCCAAGAACGTCCGCGTGATTACTCCGTTTCTCGGAGGCGGGTTTGGCGGCAAGAGTGCCGATAATCAGGCTATCGAAGCGGCGCGTCTTGCACAGATCACCGGAAAAGCTGTGCAAGTGTCCTGGACCCGTTCTGAAGAATTCTTTAATGACACCTTCGATCCCGCCTCGGTCGTGAAGATTGTCTCGGGAATCGAACACGATGGAAAAATATCGCTTTGGGACTATTCCGTCTACGCTGCCGGCGAACGCGGAGCAGCGTGTTGCTACGATATTCCGAATGCACGGTTTATGTCGGCCGGAGGAATTTCGTACGGCTCTGCTAATGCCGCTGAATTGGCGAGTCTTCATCCATTTGCCGTCGGGCCTTGGCGATCACCGGGGGCAAACATGAATGTATTTGCCATCGAATCGCATATTGACATGATGGCATCAGCAGTTGGAGAGGACCCACTGGCGTTCCGTCTGCGCAATCTGACGGATCCCAGGATGCGCAGGGTCCTGCAAGCGGCGGCAGATGCCTTTGGTTGGAAGGCGGCTGTCTCACCAAGCAAAAGGGGGTTCGGGCTGGCGTGCAATATCGACGCCGGAACCTACGTCGCGACGATGGCCGAAGTCAGGGTGGATCCGAGCAATGGAAGCGTGAAAGTAATCCGGGTTGTCTGCGCACAGGACATGGGGATCGTCGTGAATCCCGAAGGCGCAAAGATGCAAATTGAAGGCGCGATTACCATGGGACTCGGGTATACATTGGCCGAGGAGCTGCGATTCCTTGGAGGTGAAATTCTTGACCGGAATTTCGACACCTACGAGATCCCGCGCTTCTCCTGGGTTCCCCGCATCGATGCCGTGCTTGTCAAGAATGACGATCTGGCGCCGCAGGGTGGTGGAGAGCCGCCAATCACGACAACTGGAGCAGTAATTGCCAACGCTGTGTTTGATGCAACCGGCGCGCGCATGTTCCGTTTGCCGATGACCGCTGATCGCATCCATCAGGCAATCGCCAAGCTCAATGTCGGCTGAACTAAGTTGCTGACGGTTGGAAATTGTCCCGATATTTTTACGATCAATTTCTCTAACTGAGGCTCACAAATTGCTCATCTGTGCTTCATTCAGCTTAGAAGTGTACTGTTTTACTTTCTGGCAAGGCATTGCGTTGCCAAAATTAATTTCAGGTAATGTCAAACAATCATACTCCATCGAGGACAGTCCGCCCCACTGGAGATCGACAGGCCGGAATGTGTCGCTTGTTCCTATTGCGAACGGCCGCGTTCCGGTAATCTATTGCTAAGATTTAAGGGCAGCTTCGTGCCAAGCGCAACCATACAAGCTGCCATTGACCAGTCAGAAATACTGAGGACCTAATTTTACTCGCAAGTCAGTATTCATGGGAACACACCACCCTTGTTTCATGCGGGTTTCAGCGTCGTTTTTGTAGTCATAATTCCTGACTACTGTGTAATGTATGCTCAATCTAAAGTTATCGTTAATAATAGGACTCGTATCCTCTTCATCTTCTTCCTCACATAAGTAACGTTATTTTTACGTCACCAATGGAAGACGATTTTTCAGGGGAAGCTAAATAACCAGATCACCATTACGTGAACTAATTAATGCGACGGCCCCCATAGTGTGAATCCGTGGGTGTCCATTATGGGTTGCCGACCTCAAATCTTTTCCCAGATGAAAAAAAGCATCTCCCTGCTCCTTGCCGTATTCCTCACTTGGGTTGGAACCGGCTTTGCTCGAGCCGAAACCACAATTGAGTTTTCTCATATGGTGGTGGGCGAACGCTTTGAATACATGATCCAGCATGGGGATTTTCTCATCAGCCTCGCCGCGCGGTTTGGCGAATCGGCTATGGCTATCGCACAAAGCAATAGGATCGACTACAACGGGCTCATCTTCCCCGGGCAGTGGTTGGAGATCGATAATCGGCACATCGTTCCGGAGACCTTGGGAAACGGGATACTCATTAACCTGCCCCAGCGTATGTTGTTTTTCTTCCGCGATGGGAACCTGACTGGTGCATACCCGGTAGGGCTCGGCAAGCCCACGTGGCCTACGCCGACCGGTCAGTTCAGCGTGGTACAATTAAACAAGAACCCAATCTGGACAGTGCCCATCTCTATCCAGGAAGAGTTGCGTCGGGAAAGAGCGCTGGTGCTGACAAAGGTCCCGCCGGGGCCAGACAATCCGCTCGGCAAGTATTGGATCGGGCTCAGCCTTCCGGGGTACGGCATCCATGGCACCAACGCGCCACCGAGCGTCTACCATTTTCAAAGCCACGGGTGCATCCGGCTTCAGCCCGAGAATATCGAAAAGTTGTTTCCCGAAATTAAAATCGGGGCGACCGGCCAGATTATTTATGCACCAGTGCTGCTCGCGGTGCTGGATGATGGGCGCATTTATCTTGAGGTTAATCGAGATGTTTATAACAAGGGCGTAAATGCACTGCAAATGCTAGAAGAACTGGCCGAAGCGAATCACTTGGCAGACCGCATTGATTGGCAAAAAATCGCGCAAGTTGTCGAACAACAAGATGGGCTTGCTAGACAAATCAACCTGCAAGCCGAGACACAATAGTAAGGAGAGAGCAGTGTTGATAAAATGCTTGAGAAACTCGCTGAGTTGCACCCATTCCGACAGTCGCCGCCGTTTCCTGATAGGCACCGGGACATTGGTTGCTGCTGCAGCCATTACCTCCCGTCCCGTCTTCGCGCAATCCACAACCATCACACCCGAACGCACGTTGTCCTTTTACAACCTTAACACTGGGGAAAGCCTGAAGACAGTGTACTGGGCGGAGGGTAAATACATTCCCGAATCATTGTCCGACATCAACCATCTCCTGCGCGATTTTCGCAATGACGAAATAAAGCCGATCGATCTGACCCTGTTAAACCTTCTCCACGCCATTACCCTGCAACTGGATACTTCAAAGCCCGTGCAGCTCATTTCGGGCTACAGGTCTCCTTCCACCAACGCGTTGCTTCATTCCCGCAGTACTGGCGTGGCGAAGCACAGCCTGCATATGGATGGTATGGCCGCCGACATCCGGATTCCCGGGCATGGCCTGAGAGAACTGCATGAGGTTGCTGTAGCGATGCATGGGGGTGGAGTCGGCTACTACCCCCAATCCGATTTTGTTCATGTGGATGTAGGCCCCGTACGTTATTGGACAGGTGCCTGAGCCTGGGCTGGCAGCATAATTTTCCAGAAAGATGGGTTTTCATGCTGCTATCGACTGCAATGTGTCGTGGGGTGCACGTCACGAGTGGCTGCTATCGGGAAGCCAGTTAGTATGTGCATATAGCATCTGTGTGCCAATAGCTGACAGTCGCGATTGTTCCCGATATGCCTCATTGTTTCCAGGAAAGAATCAGGGGTTCCTTCCTTGAAGTGGCAGCGGTTTCTCCACTCGGCACGCCCACGACGATCGGCGCGATGGCTGAATATTCGTCAGGGATGCCAAGTTCCGTTTTCACCTTGTGGATATTCAGGGTTCCAACAGCAGAGCCGATGACGCAACTGCCCAGCCCGATGGCGCTCGCCGCAAGCATCAGGTTTTCGGCAGCCAGCCAGCAGTCGGCTACCACGAACTGGCCCAACGGCTTGGCGCAGATGACGATGAGGGTATCGGCGCCATGGAAGATGTTGAAATCCGGCCGGGTGAAATGATCGAACGAGTGGCTGGCTCCTTGCGAATTGCGGTGGCGCACCTCTTCGACGAAGATCGGCTTGGCGAGCTCGGACAAGCGCTGCAATAGTGCATGGTCTTGCACGACGACAAATGCCCAAGGTTCTTCGTGCATGGCTGTTGGGGCCCGCACGGCAGCTTCCAACAATGTTTGAACGGTGTTGCGGCCAAGTTGATCCGGCGCATAAGTGCGCACGGAGCGCCGCGCAAGAATGGCCTCGAATACGTTTTTTTTCTGTGGCTTGTCGATAGCAGCTAGGGTCATGATCTCTACCTCCTGAAATAAAGCAGTTTACGCTAACATTAAATCATCGCGAGATGGAATCAGGATGATTACGTATGCGGGAGCGACATTTGCCTTTGGGTTTTACGCGATTCAAGCGCGTTGGCGATGCGTGCGAGTTCCAGCAGGTTGGCTGCGCCGGTCTTCTGCAAGACATGGGCGCGGTGAATTTCCACGGTCCGGTAGCTGATGCCGAGGCGTTGTGCGATTTCCTTGCTGGTGTGCCCCGCGACGGTCAGCACCATAATTTCGCGTTCGCGTTCGGTAAGCTTTTTCAGCCGCGATGCGTTGGACTGATTAGCCCGGACCCGTTTTAGCAGGAAAGAACTCTTCTCCAATGCCTTCTGCACGCGGTCCAGCAATACCGATCCGTCCACCGGCTTGGTCAGGAAATCTATTGCGCCAGCCTTGATGGTGCGCACCGTTAGCGGGATGGTGCCTTTCCCGGAAAGGAAGATCACCGGCAGTTGCACGCCGCGCCGTATCAATTCTTCCTGCAACGCGGGTCCGTCCATGTCGGGCATGTCCACGTCCAGAATGATGCATCCCTGGGAACTGGGAGTGCAGGTGTCGAGAAAATCAGAGGCAGCTGGGAATGTTGCGACGACATTGCCAGCAGCTTCCAGCAGCATGGAGAGCGCATCCCGCACCGCTGCGTCATCATCTACGACATATACCATGGTATGGTCGCTCATGTTGCTAAGGGCAAGGTAAAGTGGAAAGTGGCGCCGGGACCTTCTTGCGGGTCAACCCAGAGCTGGCCGCCATTCGCCTCGATCAGCGAGCGGCTGATGGCAAGGCCCATGCCGATGCCTCTGGCCTTGGTGGAAAAGAACGGTTCGAACAGGCGCTGGAAATCCTCTTTCTTAACGCCCGGCCCATTGTCCTGTATCGTCACTTGGGCAACGCCTACGTCCTTTATCGTGCGCACAGTCACAGTAATGGAAGGCAGCGGCACGCCGACTTCCTGCATGGCCTCGATGCCGTTGTGCAGCAGATTGAGCAGTACCTTATGTACGTGACTGCGGCTGGCCCAGACCAAAGGGAGCCCTTCTTCCAGTTGGAGCACGGATTGGAACTGCAATTCGTGTTCCGACCTTGCAGTGTCCAGGACGTCAAGGATTTCCTTGTTTAGGTCAAATGCCTCGGTCGAAAACTCTTTCATGCTCAAAAATACGAGCAGTTCGCGGATTGAATCCCCGGCACGGTGGGCTTGCCGTTCGCTGCCCTCGATGGTTTTGCGGACTTTCTCGAGGTCGGGCTTTTTTGCTTTCAACAGTATGAGCGCGGTCTCGTTATATGAGGCGATGGCCATCAGCGGCTGATTCAATTCATGGGCGATGGCCGTGGCGGTCTGGGCGGCGATCTGTAGTGCTTGCAACTTTGCCATTTCATTCCGCCGTTCCAGAATTTCCTTTTCCAGCCTTTTCCGTTCGGTGATGTCGCGCACCGTGGCCTGCGTAAAGACTTGCCCATCCTGTTCCATGCGGGTGAGCAGTACTTCCGCCGGAAACGTCCTGCCGTCAAGCCGTTTGTGCGTCCATTCGAAGAAATAAGAACCTTCCCGCATTGCGGTCTCTATCATCTGCTTTGCCTTTTCGGCAGAGTCCAGCCCGTCAGGCTGCTGTTCCGGCGAGATATCCCATGGGCAGAGGCAGGTGAGCTCGGCTTCGCTTGCCGCTCCGAACATCCGCAAGGTTGACCGGTTGGCTGAAGTGAACTTCCACGACGGAGGCGCCGTCGTCGTCAGGGCGTCGCGCGAGTTTTCGAACAACAGCCGGTATTTTTCCTCGCTCTTGCGTAGTGCTTCTAATGCCTGCTTGCGCTTGGTGATGTCTACCGCAATGGCTATCCCACCAAATACCTGTCCGCCAGCGTTGCATAGCAGGGAGGAGCCAATGTCCACATATACAGTTTCGCCGTTCTTGCGCTTATAGCGTTTCTCGAATGTGAATGGATTGCCTTCGCGCACCATCCGCTCGAAGTGTTCGATATTGTGCGGCAGGTCGTCCGGATGCGTGAGGTCCTGCCATCGCTTGCCCAGCAATTCCTCTCGCGGGTAACCGGTGATCTCGCAGTAACGGTCGTTTGTGAACGTGATGCGGCCGGCCAAATCCGTCTGCACAATGCCAACGACGACCTGATTGACGATGGCGCGGAGTCTCTCCTCGTTTTCATGCAAATCCTGTTCCGGGCTAGTCGAGGCGATCTGTCCTAAGTTTGTCGAAGGAACTTGTGTGGGCGCTGCCGGGGAGACATTGGACTTTCCCGGGTGGGAGTTGCTACTGGTCAATCTATCTTCCGGAAGCATCAGAATTTCTCCCTGCTTTGCCCAACGACCTATCGGAAGGGAACCGGAAGTGCCGCATAGCCGCAGAAGCCTCCCGACCCCGACCTTGAGGCCAGATTGCGCCCATCCTTGATGGTCACGTTTACTTGGAGCATACACCCGGATCGAAACCGGTCGCAACGTATCACCTCTCCGGCGAATACTACTCTGGATGGAATGGGAATATTCCCATTTTCAGCAAGATACGTATTTCTACTTATGTATTCACCCGTATTTATTCAGTCGTAATGCTACTGTAATTTGTACTTCCCATAATTAACATCCCCTCAAGCCTTTTCAAGGAGCGCGAAATGAACTTGGTCAAGAAAAGCAATGCTGTAATCGAAACCAATGCGCCTTCCTACGCTGTAGTGCGGGAATGGACTGATGAACATCCCGCTGAGCGGTATGAGCCGCCAGCGCTGTCACTGGACGAACGCGGCATGATCCGCGATTGCAGTGAGTCCGGCGAGAGGTTGTTTGGCTACGGGCGGCACGATTTGGTTTGGCAGCATGTTTCCATGCTGTTCCCGCAACTCACGGGAGTTGCGTTGGTTCAGGAAGGGCGAGTTAACCCGCTTCTTAATTTTCTCTGTCGTTGCGGTAAACTTTTCCAAACGCAAAATCGGCAAGGTGACACCTTCCTCAGTAAATTGAGCTTTGTCCGTCTTGAATATGATGGGAGGCATACCCTGAGACTGATTGTGAGTCCTTCTGACAATGCAAAATCATAATTGCCTTTTATTATGGGCATCTTGTTTCTGGAGTTTAAAAAAACTATCTAAAAATAGCAATGGAAAGGAGCAATCATGTTACGCACATTTGCCAGATTCGCACGGTTCATCAGGGACTACCGCTATTACCGAGAGAGAGGTTTAAATTCTAAAGCAGCATGGAATCATGCCAGCATGACACTCCCATAACCAGCAAAGAACAACCAGTGTTTTATAGGGAATACATAATGGCACTCATTACTGGTTCTGTGATCTGCCCCGCAATATTTTTCATCATAGATTGATTATGATTCTTCAATAATTATTGGCTATTCCTTTAGGAGAACAATCATGCCACACACATCTGCAATTTCTAGCAAAACAAATGCAAAAATCCAATCCGCCACCCCGAAGCAATCCGCCACCCCTAAGAATGATATTGGGGATGGGATTAACCGTGAAGAAATGATCTCAGTTGCGGCTTATTTTCGCGCCGAGCATCGCGGCTTTGGTGGCGGTGATTCACTGGCCGACTGGTTGGCCGCTGAAGCGGAAATCGATGCAATGCTCAATAACCGCAATGACATCAAAGTCCACTGATGATAAGAGGAAGATGACTTTTCGATGACGAAAGGGAAAAGACATGCGTTGCAATAGAGCATTTACCGACCCCATCAATAACAGTCTTGAACTTATACAGGACATGAAAGTTGCGCTGTTGCGCCTCCAACAGTCACCAACTGATACTGCCATAGCCAATATCATCCCAGGCACCACACAGGCTATAAAAGATATGACCAGCTTTTATGGGTGTAAGCATGTCATTGCATTCTCATATGTGTTCGAGGGTGTACTGAAAAAAGTGCGCGATGCCAATTTGCGCGCAGAAGGGGATCTGATTGCACTGTTGCTATCCTGTTGCGACCACGTTTCCGAGATGTTGGGCCCTCTTGCCACTAGTGATGCGATATATCTAGGGCATTTAAAAAGGAGCCATCGACTGATTCGCCAGTTGCGCGCCTATCATAAATATAAGATTGTGTATGCTACTGCCGCCTGATGCAATCCGCTTTCATATTTGAAAGGAAATGTCATGAGCCAAATTCTCACCCCACTTGAAGAGGTCGATCATATTTTGATGGCTAGGGCAGATCATGATATGGAGGTGAATAAGCCAATTCCAGATGGAGTTCAGCTAAGTGGAACCCTTCAGGAGGCTAAGCGCAATAAATTAACTATATCGTCAGGTTTTCCAAATGGTGAAGTGCATATGAAATCGGGGCATGGTTTTCCGGACACATTGCCATACGTTTGGAGCATGTAATAAATAATGTATTAAGCGTAACTGCACTTTACCATGGAGAACATCATGAAATTGGAAGATGTACGTTCCATTGCCAAGTCGCACAGTATCAAAGCCGGACACCTTTCAAAAACCGAACTGATTAACGCGATTCAAACCGAGGAAGGCAACTTCGCCTGCTTCGCCACCGCCAGAAACGGCGAGTGCGATCAGGTTGACTGCCTGTGGCGCGAGGATTGTTTTGATGCAGTTCATCACAAAGAAGAACTATCATGAACTTGATTAAATGGGATCCCTTCAGGGAGTTGGAAGATGTTTCCAACCGTTTGAACCGTATCTTCGGACATTCAACAGCCCGAGCCGAATCGGGCCAGGAAATGTTGGCGGTAGCAGACTGGTCTCCTTCAATAAACATCAGCGAAACGGACGCGGCATACCTGATCAAGGCCGAAATTCCCGGCGTGAAAAAAGAGGATGTCAAGGTCACCATTCAGGACGGGATGCTCACGATCCAGGGTGAGCGAAAAATGGAGAAAGAAGAGAAAGGCAAAAAGTTCCACCGGGTCGAGCGTTCCTACGGCAGCTTCGTGCGCAGTTTCCGGATTCCTGACAATGCCGATGAAGACTCGGTGAAAGCCGAGTTCAAGGATGGCATGCTCAACGTTACACTGGCCAAGTCCGCGAAGGCCAAGGCCAAGTCGGTCAATGTCGCGGTGACGTAAAACCTTGTGTTCCTGGCCATGAGCTATGCAGACGACGCAGAAACACGGGCAGAATAATTTGTAAGTGCAACAAGGCTCGCGGGAGCTTTTCCCGTTTTTTTAAAAAAGGAAGAATCATGGCAACCGGTACAGTCAAATGGTTTAACGATGCGAAGGGTTTTGGTTTCATCACTCCAGATGATGGCAGCGATGATTTGTTTGCGCACTATTCCGCAGTCAATATGAACGGCTTCAAGTCCCTCAAGGAAGGCCAGAAGATCAGCTTTGACGTGACACAAGGCCCCAAGGGAAAGCAGGCGTCCAATATCCAGGCCGCCTGACCGGAATATTTTACTTTTCTTGTATTGGCGGATTCATGAACGAAGTGCAATTTTGAGTAACGCTCGCCCAGATTGCTCAAATGATGAGTTCACACTTTACAAAATATCAGGCCGCATTCACCAGATGGTATTAGCAGCTACCATCCAGCCTCCGCTTTCTGGAATTGCGAACGTCTGCTTTGTGTCGGTTTGCGACGGTCAGGCCTGTAGTTTCAACCCGGTTTGTATGGCTGCTTTATGGCGCTTTGCAGACGCTCGCAGAAAACGGAATCGCATTTTCTGCGATGCAACCGCTAAGGCCGAAAAGCGGTCCTTACACTGAAGCTTCATGACGAGCATATCTGTGTCGTTGGCGGTCAGTAAAGCCGTCAGTTTTACATTCAATCCTAGGTCTGCTTCTGTTCCAAAACCAGCAGCGCCTTTGCCCGCGCGCATACATTGTCGACGGTGAAGCCGTATTCGCGCAGCACGACTGCGGCCGGCGCAGAAGCTCCGAAGCGTTCCACGCCGAGCATGTCGCCCCGCGTACCGACGTAACGATCCCAGCCTTGCGGCACACCCAGTTCGACCGCGAGCCGCGCACCGACCGAGGGCGGCAGCACCGCATCGCGCTCGGCTTGCGGCAAGGCCTCGAACAGCTCCCAGCTCGGCATCGACACGCAGCGCACGGCGATGCCTTGCTGTTGCAAGCGTTCCGCCGCAGCCACGATCAGGCCGACTTCGGAACCGCTGGCGAGCAGGATCAGCTCGGGCTTGCCGTTAGTCGCATCGCTCAGCACATAGGCGCCTCGGCGCAATCCATCCGCCGCGGCGTAGCGGCTGCGATCGAGCGTGGGCAGATCCTGCCGGCTCAACACCAGCATCACCGGCCGCTCGCGCGTTTCCAGCGCGACGCGCCAAGCGACCGCGGTTTCGTTGGCATCGCCGGGGCGAATCACGATGAGATTCGGAATCGCACGCAGACTCGCCAGTTGTTCCACCGGCTGATGCGTGGGGCCGTCCTCGCCAACGGCGATGCTGTCGTGCGTGAACACGTGCACGACGTGCAGCCCCATCAGTGCCGCCAGCCGGATCGACGGACGCATGTAGTCGGAGAAGATCAGAAAGGTCGAGCCGTAAGGAATAAAACCGCCGTGCGCGGCGAGGCCGTTGACGATGGCGGCCATCGCGTGTTCGCGCACGCCGAAATGCAGGTTGCGTCCGGCATAGCTCCAGCCAGCGCTATCGGAACCCTGCTGGTCAGCGTTCTTTTCCGGCGGCGGATTGAAATCGCCCATGCCTTTCAAGGCCGTTTTCGTCGACGGATCGAGGTCGGCCGATCCGCCGGTCAGTGCCGGCAGCTTGGGTGCAATGGCGTTCATCACCTTGCCGGATGCGTCGCGGGTGGCGAGGCCTTTGGTGTTGGCTTGAAATACCGGGATGTCCGCATCCCAGCCCGGCGGCAATTCGTCGCGCAGGCGGTACTGAAGCTCCTCTGCCATGTCCGGGAACGCCTTGGCGTAGGCACTCATGCGCTCGTTCCACGCAGCCTCGTCCTGCGCGCCTCGCTCCACCGCCTCGCGGAAATGTGCCAGCGCCTCGTCCGGTATCAGGAAGTCCGGCTCGGTCGGCCAGCCCAGTGTCTGTTTGGTCTTGCGCACGTCGTCCACGCCGAGCGGTGAGCCGTGCGCCTTGAAACTGTCCTGCTCGGGCGAGCCGTAGCCGATATGGGTACGCACCAGGATCAGCGACGGCCGTGCGGTCTCCGCGCGTGCGGCGGCCAGTGCGGCGTCGATCGCGGCGGGGTCGTTGCCGTCTGCCACCGATACGGTATGCCAGCCATAGGCCTCGAAGCGCAGTGCGCGATTCTCGGAGAAAGTGATGTCGGTGCCGGCGGACAGGGTGACGCAGTTGTCGTCGTAGAGGCAAGTGAGCTTGCCGAGCTTGAGATGACCGGCCAGCGACGCAGCTTCGGAGGCCACGCCCTCCATCAGGTCACCATCGCTGACGATGGCAAACGTATCGTGATCGATGAGCGCGTGACCGGGCCGGTTGTAGCGTGCCGCGAGTTGTGCCTCTGCGATCGCCATGCCGACCGCATTGCCGAAGCCTTGCCCCAGCGGCCCGGTGGTGATTTCGACGCCAGGCGTGTGTCCGCGCTCGGGATGCCCCGGCGTCTTGCTGCCCCATTGACGGAACTGCTTGATGTCGTCCAGCACAAGGTCATAACCGGTCAGGTGCAACAGACTGTAGAGCAGCGCCGAACCGTGTCCGGCCGAGAGCACGAAACGGTCGCGGTTGAGCCAATGCGGGTTGCGCGGGTTGTACTTAAGCCAGCGCGTCCACAGCACATAGGCCAACGGCGCCGCGCCGAGCGGCAGACCCGGATGCCCGCTGTTGGCCTTCTGCACCATGTCCACCGACAGGAAGCGCAGGGTATTGATGCACAACTGGTCGAGTTGCGCTGCGTTTGTCATGGCTATTTTCCGCCCGGATGGTTCTGCGTAAGCGCGTCGCTTTTTGACGCGATGCATGCAATCAGATCGTTCCAGGATTTTGCGAAAGATTCGGTGCCCTCGCGTTGAAGTTCGGCGGCAAGCGCCTCATCGTTGACGCCCTCGCGGGTGAATTCCGCAATTACCGCTTCCACCGTTTCGGCAGAACCCTCATCAACCGGCAATACGTTCTTTATTTTGCCGTGCTCGGCGAAGGCGAGCAGTGTCTTTTCGGGGATGGTATTGACCGTATCCGGCGCAGCGAGCGCTTCGACGTAAAGGGTCTCTGAGGCTGCGGGATCCTTGGTGCCGGTGCTGGCCCACAGCAAGCGTTGCGGTCGGGCTCCGGAAGTGGCCAATTTCTGCCAACGCTTTGATGCCAGCAGATCGCGGTAGGCTTTGTAGGTGCGCATGGCGATGGCGATGCCAAGACGGTTGTTGCGGAACTCGCCTTGAACCTTGTCCTTGACGGCCACGTCCCAGCGGCTGACGAAAATTGAAGCCACGGAACCGATCTTCGGATCCAAACCGGCGGCGATGCGTCGCTCGATGCCGCGCATATACGCTTCTGCCGCGGCGATGTAGTGCTCGCGGGAAAACAGCAACGTGACGTTCACCGGCACGCCCGCGAAGATCGATTCCTCGACCGCCGGAATGCCTGCACGGGTGCCCGGAATCTTGATGAAAAGATTGGGGCGTTGTGCGCGGGCATGCAGTTGCATCGCTGCCCTTATGGTGGCGGCCGTGTCATCGGCGAGCAGAGGTGATACTTCCAGCGAGACCCATCCGTCGATTCCGCCGGTGGCATCGTGGATCGGCCGGAAAAGATCAGCCGCCCGGATCAGATCTTCCAGCGCAAGTTCAAAGAACAACGCCTCGCCCGATTTACCCGCGAGCGTTTTTTGGCGGATCGCGTCATCGTAAAAATCACCATTTTGGATGGCATGATCAAAGATCGTGGGATTGGAGGTCAGTCCCGTCACTGAGAGCTCGCTGATATAGCGGGCCAGTGTGCCGTTCATCAGCAGCTCGCGCGTGATGTTGTCGAGCCAGAGACTTTGACCGAGATCGTGCAGTTGTTGTGTGGCTTTCATTTTTTCTCCTTCACCAATATCGGGTTGTGCCAGTTTCCATCTGCCGCAATCAGCGCGTTAGCTTGTTTCGGCCCCCAGCTGCCGGGCTTGTAGCGGTAAACAGGGCGGGGCATGTCAAGAACGGGGTCGACCACCGCCCAGGCGGCCTCAACCGCGTCCTCACGGGTGAACAGCGCGCCATCGCCGGCCATGGCATCACTCAACAGCCGCTCATAGGGTGTTTCTTTTCCCGGCTGTTCATCCAGCAGGTAGAGCTCGCGCTGGTCGCCGACGAATTCCTTGCCTGCTCGCTTGACGCGAGCGGCGAGGGCAACAGCTGAGTTGGGAGATATCCGGAAGCGCAGATAATTGGCTCGCCCGTTCACCGCTACTGAATCGTCGAACAGCCTTTGCGGTGGCGGCTTTAACTCCACCAAGACTTCGGCTGCCGTGACAGTCATACATTTGCCGGAGCGCAGATACCACGGCACTCCCTCCCATCGCCACGAATCGATGAAAAGCCGCATGGCGCAGAACGTCTCGACATTTGAGTCCTTCGCCACGCCCGGCTCCTTGCGGTAGCCGGCGTACTGGCCGCACACCACGTCGTCCGGTTGCAGGGGGCGCATGGCCTGGAATACCTTGGCTTTCTCGCTGTGCACAGCACCAAAGCCCTGATAGGCCGGCGGCTCCATCGCAAGCAGCGCAACGATCTGGAACAAGTGATTCTGGACGACGTCGCGCAGGCAGCCGGCACTTTCGTAAAATACGCCGCGACCCTTCACGCCGAAATCCTCGCTCAGCGTGATCTGCACGCTGGCAACACAGTTGCGGTTCCAGATCGGCTCGAGAAACGAATTGGCGAAACGGAAATAGAGGATATTCATGATCGCCTCCTTCCCGAGATAATGGTCGATGCGGAAGATCGAGTCTTCCGGAAACACCGACAGCGCGATGCGGTTAAGCTCCCGAGCGGAGGCCAGGTCGCGTCCGAACGGCTTTTCAACAATGACGCGCGCTTGGTCTGCCAGGCCCGCAGCCCCAAGCCCTTCGATAACCGTCGCGAACAGCGCAGGGGGGATGGCGAGGTAATGTGCCGGGCGACGGACTTCGCCCAGCGTCTGCTTGAGGGCTTTGAACGTACCCGGGTCGTTGTAATCACCGGCCACATACCGGAGCAACGAAAGAAGGTGGTCGAGGGCGCCCCGGTCATCGATCTTGCCGGCTTGTTTGATACTGTCCTTCACCCGTTTGCGCAGCTGCGCCTGACTCCATTTCGATGAGGCAACGCCCACCACCGGGACGTTTAGGATGCCGCGCTTGGCCATCGCGTAGAGTGCCGGAAAGATCATCTTGTGGGCGAGGTCGCCGGTCACGCCGAAGATCACCAGCGCATCGGCCGGAGTCGTGCGGCTATGGGTATTACGCATCTCAGCGCTCATTTGTTTTTCTCATCATGCCCGCCAAACTGTTTTCTCATCGCGGACAGAAGCCGGTCGGCATAGTCGGCATCGCCGCGCGACGCAAAGCGCTCGAATAATGCCGCGCTGATTACCGGGGCTGGCACGCCCTCGTCGATGGCGGCTAGTGCCGTCCAACGCCCTTCACCCGAATCCGACACACGACCCGAGAACCCGGTGAGATCAGCATCCTCAACCAGCGCCGCTGCCGTCAGATCGAGTAGCCATGACGCCACCACACTGCCGCGCCGCCAGACTTCCGCGATCTGTGGCAGGTCCAGCTCATACTGGTAATACTCCGGGTTGCGCATCGGCGTGGTCTCGGCATCGCTATCATGCGAGCGCTTACCGGCGTTGGCGTTGCGCAGGATGTTCATCCCTTCGGCATAAGCCGCCATCAGGCCATACTCGATGCCGTTGTGGACCATCTTGACGAAGTGGCCCGCACCGGTCGGGCCGCAATGCAGATATCCGTGTTCTGCAGAGCCGGGATTACCCTTCTTGCCCGGGGTGCGTGTTGCTGCCTCGACACCCGGCGCGATGCTCCTGAAAATCGGGTCCAGGTGCTTGACGATCTGGTCCTCTCCACCGATCATCAGACAGAAGCCGCGTTCCTGCCCAAACACCCCGCCGCTGGTGCCGCAATCGACGTAATGTATGCCCCTGGTCTTGAGCGCCTTCGCTCTCAGGATATCGTCGCGGTAGTAGCTGTTGCCGCCGTCGATGATGATGTCACCGGCATCCATGCGCGAGGCCAGCTCCTCGACTGTCTTGCCCGCCACGCCGGCGGGAACCATCACCCAGACCGCGCGCGGTTTGGTCAGCTTCGCCACCAGTTCGTCGATCGAGGCGGCACCCTGAATGTCGTGGCCTGCGATCTTCTGCACTGCGGCGTGATTCACATCGTAAACGACGCAGCTGTGACCATCCTTCGCCAAGCGCCGTACCAAACTGGCACCCATACGTCCCAATCCGATCATGCCTAGATGCATCCTGAATCTCCTTGCTTAATTGGGTACAACCAACGGTACGAGCAACCCAGGCTCCGCCAGTACACGACACCCGCCGCCGGCTTGATCGTCCGCGCCGGAACATCCTTGCCGAGATGCCAGCGGCACAGTTCTAATTCTGCGCGATTCATCGGTCAGTACTCGCCACCCAGCGCCCGCAGGCGCGACCGCAGAGATTCGATCTCATCCAGCAATTCCAGCGCCAGTGCCGCCCCCGCGAGATCAATGTCAAGATCCCGCTGCAGGCGCAAGGCCATTCGGGCGCGGTGCAGGCTGGCGCCGCCAAAACGCCAGCGGGCCGGTTCACGGCCCAGAGGCTCCAGCACGCCGACATCCACCAGTTCGATGATCCGTTCGGCATGGACGGCGCAGGCGCGGCACAGATCGGCCAGCGTCAGCTGGGTTTGTTCTTCCAGTATGCATATTGCAAATTGTGGCAAGCCATTTTCAGTATTCATCTCTCACACTCCCATTTTGGCGCGTGGATTAAAATCAAGTTCCTGCGCCATTTTCCGGTAGAAATCCTTGGCCGCTTCGGTATCGGCTGGCGGCAACGCGATCGCCAATATCACATAGCAATCTCCGGGCGGGTCGCCCGGGATGCCGCGTCCCTTCAGCCGCAGCTTGCGCCCTGATCCCGAGCCCTCCGGTATTTTGAGTTCCACGATGCCTCCGAGCGTCGGCACTTTCACTGTTGCGCCCAGTGCCGCCTCCCAAGGCGCCACCGGCAAGTCGAGATAGAGGTCCCGGCCATCGACACGGTAAAGCGGGTGTGCCCGAAATTCGACCTGGAGATACAGATCTCCCGCTGTGCCTTCTCCCATACCGGCACTGCCTTGTCCGCCGAGGCGGATGTGCTGGCCTTCGCGGATGCCCTTCGGGATGGTTACGTTGAGAACGCGTTCCCTGGTGACGCCATGGCCCTGCGCATCCACTCCGGGAACCCGCAGAGTGATGGTGCGGGTTGCGCCCTGGTAAGTGTCTTCCAGGTCAATGAGCACCTTGGCATGGTGGTCCTCACCCTTGGCACGAAACGAAGCGCGTCCGGCTCCGCCGGCGCGGAAATCCTTCCCGAACAGGGATGCGAAGAAATCGCTGTAGTCCGCCCCATCGCCGCCGCTGAATTCGAAACCCGCGTTCCAGTCCGGCGGCGGGCGAAACTCCTCCCCGCCTTTCCAGTTGGCTCCGAGTTGATCGTAAGCCACGCGTTTCTCGGCATCCTTAAGTACCTCATAGGCCTCGCCCAGCTCTTTGAAGCGTGCCTCGGCGTCGGCCTCCTTGCTGACATCAGGATGGTACTTGCGGGCAAGCTTGCGGTAGGAACGCTTGATCTCATCCTGAGTCGCGTCACGCGCGACCCCAATGATCTTGTAATAGTCCTTGAATTCCATCTGGCTAATTCCCCTGCAAAGATTCCAAGATTTTCTCGCTTGTTAATCGATCATGATGAATCAACGCACTTCAGCCTGCCGGTAAAACAGCGCCAGTTGCCTGTGGACACCGGGGCAGCAATTTTTCAAGATGTCCGGCGCAGTAAAAAAATACTCGCTCGCTACCGCGAAAAACTCTGCCGGGCTGGTGGCAGCATAAGGATTGATAAATGCTGTTTCACCTGTTGCCACTTGCAGGCACAATGCATCGTAAGCCCCACTAAAATCCTCCGCCCATCTTATCCGGCTCATGCCGCGACGCAATGGCGGCAAGCCATTCGTTACCCCGTTGAGGCCATCCAGTTTATGCGCGAACTCGTGCAACACCACATTGCGGCCGGCCTGGGGATGATAGGTGTCCCGCTCCACGTCATTCCAGGACAAAATCACCGGCCCGCGCAACCATGACTCGCCGGTTAAAATGCTTGCGTCGTTATGCACCAGGCCAATGGCATCCGTCTGCTCATGATTAACCCGGAACGCGCCGGGATAGAGGATGACTTCGACCCAATCATCAAAGTAATCAGTATCCAGATTCAATATCAGCAAACACGCCTGGGCTGCCACCGCCACGCGCATCGCCAATGTCACTTCCAGACCTTGCACCCCGTTGATAGCCTTGCTATGCAGGAACCAGGTCGTCAGTTCGCGCAGATGCGCCATTTCAACTGCGTCCAGCCCCTGCAGCACCAAAATCTTTCGCGTCACACTGTGCCAAATATGATGAGGTATCAGATTGCGTCGCAGTATTCGACGCATATGCCAGCGTCTTAGCGTATTGCCTAATGAATTCATTTATGAATCTATAAACACTTCATCACCACTATCCGACATTTAACCTGCCAATTGCGCTGCAATATCGTCCAGGGCTGTGTGGATCGCCGCCAGAATGAGCTTATCTGCAGCATGCTGGTCAATTTCCGGAATATCCCAACCGAAGATTCTGCGATATTTTTCAACCAGGCTGCGCATATCGGCAGCGATTTCACTGCGATGCGCATCCAATTCCAGTTGTTCCATTTTTTTCAAGGCAATTCCTTTTTTAGAACAAGGAAATGACAATTCATTTCCACATTACGCTACTTTCTGCCTTTGCCGCGGCAGTAAGTAAATTTATTAAAGGCAACGCCCGATGAGCCATGCTCACCACCGGCTCATCCGCATTCTTATCAGCAAGTAACGGCGAAGATTTTTCTGCATCGATAGCGGCTGTTAGCCGACTCAGCGCCACAGGAACATCTGCCGCCAGAATAGCGCCGGGTATGGTTGCGCTGTGCCCCATCTTTCTCAGCATGGTAAGCGCGACATCACCAAACATGGTGATGTCGGCATAGGCTTTGGTTGTAAATGTCACCAGCATGCAGTTTTCCTCGAATGAATAATTATTCAGCGTTCAATACGTTCGACCAGCTTCTCCAACTGCTGGCCAACGGCGTCCCATATACCCATAGGACCGGCTTGCTCGATTTCATCTACCCGCCAGTTTTTAAGTGACTTCAGCCTGAGCTCGGCCAGCCAACTGGAAAATTTGTCTCGCTCTTGCTTCAGACTCGCCAAATTATCTCTGATCTCCGCGTGTTCAGGACCATTACCAACCCCTTTGTGGGCACGTTCTATGAGTTCGTCAAAATGTTTCAAACGTGATTCATGTTCCATGATATTTCGCTGCATCAAGTGATTCAGGTCGGTCATTTCAGTTCTCCCGGTTTGCAATTAAGACTACAGCCCTGTTGCGGACTTCCCTGCTTTAATCGCGCATCTTAAGCAAGTACAGTGTTTTTCGGGATGCCGATGCAGTTCGATGACATCGCCGAGATTTATTACTTGCCTACTGACTAGCGAGGGACGTTTGCTCTTAAACCATAAATTATTCGACTGGAATGTCAATTTAGGCTCCGGATCAGGTTAAGTCAGTGCGGTGGCGTACATATCAAGTTTTGCGATCATGCCACTCGCTCAGACACTTTCATCGTCACACGGCTATCCTTGCACCAAGGTCTCCGTCAGGCTGATATCTCCGCCACAATGTCTCTGTCACCTGTCATCATCTCAAGTATTCGGCCACTGAAGTATCAGATAGAATACGCGCCTCGAATTTCAACTTACGTTTAAGGACACATCATGTATCAAATCGCCCCGAGCATCCTTTCCGCCAATTTCGCCAAACTGGGCGAGGAAGTCGATAACGTTCTCGCCGCCGGCGCGGACATCGTGCACTTCGACGTGATGGACAACCATTACGTGCCCAACCTGACCATCGGCCCCCTGGTCTGCGAAGCGTTGCGCAAGCACGGCGTGACTGCGCCGATCGACGTGCATCTGATGGTCAAGCCGGTGGACCGCATCATCCCCGACTTCGCCAAGGCGGGCGCGACTTACATCACCTTTCATCCCGAAGCTTCCGAACACATCGACCGCACCATCGGCCTGATCAAGGAAAGCGGTTGCAAAGCAGGCCTGGTGTTCAACCCGGCCACCCCGCTGGATATACTGGAA
>Ga0097691_1000842_pt1 | contig 24605 bp, 23 predicted proteins | sample NGESurdeep072012_8_FD_72858 | JGI IMG/M metagenome (GOLD analysis project Ga0097691, IMG submission 72858) | Arctic peat soil microbial communities from Barrow, Alaska - NGEE Surface sample 210-1 deep-072012 | ecosystem: Environmental > Terrestrial > Soil > Wetlands > Peat ... | reverse complement strand
CCGATGGCCGGCCAGGCACCGGGGATACGGGGTGCAGGAACAACAGCCTGTCTCCCCGAGTGACGCCCGTATGTGGTCGTTGTTCGCCCACATCGGCGGCATCCTCTTCGGCTTCATCCCATCTCTGGTCATCTACCTGATCTACAAGGAGCGCGACCCCTTCATCCGTCGTCACGCGACTCAGGCGCTCAACTTCCAGATCATCGCGACGATCGCCTACATCATCTCGCGGGTGTTGATGATCGTCTTCATCGGCTATCTGACGTGGTTCGCCACCTGGGTCTGCGTAGTGGCGTTCAGCATCATCGCCGCGATGGCCGCGAACAAGGGGGAGGAGTACACCTACCCCCTGGTTCCCAAGATGGTCACGTAGAACCCCCGGGGGCGCCGCACGACGGTGTCCCGCGAGCAGGCGGCCGCGGCAGGGTCACGACGACCTTGCGCGGCCGTACTGCGCCCTGCCCGTTCGCACGTTTATCCGCTCACCGGCGGTCGGGCGGGTCAGGGTCGACCCTGACCGGACCCTGAAACCGACCCTGAACCTCGTCCATAGCGGAACACCGGGACCGCCGGCGGTGTCAACATGGGATACAGGATCCACTCGACACAGGGAAAGCGACAAAGGGAAAGCCATGACCGACCACCCGCAGGACCACCAGCCCCAGGAGCCGCGGTACGTCCAGCAGCCCGACCAGCCGTTACCGCCGTACAGCCCACCGGCACCTCAGTACTCCGGCGCACAGCCCTACCAGTCGGTGCCGATGTCCCCCGCGGACCAACGCACCTGGGCCATCTGGGCCCACCTGTCCGCGTTCCTCGCCGCTTTCGTCGCCCTGTCGTTCCTGGGTCCGCTGATCATCTACGTGATATTCAAGGACCGCGGCGCCTTCGTCCGGCACCACTCGGCGGAGGCCCTGAACTTCCAGCTGACCATGTGGATCGGGCTGCTCATCTCGGTCCCGCTGATGCTCGTGCTCATCGGATTCGTCACGTTCGCCGCCATCGGGCTGACCATGCTGGTATTCCAGATCCTCGGCGCCGTGGCGGCCGGCGAGGGTCGCGACTACCGCTATCCGTTCACGATTCGCTTCGTGAGCTAGACACCCAGCAGACGCCGCACGACGGTGTCGGCAAGCAGGCGGCCGCGCAGGGTCAGGACAACCTGGCGCGGCCCCAGAGCGCTCGGGCCGTGGACGAGTCCGTCCGCGATCAGGCCAGCGATCGATGACCTGCCCTCAGGGCGCAGGTCGTCGATCGGCAGCCCGTCCGCCAGCCGGATCCTGAGCAGCACCCGCTCGTCGTATCGCTGCTCGTCCGTGAGCAGCTCGCGACCGGCCGCTGGCGAGACCCCATCATTCAATCGGGTCGCAAAAGCATTGGGATGCTTGACGTTCCACCACCGGACGCCCCCAACGTGGCTGTGCGCCCCAGGTCCCACACCCCACCAGTCGCCGTCGGTCCAATAGCCCTGGTTGTGCCGGCACCGGTCGGCGTCGGTGCGCGCCCAGTTGCTCACTTCGTACCATCCGAAGCCGGCCTCGCTCAGGGTCTGTTCGGCCAGCTCGTACTTGGCGGCCTCGTCGTCGTCGTCGGGCGCGGGCACCTGACCCCGCCGGATCTGGCCACCCAGCTTGGTGCCTTCTTCGACGACCAGGGCGTAGGTCGAGATGTGGTCCGGGGCGAGGTCGATGGCGGCGTCCAGGCTTGTGCGCCAGTCCGAGGGCGACTCCCCCGGCGTGCCGTAGATCAGGTCGACACTGACCTTGAGCCCCGCGGCCTTCGCGCCCTCGACCGCCTTGACCACATTGGCGGGGTCGTGGGTGCGTTCCAGCGTCGCCAGAACATGGGGCACGGCTGACTGCATGCCGATACTGACCCGGGTGAACCCGCCAGCCGCCAATGTCTGCAACGACTCCGAAGTGACCGAGTCCGGGTTGGCCTCGGTGGTCACCTCGGCGCCGTCGGCCAGACCGAACCGGGCCCGTATGCCGTCCAACACCCTCACGAGATCGCTCGCCGCCAGCGTGGTGGGCGTGCCACCGCCGAAGAACACGGTCTCGACCGTCGGCGCTGTGGGGCCAAGCACCCCTGCGGCAAAATCCAGCTCGCTCAAGGCTGCGTCCGCATACGTCCCGGGACTGGCACCGTCAACGCCGAGCTCGGTCAGCGTGTAGGTGTTGAAGTCGCAGTAGCCGCAACGAACGGTGCAGAACGGCACGTGGACGTAGATACCGAACGGCCCGGACCCCATAGTTCTCAGCGCGTACTGCGGAAGCTCCCCGGACGGAGGGGCAGGTTCGCCGTCGGGCAAGGCACTCGGCATACGTCCATCCTCGCAGGGACTCAGCCGGAGCTGGTGAGCACTCCGTAACGTTCCCGGGTGCGCAGCGCCCAGTTGGCGGCCGGCACCATCAGGACGCTGGCAAAGGCGATCACGCCACCCATGACGAACCAGCCCGGCCGCCCCCACTCGATGCACAGCAACGTGATGAGCGTGGGCGCGACCATGTGCGACAAGGAGAAACCCATTCCGGCAAAGCCTTGGTACTGCCCTTGACGCTCCCGTGGGGCCAAGCCCATCTGCACACCCCACTGGCCCCCGGAGCCAGTCATCTCGCCAACCACATGTACGAGGGTCCCGGAACAGAGAAAGACGATCGCGAGCCATGTCGGCTGGCCACTAGCGAGGGCGATCAAGGCGAATCCCCCGGCGATCCAGAATCCCGATCGCGCCATCGCCCGGGCGGACGGTCCGACCCGGTCGATGTTGCGGGTCAGGCGTACCTGCAACAGGGCCACACAGACCGTGTTGATCATCAAGGTAATCGCCACCAGTGACCTGGGCGCCGACGTGTGCAGTGCGATCCACAACGGCAGTGCCAGCTCCATGACGATGAAATGCATGGAGGCGACCCCGCTGAGCAGGGTCACGACGACGAACGGCAGGTCGTGGAGCACTGCCAACCGGGGCTCGCCGGACTCGCGTGCCAAAGCTGGCGCAAGGTAGGGCAGGCGGCCGAGCCATATCGCAGTCACCGCGCAGGTGGTCGCGTCCAGGACGAACACCGCCAGGTAGGCCCAGCTCTGATCGACCCACAACGCCAGTCCACCGAACAAAGCGCCGAAGGAGATGCCGACGTTGGTCATCGCCCGTAGGTAGGCCTTGAACTGCACTCCCTGCCCGCCCTCGGCCAGACGGGCTATGTAACCGCTGCGAACGGCTCCACCGCCGCGGTCGAAGACGGAGATCACGGCCATAACGGCCACGAGTGCCCACAACGAGCGCGCGAACAGCAAGCCCATGATGGCCACGCCAGCACCAAAGGTGAGTATCTGCAACACTTTTCGAGGGCCACGAAGATCCGCAAGATGTCCGGCAGGCACCTGGACCAGCAGCCCAGCGAGAGCGCCAGCCGAGAGGGCCACACCCACCTGTGTCGGTCTGAGGCCGACCACGCGGGTGAAGTAGAGCGCGAACGTCGTCATCAGCGCTCCGTTGCCGAAGGTGTTGACCAAGGTCGCCACTGCCATGATCCGGAGGTTCTGATCGACCGGGACCCCCTTGAGGGTCAGCCGCTGTGTGTCGTCGTTGTGCTGCTCGCCGACACCACCGGTGGTCATTCGCCATCCTCTCGGAAGGTATCTCGACGTCAAGATAGTTTGGTCGTTGCCAAAGTAGTTTGGCCGACCACCTGAGTCAAAATGGGCCTTGGGATGGGGCATTTCCCGGCGCCATCGGCGTGTCGGCCCCGACACGCCGATGGCGCCAAAGTCGTCACGGCAGAACCCTTGCAGGTTCCCTGGAGAGGGCGTAGAAATCTCTCTACGCCCTCGGAAACGGGAGCGGGATCGGTTGGAGATCGAGGTTCTTGGCCAGTGGGTTTACCTGCTGGAGCCGCCGGGTGATGCGTGCGGAGAGAGCCAGCGGACCGCCGTGAGATCATCGACCTTCACCGTGGATGATCAACCGTAGGCCCCGGAGACTCATACTCCCCGGGGCCTACACCTTTGTCGGGAGCTGTTTGTTCCTAACGAGACTCGCGCAGCTGCGGGTGCATCGACCATAATCAGCTCATGCTTGATCACCTGTCGATCCAATGCTCAGACGTCATAGCCAGCGCCCAGTTCTATGACGCCGTGCTGGCCCCCCTCGGCGGACGCCGGGTGATGGACTTCGGCCAGGTCATCGGCTATGGCACCGGGACGCCGGACTTCTGGCTTGGTGGCCACGAGACCGGTGAGGGCTTCCGGGAATCGCACATTGCCTTCAGCGCGCCCTCACGGGAGGCGGTGCAAGCCTTCTTCGATGCGGCCGTCGCGGTGGGCGCTGAGGTCTTGCACGCGCCACGCGTCTGGCCGGAGTACCACGAGAACTACTTCGGCGCGTTCGTCCGCGACCCTGACGGCAACAATGTCGAGGCCGTCTGCCACGTGCCTGGCTGAGCGCAACACGCCCCCGGCTGAGCGCGCCCCCGCCCCCGGCTGAGCGCGCCCCCGCCCCCGGCTGAGCGCGCCACACGCGAGTCAATGCATCGCCCGTGCCCACCCGCCAGACCTCGGTGATGGTTGTCGTCCGGGCCTTGACGATGTCAGCGATTGGTCGTATCATTAGAACACCAGTTCGAGGAATCGGATGACCGAACTATCAGACGACCGGGGGGTAGAGATGGCGGGTACCACAAGCGTGCCGACCGTTATGGCGCCTCTCCTTGCCCGGGCAGTGGCCGTTCCTTCGGCTGCACCGGTTGCCTCAGTGGCCGTTGTTGCGTCTCCCCTTGCCCGGTCAGTGGCCGTTCCTTCGGCGCCTCCGGTTGCCTCAGTGGTCGTTGAGGCGCCTGCTCCGGTTCTGTCGGGCGCCCTGGCCGCTGCTGGGGCCGTCCCGGGTGTGATGGGCCAGCTCGAGCTGGTGATCAGCGCGGGTCGCCCGGGCGGGTTGTCGGGGATCAGCGGTGATCAGGCGCTGACGGTGGTCGAGGCGGTGGAGGCGGTCAAGGCGTGGGCCGACTCGATCGCCCTGAGCGCCACAGCGGTGCTGGTCGGCGAGCTCGAGAGCGACTTCACCCACCTGGCCCCCGAAAGCCTGACCTCTCGGGGCTGGCGGGTCTTCTTTCGCTCGTGTCGCTCCGTGGCGGCCCGAGAGATCCAGGTCGCGACCGGGCTTGGGGTCACCGCCTGCCAGCGCCTGGTGTGGCTGGCGGCCTGCGAACCCGAACGGTCCGCGGCGGTGCGTGAGGCGATGAGCCGGGGGCAGGTCAGCCTGGGCCGGGCCATGAGCCTGGTCGAGGCCACCAAACACCTGGACGCGCTGACCGCGGCCAGCATCGCCTCCCGGGTCCTGGCCCCCCTGGCCGGCCCCGACGGTGTGCCCCTGCCCGGTGTGGCCCCCCTGTCGGCGGCCACATTCAGGGCCCGCCTGCACACACAGCTGGTCCTGCACCACGGTCTGCTCGCCGAGGCCGAACGCACCCACACCGCCGCCGTGGCGGCCCGCCGCCTCACGACCCTGCCCCAACGCGATGGAGCCGCGCTGATGCTGATCAGCGGCGACGGGCCACGCCTGGCAGCCGCCCAGGGCCGGGTCGACAAGATCGCCCGGCGGCTACGCACCCGCGGTGACCCCCGGACCCTGGACCAGCTACGAGCCGACGTGAGCACCGACCTGCTGCTGCGCGGGTGGATCCCCACCGACCCGACCTTCACCCAGCTCGGTAAGCCACCGGTGGCCGTCGTCCAGCTCATCGTCTCGGCGCCCACACTGCTGGGGATCGACCGCGGCGTCGGGCACATCCCCGGCTGGGGCGACCTACCCGCCCGGCAGACCCGCGCCCTGGCCCTTGCGGCCGGCTCGATCTGGAAACGCATCGTGAGCGACCCGATCACCGGTCGGGCCATCGAAGCCACCACCACCACCTACAAGGTCCCGGCCGCCATGGCCGCCCAGGTCAACGCCCGAGACCACACCTGCCGCGCCCCAGGGTGTGCGATCCCGGCCAACCACACCGACCTGGACCACACCATCGAGTGGAAACCCGGCAGCGCCGGCGGACCCACCGCCGAAACCAACCTGGCCGCCCTGCACCGCGGCCACCACAACCTCAAGACCGCCGGCTTCTGGGACAGCGACCAAGCCCGCGACGGGACCCTGACCTGGACCACCGCCACCGGGCGAACCTTCACCACCTACCCCCACATGTATGAGCACCCCGACAACTCCCCCGTCCACACCTCCGCGCTCGAAGCCCGCCTGGGACGCCGCCTGACCAACATCATCAACCCCGACATCCCCATCCCCGGCCACCTCAACATCTTCGACGAAATCACCTGGGCGCAAGCCCTGGCCCCCGCCACCCCACCACACCGCCAACACACCTGGACCCTTGAAGCACCCAGCCAGGCACAACCCAAACAGGCACAACCCACCAGCCTGGCGGCACACCTCAACGGCCCACCACCGTTCTGATCCCCGGCGCCGAGGTACTGACGGTCAACGCCGACGTTCAGATGGTTCGCGCCGACGTTCAGATGGTTCGCGCCGGCGTTCTGATGGCAGGCGCCGACACTCGTCATCCAGGTTTGGGCCGGTCGGACCCTATGCCCGCTGGAGCTCGAGGTCGTAGATCGTACGACCCGACGCGAGGCCCTTCTGCTCGAACCTGGTCATCACCCGACCCTCGAACCGCGGAGCGAAGCCGGCGCCGGGGTCAGCCGCGGCGAGGGTACCGGGCGCAGACGGCGACGTAAGCTTCCCGACATACCGGTTGGTCAGCGAATCACATGCGGCCAGGACATCGCGCATCTGCATCGCGTAGTCCGCCCAGTCGGTTGCCAGCCGCAACATCCCTCCATGGGCGAGCCGAGACGCCGCGAGCTCGGCGAAGGCCGGATCGACCAGCCGACGCTTACGATGACGGTTCTTGTGCCATGGGTCGGCAAAGAAGATCCAGAGCTCGTCAACGGTCTGCGGCCTCAGCATGTGCTCGAGCACCTCTACGGCGTCCGCATGCACCAGCCGGACGTTCGTCAGGTTGTGGTGGACGATCTTGGTGACGGTGGCGGCCAGACCAGTGGCATAGACCTCGACCGCCAGGAAGTTCGTGCCCGGTCTTGACAGCGCGCCGTGGACGACCGCATCTCCGGTTCCCGAGCCGATCTCGACAACCAGCGGAGCCACTCTGCCGAAGTCCCGCACCGCATCAAGCTCAAAACCCGGTGCCACTGACATGGAGGCCGTCGTGCGCGGCACATCGATGACCAGGCTGTGATAGTTCTCGTTCCAGGCTCGCTGCACCTGGGGACCGAGCCGGCTCTCGCGCCGGACGAACGAGACCGATCGGCGCTGGAAGGTCACAACCTTGCTCTCCATGGGGAGATCTACTTCTTGGTCCGGTCCCCGCCGGATGCGGCATCGTTGGACAGTGCCGCGATGAAGGCTTCCTGCGGCACCTCGACCCGACCTACCATCTTCATTCGCTTCTTGCCCTCCTTCTGCTTCTCCAGCAGCTTCCGCTTGCGCGAGATGTCGCCGCCGTAGCACTTGGCGAGAACGTCTTTGCGCATCGCGCGGATGGTCTCGCGGGCAATGATGCGAGCCCCGATGGCAGCCTGGATCGGCACCTCGAACTGCTGACGCGGGATGAGAACACGCAGCTTGGACGCCATCATGACGCCGTAGGAGTACGCCTTATCCTTGTGGACGATCGAGCTGAAGGCATCGACCGGCTCGCCCTGCAGCAGGATGTCGACCTTGACCAGGTCGGCAGTCTGCTCGCCGTCGGGCTCGTAGTCGAGAGAAGCGTATCCGCGGGTCTTGGACTTCAGCTGGTCGAAGAAGTCGAACACGATCTCGGCCAGTGGGAGCGTGTAACGCATCTCGACACGCTCCTCCGAGAGGTAGTCCATCCCGCGCAAGGTGCCACGCCGGGCCTGGCACAGCTCCATGACGGCGCCGATGAACTCACTGGGTGCCAGGATCGACGCTCGCACGACAGGCTCGCTGATCTCGCCGATCTTGCCGTCGGGGAACTCGCTGGGGTTGGTCACCGTGATGACCGTGCCGTCGTCGAGCTTGACCGTGTAGACCACGTTGGGCAGCGTCGAGATCAGGTCGAGGTCGAACTCACGCTCGAGCCGTTCGCGCACGATCTCCAGGTGCAGCATGCCCAGGAAGCCGACCCGGAAGCCGAAACCGAGCGCGGCCGACGTCTCGGGCTCATAGACGAGAGCGGCATCGTTGAGCTTGAGCCGGTCCAGGGCGTCACGAAGGTCGGGGTAGGCCGAGCCGTCGATGGGGTACAGACCCGAGAACACCATCGGCTTGGGGTCACGGTAGCCACCGAGATCCTTGGTCGCCGGCTTGGACGCGTTGGTGACCGTATCGCCGACCCTCGACTGCCGCACGTCCTTGACCCCGGTGATGAGGTACCCCACCTCGCCGACGCCCAGCCCTTTGGAAACCTCGGGCTCGGGAGAGATGACGCCGATCTCGAGCAGCTCGTGCGTCGCCTTGGTGGACATCATCACGATCTTCTCGCGCGGGTTGAGGTTGCCGTCCACGACGCGGACATAGGTCACGACCCCGCGGTAGGTGTCATAGACCGAGTCGAAGATCATCGCCCTGGCGGGGGCGTCGGGGTCGCCCACGGGTGCGGGCACGTCGCGGACGATCTGGTCCAGCAACGGCTCGACCCCGATCCCTGTCTTGCCCGACACCATGAGACAGTCCTCGGGCTCACATCCGATCAGCCCGGCGAGCTCCTCTGCATACTTCTCGGGCTGGGCCGCGGACAGGTCGATCTTGTTCAGGACCGGGATGATGGTGAGGTCCTTCTCCATCGCTAGATAGAGGTTCGCGAGGGTCTGTGCCTCGATGCCCTGGGCGGCGTCCACGAGCAGTACCGCGCCCTCGCACGCAGCGAGCGATCGCGACACCTCGTAGGTGAAGTCCACGTGGCCCGGCGTGTCGATCATGTTCAGGCAGTAGGTGATCTCATCGACCTCCCAGGGCATACGGACCGCCTGGGACTTGATGGTGATGCCCCGCTCGCGCTCGATGTCCATGCGGTCGAGGTACTGCGCGCGCATGGCGCGAGGATCCACAATCCCGGTGATCTGCAGCATCCGGTCAGCCAGGGTCGACTTCCCGTGGTCGATGTGGGCGATGATGCAGAAGTTCCGGATGAGGCTCGGCGGCGTCGCATGCGGCTGCAGGGCGTTGCGGGCCATGGGTGACACGAGCGGGCTTACCTCATCTGGTGTTGGGAGCGATCACGACAGTCTCCCACGACCGGCCCACTGATCAGTCCAGCACGAAGGTGCTTCCGGAAAGCGCCCTCTCCTTGGTCTCCTCCTCGATCTCGTCAGCGGCCAGGATCGAGGGCAGCAGATCGGGCTCGAGGGTGAGAGCGCGGAAGACCTGGGCGACCGTGACACCATGCGCCGGACGGTGGACCACGGTGACCTGATCGCCGGCCCGGACATACCCGGGGCTGACGACGCTCAGGTAGGTCCCCGGCACGGCTGCCTGCGCGAACGTGCGTAACCAGCCACGTTCGGCGATCCACGCGCGGAACGTGCCACACGGTATACGCGGAACGGTCACCTGAAGCACGACCTCGCCGATCCGCCACCGTTCGCCGATCAGCGCGCCGTTGACGTCGACCCCCGAGGTCGTCAGGTTCTCGCCGAACATACCGCCCCGGATGTCGCGCCCCAGGACGGTCTCCCAGTAGTCGAGATCCTCCCGGGCATAGGCGTACACGGCCTTCTTGTCGCCTCCGTGGTTGAGGCGGTCTCCGACCATGTCGCCCACCAGGCCGCTGCCCGGTCCGTCGTTCCTTCTGCCGGGGGCCCGGACGAGGACCGGCTCGGACGTCGGGATCTTCTCGATGCCGGTCATGGCGGCCGAGCGCTTGTCCGGGTTCGGCCGGCCACGGGCGAGGTTCACCGAATGCAGACGGCTCGTGAGGTCGATGCCCATGGGCCGAGGCTACAAGGCCGAGGCTACAAGCAGGACCGCCATCGCCCGTCTCTGCCGGAGAGTTGAACGATCGGTTGGTCGGATGGGTCCACGCCGCCCTAAACTACTCGTGAGTAGGTTACCAGCCGGTACGCAACGAGGAGGCACCGTGATCGGAGAGCGCGCACGCATGACGCTCCTGAACGGGCACGAGCTCTGGTACCTGGACAGCGGCGACGGTCCCGCGCTGCTGTTCATGCACGGACTGACCGGCTCGAATCGCAACTGGGCTCATCTCGTCGAGGCGTTGAACATCGATCACCGCTTCCTCGCGCCAGACTTGTTCGGACATGGCGCGTCAGCCAAGCCGGTGGGTGACTACTCCCTGGGGGCGCACGCCGCGACCATGCGGGATCTGCTCGATCGGCTCGGAGTCGAGCGGGTGACCCTGGTCGGGCACTCCTTCGGTGGCGGGATCGCGATGCAGTTCTGCTACTTGTTCCCCGAGAGGGTCAATCGTCTCGTCCTGGTCTCCAGCGGAGGCCTGGGACGGTCCGTGAGCCCACTGCTCCGAGCGGCCACACTGCCCGGCGCTGGACTGGTCCTGCCACTGATCGCATCCGGGTGGGTGCGCGGGCGGGGAAACGCCGTGGGTCGGACTCTTGGCAGGTTGGGCTGGCGTCCGAGCCCGGATGTGACCGAGATCTGGCGTGGGTTCACGTCCCTGGCGGACGCAGACACCCGGCGCGCCTTTCTCGCCACGACCCGCTCCGTCATCGATCCGGGCGGACAGACGGTGACCGTCCATGATCGCCTGCCGACGATCATGGACATCCCCACCCTGGTCGTCTGGGGCACGCGGGACCGGATGATTCCCGCCTGGCACGCGACCGCCGCTCAGGAGGCGATCCCCGGCAGCCGGGTGGAGCTGTTCGAGGGTGCCGGACACTTCCCACACCTTGACGAGCCTGAGCGGTTCGCGCAGGTGCTGCGCGACTTCATTGGGGGCTGAGTAGCCCAAGAGCCCTCGAAGGGCGCCCGACCAGTGGTCAGGCGCCCTTCGTCTGGGTGGAGCTGAGGGGATTCGAACCCCTGACCCCCTCCATGCCATGGAGGTGCGCTACCAGCTGCGCCACAGCCCCGCACGATTGCTCGCGTGCGTGCCCCGTGGTGGGGACCGGGTGAGTTTATCGGCCACCCCCCGTGATTCACCAAATCGGGATGCTTACGTGGGATGGGGGCCGACGTTCCATGCCGCGATCCGCCATCCTGCTGCGTATTCACTCAGCTCGGCCCAGTTGCAGTTGTGCAGTCCAGCGATGGACTGCCAGGCCAGATGCTGGTCCAGCCCGACCAACGACGCAACGACAGCGCGGCCTGAGACTCCGTGCGTGGCGATGACGGCGCAGTGCCCCGGTGCCAGGTCAGCGAGGAGCTCGTCGGCCGCCGCACGGGTACGCTCGGCGACCTGAGCCAGGCTCTCACCGTCGCCTCCGCGTTGGATGTCGTCGCCCGCTGCGAGCGCCGCTTGCGCCTCGGGGAAGCGCTCAGCCACGTCGCCGGCGGTCATCCCCTGCCACTGGCCGGCGTGGATCTCGCGCAACCGTTCGTCGTACCGCACCTCAAGACCTACGCGAGAGGCGAGCGCGCGAGCGGTGTCAGCCGCACGCTGAAGGTCACTGCTGACGATCACCGAGGGGCTGTACGCCGCGAGCGCGAGCGCCGCCGTCTGCGCCTGCTCCCGGCCCGTGTCGGACAACGGGGTGTCGAGCTGGCCCTGCCAGATGCCGCCGGCGTTGTGGTCGGTCTCGCCATGACGCCAGACGATCAGGGTCCGCGCGCCCTTCTTGGCCACCATCTCAGAGAGCGAGGTCGATGGCCGGGCAGTCCTTCCACAGCCGCTCGAGCTGGTAGTAGGCCCGTTCCTCCTCGTGCTGGACGTGCACCACGATGTCGGAGAAGTCGAGCAGTACCCAGCGACCGTCGCGCTCGCCTTCGCGGCGCACCGGCTTGACGCCGAGCTCACGAAGCTTGTCCTCTACGGCGTCGACGATGGCGTTGACCTGGCGGTCGTTGGGCGCCGACGCCAGAACGAAGATATCGGTGAGCGCGAGCTGTTCGCTGACGTCAAGAGCGAGGATCTTGGTGGCCAGCTTGTCCTCGGCGGCCACGGCGGCAGCTCTGGCGAGGTCAATGGCATGTTGCGTGGCGGCCACGCGGTCCTCCTGGTGGATTGGTGCTGCTCAGCGGTTGTGAGCAGGCTTGACGACCCGATCTGGCCGATAGAGCCCATGCTTGGCGATGTACTGCGCGACCCCGTCGGGCACGAGGTACCAGACCGGCTCACCCACAAGGACGCGGGAGCGACAGTCCGTGGAGCTGATGGCCATGGCGGGAATCTCTTGCAGGGAGACCCGGTCCTCGGGCAGGCCACTGTCGCTGAGCACATGCCCTGGCCGGGTCACCCCGATGAAGTGGGCAAGTCCCCACAGCTCGTCGATGTCCTTCCACGACAGAATCTGGGACAACGCATCGGCACCTGTGATGAAGTACAGCTCCGCGCCGGGACGTTGGTCGTGCAGGTCACGCAGCGTGTCGATGGTGTAGGTGGGGCCGGGACGGTCGAGGTCGACGCGGCTGACGGTGAAGCGGGGGTTGGAGGCTGTGGCGATCACGGTCATCAGGTAGCGGTGCTCGGCCGGCGACACCAGGAACGAGTCCTTCTGCCACGGCTCACCGGTCGGGACGAACACGACCTCATCGAGGTGGTAGAGCGACTGAACCTCGCTCGCGGCCACGAGGTGACCGTGATGGATGGGATCGAAGGTCCCACCCATGACACCGACGCGCCTGGTCAGTGGTCTGGCCCGTGATCGGGCTTGTCGTACCTGGCGGCGGTGTTGCGAAAGGTCCACAGCACCCCCAGAAGGGCGAGGAAGCAGGCCAGGGCGATGAGGCCGAAGGCCCATGACGGCATCGGCAGCTCGCGCAGCTTGGCCGCCTCTGCACCGGCCAGCGTCGCAGCTGTGGACGTGATCATGGGCACAGCGTAGCCGGTGGGCGCTCCCTCAGTAACGGATCTGTCCGTCACCCTCGACAACCCACTTGGTCGTCGTGAGCTCTGCCAGACCCATCGGTCCCCGGGCGTGCAGCTTCTGGGTGGAGATGCCGATCTCGGCGCCGAACCCGAACTCCCCGCCGTCGGTGAAGCGGGTCGAGGCGTTGACCATGACGGCCGCGGCGTCCACCTCGGCGGTCCAGCGACGGGCCGCCCCGCGGTCCTCTGTGACGATGGCCTCGGTGTGGCCGGTGCCGTACTGCTGGACGTGGGCCAGCGCCTCGTCCAGCGAGTCGACGATCCTGGCGCTGATGTCCAGGGAGAGGTACTCGCGGGCGAAGTCCTCGTCCGTGGCCAGGTTGTATGCCGCGCCAGCCTCGCGCGCGAAGGGCTCCAGCTCGGCGTCGCCGTGGACGGTGACGCCTGCGGACCCCAGCTGCGCGAGGACCTTGGGCAGGAACGCGGCGGCGACACTTCGATGGACGAGCAGGGACTCGGCCGCGTTGCAGACGCTGATTCGGTGGACCTTGGAGTTGACCGTGATGGCCAGCGCCTTGTCGAGGTCGGCCGCAGCGTCGACGTAGACGTGGCAGTTGCCGACCCCGGTCTCGATGACAGGGACCGTGGACTCGCGCACGACCGTCTGGATCAGATCGGCACCGCCCCGCGGGATGAGCACGTCCACCAGGCCGCGTGCCGTCATCAGGGCGCGGACGGCGTCGCGGCCGCCCTCGTCCAGCAGCGAGACCGCGTCGGCTGGGAGACCCTGGGCCTCCAGCGCCGTTCGCAGCACTGCTACGAGGGCACGGTTGCTCGCACCGGCTGCGGCGCCTCCGCGGAGCACGACCGCGTTGCCACTCTTGAGCGCCAGACCGGCCGCATCGACCGTCACGTTCGGGCGAGCCTCGTAGATCATCGCGACAACACCCATGGGCACCCGAACCTGTCGGATCTGCAGGCCGTTGGCCAGCGTCGACCCGCGGACGACCTCTCCGACCGGGTCCGGCAGCGCGGCGATGTCCCGCAACGCCTCCGCCACTGCGCTGACCCGGGCCCGGTCCAGCCGTAGCCGGTCGATCAGTCCCTCCGCCAGGCCTTCGGCCCGTCCCCGCGCGACATCCTCGTCGTTGGCCGCGATGATATCCGCTGACGCTGAGTCGAGGGCATCGGCCATGGCACGCAGGGCGGCATCCTTGTCGGCACGCGACAGAAGTCCGAGCCGGCGCGAGGCCCGGCGGGCCGCGGCGGCAAGGTCGGCGACGTGCTCGGTGATCTCGGGATCGATCGGGTCAGCCATGGGAACAGCGTAAGCCGCAGCGTCGGGCACAGGGAGCAGGTCCGTCATTGATAGCGCATCAAGAAGCATGCTCCATCAATGACTCTCCTGCTCTATGTCGACTCTCGTGCGCGAGTCCGGAGGTCCCTGCCGCCTGCGCCCTAGAGCAGGACCAGGTCGTCGCGGTGCACCACTTCGCGCTCGAAGGACGGTCCGAGCTCGCGGGCAAGGTCGTGTGTGCTGCGGCCCAGCAGCCCCGGCAGCTCGGCGGAGTCGTAGTTGACCAGTCCGCGGGCGACCGCGCGGCCGGCTGGGTCGCATAGGTCCACGGGATCACCGTCGGCGAATCGTCCCTCCACGCTGAGGACGCCGGCCGGGAGCAGCGACTTGCGCCGAACGACGACGGCAGCCACCGCTCCGTCGTCGAGGATCAACCGGCCGCGGGCAGTCGTGGCATGGGCCAGCCAGAGCAGCCGGCTGGCCCTGCGCGAGCCGGTCGGCGCAAAGAGGGTGCCGACGTCCTCGCCGGCCAGGGCCCGTGCCGCCTGCTGCGTCGATGTCACCATCGTGGTGATGCCGGCCGCCGTGGCAATGGCCGCGGCCTCGATCTTGGTCGCCATCCCACCGGTGCCAACACCCGTGCCGGAGCCCCGGACCTTGACATTCTTGAGATCACCATCCCCTCGGATCAAGGGAACTCGCGACGTGCCGGCCCGGGAAGGAGGCCCGTCATACAGCGCGTCGACGTCTGAGAGCAGCACCAGCGCATCCGCGTGCACCAGATGCGCCACCAGCGCGGCCAGGCGGTCGTTGTCCCCGAACCGGATCTCATGCGTGGCGACGGTGTCGTTCTCGTTGACCACAGGGATGACGCCAAGGTCGAGCAGGCGGTCCAGCGTGCGTCGGGCGTTGGCGTAGTGCGACCGGCGCGTGACGTCCTCGGAGGTCAGCAGGACCTGACCGACGGTCAGGTCGTGGGTGCCGAACGCGAGGCTGTATGCCGCGACGAGGGCGCCCTGACCGACGCTTGCTGCGGCCTGCTGGGTGGCCAGATCGCGGGGGCGGCGGAGCAGACCCAGGGGCGTGATGCCCGCCGCGATGGCGCCCGAGGACACGAGGACGATCTGGGTGCCGAGCCTGCGACGGGCGGCGATCACGTTGACCAGCGCCCCGAGCCGGGCCTGGTCGAGGGCGCCGCCAGCTGTGGTCAGCGAGCTGGAACCGACCTTGACGACAAGGCGCCGGGCGGTGCGCAGGTCAGCGTGATGGGGCGTGGGCACCCGCGCAGTCTAGTGAAAGCGTCTCAGTCGCCCTGGTCCATCTCACTGTCGTCGTTGTCGGCAGGAGTGGCCGCCGTGGCCCAGTGCCCAGCCTTGCGCTCGGCCTGGAGCTGGTCGCGGGCCGCGGTCTTGGCGATCCGGCGGTCCGCGTAGTCCGAGCGCTTCTCCTCCCGGGTGGGGCGGTGCAGGTTGTCCAGGCGCACGTCGCTGCCCCGGGGACCCGTGAGCAGCTCGGCACCGGCGGCCATCGTGGGCTCCCAGTCGAAGACCACGGCATTGTCGGCTGGGCCGATCACCACCGTGGCACCCGCAAGAGCACCGGCCTTGAAGAGGGCCTTCTCCACGCCTGCCCGGGCCAGCCGGTCCGCGAGGTAGCCAACCGCCTCGTCGTTGGAGAAGTCCGTCTGGTCAACCCAACGTCTGGGCTTGTCGCCGATCACCCGGAAGATCTCCCCTTCCGGGGTCCTCTCCTTCTTGACGACGAAACCGCTGTCGTCCACGGCCTTGGGGTGCAGCACGATGCGAGGAATCTCGATCTCTCCGAGCGCCGCGCGGGCTGCGAGGACGTGCCGAGCCATGGAGTACCCCAGGTCCTTCAGCCCCGTGCGTGCGACCGCGGAGACGATGAAGACCTCGATTCCCCGGGCTTCCAGGTCAGGTTTGACCATCTCCGCAAGCTCACGGGCCTCGGTCACGTCGGCCTTGTTCAGCACGACGATGCGGTTGCGCTCGGACAGCGGGCGGCCCCCTAGGGACTCATCGGCGACATACTGCGAGAGCTCTGCCTCGATGGCCTCGAGGTCGCTGAGGGGATCACGGTCGGGCTCCAGGGTGGCGCAGTCGATGACGTGAACCAGGACCGAGCAGCGCTCCACGTGGCGCAGGAACTCAAGGCCGAGGCCTTTGCCCGCGCTGGCGCCCGGGATGAGACCGGGCACGTCGGCCACCGTGAACCGCTGCTCGCCGGCGATCACGACACCGAGGTTCGGGACCAGCGTGGTGAACGGGTAGTCGGCGATCTTGGGCCGGGCCGCGCTCAGGACCGAGACCAGGCTGGACTTGCCGGCCGACGGGTAGCCGATCAGCGCCACATCGGCCAGTGACTTCAGCTCCAGGACGATGTCAAGCGACTCGCCGGCATCACCGAGCAGGGCGAACCCGGGAGCCTTCCGGGCCCGTGAGGACAGCGCCCTGTTGCCCAGGCCACCACGCCCGCCGCGGGCAACGACAAATGTCTCACCCGCCGCCACGAGGTCGACGATGACCTCACCGTCACCGTCCTTGACCACCGTGCCCGCCGGCACCGGAAGGATCAGGTCATCCCCGTCGGCTCCGTTGGCGTCATCGCCGCCGCCAGGCTGGCCGTTGGTGGCCTTGCGGTGCGGGCTGTGGTGATAGTCCAGCAGGGTGGTCGACTGCGGGTCGACAATCAAGGTGACGTTGCCGCCACGCCCGCCATTACCGCCGTCAGGGCCGCCGAGCGGTTTGAACTTCTCGCGACGAACCGAGGCGACGCCGTGGCCCCCGTCGCCGGCGGCGACGTGGAGCACGACGTGGTCGACGAAGTTCGTCATGAGGTTGCTGTGCTGGCTGGTACGGGCTGGTATCAGGCCGATTCGGTGATGGCAGCCGGCTCGACGATGTTGACCGTCTTGCGACCACGCTTCGTGCCGAACTTCACCGCGCCGGCGACGAGGGCAAACAGCGTGTCATCCCCGCCACGGCCGACGCCGTCGCCGGGGTGGAAGTGCGTGCCACGCTGGCGGACGAGGATCTCGCCGGCGTTGACGGCCTGGCCGCCGAAGCGCTTGACGCCCAGGAACTGCGAGTTGGAGTCGCGCCCGTTCCGGGTCGAGGATGCACCCTTTTTGTGTGCCATGTCAGTGCCTGCCTTAGGTTCTGGGACTTGTCGGATTCGAGAACGACCTTGTAGGGCTAGGCCTCGATCGCGGTGACCCTGATCTGGGTCGAGTGCTGACGGTGACCCTGACGTTTGCGGTAGTTCGTCTTGTTCTTGAACTTCATGATCGTGATCTTGGGGCCCTTGGTGGCCTTGACCAGCTCGGCGGTCACCTTGACCTTGGCCAGCTTGGCCACGTCGCTGGTCACGGTGGGTCCATCGACCAGCAGCAGAGGGGTGAGCTCGATGCTGTCTCCGGCTTCACCCTTCACCTTGTCGATGATGAGGACGTCGCCGACGGAAACCTTCTCCTGACGGCCGCCTGCGCGAACGATCGCGTACACGTTGAGCTCACTCTCTTACGTTTGTTCGGGGGCAGGTGGCCTCTGGCAACCGGCACATAGTCTCAGAAGAGACACGGGCACGGTGGGCGCACCAAGGGGTCAGACTACGTGCTCGGCAGCCGATGAATCAAACTCACCGCTGACGGGAGCCTCACCGACACCGGGGGGAGGTCCTGCCGGTGCCATGACGCGCGCGCGCTTGCGACGCACGTGCGCAGCTGGTGCTGCGACCTCGGGCACCATCGGCGTCCCGGCAGGTCCGTCCGGGGTCACCGGAGATTCCGGTGCCGCATGCTCGTACGGCGCGTCCACTGTGTCGAACGGAACCACTGGCTCCAACGAAGCGTCTGGCTCCAACGAAACCACCGGCTCCAACGAAACCACGGGCTCCGCCGAGTGCTCTACCGCGCCCGCAGGGGACTTCGCCGACCGCGATGAGCGGCGCCTCGACGTCTTTGGTGCGGCCGCCTCGACGACCTCCACGACTTTGAGGGCTTCGACGACCTCGACGGGTCCGACGGTCTCGAAGACCTCGGCGGGGACGTCCTGCGCGTGGGAGGCTGCGTGGATGGCCGCAGCATGGGCAGCAGCGGCAATCTGGGCCGGAGTCGGACCGTCCGGAGTCACTTTGGGCTCTGGCGCGTGGGACGCGACGGTATCGCGACCGCTCCCCCGAGCCCGACGGCCACGGGCACCGTGTCCGTTGCCGCCATCGTTGTTGTCGCTGGCAGCGCTGTCCCTGGAGCCGTTGTTGCCGGCAGGTTCGTCGACCGGGTCGGCGCTGATGATGAAACCACGGCCGTTGCAGTGCTCGCAGGTCTGCGAGAAGACCTCGATCAGGCCGCCGCCGACCCGTTTGCGGGTCATCTGCACCAGACCCAGCGAGGTCACCTCGGCGACCTGGTGCTTGGTCCGGTCCCGACCCAGGCACTCCAGCATCCGGCGCACGACGAGGTCGCGGTTGCTCTCGAGCACCATGTCGATGAAGTCGACGACGATGATGCCGCCGATGTCACGCAAGCGCAGCTGACGCACGATCTCTTCGGCTGCCTCAATATTGTTCTTGGTGACGGTTTCCTCGAGGTTGCCGCCTGATCCGACGAACTTGCCCGTGTTGACATCGATAACCGTCATGGCTTCGGTGCGGTCGATGACCAACGAGCCCCCTGAAGGCAACCAGACCTTTCGGTCCATGGCCTTGGCGATCTGCTCGTTGACCCGGTAGCGCGTGAAGAGATCCTCCGTGCCGACCCACCTCTGGATACGGTCGGCGAGGTCGGGCGCCACCGCGTTGACATAACCGTTGACTGTCTCCCACGCGGGATCACCGGAGACGATCAGGCTGGCGAAGTCCTCGTTGAACACGTCGCGGATGACCCGAACCGTCAGGTCGGGCTCGCCGTGCAACAGTGCCGGAGCGTTCGCGCTCTTGCTCTTCTTCTTGATCTCCTCCCACACCGCGGTCAGCCGTGCCACGTCGGCGCGCAGCTCGTCCTCGCTGGCACCCTCGGCCGCCGTACGGACGATGACCCCGGCATTCTCAGGGACAATCTCGCGCAGGATCTTCTTCAGACGGGCCCGCTCCGTGTCGGGAAGCTTGCGCGAGATGCCCATCATGTTGCCGTCCGGCACGTAGACCAGATAGCGACCGGGCAGCGAGATCTGCGAGGTCAGGCGGGCGCCCTTGTGCCCGATGGGGTCCTTCGTGACCTGAACGAGGACGCCCTGGCCAGAGCTCAGCGCGTTCTCGATCCGCCTCGCACGGTTGTTCTCCAGACCTGCGGCATCCCAGTTGACCTCACCGGCGTACAGCACGGCATTGCGGCCCCTGCCGATGTCGGCGAAAGCGGCCTCCATGCTCGGAAGGACGTTCTGGATCCGGGCGAGGTAGACGTTGCCGGCCATCGAGGCGTTGACCTCGCGGGACACGTAGTGCTCGACGAGAACACCGTCCTCAAGGACGCCGATCTGGGTGCGGTCCTCCTTGTGGCGCACAACCATGACCCGCTCGACGCTCTCGCGCCGGGCGAGGAACTCGGCCTCGGTGACGACCGTGCGGCGGCGCCCTGACTCACGACCCTCACGACGACGCTGTTTCTTGGCCTCCAGCCGGGTCGAACCCTTGACCGCCGTGACCTCGTCGCGCGCCTGGCGCGGTTCCCGGATACGGGTCGCGGTGCTGGGCGAGTCCTCACTGTCACCAGCGCCGCCACGGCGACGGCGACGAGTGCGACGGCGGGTCGCACCGTCCTCCCCCGACCCCTCGGCTTCGGCCGGCGGCTCGACGGTCGAGGAGGATCCCGCGCTCTCCTCGGCCGAGGTTTCGCTTGCTTCGGATGCCGCATCGTCGGTGGCGCCTTCGCTGCCACCGCGTCCCCGGCGACCCTTGCCACCTCGACGCCGGCGATGGCGCGCGCCATCGGCTCCGGCGTCATCCGAGTCGTCGACCTGACCAGTGTTGTCGGCCGTCGTGTCAGCGCCCTGCTCTGCGGCAGGCTTCGATGGAGCCTGGGCCGCAGACGGCTCTGGGGCTGCCGCCGGAGCGCTGGCCCGGCGGCGACGCGGGGCCGCCGTGGGCTCGGGCGCCTGGAACAGCAGACCGAAGCTCGGGACCGCAGGGGTCGGCTCAGAGGCGGCCTCTGCCTCTGGCTCAACTGGCGGCGCAACGGACTGCTTGGCGGTCTTGCGGGGGGCGCGCTTGGCGATCTTGCGCGTCGGAGCCCCGCCCTCGGCCGGCTCGATCCCCTCGACGACCTCAGCAGGTGCAACCTCACCTGGTACGACCTCAGCAGGTGCAACTTCATACGCCCCGGCGGGGGGCGTCTGCTTCGGCGTACTGGCCTTCTTGGTGGCCTTGCGAGGAGCCCGCTTGGCAGCGGTCTTCTTCACCGGAGCAGGGGTCTGACCGGAGCCATCGGCTGCGTTGTCCGTGTTCAGCTCGTTGTCGTTGTTGGATGTGTTGTTTTCGTTGGATGCCATGTGGGGCGTCCTCCCGTTACCCACGTGGCGAGGACCACACCCTGGCCAGGTAGCCCTCATCGCCGCACGGTGCGCGGTTAGCGTCGTCTCCCGCACTGGGCGGGCGGGACGGAAGTCGTATCGCTACATCTGGGAGCTCGCGCTACCTCGCGCGTCACCGCCTCAGCTGCCATCGACGTCCTGGTGGGCAGCCAATGGATCGGCCACCGTCGCGGTTGCGGTGCGCAGCGGCCCCTGCGCCAGCCGAGTCACCAGGGGTGGTCTCGGCGGCGTGAGAGCGGCGACTGACTGCAGCGCGTTTAGGACATCGTCGGGGCGCACGGTGGGTGTGGTATGCCGTACGACCATCCTCAGTATCGCACACATGCCGTCCTCGGAAGCCGAGGCGTCCAACGACACGACGGCGCCGCGGACATCGAAGGTGCGCGGGCCGTTCTTCATGACCCGGGTGACGTCAACCCGTTCCCGGGCGAGCAGAAGGGTAGCCGCCTGCGTCAGGCTCTCGACCGGCACACCCCTGAACTCCATCGCCCAGTCACTGGCCTGCAGCCGGTCGGCAAGGGCCCCGGGGACGGCTTCGACCACCTCAAGAACGTCCAACCCTTCGGGGAGCGCCTGGTCCAGCGCCTCCCGCACCCGCTGCAGGTCCACCCTCTCGGTCACCGAGATCTCGAAGTACTCGGCCTCGCTGGCCGTTCCTGTCGGCGCCGCATTGGCGTAGGAGATCTTCGGGTGTGGGTGGAAGCCGGCGGAGAACGCCATGGGGACCGCTGCCCGGCGAAGGGCGCGCTCGAGGGCCCTCTGGAAGTCACGCGTCGAGGAGAACCTCAGCCGACCGCGCTTGGCATAACGCACGCGCAGCTTCTGGACCGCAGGGGCCGGAGGCGGACCTTCGGGAGTGCGTGCCATGACGCGAGGATACCGATGACAACGGCCACGGCCCGGCGTACCGTCGGTCGATGGACCACTTCAGGGTGAAGCGGCCCGCCGGAACGGAGGCTAACGAGGTGTTCATCCAAATCATTCAGGGCACGTGCCGCGACGCGGACACCCTGCGCCGGCAGACGGACAGGTGGCGCCAGGAGATAGGACCGACGGCCGAGGGCTGGCTCGGCGGAACGTACGGCGTCACCGACGACAACACATTCATAGGGGTGGTGCGGTTCGACTCCAAGGAGGCCGCAGCCCGCAACTCGGTTCGCCACGAACAGGGCGCGTGGTGGGCGGAGACGGAGAAGTGCTTCGACGGTGACGTCACATTCCACGACTGTGACGAGGCGGCAATGTTCCTCGACGGCGGGGCGGACGACGCCGGGTTCGTCCAGGTCATCCAGGGCCGGGTGACAGATCCTGAGCGGTTCCGCACGTTCATGGACCTGCCGATGGACATGCTGCACGAGGCGCGGCCGGAGCTGATCGGTGGCTCGATCGCGATGGAACCGGACGGCCGGTTCACCGAGACGATCGCCTTCCGCAGCGAGGAGGCCGCGCGCGAGGGCGAGACCAAGGAGATGCCCGAGGAAGTCAGCAGGGTCTTCCAGGAGCAGATGTCCCTGCTCAAGGACGTGACCTACATGGACCTTCGTCACCCCTGGTTCGCCAGCAAGCAGTAACCAGGAGCTGGTTGGAGCTCAAGACCGACCCACGGCCGTATGCCGCACGCGCGCCCGTTGCGCGGAGGTGCGGCATACGGCCGTGTTGGGTGATGGTGGTGGGCTAGGGACTGGTGGTGTTCGTTGCCGATGTCCCCGAATCGAGAACGCGGCCCTTGCCCCCGGTGTTGACGCTTGACGAACCGTTGAAGGCACGTCCGCTGGCGATGAACGCCCAGTCGTAGGAGTTGACGTGCAGTGTCAACCTCAGTACGCCGTAGTCGTATCCGTCAGCAAACTCTGAGTTGGCGCGGCGCTTGCCCGGCAGACCGTACGTCTGGTTGCCGCCATTGCCCGTGATGAACTCCCGGATGCCCTTCGGGTCCAGGGCTCCGGACCCGGCCATCTTGGCGAAGCGCTCCGCGTGGTGCTCATGGCCTGACATCACGATGTCGGTTCCGTGTTGGCGCAACAGATCCCAGATGCCGGACTCGTCGATGCGGTCACCGTGCTCAACTTCGCTGACGAATCGTGGCTGGTGCCAGTAGGCAAGGAAGTGCCGGCCCGGATGCGCACTCAGATCCGACCTGAGCCACGCATACTGCGCTGACGTCGGGGACATGCTGATCTCGGAGTTCAGCGCATAGGCTCTCCAGCTCTTGCCGAGGTCGTATGCGTAGTACACCCCACCATCGACCGAGTTGGTGACGGCCGCCGCGCCGAAGTAACCCAGGTAGCCGCGCGGGGATCCGGAGCTGTACTCGTGGTTGCCCGGAACGGGGCGCGTCCTGGCCTTGAACGACCCCCACGTCGGGTCGTACTTGTTCCTGTAGTCCGTGGCCGACCCGCCCGGATAGGCGTTGTCGCCCACGGTGAAGACGACCTGGGGCCTCGCCGCGCGGACGAGGTCGGCGGTCGATGTGGCATTGGCCATGGTCGACGCGCCCGCTTCTGCGATATCCCCCGTGCCAGCGATGACCAGAGCGTCATCAACCGCCGCCGGTGGTGGCGAAGAGGGCACCGACGACGATCTGATGGGTGCGGCCTTGGGGCTCGTAGCCACGAAGACAGGACCGCTCGAGCATCCAGCCAGCAGCAGTGCCGAGGCGAGCAGACCGCTGATCTGCCTTCTCAACCTGTCGTCTCCAGCAGCCCGTCCTTGCCCGCGGTCAGCACGGTGAGCGGGAGGAGGCGCCTGCCGGTGGGCCCGATCTCGATCTCGGTGTTCATCTGGGGGCACACCCCACAGTCGAAACATGGGGTCCACCGGCAGTCCTCCACCTCAACGCCGCCAAGGGCGTCCTGCCAGTCCTGCCACAACCAGTCCTTGTCGAGTCCGGAGTCGAGGTGGTCCCAGGGCAGGACCTCGGTCTGCTCGCGCTCCCGAGTCGTGTACCAGGCAACATCGACCGGCTCATCGGCCAAAGCCGTTTCGGCACAACGCATCCAGCGGTCGTAGCTGAAGTGCTCGCTCCAGCCGTCAAACCGGGCGCCATCACGCCATGCAGCCTCGATGACTGCGCCGACACGACGGTCACCGCGGGACAACAGCCCTTCGACAATGCCGGGCTCGCCATCGTGGTAGCGGAACCCGATCGCTGCGGCGTAGCGTTTGTCGGCCCGGATCGCCTCCCGCAGCGTGCGCAACCGTGCATCGGTCTCCTGCGCACCGAGCTGCGCGCACCACTGGAACGGCGTGTGAGGCTTGGGCACGAACCCGCCGATCGACACGGTGCAGCGGATGTCACGCTGCCCGCTGACCCGGCGTCCGGTCTCGATGACCCGCTTGGCCAGGTCGCCGATCTGAAGCACGTCGTCGTCGGTCTCGGTCGGCAGGCCACACATGAAGTACAGCTTGACGTGACGCCAGCCGGCCGAATAAGCAGCGGAAACGGTGTTGATCAGATCGTCCTCGGTGACCATCTTGTTGATGACCTTGCGGAGGCGTTCGGAGCCACCCTCGGGCGCGAACGTGAGGCCCGATCGACGCCCGCCCCTGGTGAGCTCGTTGGCCAGGTCGATGTTGAAGGCGTCGACGCGGGTCGACGGCAGGGACAGGCCGGTCTGAGTACCTTCATAGCGGTCGGCCAGACCCTTGGCGATCTCGGCGATCTCGGAATGGTCGGCGCTCGACAGTGAGAGGAGACCGACCTCTTCGAACCCCGTTGCAGCCAAACCCTTTTCGACCATCTCACCGATGGCGGTGATGGACCTTTCACGA